>FSSH01000327.1_pt1 | contig 57077 bp, 50 predicted proteins | sample 1166101 | NCBI WGS metagenome assembly FSSH01 (sample SAMEA32972668, study PRJEB13176) | freshwater metagenome | biome: Drinking water system; feature: Biomass in drinking water that filtered by 0.45 um membrane; material: drinking water | place: USA | collected 2012-12-20 | depth 0 m | reverse complement strand
GTTGACTTCTCCGCGCGCCACGCCCGGCGCGAGCGCAAAGAGTTCCCCGTCGGACAGGGTCACCTGATCGGGAATGAGCCGGTGGATCGTGCCCAGGACCGTCCCATTCTGGCTCACGGCGGTTCCACCCAGCCAGACTTCACCGGCCACGCCTCCGGAGCCGGGCGTCACGTCGATCGTCGCGCCGGACCCGACTGAGACGGTTCCGCCAGTTCGATTGCCGCTTTGATCGCGAGTCGTGGCTTTGGCAATGATAGTCCCGCCATGCGCGCCGGCGGCGCCGCCTTGACTGACCGTCCGGCTCCCAGCCGTCATGGTCACCTGTTCGCTCGCCACCAACTCGACCCGGCCGTTGCGTTGCACGACACTGTTGGCTTGGACAATGCCGGACTGATTCACCACGCGCCCGGCCATGGTCACCTGACCGCCGTCGGCGAAGAGGGACCCCAGGTTCAAGGCTTCACCTATCGGGGCCGTCACCTGGGAGAGAAAGCCTTTCCCGTCCGGGCGATTGGAAAGAAAGGCCGTGCTTCCCGCTCCCAGGGACACATGGCCGTTCGCGCTGGTGATGATGCCGGTCGCCGCATTCTCCACGTTCGGGGCAAAGAGATAGACGCCTTCGATGCCCGCATTGACCGTGCCGGCGTTCTTGATGATGCCGTTCGTTCCGCTGTCCTGGAAGAGGTACAGCCCGTTCAGAAAATTGGCGTTACTGAGGTTGAGCGTCGAGGCGGCGAACATGCCGCCGACGTTGACCTGCCCGCCAGGCCCGATGAAAACCCCGTTGGGATTAAGCAGAATGAACGACCCCGTCGCGTTCAGCGCTCCGTCGATCTGCGTCGCAGGCCCGAACACGCGGGCGAGCATCCAGCCTCCGACCGGCTGCGTGATGTTGACGATGTGATTCGGCGCGATATTGAAATCGCTCGCGTGCACGATGGCCCTGGCCGTCGATTGCGCGATTTCGGTCACGACTCTGCCGTCGGCTCTCGTAACCGGCGCTTGCACCGTTACTCCGCCGTGAACGACTTCCGTGATCGAGACGGCGGCTTGCACCGGCAGGGCCAGGTTCGCGGACAGTATCCAGACCAACCCGACCGCTGCCTTGCGGCGTATGGCATTCATCCGGCGCATGGTCCTATTCATCCTCATCGCGATTCTCCTCGACTGGCTTAAAATCCAATGCTGACCAGAAAATGCGAAAACATGTCGCCGCGCTTGGTCGTTCCCGTCGGCTGCAGCGCCACGGCATGATCGAACTGGAGACTCAGGTTGATCGGGTCGATTTTCATGCGCAGGCCGGCGCCGGCGCCTTCGAGCCGGGAGATATCTTGCTGGCCGATCGGCGCCTCTTTTGTCCAGAGCCTGGCATAGTCGTAGAAAGCCACCAGCTTGATGGTGGCTTTCACCTCCGAACTGCGCCGCCGTTGCCAGAAATAATCGATCGGAATGGACGGCAGGTCCGGCGTGTATAGTTCCGCGCGCCAGAACAGGGCGTTGTCCCCCAGCGCTTCGTTTTGAATGTAGCCGCGCACCGTATCCATGCCTCCGGCGAAATACTGTTCCGCTGGAATCAGGGGCTCGCTCGCCACTTGACCGTCGATCCTGGCCGAGAACAGAAAGTCCATCGGCAGGGGCTGTATCCGGCTGAGGCCGGTCTTGACCACGCCGAACGTGCCGGTCGATCCGGCGCGGTTGCCGGGGAAATTATCGGGATCGTTGGGGTCTCCCTGGAAGTCGCGCTTTCGCCCGCCGGGAATCAGCCCTGCCGCATATCCGGTGGCCGAGGCGGTGAACATGGTCGTTCCGAGGGCGTCGGGATAGGTACCCGTATAGCCCACCGACGCCGGTGTATACTGGATCGGGCTCAACACAATGATCGTTCCCAGGTTCCCCGGAAACGTCGCTTCGGTTTTCTCCAACCGTTTGAAGTCGACCCCGAGCGATATTTGATGCGTCGCCTTGCCGCCCTTGAAAATCGGGAAGAGATATCGAAAGCCGCCCACGGTCGCGTTGCCGGCCACCGCGATGTTGCCGCCACCGCTAATAGGCAGCGAGGTGCCCGCCAGCACCGAATTGCTGCTGACCTTCGAGGCATACACCGCCAACAGATGATCGGGCCAGCTCAAGGGCGCGACATAGCTGAATCCATAGGCCTGGACCGCGCCCCAGTTCGTCGGCGTCTGCGTCGTTTGCAGCGTGAGAATATGATCGGCGTCCCAGAGGTTGGCGTATTGCGCTTCGAAGGTGACCCGAGCGGCCGGGGTCGTGAACGGGCCCTTGTTGTCGCCGGTGACCTTGGCGTGCAACGGCAGCCGCTCTTTCGCTTTCAATTCCAGATCGACCATGCCGGGCTCGCTGCTGGGTTTCAGCACGGGGGCTATCTTCAAATCGGGATTGGCATTGACCATATCGAGCTGCTTCACAAATTCTGGTTCGTGGAGCAAGGCTCCGATCTGCACCGACGGCATTTTCCTCATGATGTTGTAGCGCGAGAAATACTCGTTCCCCGTGACGTCCACGCGCAGCAACCGGGCCTCGATCACGTTGAGCCTGACCGTGCCTTCTTCCACCGTCTGCTCCGGGACGACGACCAGCACCGTCGGATAGCCCAGCTTTTGATAGGCCTTTTCCAATTCGATCCGGGCTTGCTCGATCTCTCCGATCTTCTTGTGCGGGCCCTTGTACTTGCCCAGCACCTCGTCGATTTGTGCCGGCGAGAGCAGGGTACTGCCGTCAACCACGAATTCTCGAATGGCGAAACCGCCGGTCTCGCCCGACTCGGCAATGCCTCCGGGCGAAGGCGTCGGCAGGGGATCGGCTGCCCGATTCACCGCGGGCGATTGTGCCGGCGACGCCGGCCGAGCCGGACTCGGCAGCACCGGCTTTTCCGGAAGCACCGGCCGGACGGCACGCTCGGCGGCCCCCCAGGCATTTCCAAATCCTGCGCTGATTATTATCAAACCGCCCGCCACCGCTGCTCCCCAAGACCACTTGCCCATGTGCCATCGCTTTCCTCTGATGATTCTGTCCGGCCACCCCGCCACCATGCCCTCCGGACTGCTCTGGAACGGGGCCCTTTCGCATCGTTCGCGCATCAAAGTATCGGCGACATGTTACGCCGGCGTTACTGACAACTTGGGGCCTTGTTAACTTCTCGTAAACGGCCCTCTCCCCCCTTGCCATTGCACCCGGCTCGCCCTAGGTTGATACCGGCCGCGCTTTTCACCAGAGATGACGACGCCTATGCCTTCGATCACAATCCGCCGGTGCGTGATGTTGCTGTATCTTCTGATCGCCACCTTTTTTGTCGCGCATTCGATCAATGCTTTTGTCGCACACTCCTTGACGGCGATGCCGTCGGACGCGGTCACGTCCCCCGGAACCACCGATAGCGCGATCGCATCAAGGGAGACCCCGACTCAGCTCGTAGACCAGATTACGCACAGCGGCCTTTTCCAGCTCCCCGTGCAGGCGTCTGCCGGTCCGGCCGGCGACGTCCAGGCCAAACCGGCAAGGCCGCCGCTCAATATCGGATTGAAACTCCGGTTGCTCGGCACCATGCTCGACGCTCGCGGGGAAGGATTCGCGGTCGTTGAAGACATCGCCTCAAAACGGCAGAACTTGGTGCGCCTGCGCGAGACGATCGAAAACATCGGAGAAGTGAGCGAGCTTCGCCGGGAAGGCATTCTGATCCGCCAGGGCGACCAGGAAGAAGTGCTCGGACTGGCGTTGCTTCAGAGCGAGCAGACGCCGCCTTCATCCCGTGTGCCGGCTCAAGCGCCTGCACCATTTGTATCCCCCGCGAAACGCACACTTGACCGGCGGGAGGTCATGGAAGCGGTGAAGGACCCGTCGAAGCTGCTCCTGCAGGCCCACGCGGTCCCCTATATTCAGAACGGGGCACTGCAAGGATTCCGCCTCGACTTCGTCAATCCCAGCGGGTTCTTCGACAAGGCCGGTTTCCAGTATGGCGATGTGATCCAGCGCATCAACGGGGTAGAAATTCGAGACCCGGGCCGACTGCTCGGCATGTTCAATCAGGTCGTCAATGAACGGACAGTCAAGGTGGACGTCGTTCGCGCGGCTCAGAACACCACCTTGACGTACGAACTGCGCTAAACTCTCCACCCTTCTTCAAATTTACCCGAACTTAATATCGGCGTAACTGGGGCGTCACGAGCCCCCGCCATTCTTGCGTCTCGGCAATCATCGATCTCCATGGATCACGCTCAACAGAGAGGATGTTTCCTCGCATGTCTCACATTCAACTTTTCCTGCGCCTCGGCGTTCTGACGTTCCTATGCATCTGGGCCTGGGTTCAACCGGTCGGGGCCGAGTGGTACGCGGGAGGATACGGGGGGCTCAGCACCTCCGGATCGCTCAATGACGTCACCATGCCTCTGCTGGGACAACGGCTCGCCGAACAGCAATTTCCACAAGCCAACGACGCGCTCAATACCAACGGCCGCGGTACGCTGATCCAAACCTTCAAGACCTCGGATGTGTCACTCAAGAATTCGGCCATCTTCGGAGGAAAGGTCGGCTATTTCTTTACCGACGAGAAGCTGCCCTGGCTGGGGGTGGAACTGGAAGCGTTCACTACGAATCCGGCGATCAAAGCCCAACAGCTCGATACCACGCACGACATCACCTATCAACCCAATACACCGGCCAGCGCCGCTGCGTGTCAGCCTCCGAACCCCCTCCCGAACTGTCCGGCATTTGCGCTCAACAAATCGACCTTGAGTCTGCAGGAATCGTCTTTGCGGGTAACCACCGTGGCGTTCAATGTCATCGCCCGCTATCCGGGAACGGTACTCCAGCCCTATGTCGGAGTCGGAGGCGGCGCCTTCTATTTTTCATCTTCGAACGGCAGCATCCAGAGCCGTCAGGTCTATCCGGGCCTCAATGCGCTTGCCGGAATCAGGTTGCTCGTCACCGAAGAATGGGGCCTCTTTGCCGAAGGCAAATACAATCTCGCCAATGTGACGAACTTTGATCCGGCATTCGGCCTCAGCGGCATGTACAGCATGTTTCACCTCGTAGCCGGTGTGTCCTTCCACTTCTAGCGGCGACATCCTTTCCTCCCGATGCGCATCCCGGTGCGGACCATCAGCCATTCTCTTCCCGCGCTGCATGACAGACTATTGGTAGAGCACCCCTTGCATTCACCCGCTGCCACGGGCACAGTGGATGCCGCCACAACATCCGAAGGATTCAGAGAATGTCTCGAACCCGTCCCGCTCGTTCCTCTGCGCCCTCTTCGACCGTCGAACGCGAGATCAAGCTCTGCATCGAACCCGATTTCCGCCTGCCGGAAGTGCCAGGTGGACTCCCGCTGCCCCGACGGCTTCTGGCCTCCACTTACTACGACACCGCCGCGCACGATCTCGCACAGGCGCGCATCACCCTTCGTCACCGGACAGAGGGGGGCAAGAGGAGCTGGCAGCTGAAGATTCCCCTGGGTCTCGACCGGCATGAAGTGGAACTCGCCGATCGGCACGATGAGCCACCGGCGATGTTTCGAGAACTGCTCGCGCTCCATCTGGGAACCGGCCAACTCATCCCCGTCGCCACTCTGCGGGTCTGGCGGACGGGACTGCGTGTCCTGCGCCGCGGCGTGCCGGTGGCCGAGATCGCCCTCGACAGTGTGGCGGTTTTAACGAACGGCGGCGTCACCCAACGGTTTCGCGAATTGGAAATCGAGCAACGGGGCCCCGACGCTACGGCGCTGGAAGAACTCGAACCACTGCTCCGTCGCGCCGGCGCGCGCGATCATGACGGCCGCCCCAAACTCTTTCGCGCGCTCTCCCTGGCGGTCCCGGCCCCCGATGAGCCGCCGCCCCCGGACGCCCCGATCGCAATGCATGTGCGGTGGGCCTTGGCACAACAGGTCCGCTGGCTCCTCGCCCACGATCCCGGTACCAGGCTCGGCACGGAGCCTGAAAGTTTGCATCAGATGCGCGTCGCGGCACGCCGGCTGCGCGCCATGCTGCGCGCGGCCCGGCCCGTGCTCTTGCCCGACTGGGCAGCCTCGCTTCAAGGCGGACTGTCCTGGCTCGGCCAGGTGCTTGGGCCAGCACGCGATCTGGACGTGCAGATTGCCTACTTTACTGAAGCCACCGCAGGGCTCGATGCCTGGGACCGAACATTGTTGGCGCGTCTGGTCGAGCAACTGCACTCCCAGCGGGAACAGGTGCACCAGGCGCTCCTCACCGAGCTCAATAGTGCGCGGTACGTTGAGCTCATCCGCCGGCTCCAACAGGCCGCCCACGATCCGGCCATGGTGGAATCTCCGCTCACCCTGCTTGAACTGGCGAGTCAGGAGTTTAAGAAGCTGCGGCGGGCCGTCCGGCAGCTGGGAACTTCGCCGAAAGATGCGGCGCTGCATGAGGTCCGCATCAAGACGAAGCGAGCGCGGTACGCCGCGGAGCTGGCTGTGTGGTCCGTCGGGAAACCCGCCGCGCGGTTTATCAAGCGGGCCAGGGCGGTCCAAGACTTGTTAGGCTCCTACCAGGATGCGGTCCAGGCCGAGGTGAACCTGCGCGCTTTTCTCAAGGGTGCCACGACAATTCGTGCCGGATTCCTCATCGGACGTCTGGTCGAACGGCAGCGCGCACGGCGCGAGACCGTAAGAAAGGAACTGGCTTTCTTGATGCAACGCCTCCTCAAACAGGGGAAAACCAGCTGGGGATAACGTCCCCTCTCGCCCAAACGCGTTATTCCTTCATCCTCGTGCCGGTTTTGCGCTGGTCTGCGCGCAAACACAGAATCAAACGAATTGTCCTGAAAAGGCCAGTGTCGACCGTTCGATGCTGTCCCTCGGCGCCACTTACACAACCTCCACCCCAATGTCACAGACCCTCTCCTTGCCATAACTGCTGATTGACTCCTACACTCAATGCGTCCAGGGTAAACTTGTCCCGTGCGACGCGCCGCTGACTGTCCTATCTCTTACGCTTCCGACTCCTTCCCAGCGTGATCGATTCATCAGTCTCCGCCGTTCCGATGCCAGAGGTTCTCTGACGGCTGAGTGTCGTATGTCGTGGTCCGCTCATGGAGGCAGCCACGACACCGCAGAGATAGGGGTCCAGGAACGCCTCGCAGCCGCTGCTCATACCCGTTTACTGAACAGGACTCGATCTTCTGCCCCGCATTGGACGCCGACAGACGCACCTCGGCCTGCGCAAAACCCCTCATCCAAGAAAGAGACCTAACACGTGACGGTACGCAGCAAGATCAATCTCGGGAACCTGCTCCATTCGAGAGCCAGCTTCCCCGAAAACGACTTAGCCGAACAGTACGCCGGGGGCGAGCCTCCGCTGCGTTCGGAGCTCTTCAGCGCCGACCAGATGGAACAGCACGGAAAAACTCTGGCCGGTCTCCACCAGTTGAGCCAGGGCCAGGCTCCGGACCGGCTCCTGAGCCGGCTGGCTGAAAATGAAGGCGTCCTGATCGGAGTCCGCGATCTGCTGGCGGAAGCAGTGAAGGCGACCCGCCGGATTACGCCGGCCGGAGAATGGCTGCTCGATAACTTCTACCTCATTGAAGAGCAGATCCGGCTGGCCAAGCGGCACCTGCCCAAAGGATACAGCCGCGAACTTCCCTACTTGCTGAACGGCGCATCGGCCGGGCTTCCGCGCGTCTATGACATCGCGCTGGAAACGATCTCGCACGGTGACGGACGCGTCGATCCGGGAAGCCTCAGCAGCTTCGTCGCTGCATATCAGACGATGACCGGCCTTACTTTAGGCGAATTATGGGCGATCCCGATCATGCTCCGCCTGGCATTGATCGAAAATCTCCGGCGCGCGGCGACGCGGATGGCGGCACACAGAATCGACCGCAATCGCGCCGACTTCTGGGCGGATCAGATGATGGAGATCGCGGAGAAGGACCCGAAGAGTCTCATTCTGGTAATCGCCGACATGGCACGGTCCAGCCCGCCGATGGCGAGTGCATTTGTGGCGGAGTTCGCCCGCCGGCTGCAGGGACAAAGCCCGGCGCTGGCATGGCCGCTCACCTGGATCGAACAGCGGCTCTCCGAATCCGGGCTGACGATTGAGCAGTCGGTGCAGTCGGAAAACCAACAGCAAGCCGTCGACCAGGTCTCCATCAGCAACAGCATCGGCAGTCTCCGGTTTCTGGGGGCAATGGACTGGCGCACGTTTGTTGAGACGATGAGCGTCGTCGAACAGACGCTGCGCGAGGATCCTGCTGCAGCCTACGGCGCGATGGATTTTGCCACCCGCGATCGCTATCGCCACGCGGTGGAGCATATGGCCAAGAGCAGCCGGCTCTCGGAAAGCGACATCGCGCGCCAGGCCATCCGGCTGGCGCAGCAACGCGCGACAGAAAGCGGGAGGGACCGTCGAGAAACTCATGTCGGTTTCTATCTGATCGGCAGAGGAACGCCGCAGCTTGAACGAATGGTCGGAGTGCGACTTTCCAGAGCCGAGATGTTACAGCGGGCGATCGGCCGGTGTCCGTCGCTTCTCTATGTCGGCACGATTGGTTTATTGTCCCTGCTCTTCACCGCCGGCTTACTGTTCCAGGCCTATGCCGAGGATATAGACGGTTGGTTGCTGGCCCTGGTCGGACTCCTCTCACTCCTCAGCACGAGCCAGCTGGCGGTCACAGTGGTCAACTGGCTGGCAACCGTGCTGGTCACGCCACATGCGCTCCCGCGCCTGGACTTCTCCAAAGGCATCCCTCCGGATTCGCGCACGCTTGTCGTGGTGCCGACGATGCTCAGCAGCGTTGAACATATCGAGCATCTCGTTGAGGCGCTTGAAGTCCGATTCCTAGCCAATCGGGACAGCCATTTGCACTTTTCCCTGTTGACCGACTTCCGGGACGCGCAAGAAGAAACAATGCCCGAAGACGCGCCCCTGTTGCGACTGGCCCAGGAGCGGATCGAGGAACTCAATGACAAGTACAAGGAAACGACTCAGGAGGCCTTCCTCCTCTTTCATCGGCCGCGCAGGTGGAATCCCGGGGAGCGGGTGTGGATGGGATATGAACGGAAGCGAGGAAAACTTGCCGACCTCAACCAGCTGTTACGGGGTAACGCGACAGATCGCTTTTCGCTGGTCGTCGGGGACACGGCGGTCTTATCGACCGTCAGGTACGTAATCACTCTGGACACCGATACGCAACTGCCACGCGATGCCGCACGCCAGTTCGTGGGCACCATGGCACACCCACTGAACCGCCCACGGTACGATGAAGAGAAACAGCGGGTCTGCGACGGATACGGCATTCTGCAGCCACGTGTCGCCGTCAGTCTGCCGGGCACAAACCGGTCGCGCTATGCGCGGCTCAACGGGAGCGACCCTGGAATCGATCCCTATACCCGCGCCATTTCCGATGTCTACCAGGACCTGTTCGGTGAAGGTTCGTTCATCGGCAAGGGCATCTATGAGGTGGAGGCATTCGAGCGCGCCCTGACCGGGCGCTTTCCCGAGAATACCATCCTCAGCCATGATCTGCTCGAAGGGTGCTACGCGCGAGCGGGACTCCTGAGCGATGTGCACCTCTACGAAGAATATCCCTCCTGCTACAGCTTGGACGTGAGTCGGCGGTATCGCTGGATCCGCGGAGACTGGCAACTCGCAGGATGGCTGCTGCCGCGCGTTCCAGGCCCTGACGCGCAGCGCCTCAAGAATCCGCTCTCCGGACTCTCCCGGTGGAAGCTCTTCGACAACCTTCGACGGAGCCTCGTGCCTGCCGCACTGACCCTCCTCCTGCTGCTGGGCTGGACCGTCTTATCCCCGATCTGGCTCTGGACCCTATCGGTGATCGGAATCATCCTGGTCCCCCCATTACTGGCCATTATCCTCAACATGCTTCAGAAGCCGGAGGACGTGTTACCGGAGCAGCATGCCGCCGTCGCGATCCGTGCGGCCGGCCAACATGTGGTTCAGACGGTATTGACGCTGACGTTCCTTCCCTACGAGGCGTTCTACAGTGTGGATGCGATTGTGCGCACGATCTGGCGGATGGCGGTCACGCATACCCGACTGCTCGAATGGAATCCATCGAGCAATCAAGACCTCGATCGGCGTACAGACCTCGTCGCCTACAGTCGGATGATGTGGATCGGGCCCGTTCTTGCCACGGCTTCGGCGATGTATCTGTCGCTGGAGGAAACCGCTTCGTTGGATGTGGCTGTCCCCATTCTGGGACTCTGGCTTGCCTCCCCCGCTGTCGCCTGGTGGATCAGCCAACCGATCACTCGCCCCGAAGTGCATCTGACGACCGACCAGACCATCTTTCTCCGGAAGCTGGCCCGAAAGACCTGGGCATTCTTCGAGCAATTCGTCGGAGCGGACGATCATTGGCTGCCGCCGGATAATTTTCAGGAGCACCCGGTCGCCGTCATCGCCCATCGCACGTCGCCAACCAATATGGGGCTCGCGCTGCTTGCCAACTTGTCCGCGTACGACTTCGGCTATATCTCGGCAGGACAACTCATAGAACGCACGACGAACGCGCTGCACACGATGGGAGGCTTGGAGCGACACCGCAACCACTTTTATAATTGGTACGACACACAGACGCTGAAACCCTTGCTGCCGACCTATGTGTCGACGGTGGATAGCGGAAACCTTGCCGGCCACCTGCTGACATTGCGGCCGGGCCTGCTCGCGCTCCCCGATCAGAAGATCCTGGGACCGCGATTCCTTGACGGACTCAGCGACACCCTCGGCACTCTCAAGGAGACGGCCGAAGAACCGGCTCAGGCCCTCCTGGCCAAATTCCAGAAGCAGCTGGAGGCGGCCGTTGAATCCACGCCGACCACGCTCACGGCGGCCCGGCTCTGCCTTGACCGGCTGGCGACCACCGCCGAAGAGATCCTCGCCTCCTTGAAAGGCGCCCCTGAAAGCCGCGCAACCTGGTGGGCCCACGCGCTCAACCGGCAATGCCGGGACGTCCTCGACGACCTCATGTTTCTCGCCCCCTGGGCTCTGCTGTCGGCTTCACAGAATCGCCTCAGCGAATGCGGCGATATCGATGTGATCCCGACGTTGCGTGAATTGGCGCGGCTTGACCTGTCCTGTCTGCAAGCCATCGAATCTCGTATGGGCCCGGAGGCGATGCCTGAGGAATGCACCTGGGTCAGTAACCTTCAAGGACTCATCGCGAAGGCCAGCCAGCGCGCCAGAGAAAGAATCGCGGCGCTCGAAGAACTGGCCCGTCAGGCCAGTCAGTTCGCCACAGTGGAATATGATTTCCTGTTCGACAAGACCTGTCATCTCCTGGCGATCGGTTACAACGTCGGCGACCGCCGACGGGACACGAGTTACTACGACCTGCTAGCCTCGGAAGCCAGATTGTGCAGCTTCGTGGCCATCGCGCAGGGACAACTGCCCCAAGAAAGCTGGTTTGCGCTCGGGCGGCTCCTCACGACCGCCGGTGGGGGACCGGTCCTCATCTCATGGAGCGGGTCGATGTTCGAATACCTCATGCCACTATTGGTGATGCCGACGTACGACAACACCCTGCTCGACCAGACCTGCAAGGCAGCGGTGGAGCGGCAGATCGCCTATGGAAAGCAGCGCGGCGTTCCGTGGGGAATTTCGGAATCCGGCTACAACACGATCGATGTGCATCTGAACTATCAATATCGGGCGTTCGGCGTGCCCGGGCTGGGACTAAAACGCGGGCTGGCCGACGATGTCGTGATTGCGCCCTATGCCACGGCGCTCGCTCTGATGGTGGCGCCTGAGGACGCCTGCCTGAATTTGCAGCGACTCGCCGAAGAAGGAGCCGAGGGACAGTTCGGCTTCTATGAAGCCATCGATTACACCCCTTCCCGTCTCCCGCGCGGCCAATCGAGCGCAGTGATTCAGTCCTACATGGCCCATCACGAGGGTATGAGTTTGCTGGCCCTGGCCTACCTGCTCCTCGACCGTCCCATGCAAAAGCGATTCGATTCGGATCCATTGTTCCAGGCCACCGCACTGCTACTCCAAGAGCGGATTCCGAAGGCGACGGCATTTTATTCGCATACCGCCGAGCTCTCCGACATACGGACGACCTCGGGTGACACAGAAGTACCGGTGCGCCGATTCACCAGTCCGCACACCGCGACTCCTGAGGTGCATTTATTATCGAACGGTCGCTACCACGTGATGATCACCAACGCGGGGGGTGGATACAGTCGCTGGAAGGATCTCGCCGTCACCCGCTGGCGCGAAGACAGTACCCGCGACAATTGGGGCACATTCTGTTACCTCCGCGACATGGAGAGCGGGGCATTCTGGTCCACGGCCTATCAGCCGACGCTGCAATCGCCGACGAGCTATGAAGTCATCTTTTCCGAGGGACGGGCTGAGTTTCGCCGGCGGGACCAGGATATTGAGACCTACACCGAGATCGTGGTGTCGCCGGAAGACGATATCGAACTGCGTCGAACCCGCATCACCAATGACTCGCAGACCCGCCGCACGATCGAGATCACGAGTTACGCGGAAGTCGTCCTCGCCTCGTCGGCCTCGGACGCACTGCACCCCGCGTTCAGCAACCTTTTCGTGCAAACCGAAATCATTCGCGAACGGCAAGCCATCCTCTGTACGCGCCGGCCTCGCTCCCTCGGCGAGCACGCGCCATGGATGTGCCACCTCATGGCCGTGCATGGAGCATCCACCGGAGCCATGTCGTACGAGACGGATCGCCTGCAATTCATCGGCCGTGGTCGCACCGCCGCCGATCCACAGGCACTGCGCGGATCCGGCGGACAACCAGCGCGGCATACGCATGCGGCGCTTTCCGGGAGTGAAGGCTCCGTGCTTGATCCGATTGTCGCCATCCGCTGTCAGATCACCCTCGATCCGGAAGAATCAGTCACCGTTGATCTGATGTCCGGCATCGGGGACAGTCGCGAGGCCTGCCTGGGCCTGGTCGAGAAATATCACGATCGGCGCCTCGCTGATCGCGTATTCGACATGGCCTGGACTCATAGCCAGGTCGTTATGCGGCAACTGAATGCCACTGAAGCCGACGCGCAACTGTATGGCCGCCTGGCCAACTCAATCCTGTATGCGAATGCTTCTCTGCGGGCAGACCCGAGTGATCTGATCAAAAACCGCCGCGGACAATCGGGACTCTGGGGCTACGCCATCTCCGGCGATTTACCGATCGTGTTGCTCCAGATCGGAGACCCGGCCAATATCGACCTGGTCCGTCAACTCGTGCAGGCCCATGCCTACTGGCGCTCCAAGGGGCTGGCCGTCGACCTGGTGATCTGGAACGAAGATCATGCCGGCTATCGCCAACTGCTCCACGAACAAATCATGGGGCTGATTGCCGCGGGTGTCGAAGCCCATGTGATCGATCGACCGGGCGGCATTTTCGTCCGTCCTGCGGAGCAGATTTCGAACGAGGACCGCATCCTGCTCCAATCAGTCGCGCGCGCGATCATTAGCGACCGGCGAGGATCGCTGGAAAATCAGATGACCCGTCGCGGCCATACAGACAGCGCCATACCCCGTTTGACGCCGATCCGAACCCGCCGTCCGGAACCCGAACCATCCGCGGCGTTGCCACGCCACGATCTCACGTGCTTCAACGGGCTGGGGGGATTTACCTCCGATGGGCGTGAATACGTCATCACCACTACGCACGGGCAGGTGACGCCGGCACCGTGGGTGAACGTCCTGGCCAACCCCAACTTCGGCACCGTCATCTCGGAGAGCGGCCAGGCCTATACCTGGAGTGAAAACGCGCACGAGTTCCGCCTCACCCCGTGGCACAACGATCCGGTGAGCGATACGAGTGGAGAGGCCTTCTACCTCCGCGACGAGGAGAGAGGCCACTTCTGGTCCCCCACGCCGCTTCCCAACCGCGGAGCGACTGCGTACGTCAGCCGGCACGGCTTCGGCTATAGCGTCTTCGAACATACGGAACGCGGCATCCGGTCGGAGCTGTGGGTGTACGTGGCCCTGGATGCCTCGGTCAAGTTCATGGTGCTCAAGGTGCGGAACGAATCAGGCCGCGCGCGCAAACTGTCTGCGACAGGGTACGTGGAATGGGTGCTGGGAGACCTGCGGCCAAAATCGACGATGCACGTCGTCACCGAACTGGACCCTGCGAGCGGCGCAGTCTTCGCGCGAAATTCCTATAACACGGAGTTCGGCGGACGAGTGGCCTTCTTTGATGTCGACGAGACGGCTCGATCCGTCAGCGGCGACCGGACCGAGTTTATCGGGCGAAACGGCACGCTTCGCAATCCCGCCGCGATGACCAGGCTGCGGCTGTCCGGGAAAGTCGGGGCCGGGCTCGATCCCTGCACAGCCATCCACGTTCCCTTCGAGTTAGCCAGCGGACAAGAGCGTGAGATCATCTTCAGGCTCGGCATCGGGCGAACCGCCGATGAGGCCAAAAAGTCCGTACAGCGATTCCGAGGACCGGCTGCCGCCCGTGCCGTGCTCTCGGCGGTGCAACAACACTGGAGGCACACGCTGACCGCCGTGCAGGTGGAGACACCCGACCAGTCACTCAATATGCTGACCAATGGCTGGCTCTTGTACCAGACACTCGCCTGCCGGCTGTGGGCGCGGAGCGGATACTATCAATCGGGAGGCGCGTTTGGGTTCCGCGATCAACTCCAAGATACGATGGCCCTCATCCACACCGAACCGCACCTCGCGCGCGAACACCTCCTCCTCTGCGCAGCCAGACAGTTTCAGGAAGGGGATGTACAGCACTGGTGGCACCCTCCCTCAGGCCGAGGCGTGCGTACCCGCTGTTCGGATGATTACCTCTGGTTACCCCTGGCCACATGCCGCTACGTGCTCAGCACAGGTGACACCGGAGTCTTGGACCAGACACCTATCCACTTCGTCGAAGGCCGCCCCTTGAACCAGGAGGAAGACTCGTACTTCGATCTACCGATCCGGTCTGAACAATCAGCCAATTTGTATGAGCACTGCGTGCGAGCCATTCGAAAAGGTCTCACCCGCGGCAAGCATGGCCTCCCGCTCATCGGCTCCGGTGACTGGAACGACGGGATGGACATGGTCGGCAAGCACGGCACGGGCGAGAGCATCTGGCTGGGGTTTTTCCAATATGACGTGCTCACGCAGTTCGCCACGCTGGCGCACCGGCGCGGAGACCTTTCGTTCGCCGAACGTTGCCGGCAGGAAGCCGCCGATCTGCGTCAGAATATCGAGCTGCACGGCTGGGATGGCGCGTGGTATTTGCGCGCCTACTTTGATGATGGCTCGCCGCTGGGGTCTGCAACGAATCCCGAATGCCAGATTGATTCGGTTGCGCAAAGCTGGTCGGTGCTCTCCGGGGCCGGAGACGCCCTACGCTCGCGCACCGCGATGGACGCCGTGGACCGGCGCCTCGTGCGCCGGGACTCTGCGCTGATCCAACTGTTGGATCCGCCGTTCGACAAGTCAGCGTTGAACCCCGGTTACATCAAAGGATACGTACCCGGGGTACGAGAAAATGGCGGGCAGTATACGCATGCGGCCATCTGGGCGGCGATGGCATTCGCCGCATTGGGAGAGCGGCAACGCGCATGGGAACTGTTGACCATGATCAACCCGGTCAACCATGCGAGATCGCCGGAGGAAACTGCGACGTACAAGGTCGAACCGTACGTCGTCGCAGCCGACGTCTATGCCGTCTCTCCGCATACCGGCCGCGGTGGATGGACCTGGTACACCGGCTCAGCCGGGTGGCTGTACCGGCTCATCGTCGAATCACTGCTCGGGTTGAGGTTAGAAGTCGATAAACTACGCGTGACTCCGTGCATCCCAGCCGACTGGAAGGGATTCACGCTGCACTACCGGTACCGGGAGACGCTGTACCATATTACTGTCTCACAAGCCAGCACCGGGAACGGTAAAACCAGTGTGACGGTCGACGGTGTGGAGCAGCACGATCCAACCATTCCTCTTACGGACGACCGGCAAGAGCACGCAGTTGAGGTAACAATACATCCGCCTGTGACTTAGTAGGGGAAAGTCACCACTATCGTGCGATGGGAAGTCCGCTGAAGTAGTACGAAGAGATGGCGGCCGTTGTGGCGACGTTGAGGGAGTCAATGGCCCGTACCAGGGGGATCGAGTATGTGTGTGATGACGCAGCGATGGTGTCAGGGAGCAAACCCTGGCTTTCATTCCCTACTGCAATGATGGATCGAGGGGCGAGCGCTGTAATACTTCTGAGATCACAGGCCCCTGGCGACGATACGACGGCCGCATAGAGCACGCAACCTGACGCGGTCAGAGAGGACAGTTCCGCCCCTTGAAACACCGGAAGTGCGAGAATCGCTCCGGCTGTGCCCCGCACCACCTTCGGATGAAAACAGTCAACGGAATCGGAGCTGAGCCAGACCCCTGACAAACCAAGCCCTGCGGCTGTCCGAATAATCGTGCCGACGTTCGTGGGATCTTGTAGACGTTCGCCATACACACCCAGCACTCGCTTCTGAGCTAACACCTCGCGTTCATTCCATTTCGGCAAGCGGACAACCGCGAGAATACCCTGCGGCACATCCACTTCAGAGAGCTTCTCGAAGGTCTCATCCGGACAGGAATATTGCTTAGCCCGCAATGCGTTCCGGGCAGCGCGGCTCTCCTGGTCTTCCAGCTCAAGATATCGGGCGGAAACGGTGAGGCTGATGATCTGTTGCGAAAAAGAGAGAATGAGATCGCGGCAGGCGTGAGCGCCTTCGATGACGAAGGCGCCTTCACTGAGACGTGACTTCTTGTCCTGGAGGAGATGCCGAACCAACGACCCATGCGCACGAGTAAGAGGGCGGAGCAGAGCAGACACGTTCGACCCTCTTACCGTACAGGGCCAGGCTCGTAGAGAAAGCCTGACAGAGAACTACCGGCGCTTCCGCTCGGACGCGGCTTCTGCGGCACGAATCCGCTGCGCCCTTGCCTTGGCGCGCTTGAGCAGCGTGAGCTTCCCGCGGGTGCGATCCTGCTCGGTCTGTAGCTTCTCAAGCTGTGACTTCAGGTGAGCCTTCTCTTGTTTATGCAAATCCGCGCATTCGGCTTTCGAGAGCAGCTTCCAATCGCCCGTATTGCCCGCCCGCTTAATCCGAGCATCCAGCGATTCGCGAAGCTGGCGCGCCCGCATCGTCATGAGTGATTTCAGGGCCTGCTGGCGCCGCTGCACCTCTTCTTCTTCGGCCATAATGCCACGAATGTCCGTTCCCAACATGATTCCGCCCTCCTTCAAAGACCTAAGTTCGAACGGGCATATTGTACCTGAATTCACCTCTCACCTGCCACCGGACAAAAATTGACATAAGTCATTGATGTGTATGAACTTTGTCAAATTCATATCATGGGGTCGCTTGCGGCAGAATCCGGACTTCTATATCATCCGCACATGCCAATCGGTGCACTCATACAGGCCTGGAGGCTCTCTCGAAACCAATCGATTGAAGCCCTTTCAAAGACTGCCGGCATCTCGACCGCTCAGTTAGAAGAAATTGAGACCGATCAGACCGATCCTTCCTCAGCGACCATTGAGTCACTCGCAACCGCGCTTCGCATTCCACCCTCATGGCTGTTCGATACGCCCAAATCGTTCGATTGCCTGTTCAATGAATCCGGCGACGACGAGCTACCGCCTCCCGAACGCACGGACCCCGTCACCGAACGCATTCTGACCGGCTCACGCCTGGATCGATCGCTGTATGTCATGTTGACCGCACTGATGCAGGCAGGCGATCCGAAACTTCTCCGCGCGGCGGAAATGAGCCTCCGCAGCCTCGTCAAGCAATCACGCCAAGCCTCTGTCCCCTGGCAACAGCGCCCCCCGGGGCACTTCGAACCGCCCAGCGACTAACTGCCGACATCGACTGCTATCTCCTACCCGGATCAACAGCCCAGGCTGTTCAGAAAGGCCGTCCAGCAAGGCCGCAGCAAGCGAAGAGGCGAAGCGTACTTCGTGCCGTACGTTGAGCCTCTGCGCGCCGCGAGAACGCCGCTGGCGGACTTTATCAACAGCCTACTAGAAGATTTGCAGGATGAGGCATTTGAGATAGCGCGTCTCGGGCATGCTCGCCAGGATCGGATGGTCGCCGCTCTGTCCACGCTGCTCGATCAGTCGGACTTCACGCCTCGCATCGCGTGCAGCCAGACGTATGGCATCCCAAAACTGCAGTTCAGAGATATGGTGGGAACAGGAACTCGTCACCAGAAAGCCTTCCGGCTTGGTGAGTTTGATTCCGAGCAGATTGATGTCTTTATATCCGGTGAGCGCTTTCGGCACGGCCTGCTGACTCCTGGCGAACGCCGGAGGATCGAGCATAACCATATCGTAGCGCTTCCCGGTCTTGACCAAGGATCGAAGTTCGTCAAAGGCATCCCCGGCGCGATACCGGCAGCGTGACTCGACATTATTCCGACGCGCATGCTCCCGCGCAATCACCAGCGAGTCTTCGCTGATATCCAACCCCTCAACCGATGTGGCGCCGGCCAGCGCCGCATGGATTCCAAACGCGCCCGTATGGCAAAATGCCTCCAACACCTCGGCGCCGTTGGCATACCGCGCCGCCGCCAACCGATTCTCGCGTTGATCGCAAAACCACCCGGTCTTCTGTCCGGACTCCATATCCACACGAAAGATGGCCTGTCCTTCGGTAATCTCGACGGTCGTCGCCCCGTTTCCTTTCGCAAAGCCCCGCTCCAAAGGCAATCCCTCAAGCGTCCGGCTTTTCGGATCATTCCGGAGATAAATCGTCTTCAGGCCAGTCACCTCTGCAAGCAGCTCGGCCAGCATTGCTTTTCGACGGTCCATCCCGAACGCCAGCGTCTGCATGACGAGCGCCTGATCGTAGCGATCCACAATCAATCCCGGCAGACGGTCTCCTTCACCGTGGATAAGCCGGTACGCCGTCGAATTCGTCACGATCCGCTGTCGCAACCGCACCGCCTGACGCATCCGCTCAAGCCAGAACGGCTCATCGATCGGAATATCGTCAAAGGTCAGAAAGCGAACCCGGATCTTGGACTCCGGGTTGTAGAACCCCCGGCCATAGAATCGTCCGGCCGGCGTGACCACATCGACCACGTCACCGGCAACCGGCTGGCCTTCGATCTTCGCCACATGGCCGGCATAGAGCCAGAGATGGCCGGGCCCTTCTCTCCCCATCTGATGAAGTAAGGTCACACGAGCGGTGGATGCATCAGTTTGTATTGTCATGCGTCACTTATCCAACCTGGGGCTATGAAAGGTCAAGAGGATTCCCCGCGCTATCGTGCGCGAGCCGAGACATGACTTGACGCTGCCCGGTCAGTATGGTGTGCTGCACATAGATGACCCATTCAGAGCCGCTTCCTGGGGGATACACATGATTCAACCGGCGACCATCGGAACTGCTGTGCTTGACCGGCTCCACCGCCTGGGAGTCCGGCACATCTTCGGTATTCCCGGCGACTATGTCCTGTCACTCTATCAATTGATCGAGGCCTCTCCGATTACGCATATTGCAACGACGCGGGAAGACTGCGCGGGCTTTGCGGCAGATGCTTATGCTCGCATCAACGGCATCGGGGCCGCCTGCGTCACCTACTGTGTCGGGGGGCTCAACACCGTCAACGCGATCGCCTGCGCCTACGCGGAACGATCCCCCGTCGTCCTGCTCACGGGATCGCCGGGACTCTCCGAACGCACACGCACGCCCTACATGCACCATATGGTGAGAGACTTCTCCACCCAGCGAGAGGTCTTCGAACACATGACCGTCGCCGCCATTACGCTCGACGATCCTCTCACTGCCGAGCGGGAAATGGATCGTGCCTTCGCCGCTCTGCTCCGGTATCGCCGGCCCATTTATATCGAGATTCCACGCGACATGGTACACACCCCCCTGAGAAGCACCGGCAAACCGATCTGCATCGAAGACGAACCCAGCGATCCCGCCGCATTGACCGAGGCCATCAGCGAAGTCCGCGCGATGTTGTCGGCCGCGCAACGCCCGGCGATATTAGTCGGAGCAGAAGTCGGACGGTTCGGCCTGCACGACGATCTCGCGAGACTGGTCGAACGATTGAATATTCCCATCGCCTCCACCCTGCTGGGAAAATCCGTGATTCGGGAAGACCATCCGTTGTACGTCGGCGTGTACGGTGGGTTGATCGGGCGGGATGAGGTGCAGCAGTTTATCAACGCGTCCGATTGTCTCCTGATTCTCGGCTCGATTCTCTCCGATGTCGAAGATGTGGATGCCCACTCCCCGCTCATGACCGAAGGCCGGACCATCCATGCCACCGCCGACCGTGTCGCCATCAAGCATCATCGGTATGAGGCCATCCGATTCCAAGACTTTGTGCACGGACTCGGCGAGGCTCCGCTTCCCAGCTTCCCATCACGTCCTCTGCCGGTCCAGTCAATCCCAGTCAGCCCGCCATTGGACCCCAAGGGGCCAATCACGCTTCGCGGACTATTCAGTCATCTGGACACGGTGCTGAACGACCACACGCTGGTCATCGCGGACGTCGGAGAATCCCTGTTTGCCGCCGCCGACCTGCACGTCCATCGACGATTTGAATTCCTCTCTCCCGCGTACTACACCTCCATGGGGTTTGCCATCCCTGCCGCGCTTGGCGCCTCCTGCGCCGACCCCACCCTCCGTCCGATCGTGCTCGTCGGAGACGGGGCATTCCAGATGACCGGAACGGAACTATCCAGCTGCGTGCGCTACGGACAAGCCCCCATCGTGATCATTCTCAACAACCATGGCTATTCCACCGAACGCGAAATCCTTGAAGGCCCCTTCAACGACATTCATGAATGGCGATACGAACGTATCTGCGATCTGGTAGGCGGAGGCATGGGCTCCCGCGTCGCGACTCAACAGGACTTTGAACAGCGCGTTGCCGCCGCGCTGGCCGATCCCACACAGATACACGTGCTCAACGTGCTGTTAAATCCAGCCGATCGCTCCCCCGGCATGGTCCGTCTGGCCCACCGTTTGGGCAAGAAACTCTCAACGGACAAGCCATAGCATCCCCGCAGCACTCCCACCCTCCCGATGCAGGCCCGCTCATCACCGCCCTTTCACCGTTCAGACCCGCCGACAGGGTCTGTTCGTCACCGTCAACTGGGAATCTCCCACGGTTCACGACCTCAACATACTTTTTCTGATGCATGCGCACTCCTGACTTGAACAGTCCGTCCATGGGGAAGATAATTCATCTCACGGACTTCCATGAAACGCACACCTCCACAATGGGTTATTTCATCGGGCGTGGCTGCGTTGACGGTCGCTCTCCTGGTGGTCGATCTCCACACACCGCTGGGCGTGGCCAATCACATCCTGTATCTCGGCCCCGTGCTTCTGTCGCTCCTCTCCTCACAGCGGTGGTATCCGTTCATCATCGCCGGCACCGTCACGGTCTTGATCGTCGTTGCAGGGTTAATGAGCGAGAATCCGCATGAGGTTCCGCTGTGGATCCCTATTTCCAATCGAGCATTCAGCATCTGGGCGATGTGGGTGCCCGTCTGGTATTTTCGTCAACGCCGTGACCACGAGCTCCTCCTCCAGCGGATGAATACGGAACTTGAAGAACGCGTGCGGGATCGCACCCAGCAACTCGCCCTGGTGAACGGGGCGCTGGTCGTCGAGATCACGGAACGCATGCGTACTGAGCGCTCCCTTGAATTCAGCCGCCTAGAATTGAAACGACTGGCGTCACAACTGATTCGAGTCCAGGAAGATGAGCGGCGAAGAATTTCCCGCGATCTCCACGATGATATCAACCAACGGCTCGCCCTCCTATCCATCGAACTGGAAGGGATTCAACGGCAACTGCCTGCGCTCACGCCACCTCTCGCCCAGGCCATCCGGTCGATTTCTGACCGCGTGGCCGAGCTCTCCGAGGATGTGCGACATCTTGCCTATCACTACCATCCCTCGATCCTCGACGACCTCGGTCTTTCCATCGCCCTGCAGCGGCTGGTGGAAGATGTCGGCTCTCGCAACCATCTTGAAACCCGCATCACCTGCCATGACATGCCGCCGACGGTCTCGCAAGACGTCGCGACCTGCCTGTATCGCATCGCACAGGAAAGTCTGAACAATGTCGTCCGCCATGCGAAGGCCTCGCGGATCGAAGTCGCGTTGGCGCAGTCCAGCATGGGCCTGACCTTCACGATCACCGATAATGGTGTAGGATTTCTCCCGGATCTTCCTCGAGCTGAATCCGGAGGCCTCGGTTTATTGAGTATGAAGGAGCGCGTGGCCCTGGTCGGAGGGACCTTAACGATCGAATCGGCCATCGACACCGGCACAAGGCTCCAAGCCAGCATTCCCTTAATGGAGGAGACGTGACAAAACCCCGAGTGCTTCTTGCCGACGACCATACCTTAGTCCTGGACGGCTACCGAAAAATACTGGAGGGATCTTGCGACATCGTCGGCGCCGCTGAAGACGGACGCACCCTGCTGAAAATGGCGCATCAATTCCAGCCGGACATTGTGACCCTCGATATCTCGATGCCGCATCTGAACGGCATCGACGCCGCCCGCAAACTCCACAAAGATTTGCCGGACACCAGAATCATCTTCGTCACGATGCACGCCGACCAGGCCTACGTCACCGAAGCCTTCAAAGCCGGCGCGAAGGGCTACCTCCTCAAGCGATCCGCCGGATCGGAACTCGTCCAGGCCATTCAGGCAGTCATGAGCGGACACAACTACATTACTCCGCTCATCGCCAAAGGATTGGTGCAATCTGCCGTGACCGGTCGAAAGCCGTCGATGACATTGAGCGATTCCCTGACGCCTCGCCAGCGGGAAGTCCTCCAATTGGTGGCCGAGGGCAACACCGTCAAAGGAATCGCGGCAGCATTGAATATCTCTCCCAAGACCGTTGAGTTCCACAAAACCCAGTTGATGGACCAGCTGGACATCCACACCACGGCCGAATTGACTCGATATGCACTGACCCACGGGCTCATCTCCTCACAATAGCGTTCGTTCTACTCCAAAATCAGGGGCGTTCGATTGGCCAACCCAGGGGTTTCCCTGGCTCCACCTGGGGACCTATCTAGTACCCCATCGGCTCTTCCAAGCATAGACTCCCACACACGGGGCGCGGTGTGCGGGTAAGTGCGCTCCGTGCCACCATCTGTATGGAGGTGTGCCATGAAACGGACTCGCATCTTGCTGGCGGACGATCATCCGCAAATCCGTGAACTCCTCCGCGTCATTCTGGAACCGGAATTCAAAGTCGTCGGGGCAGCGGAGGATGGCGAATTACTCCTGCAATATGCCCAGAGCCTGCAACCCGATGTCATCATCTCCGATATCAACATGCCGAAGGTCGACGGTCTGCAAGCCGCCCGGCTTCTGAAAGATGTCGCTCCCCGCACACGAGTCATCTTTCTGACAGCCCACGCCGAACCGTCTTACGTGGCCGCCGCCTTTGCAGCAGGAGCATCCGGCTATCTCATCAAAGGTGCAACGACGGATTTGGTCGGCTCGTTGCGGTCCATGATCGACAGCGTTCGCGCACAGCACGATACCCCGTGCGTTCCACCGGCACAGGTCGGGCCCTCGCCAACGGCAACACGACCGGTTCGATAATTGGGATTGGTATAGGACGCGATTGATCGAATCACTTGAGAAGGAGCCGCGATGGCAATGCGAATGACGCTCTGCGGGTTTTGCCGACGTCTCACCTGCGAGAGGACCGAGGCCGGTCCAACCAACGGCGAGCAGGAGGCGGGGCCATTGATGACCGGCCCGCTCCTGCCGGAGGACTTCAAGATCGAAGAGGCCTATTGCCGTGACTGTGAGCGATTCTACCACCAACTCGTCACATTCGGACGTGGAGACTCATCCGTCACCGTGAGGAATGTGCCGGAACCTCAGGCGCATGAGATTTCGCAAGCAACGATCACGGTGGGAATCTCAGCGTAAGGCACGGACCTGCATGGCCACCACGAAACAGAAAAATGGATCCGGTGTTGAGACGCACCGTGGCAAGGAATGTGCGCGCTGTCAAGGACCGACCGTCCATGAAGTATGTGTTGATTGGGCCTCGGGGGGAGGCCACATGTCCTTTCCGGGACAACGATGCCTTCTATGCGGCGACATCACGGATTCGCTCATCTTGTCCCATCGCGTCACCCACCCCCAGCAAGGCAGCCGCAACACAAGACACCCGCGGGGGCACTCCTTCACGGCGGAGTCGATCGGAACAAGACGACAGAACCACCCCAATAGGGAATACCCGCAATGAAAGTGTCTACCTTACCCCAGGACGACCTGATGGCAGAGCAGGACCCCAGGACGATGCCAGTTTCAATGGGTCGGCGACGAATTCTGGTCGTCGATCACGATGACGAGATCCGCCTATCGGCCTGCAATCAGTTGACGCAGTGGGGGTTCGAAGCCATCGGGGAAGCCAATGGTGTGTCCGGCCTCGCACGCCTCGCGCATACGACGCCGACATCAGCTTTCGCAGGCATGCTGCTCGAGATGGATATGCCGGTCCTCGGCGGCATGGCCGTTCTTCAGGAAATGAAGGACCGCCATCCGACCATCCCGGTCATTGTCATGGGCCACATCCCCCATATCGACAAACTCCGGAATGCAGTCAGGATGTGGGCACAAGAATACATCGTCAAACCCTTCGACCCGGAGCTCCTGAGACTGAAATGCGCCTCGGTGTTCTCGGGACCGCCGCACTGAACGTAAAATGAATGGCAGACCGTCTCCAGCACAGTCAGACCAACGGGTGACCGAAGACCAACGGCTGATCCCGTGGCACCGACTCATAGCGATGCCTCCTGAACGGGATTCGTCGAAAGTAATCGGACTCCCCTTGGTCTGGCTCTGGATGCGCCACAATGTCACCTACTAACCACAGAGAACCTGTCAGCATGTTGCTTGATCCAGATCCCCCTGAGTAGGCCGCCACCAAGAGCTCAGACCCCGGCGGGGCTCGCCGGATGAATCGACCAAGCCAGTCCAAAGACTGTTCACGAAAAATCCACAACCTCTGAGAAAGACAGACTCGATTCCCTGCCGCGGGGGACAAGGAAGATGACGAGATGACCGACCGAACTGATGAGCCGAATACCCGTAGGATTCTCGTTATCGACGACGATCCCGATATTCGCAGGCTCCTCCGACTCGCGCTTGAAGACGCCGGAAATGACGTTCGGGAAGCCCAAGAAGGAGAGGACGGATTGGCCATCGCCAGACAGGAACAGTGCGATCTGGCCATTGTGGATCTGTTCATGCCCGGCAAAGAAGGACTGGAAACGATTCTCGCCTTACGGCGTGACATGCCGCAGATCAAGCTGATCGCCATGAGCGGGGGAAGCGGCCATACCGATATGTTGCCTGCGGCCAGATCGTTTGGCGCCGACCAGACCATCCATAAGCCCTACGAGCTCGACACACTCCTAACGTCGATCGCCGCGCTGCTTTCAAAACACTGAAATCCGGTCGAAGAATAGACAAGTCGGCGATGACTCCGCCAAGAAAGGTTTGACATGCATAGAAGGAATACGGATTTCTCCATCACTGATCGAGCAACCCGATTGGTGGGACTCTCTATCGGAGCCGGGCTCCTGGCCGCCTGTGCGGCGGCATCACCCGACACGGCTCCGGTACGTACCCATTACATCCACATTCAGGATGCCGTCAATCCGCCGCGCTTGGATGTCCATGTCGGTGACGAGGTACGCTGGCAAAATCTGCGTCACGAGCCGGTCAAGCTCAGCCTGCTCAGCCAGCTGTCAGAATCAGGCGTTTCCTGCCAAACGGGTTTCTCGCGTTTCGGATCGCTTGACGATACCGCCACCATTCCACCGAATGCGTACGTGAGCCTCTGCTTCGCCCGTGCCGGATCCATCCAATACAACGTCTGGCTCAAGCCCGAGGATCCATTGCGCAGCATGGCCCCGACCGCTAAAATCATCATCTCTGCACGAGCGACCTAACGATGAGACGGATATGCTCGTTGCGTTCACCGGAGTCCTGCACATGAGAATTCGTTCTGTTGTTTCGCTCATCGGCATCAGCGCCACACTATATAGCGCTGCGATGTCGGCTTCGCCCGGCTTCGCGCTGGAACCGGCCCCATCGGCCTATACCCTCGACTCGATTCTCGACCTGGCCCTGGCGAGAAATCCGGCCGTGGCATCCGCAGAAGGGACTATCGATCAGCAGCGCGGCCAGCAGACTGCCGCCGGCGCCTATCCGAATCCTACCGTCACCGGGTATATGGGATACGGTGAAGTGCGGGACACCGGTCGTGCCAATATCCGCGAATCCCTTGATCGCGAAAATCTTACTGAATACAACGTGACCATCGGACAGCCGTTGGAATGGCCGTCGATGCGCAAGGCCCGCCAAGGGGTGGCGGACGCAGGACTGGCGACAGCCAACGCCGGCATGTCGGAAACACGATTGCATCTGACCACGCAGGTCAAGGTCGCCTTCTACGACCTATTGCTGGCCCAGCGGGATGCCGCGCTTGCCCAACAGAATCTCGACATCGTCGAGGGAGTCGCGCGGATCGTCAAGGCCCGTGTGAAATCAGGAGAAGCGCCGCAATTCGAATCGATTAAAGCCGAAGTCGAAGTCCTGAAGGCCAAGCAACAACTCGCCCGCGCAGAAAACGCCGTGCGCATCAATCGGGCCGTGGTGGATACCCTGACAGGCGGCGCGCTCGGACCAACCTATGTCATTCAGGGCGACTTCATGGGCATGTCGAAGGAGGTCCACCTTGACGGATTGATCGTTCGCATGGGCACTCAGCATCCGTCCATTCAACGGCTGCTGAAATCGGTCGAACAATCGGACTGGAAAATCGAATTTGAGCGACAATCGAGAATTCCCAGCGTGACGGTCAACGGCAGCTACTGGCGCGAGATCGGCCGGGAAGCAGTCCAGGGAGGGCTGTCCATTCCCATGCCCCTGTGGTACCGCAAGCAGGGAGAAATTGCCGCATCGCTGGGATCCAAACGGTATCACGAAGCTGAGTTGCTGCGGACGCGCAACGAACTGGCAAGAGCCATTTTCCAGCATTATCAAGATGCCAGAACGACGGCCGAATTGATCGACGTGTTCGACAAGGGCCTACTGAAACAAGCGCAAGAAGCCTTACGACTCGCTCAGTTTAGCTTCCAGCAAGGGGCGTCGAGCCTGCTCGACGTCTTTGATGCTCAGCGCGTGCAGCGCCAGATCCAGATGGACTACGCCCAAGCGCGGTACGAATTATCGGTCTCCCTGGCGCGCCTGGAACGAGCCGTGGGAGGCGCCCTATGACCTCGCCTACACCCTGTCGCACCCGACGTGGCACATTGGAGAACACTTCCGTGATGAGCTCACCATTGCGCGTCCAACTTCATCTCGTGGCAGGCCTGATGGCCGCTGTGCTCCTGACTCATTCAGGATGCAACCAGGCACCCGGCGATGCCGCCGTAGCCAATCGGCCAGGCGCCGACTCAGCCCCCGGTATCATTGCCCTGACCGCGGAAGAATCCGTCCGCATCGGGCTGGTCGTCCAGCCGGCGACTCGAAGCGATTTCCGCACCTCTCGGGACTTTCCCGCGATCCTACAACCGAATGAACGCGCGATGGCGGACATTACAACCCTGGTCCGCGGGCGGGTCGTGGACGTCTACGCAGACTTGGGACAACAGGTCGAAGCCAACGCCCTCCTAGCCATCCTCTACAGCAGCGACCTGGGCCTGGCACAATCCGCCTATCTGAAGTCACGAGCCAAACTCCATGTCGCCGAGCAAGCCTACGCGCGGGCCAAGTTCCTGCTGCAGGAACAAGTGATCGGGGAAGCGGAAGCCCAGCGCCGGCAGGCGGAACTGTTCAGCATGCAGGCGGAAGCCCATGAAGCGCGCGATCACCTCAAGCTCCTCGGCATGAACGAGGGAGAATTCCGCCGACTCGACAAAAGCCGTGACATTCGCTCCCATGTGCCGATCGTGGCGCCGTTTGCCGGCCGCATCATCGGACGCAACTTGACCAGGGGAGAAGTCGTCGAGACCACCGAAAAATTGTTCGTGGTCGCCGACCTCTCCGAAGTCTGGGTGCGGGCCAACATCCCTGAAAAAGACATTCCGTTCGTCCACACCGTCCATGCCTCCGGTGGCAGGCAGGCCGAAGTGCGCATCAATGCCTATCCGAAGGAAACCTTCAAGGGAACGATCACCTATGTCGGCGATGTCCTGGATCCCTCCACCCGCACCATGCAGCTGCGGCTCGAACTTCCCAATCCCGAGGGACGGCTGAAACCGGAGATGTTCGCCACCATCCGCCTCTTCTCCGAATCGCAGCCTGACCGGTTGGCCGTACCGGAAGCCGCGCTCCAACGGGACCAGAACCGGACGTTCGTCTTCGTGCAACGCAACGTAACCGAGTATGAAGTCCGCGAGGTCCAAGTCGGAGAATCCAACGGCACCCATAGCACCATCCTCGGAGGCCTCACCGAAGGCGAACCGGTCGTCACGCACGGCGCCTTCATCTTGAAATCCGAATTCTTGAAGAAACAAGTCTGATGGTCACCCGCCTGCTCGACATTTCGCTGCGCCAGCGCATGCTGATCGTGATCTTCGCGATCATGCTCGGCATCGGGGGACTCTATTCCTTTCGAACCATCCCGATCGATGCGTTCCCCGATGTCACCAGCGTGCTGGTGCAAGTCGTCACCAAGGCGCCCGGGTTATCTCCAGCCGAAGTCGAACGGCTGGTGACCTACCCGATCGAACTGCAACTGACCGGCGTCCCCGCGCTCATGGAAATGCGGTCCCTGACCAAGGTCGGCCTGTCACTGGTGACCATCGTGTTCGACGATGCAATGGACATCAACCTGGCGCGCCAGCTCGTGCTGGAGCGTCTGATCGAAGTAAAAGAGCAGCTTCCCCCCGGCACAGAGCCGATGCTCGTGCCGAACAGCACGGGGTTGGGCGAGGTCTTCCAGTACTACCTGGCCGACGCCCGCGCCCCCGCCCTGGATGAAGCGGTAACCCACCAGCAGTTGATCGATCAGCGTACGCTCCAGGACTGGATCATCCGGCCGCTGCTGAAGAGCACGCCGGAAGTGATCGACGTGAACTCCATGGGCGGCTTCGTCAAACAGTATCAAGTGCTGGTCGAGCCGGCCATGTTGCGCAAATACAATCTGACTCTCCGCGAGGTCTTCGACGCCGTGGCCAGCAATAACGCCAACGCCGGCGGCAACATTCTGGAGAAACACGACGAGAAATATATTGTGCGCGGGATCGGCCTGATTCGGTCGCTCGAAGACGTCGGGCGCATCGTCATCAAAGAAGCCGGCGGCACACCGGTCTTTGTCAGCGATGTGGCGCAGGTGTTGATCGACCATGCGGTCCGTCACGGGGCAACCGTGCTCAACGGAGATCGCGAGGTGGTCAGCGGGATCGTCCTCATGTTGCGCGGGGGGAACGCGCGTGACGTCGTCGAAAGCATCAAGGCGCGCATCGACGACATACATCGTCTGCATCTGCTGCCGGACGGATTGCGTATCGTGCCGTTCTATGACCGGATCGAATTGATCACGTCCGCTTTGAATACGGTGTATAAATCTCTCGCCGAAGGCGTCGTGCTGGTCGTCGTGGTGCTGGTGCTTTTTCTGGGCAATCTGCGCAGCGCACTGATCGTCGTCGCAACCCTGGTGCTGGCCCCGCTGGCCACGTTCATCGTCATGGGCCAAGTCGGACTCACAGCCAATCTCATGTCGCTGGGCGGGCTGGCGATCGCCATCGGCATGATCGTGGACGGCTCCGTGGTCGTCGTCGAGAATGTGTACCGGCACCTCTCAGAGCACTCGTCCGCTGCCGTTCCGCGCCTGGAACTGATCACCAGATCCGTCAAGGAAGTCGGACAGCCGGTCGTTTTCGGAATCCTGATCATTATTCTGGTATTCCTGCCGCTCTTGTCCCTGCATGGGATGGAGGGCAAGATGTTCAAACCCCTCGCCTACACCATCATGATCGCCCTGCTGGCCTCCCTGGTGCTGTCGCTCACGCTCTCGCCGGTCCTTTGCTCTCTCATGTTGAAGCGAGGGAGCGAGGAAGACCCCTGGATCGTCCGCTGGACCAAGCGCCTCTATGCCCCGTCGCTCCGGTGGGCATTGGGACATACCAGTATCGTGCTGGTGGGCGCAGTGGGCTCGCTGCTCGGCAGCTTCGCGCTGTTTCCGTTCCTGGGAAGCGAATTTATCCCGATTCTCAACGAAGGATCTGTCGCTCCGCAAACGATCCGGTTGCCGAGCGTCTCCCTCCCTGCTTCCATCGAAATCGAAAAGCGTATGCAGCAGGCTATGATGGAATTTCCGGAAGTGGAGATGGTCGTCTCGAAGATCGGACGCACGGAACTGGGGAACGATCCGCAAGAACCGAACGAAAGCGACCCCGTCGTCCGGCTCCGCCCGCTTGACCAATGGACGACCGCCCGGACGATGCCTGAGTTGATGCAAAAATTCAGGGAGCGGTTGACCCGAATCCCGGGCGCGACGTTCCTGATCAGCCAGCCCATCCAACAGCGGGTCGACGAGCTGATCTCCGGCGTCCGGACAGAAGCGACCGTCAAGTTGTTCGGGGAGGACCTGGAGATCTTGCACAGCAAAGCCGAGGAGATCGCCGGCCAGCTGAGCACCGTGCGCGGAGTGCGGGATATCAAGATCGAGCAACTCTTCGGACAACCCTATCTCACCATCGACATCGATCGCGGCAAGATCGCACGCCACGCGATCAATGTGTCCGACGTGCGGGACATCATCGGCACCGCGATCGGCGGAGACGTCGCGACGCGCGTCTATGAGGGACAGCAACGATTTGAACTGATCGTCCGCTTCCCTGAGCAATACCGGAATAGTGCCGAGACGATCAGCAACATACTGGTCACCGGCAGGGACGGAGCCCTGATCCCTCTCGCCGACCTTGGAAGCGTCCGCCTTGAGGAAGGCCCCGGCCGGATCAGCCGGGAAAAGCTCCAACGGTATGTCTCAATCGGGTTCAACACGATGGGACGCGATATCGGCAGTTTGGTCGCTGAAGCGCAGCAGAAGATCGCCACCCAGGTGGCGCTTCCCGCCGGCTACACCGTCGCCTGGGGAGGCTCGTTCGAAAATATGGAGCGGGCGATGGCCAAACTCCGGCTCATCGTTCCCATCACCATCGGCTTGATCTTCCTCTTGCTCTACTCCACCTTCGACTCGCTGCGTCAGGCGGCTCTCATCATTCTGAACCTTCCCTTCGCGCTGATCGGCGGTGTGGTCGCGCTCTGGCTGACCGGGGAATATCTCAGCGTGCCGGCCTCGATCGGATTCATCAACCTCTTCGGCGTGGCGGTGCTGAATGGCATCGTGCTGGTCTCCTGCATGAATGCCCTGCGCGAGGAAGGCGCCACGCTAGACGAAGCCGTGATGTCCGGGGCGTTGCTGCGCCTGCGACCCGTCCTCATGACCGCCCTGGTCGCGTTACTGGGGTTGGTCCCTCTCGCCTTCGCCCATGGAATCGGCTCGGAGGTTCAGCGTCCGTTGGCCATCGTCGTCATCGGCGGACTGGTCAGCTCCACCTTGCTGACGTTGATCGTCCTTCCGATCCTCTATCGATGGATCGAGGGCCGCACCCAACAAGACACTCCGCCGACAAACAGCCTCCCCGCCATCGAACCGGCCCATAGAGGGCAATAGCCCTGGTGCGATCGCGTCGGATCCTCGAAACTTTCAAATAACCTGCGCATGATAAGCGCTTCGTGAAGGGTAAGCGGACAGCCGCCATACAATGAAGATATTACCCACGATCAAGCAGGAATGGTCCCTATTGGTGAGCGGCGGCACGTCGGCGGCATTTCTTGTCTTCGGACAGGGATGGCTGGGGGATCTTTCGCACCAGGCCTGGTTTGCACTCATGTTCGCGTGGCTCTTCACGGTCATCCTGTTGTCGGCCTTTGCTGTCGTCCGGCATGCCGAGAGCCTGGCCACAAAAATGGGGGAACCGGGGGGAACGCTCATTCTGACGCTAGCCGTCACCGGGATTGAAGTCATGATGATCAGTGCCGTCATGCTGACCGGCAAAGGCAACCCAACGCTCGCACGGGATGCGATGTTCGCCGTCGTGATGATCGCGCTCAATGGAATGATCGGCTTTTCCCTCCTGCTGGGAGGATTGCGGTATCACGAACAAACGTACAATCTGCAAGGAGCGAACGCCTTCCTGGCGGTGATCATCCCCCTGGCCGTGCTTGGCCTGGTCCTGCCCAACTTTACGGTGTCTTCTCCTGGTCCGACGTTGTCCTCTCGCCAATCGGTGTTTCTGATCATCATGTCGATCGGACTCTACGCGGTCTTTCTTGCCATGCAGATTTTCCGCCATCGCAACTACTTCATGGCCCCGGCCTCGCTCGAACCGACGGAGGCCCCCTACTGGAAATGCTCGTCCGGCGGCCAAGACCGCTCGGCGTTACACCTGATGCTGTTGCTGGTAGCGCATCTGCTGCCTGTCGTCATCCTCTCCGGACAGATTGCGGTCCCTATTACCCACGCCATCCACGAATTACACGCTCCCGCGGCCTTGGCCGGGGTACTTGTCTCTGTGCTGGTGTTGTCTCCTGAGTCGATGAGCGCGGTGCGCGCCGCGATGGGCAATCAACTGCAGCGCTCCGTCAATCTGCTGTTGGGATCGGTCCTGGCAACCATCAGCCTGACGATCCCCGCTGTCCTGACCATCGGATTTGTGATGGACCAGACCATCATCCTCGGACTCGATGCCGTCGGCATGACTCTTCTGCTGTTGACGCTTGGACTCAGCCTCCTGACCTTTGCCAGTGCCCGCACGAATGTCTTGCTCGGCGCGGTGCATCTGCTGCTCTTTCTCGCCTATGTCATGTTGATTTTCGAACGGTAAAGGACCGGCTTACGATCTGACAATGGTGCCTGCAACCGCGACGAAGGAGACTGCATCAATGGAGTGGATTTACCTGATCGTGGCAGGTCTGCTTGAAATGGGTTGGGCGATCGGTCTGAAATACACCGAAGGATTCTCGCGGCCATGGCCCAGCCTCGGAACGATCACTGCCATGATCGCCAGTTTCTATTTCCTTTCTCAGGCACTGAGGACCATTCCTGTCGGCACGGGCTACGCCGTATGGACCGGGATCGGAGCGGTAGGAACAGCGCTTCTCGGCATGGTCATTTTTGGGGAATCAGTCGCACCTCTGCGACTCCTGTCGCTTACGCTGATCGTGCTGGGCATGATGGGACTCAAGTTGAGCGCGTAATCGGCCCTCCACATCGCACATCACTCACCACAGGCTCACCGAACGCCGAAACGACTCGACTGGCGGACACATCACCGTCCAGGCTAGGGCATTCTTCTTCCTACCCTCGGGATTCGCCTAGTTCATCAACCTAGCCCCGATTGTTACTCTAGAGTGAATATCGCCGCGCCTGGGTGCCCGCTGCCTCGCAACAGAGGGGCCCCTCCTCATCAGAGTAAGACCGTGGCCTGCCTCACGGACGAAGTCGTACGGTCTCCGTGAGGGTATCTCTCCCATACAGGTTGATTGAAGTGAAGGACTTCACCGCCAACTCTTCACTGGCCATACAGAATGCAGCCCTTATATCCACCCGACCAGGAGGACGTTCCCGCGTAATATCTCCAGGAGATCAAGACATTAGTATCACCGCCGTCACTTCACTAGTTAGGGAACCAGAGCGGCACAGGCGTTGCTTCTTAACTAATAAGGCGATCAAGGGTTTCCCATATTCCATCCCACTTGCTCGCCCATGACTGACAGGGAGGAAGAGCATGTCGGACTTTCATCAAAACGGCGTGGTAACCGTGCTTCATCGGCTTGGCAGACCGAACCTCGAACAACTTGAGGCGGAACTCCAGCGGCACGCATCGACGAATCCGATTGCCCTGGTCCTCCCGTCCCTCTATTCAGAGCTCCAGCGACCGGCGCTGAGAAAGATTGTCGAGACGCTGACTGAGGTGCGCTATGTGAACGAGATTGTCATTTCGTTGGACCGGGCATCGGCGCTGGAGTTTCGCCTCGCCAAGGAGTACTTCTCGATCCTCCCGCAACGCGTCCGGGTGATCTGGAACGACGGAAGCCGGATTCAGCAGATCTTAAAGCGCCTGACCGACAATGCCATCGATGTCGGTCTGGCCGGCAAAGGGCGCGGCTGCTGGACCGCCTTCGGATATGTACTCGCCCGCCACCAAAGCAAAGTGCTCGCTCTGCACGATTGCGATATTGTGAGCTATGACCGGCAATACCTCGCCCGGCTCTGCTATCCCATCGCCAACCCCAATCTTGGATATGAATTCGCCAAAGGCTACTACAGCCGGATTACCGACCGGCTCCATGGCCGCGTGACTCGGCTCTTCATGACTCCGCTCCTCCGCAGCCTCCAGCAGCTGGTCGGCACACATCCCCTCCTGACCTTTCTGGATAGCTTCCGCTATCCGCTCGCCGGGGAATTCGCCATGGTCAGCGATCTCGCCTGGATCAACCGTATTCCTGGAGATTGGGGTCTCGAAGTGGGCGTCCTTGCCGAGGTATACCGTAACTGCGCGCTCCGCCGCGTCTGCCAGGTCGACATCGCCGATGCCTACGAGCATAAGCACCAGGAACTCTCAGCGGATAATCCTGATGCCGGCCTGTTAAAGATGTCGGCCGACATTACCAAAGCCCTCTTCAGAAATTTGGCCAGTGACGGGGTCATTCTCTCCGACAGCCTGCTGAAGACACTGCGAGCCACATACCTCCAGGCCGCGCAAGACGCGATCAGCCGATACGAAAACGACGCGATGATCAACTCACTCCAATTCGATCGCCACCAGGAGCGCACCGCTGTGGAGGTATTTCTGAAAGGCATGAAGCTCGCCACCCAGAGCTTCATCGAAGACCCCCTCGGTGTCCCCATGATCTCCAATTGGAGCCGGGTGGTGGCGGCGGTCCCCGATGTCTTCGGACTCTTGATCGATGCGGTCGAGAGCGACCATGAATGGGAACCGGCCAGCGACCTGACCCACGCAGACCATCACACCCCGCTCACCAGAGTCTCCTAGCAAGCTCGCGTGATGCCCATGCTGAATTCGACCATTACTCCCCTGGCTGCCCAGACCGAATTGACGGTCGAGCAGATCGGCGCGGCAGACCTGCTCGTCGGGGTCCCGAGCTTCAACAACGCCGACACGATCGGCCATGTCATCCGCGCGGTACGGGCAGGCCTCGCCAAATACTTCCCGGACCGTCGGGCCGTCCTGGTGAACGCCGACGGAGGGTCTACTGACGGCACTCCCGCGATCGTCGCCGACACCTTAGTCGATTTTGATGTGCTGTTTATCGGTGACCGGCAGAGTCCGCTCCATCGCATCGTCACGCCCTACCATGGAATACCCGGCAAAGGGAGCGCCTTCCGCACGATTTTTGAGATCGCCAAACGCCTGAACGTTCAGGCCTGCGCGGTGGTGGACTCAGACCTTCGCAGCATCACACCCGAATGGATCGAACTGCTCCTTCGGCCCATCGTGCAAGAAGGCTTTGACTACGTCGCGCCTTTCTACCAACGCCACAAGTACGACGGGACGATTACCAATAGTATTGCCTATCCATTGACCCGTGCGCTGTATGGCTATCAGGTGCGCCAGCCCATCGGAGGTGACTTCGGATTTTCTGGCGACCTGGCCAAGCATTACCTGAACAGACACGTCTGGGAATCCGACGTGGCGCGATTCGGCATCGATATCTGGATGACCACAGAGGCGCTGACCAGTGGCGCGCGGGTCTGCCAAAGCTTCCTGGGGGCGAAAATTCACAACCCCAAAGACCCCGCAGCCGATCTTTCCGACATGCTGGCTCAAGTCACCGGCGCCCTGTTCAGCCTGATGGAGACCCATCCCGCCACTTGGACCCCCGTGAGAGCCTCTGAACCCGTGCCCCTCTTCGGATTTCAATACGAAACGGGCGTCGAACCGATCCATGTGAACGTCGATCGGATGCTGGAGGTGTTTCAGCAGGGTCTGCAAGACCTGCAACCCGTCTGGAGTCGCATGTTGTCGGAAGAGAGTATGGCCCAGCTCAACGCGCTACAGGGAGTTGCTACGGCTGCCTTCCGGATGCCGGATGACCTCTGGGTCCGGGTGATCTATGACACGGCCCTGTCCTATCACGCCGGGGTGCTCCCGAAAGATCACCTCCTGAAAGCACTCACGCCGTTGTATCTCGGTCGAACCGCCTCGTTCGTGCTGCAAACACAGGGGCTGACCACCCGCGAGGCGGAACACCATATCGAAGCTCTGTGCCGGGCCTTCGAGTCCCGGAAAGAATATCTCGTGACACGGTGGCCCTAAGCAGGGGCCACGCCCGGCATAGGGAGTAAAGGAGAGCATCATGACATCACAGTGGATCGAGACGTTACTGGAACCCGTGACCGTCCTCGGCCGGCAAACACTGGCCATCGTCCCCAATGTGTTGGCCATGAGCCTGCTGCTGCTGGCAGGGGTCGGCACCGCCTGGTTCGCAGGCCACGCGGTCGAACGGTTTCTCCGAGTGATCGGACTGGACCGGGTGAGCGATCGGCTGGGCCTGACCTCCACGTTTCTGCGGGGCGGGATCAAATCAGCCCCTTCCCATCTCATCGGACGAACGATCCACTGGCTGATTCTGCTCTTTGCGTCGATCGCCTCGCTTGAGGCGCTCCACATCGACTCCATCAGCCGATTGGCCCATGCGACCGTCGCCTATATCCCGCATCTCGTCATCGCCACGCTGATCGGAATTGCGGGCTACCTGATCTCCAACTTCGTCGCCCAGGGGGTCCTGATCGCCGCGGTTAATGCCGGCCTCCCGCCGGCTCGACTGATCGCAGCGAGTGTCCGCTGGACGATCCAGTTACTGAGCGTCGCCATGGCCCTTGAGCAACTCGGCATTGCGGAACACATTGTGGCGGTCGGGTTCGGCATTACCTGGGGCGGCATTGTCTTCGCCGCTGCGCTGGCGTTCGGATTGGGAGGCAAGGATCTCGCACGGTCGTTTCTTGAGCGCCGGTTGGCGGCTCCACTGCACGGACCGACTCATGACGATGTTCACCACCTTTGAGGCCTCTATGCTTCCTCGCTACCTTGTCTTCACCGACCTGGATGGCTGTCTTCTCGACAGCCAGACCTATTCGTTCGATGCGGCTCGACCGGCCCTCGAACGACTCCAGGCAAACCATATTCCCGTCGTCCTGGTCTCCAGCAAGACGCGTGCGGAGATCGAGCCGCTTCGCCAACAGTTGAATCACCAGGGTCCGTTCATCGTCGAAAACGGCGGCGCTGTCTTCGTACCTCTCGGTACATTTGATTTCCCTCTAGACCGCGCCCGACGACGGTCTGCATACCACGTCATCGAGTTCGGAACGCCCTACGCCATGTTGCGCGATGTGCTCAAGCAGATTGAGGAAGCCGTCGGCACGCCGTTGATAGGGTTCGGGGATCTGTCCATCGATGAGATTATGGAGCTGACCGGGTTATCCAGGGAAGCCGCGCTCCGAGCCAAGATCCGGGAGTACGACGAACCCTTCTTGATGCAAGGTCCCGACACGATTGTCACGGAGGTCTGCCATCAAATCATCACGCGCGGGTTGCAATGGACGAAGGGTGGGCGTTTTTTTCATCTGACCGGACTGAACAATAAGGGGCAGGCTGCCTTGAAGCTGCTCCATTGCTATAAGCGTCAATGGAATCTCGATGGACCACTGGGCGAGGTTAAAACAGTAGGAATCGGGGATAGCCTGAACGATCTCCCACTCCTGCTCGCGGTGGATCATCCGGTGCTGGTGCAGAAATCGGACGGATCGTACGACCACGACATCGATGTCCCGCAGCTGATTCATGCCCCGGGCATCGGGCCGATCGGATGGAATCACGCCATTCTGAATCTGCTGCAGCTCGCAGCCTAGCAGACGCGTGGTCCCCTCAGGATCAGGGGGCGTCCGTCAAGCGGGTTTCTTCGACGCAAACACCGCCGCATCGCAGGAGAGATATTTGATCTGTTTGATCGGGACCAGGATCATTTCCCGCGGCGACTCCAAGTAAATAAACTCCTGATCTTCAGACAAGCGATGACTGACCGCATCCTTGATCAGCAATTCCTGATTGTCCAAAAACACCACTTTGACCCAATACTGCACGATCAGCTCCTTCCTACAACAAGCCGGATTACCCGGCCACACCACGATCCCTTCAAAGCCAGAGGATTATACTGATCCGGTCAAGACTGTGGCAACTTGCCAGCCAGAGCCGCTCATGAGTAGAGTACCGGCATAGAACATTGTCTTCGAGGAATGCCTGATGGCCAGCTCATTTCGAATCGGCGTGTTGACGGCGCTATTGCTCACCGGCCTCACGATGTCCCCTGTTCTTAGCGACGCGCAGGTGGTCGGAGACGAGGCTGAGCTGGGCCGGCTCCAGTCGAAAGCCGAAGACGCGATTGGGAATGACGATGCGGATGGAGCCGCGATGATGATGGGGCGGGCCGCCTTGCTCGCCGCGCAACTCGGCAAGAGAGAGACCGGATGGAAGACGGCTTTCCGCAAGGGCCAGGAAGCGCTCTTCAGATCGCAGGAACATACCTACCGGGCCATGGCGCTCTTCCGACGAGCCGGCGGTCAATTGCCGGCTTCATCGGGAGTCTGTGGCAGCCTGGCCCTCGGTCACACCACTCTCACACACGTGGCTGAGGGGAAGGGGACGTCTCCTCAAGACACCCGCCTCCTGGAGGAGGCCGGGCGTCTTCAGGAATCTGCGGACAACTGGCAGCAGATGATCGACTCCCTGGTTGCCGAATACCAGTGTCCATAGCCATCCAGGGCCCTGGGCGTGTTCTGGCCTTAGTCGTCTTCAGGGTTAATGATATGCAGCCCCGCCGTCTTTGACGCTGCCAATAGCTGCGCGTCCGCACTCACGACGGTCAGTCGCAACGGCTTCAACTCCAGCGCCAACGCCAGATGCATCACTTGCGCAGCCCGGAGAAAAGGATACTCCAGGACCAGCTCTTTGGTGGCCAGATACGTCCCCATTGTCGGCGCAATAAACTCAAACAGTCCGGCTTTGGACTCCAGCTCGAATTTATACAACACCGAATAGCAATCGTCCCTGGTGATTTCTCCCTGCTGAGCCCGATTGGAGAGCGTGGCGTAAAAATCCGTGACCGTCCAGGTCGGCAGAATGGCAACTTTCCCGCGCTTGACCATCAGCTTGTTGACGACGCGAGTGCCCCGTTCCATGCTGTAGCGCTTCACGAGCGCGGTGGAGTCGAAATAGTAGTATGGCATCCTGTCACACCCTCCCCTTCATGATCAGGGCGGCCAGGGGCCCCTGGAGTTTTGAGAGTCGATCCTGCAGCTCGTCCAGCGGCACTTCCTCATACCCCTGCTTGCGCAACGTATCGGCCAGGTTGCCTTGATTGAACGACGCCGTGTCATCCTTCAGCCGATCGCCCAGCTTGCGTTTGGCCAACCGGCTCGACAGTTTCCGTCCGGGCTTCGTCAGCCCGCGTCCGCGGCTCCGTGGGGCGCGGCCCATCGATTTCTCTGTAGACTGTGTCACAGTGCTGGTGTCCTCCTTGTTAAAATGGGCGCGGGCTCGATAACGCCGGATTCGCCGGTGTGGATTCTCGCGGGCACCCGGCCGGCGATGACGCCTGGGCCGGCAATGACGCCTCTCCAAATACATGAGATGCGATCGCTTTGGCAAGGTCTGAGGAAAATTCCTGTTGAATAACCCGTAGGGCTTTCGCAGTGGCTTCGCGATCGGACAGGTGCCCTTCCTTCCCGCCGCGCGAGACCGCGCCGACCACACGCTGCGTCGCGGTCTCCACCACATCGAAGTCGCTGCACCACCGCACATACTTAAATTGCGGATCGCGCACATCGATCGGCCAGATACGCACGGTGCCACGCACCAGCAATTCGCTGCCGGCCCGTTGGGTGGTCACATGCAATCCCTCACGAATGAGCCCTTCCATGAGCGAACCTTGGATCGGCTCAGCATGATCCCCGGTCACCTCGACCGCAAGCACCAGGTTCGTCGAAAGAAATTGATCCAATTCATTCGACAATTCATTCACACGATACGCTGCCGGGGTCCCCTGGCCGGAGGAACGAATGACGCGTAGATCCGCATTGTACGCGTCACGCATCACAAGGTTTCTTGTGGCACGCCGCAGGTTTCGCACTTTAGTCAACTTATCAGTGGTCCGCCGCGCTTCGAGCAGATCGGTTTCAATCGTCCGATCCAGCTCGCGCATCTTGTCCATCATCGCCGCTTCGCCCTGGCCGCGATGCATCCCCGCCAAGACATAATGCATCCCCTGGTGCCGGTCGTACCAGGTATCCAGAACCTTTACGTTCTCGAGAACCTTATCGGTTGATACATTCGTCACCTGATCCAGCGTCAACCGGCGTTCTGTATTGGTGCTTCCGCGATTCTCGACCAGCAGGTAGGACTCCCAATCCTTGGCCTGCGCCGCGACCTCGGCCTTAAAAATTCTGGAGACGGCGGCGTAAGCCTGATCGGTCGCCGCACTCTTGTTCGCGGCCTGGCCCTGCCCCAGCAGATATTGGTTTGAAGAAAATTCAGCCGCGGCTCCATCCACCCAGTCCGGCTTCGACTTCCCTCCAAACCACGTGCAACCCGAGAGGGCCATTCCTGCGATGAACAGCATGACCAGTGACAACACAACAACACGCCTCAGACCGGCCTGAGCCCTCATTGAATCACCCGTTGAATCATGACCGCGGTTTGTCCTGGGCCCAGAGTGAGCGTGCGCCGGTTCTCCGTCGTTGGACCGTTTCCTCGCCCAAACAGCTGCACTGACGCCGCATACTGCCCGGGCTCGACCCACGCGCGGGCGATGTGAATTTCATCCGGGAGCGTCTGCCAACTGCGCTTATCAGCCTCTTCCGAGGCCACCGCCAGTCCCTTCGTCAGAAGCCCGACGATGAGTCCCACCCAAGGGGCGGCATCTTTCCCGGCCGCTTGCTGGGCCCCGCGTGTCGCTCCCTCTGCCATGGCGAACTTGACGGCTGCGCGAGCCAATGCTTTGACAGTGATGCCGGGCAAACGATCGGAAAGACTCTTATCTGCGAGCGCGGAGATGTTCTGCCCCAATTCTGAGGAGACCCTCACCTGCCGACCGGTCTCGCCGACCAGCGTCAGCTGCTCAGAAGGCACCTGGGTTTTCTGTGTCACCAATCGGGGCAACGCTACCCGCACGACGTGACCATTGAGCCCATACAGGACGCTATCAACACCCCGGTTCTGATGCCTGGGCGACTGAGTGAACCCACGATTCAACAACACGAGCTGCAAGGCATCCAAGCTGATCGGCAAGTCAAGAAAGCGGTCCTCCTTATGGGGAGCGCGGCCATTATAGCTGATCAACACCACTTGGGCGAGGCCTCGCTGTGCCGCGCTGGCCTGCCATACCGTGTCAGGGAAGAGCCGCCGGTACTCCTCAAACTCATTCGTCAAATGGAGCGCGTCAGCGGTTCGCAAGAGATCGGCACGGAGTTGAGTCGGGACCGGCGTCCGCGCCCAGCCTCGGTTGGCTTCGTACGCATCATAGGCCTTCCGGTAAGCGATGAACGCGTTATTCACATCATCCGTCGCCTCATAGAGAATGCCCGTCAGATACCGGGCAAACCCGTCCTCCCGATAACTCGCCTTGTCCTTGACCTTATCCGAAAGCACGTTGAGCCGGTGATCGATCCGTCGCGCTTCCACCAAGGCTTCCTGAAGCTGCCCCTGCGCGGCGTAGTTCAACGCCTTGACGACATTGATCATCACATGTTCGTAGGGATCGCCCTCATAGGGTAAGGCATTGTCATTGGTGAGAAAGGCAGCGGCTTCGGAACGGACCGTTCTGGTATAGAGCCGCTCCACTTCCTCTTCGGCCTGTTCGAGTACGGCGCTGCTCTGCTGGTAGTCGCCGGCCAATTGCAAGGTCATCCCGCGGTCCATGCCGTACAACAGGCGGCTCTTCTCTCCGTAAGTTTTTTCAGCTTGTTGAACGATCGCGTCGGCCTGTTTGGCATCGCCTGCAGCCAGACTCTGCTCAATCAACAGATACCGGTTAACGGAGGGACCGCAGGCGGTCAACAGCAGCAGGCCGGCGAGTGCACCGAATCGAAGGGATGAACGGACAGCGCGCCACGGCGCCAGAGGACTGTGGGCAACACCTGAGAAGAGAGGGCTCAACAGAGTCCCGGAGCCTAGAAAATGGTTCGCTTCTTTTCGATAACCTTCTTAATCTTCTTCTGCCCGTACCAAACCTTGGCATTGCTCTCTAGATCGATCATCTGGAGATCCACTTGATAAAATACCGCTTTGGTCCCTTCGGCTTCGTCAAGAATCGTCGAAATCGTCCCCTTCATCATGTAATCGGCGCCGATTTCTTTTCCGGGGGCCTTTTGCGTATCCTCACGGGAATACATCGCCTGCTCTTTGCGCTCAGTCCGCAGTTCGTCGCGCTCGCCCTTGCCGGCAACGAAGGTGACTTTCTGGGAATTCGTCAGCTCACGTTCGAGGTCGGTCACAAACGTCTGGACGCTGATATGTTCATGACTGCTATTCAGGATCGTGCCGACCACCACAACGGGCTGGCGGTGCTTCGCTTGGGTGAAGTTGCCAAGCCAGGGGTAACTGAGAGACTCCTTCACCATGGTCTCGGCCACCATCCGCGAGTCGGTATCGTTCCAACGCCCGCTCAGATCGGTCACCACGCCGGCATCCACACGCGTCACTTTCGTTTCATGCCCGCACCCTGCCAGGGTCAACACCGATACCGCTCCCAGCGCCAGCAATCCAGACTTCATCACCATCACACTAGTCCCTCCAGCCGAACGAGTCTCATCGAAGCAGCGATTCGAAATGGCTCACTACCGTGCCAACCGCTTGTCTTCTTCTTTCTCCAGCCGATCGAACATCTTGTCGGCATTCTTGCGGACAAAATCGCGCACCTGCGCATTGAGTTCTTTCGCTTGCTCCAAGTTGTTCTTCATTTCTTCGAGGTTCAGCTTGGTAAGAACGTAATAGGTATTGGTCTTCTCGTCTTTATATCGATCGATCGGACGCACGCCGCTCAACGTCGCCGTTGTGACCGTCTTGATCGCCCGTTCGACATTCTGCTCTTCCGTGTTTCGGGTGAAATCGCCGGCTGTCGTCGACGCTGCGTAGTCTCTCATCAGATAACCCGTATACGTTTCAAAAGTCTTGGCAATTTCAGCGCGCGCGCGATTCTCTGCCGTATCCCAGGCCAGAGGCTCGTTCCGCACACCGACCACCGCGCCCACCCCATAGAAGGCCTTGCTGTCCTTCTCGTTGAACGCGCCGGACCCCTTTTGCACCCACTTCGGAGGGCCACCACAAGCGGCAAGTCCGACCAAGAGAACAATGGCAAGCCCGGTGCCGGCCAGTCTCGTAAAACGCGCTTGCGATGTAGCCATGCGATCCTCCTTCATAACGGGAATTATTGACGTGGAGCCTCAAAGGGTTCGAAAATTCGCGTGAATTCATGCTAGCATGCGACTTTATTTCAGTCAACGCAACGCGGTATGAACGGTTGACGAAACCGCGCGCATGCAATTCACTCGGTGATGATTCTTAGGGGAGGCACGAACTGTGGCCGACGTTCAAATAGAAGACGGCATTATTAAGATCGCCAGTTTGGAAATTCAGGATCCCAAGGCCGCCGCGGTCTTGGCAGAATATCCGCAAGTGCGCTGGGCCGAAATCACGAGACGCGCGCTAAAGATCGGATTGGGCTATCTCAAGGGTGGCGGGAAAGACTAGGGTTTCGTTGGAGTGTCGGCCTGACTCACGGCCGCTCGCGCGCGGGAATCGGTTCCTCCTAACTCGACATAGCGGCGGAACGCTTCGACGGACTTCGCCTGATCCTTCAGATGATCAGCGTAGAGCGTGCCGAGCGAGAAATAAACATCCTGATACCCGGCATTGACCTTCAGCGCCTGCAAGAGCGCCTGTTCGGCCTCTGGAAAACTCCCCCGCTTTTCGTAAATCAATCCCAGCGTATAATGGGAGTCGGGATTCTGAGGCGCGTGCTTAACGGCCAACTGGCCGGCAGTGAGAGCCTCATCGAGATTGGGCAACACCTCAAGCCGCACATAACTCTTCAGCACATAGGCATCGCCGAACTCCGGGTTCAATTCGATCGCGCGATTCAGGCGCTCCAACGCATCCTCGACGCGCTTCCCCTCCTGGAGCAACGCAAACGCCTGGTCATATTGTGATCGAGCCGCTAGTTGCCGTTCAGCCGGCGTCTGGGGGCCTGCCCCGAGCACGAAGGCCGCCTTGCGCCCTTCGATGAGAATGATATCGCCATCCCCGTCCAGCCTGGCGGATATCGGATGTTGCTGTCCCTGCGTGACTGCAGGGAGCTCCTTCTCAAGATACGCTCCCAACTCGGACGCCATCAGCCAACCATTCTTGTTCAGATCCGCCGCACCCTGCAACCCCGTCAAAAGCGATTTGACGAACAGACTGGCATCCCCGACACGCTTGGACACTTCCCCCTTATCCCCGGCGGTGATCACCTGCATCGCACGCCGTTCCGTGTCGTCCTCGGGCGTCAAGCGTCCTTCGAGAGATAGTTGCCGAGGTGCCGTGGCTTCCCAGCCCCTAACCGCAGTATCAAGAATGAGCAGGGTGTGCTTCGCCGCCAGGCGTCGGGCAAATTCCTTGAGCTGGTCAAAAGTGATGGACTTGACGACATTATTGACCTGCGCATCCGACGGAACCAGGTAGCCGAGATCTTTCCCCTCGGCATCTTGCGTCACTCCGGAATGGCCCACATAGAACAGCACCAGACGATCCATCCGCCCGACCTTGCGCGGCAACATGTCCGACAAGAGCTGCTGCAGATGGCGGAAGCTGGCATCCTTGTCGTAGACCTCAACCACTTCGTCGAAGCCCATCTGACGAAATGCCTGGGCTACCGTCTTGGCGTCCGCCAAGGCTCCGGGAATCGAAGGAGCCAGCAGATAGTGCTCGACCCCGACAACGACCGCCCATGACTTATAGTAGAGCCCCTCAGGTTTCCCTAACTGGGCGGAGGCAGGCAGAACTCCGCTCAATCCGGCAAGCAAAAACAGCCCGAGACCAAGACTCATGGCACGCAAGTTTCTGGTGAACATAGTTGTGATAGATCGAAGAAAAGTTCGCATGAGCAGCTCTGGGTGAGCCTACCCTCGGGCTGTGACGGCTGTCAAGGAATCGGCCCGGCCAACCCGTTCATTTCAAAGACTCATTCGCCACAGGGTAACTACCAGTACAAATGTATGGGTTGCAGGGGAAGGCCCCTTTCTCCATAATCATCATATCCGTGCCGAGACGGCTATCGATCCAGGAGGTGTGTGCGTCATGAGTGAGAAGATTGAGACACTATTGAAGGAAAGCCGAACGTACCAGCCCAGCGCCAAGACCAAAGCCGCAGCCCATATTCAGGATTACGAAGCCGAGTATAAGAAATCGATTGCCGATCCCGAGGCCTTTTGGAGCGGAGTCGCCAAGGAACTTGAATGGTTTACGCCATGGAACAAAGTGCTGGAATGGAACTACCCCTTCGCGAAATGGTTTGTCGGGGCCACCTGCAATATCTCCTATAACTGTCTTGACCGGCACGTCAAAAATGGCCGGAAGAACAAAGTCGCGGTCATCTGGGTCGGCGAGAACGATACCGAACGCGTCTTCACCTACGGGCAACTCTATCGCCAGGTCAACCGCTGCGCCAACGCCCTCAAAAAGCTGGGCCTGAAGAAGGGCGACCGCGTCACCATTTATCTCCCCAAGGTTCCTGAGCAGATCGTGGCCATGCTGGCCTGCGCGCGCATCGGGGTAATTCACAGCGTGGTCTATTCCGGCTTCAGCGCCCCGGCTCTGGCCAATCGTATCCATGACGCCGAGTCCCGCCTGGTCATCACCGCCGATGTCGGCTACGACCGCGGGAAAGTCATTCCCCTCAAGTCGGTCGTGGACGAAGCCCTGAAAACCTGCCCGACGGTCGAGCACGTCATCGTCGTGCGGCGACAGAAACCGGAAGTCGCGCTGGCAGCTCCCAAAGAGATTGACTGGTACGAATGGCTGAAAGGCGAATCCACTGAATGTGAAGCCGTCAAGCTGGACGCCGAAGATCCCCTGTATATCTTGTATACCTCCGGTACGACCGGCAAGCCGAAGGGCGTGGTGCACGTGCATGGCGGCTACATGGTCGGCACCTACATCACGTCGAAATATGTATTCGACCTGAAGGACGACGATGTGTATTTCTGCGTGGCCGATCCCGGTTGGGTCACCGGTCACAGCTACATCGTCTACGGCCCGCTCCTGAACGGTGCGACGATCCTCACCGCCGAAGGCAAGCCGGACTATCCGAACCCCGGCCGCTGGTGGGATTTGATCGAACGCTATGGCGTCTCGATTTTCTACACGACGCCGACGGCGATTCGCCTGCTCATGCGCTATGGAGAAGACTGGCCCAAGAAGTACGATCTCTCGACCCTGCGCATCCTCGGGAGCGTCGGCGAACCGATTAATCCTGAAGCCTGGGAATGGTTCCACCGCGTGACCGGCGGCGACAAACCAATCATGGACACCTGGTGGCAGACCGAAACCGGCTCGATTCTGATTACGCCGCTGCCAACCGTGCCGTTGAAGCCAGGCTCCGCCACCAGACCGTTTCTCGGCATTGAAGCCGATGTCGTGGATCGTGAAGGCAACAGTCTTCCGGCCAACGCCGGCGGATTTGCCGTCATCAAGAAACCCTGGCCTTCCATGATGCGCACGATCTACAAAGATCCGGAACGTTACAAGACCTATTGGAACACCATCCCGAACTGCTACACCGCCGGCGACGTGTGCCATAAAGACGCCGACGGCTACATGTGGTTCATGGGCCGCGCCGACGACGTGATCAAGGTTGCGGGCAACCGGCTCGGCACCGCCGAAGTCGAAAGCGCCCTGGTGAGTCATCACGCCGTCGCCGAGGCGGCCGTCATCGGCAAACCCCACAAGACTGTAGGTGAGTCCATCAAAGCCTTCATCATCCTGAAGCAAGGCGAGATCGAAAGCCCTGCGCTGATTCAATCGATCAAAGATCAAGTGATGAAAGAGCTCGGGAAGATCGGCGTGCCGTCTGAAATCGATATAGTGCAGTCACTCCCGAAGACCCGTTCGGGGAAAATTATGCGGCGCGTCCTGAAGGCCAAGGAACTCGGACAGGACCCGGGGGATATTTCAACGATCGAGGAGTAGCATCGGCAAAGACAGGCCTTGGATGCCCCAAATCACCAGAATGGAAGAAGACTGAACGTCTAGCCACACCACTAAGCGACAAGCCTTCCGATCCGCCGCCACAAGCGCGGCTGCAGTCCACCCCGCACACCGATGGCTCACCCCCGGTGAGCTCTCATACACGAGGAGACCGTCATGCGAAATCGAAGCCTACTGGGAGGAGTGTTTCTCTGTGCTGTGCTTGGCCTGGGGATGGCCCTCAGCGGACCAAGCTATTCGGCTGAACCTGAAAAGCCGACCGCCAAATCCAAACCCTCAGCCGCCGCCAAGCCGGCAGCGAAAAAGGTGACCGCCACTCAGACCAAATACCAGAGCGCCGAGACTGCCGGAAAAGCTCCTGCCTGCTTCGGCATGGCCCCCAGTATCGACAAAATCAGCCCCGACGAAGGCAAGGCCGGTGACAAAGTGACGATTACGGGAACGAGCTTTGGAAACAGCGACTGTTTGCGCAGTATTTCTTTCGGGCCAGGCCACGCCGCCATATTCAAAATCGAGAGCGACGGAAAGATTTCCACCACCGTCCCCAGTGGCGGACGCAAAGGCCTGGCGATGCTGACAGTCACAACCGCATCGGGCGAAGTCTCTAAAACGTTTTTGGTGAAGTAACCGCTTGCGGTTGGTTCCCCGTTCTTAACCAGGCACAAGGTTGAGAACGGGACACGAGGATACGCGCTAATTTCCGACTTCCTGATAGGCCGTTGGTTCGGTCGCGATGTGTGACTCAACGAGCATATCTACCCGGTTCACACTCAGATTAATGAGAATGTCCCCGTTTGTCCTTCGCAATGCCTAACGTTCAAGGTCAGGGCTCATTGTCACGATTGAAAGGGGGCTTCGCTAAAAGCCCAGCCAAGGCGTCGCTCTTCTTGCGGTTGCAAGTACGACAAAGAATGCGGAGATTATCAGTCGTGGTGGCGCCACCTCTCGCGATAGGAATAACGTGGTCAAACTCGATTTGGTCGTCGGGAACTATGGTGCGGCAGTCAGCGCAAACCTGTCCATCTCGACGGACTACCTTCAACATGACGCCGCGTGGTATAGCGCGAGTGATGCGGCGATCTTCCTTGGTTTCGGTGAATGGCTCCGCCATAAAGAAGACGGGACAAATGTGGCCGAATACAGTGCAACTAAGTTCGTCCGTGCGGAATTGGCTGATCCACTTCCATCGGCCAGGTGATAAACAAAGGATCTTTTCGATCGCCTGAAGTACCCCACGCTCCGTCTTGAGGTCGCCGTTCTTTACAGCGGCAAGCCAGCTCTTGTAGCTCTTCTTAACGTGAGAAAGAGGGAGCGGGTCCTCCTCGAAAATGGCTGGGAAGTACTCGACCAACGGGCCATAAGGGCAGTACCTAAGCTCCCAGCACGGTTTACATACGACGTGCTTCAATCTTGGCTTCTTGGTTGCCACTGCGCGTCTCATCTTTACGCCCTAACAATGTTTAGGCCGATCCGCATATGATCCGGATTTGCCAATTTCTGTACATGTAACACGCCACTACTCTTCGTAAACCATACGCCATGACCGTTGCTGTTTCAATGAGCTGCGATTACAGCGACTGCCTACGCAATGTTTCTTTTGGTCCGGGTCACGCCCCAATATCCAAAATCGAGAGCGACATCACGATCTCATCAGGTGAAGTCTCAAAAACGTATTCTTGAAATAGGGGTTAAGGTTAGTTCACCATTCTTTGCCAGTACAAAGCTGAGATCCGGGCACAAACAGGGGAATACTTCATAGCGTCTTTAGGCGACGAAGAAGCTTCCCAAGGCTTTCGTCGTACTTAGCCGGGGAAGTAAAGTCTGCATACATTTTCCCAACGAGAAACGCCGGAAGCTCACATTCCTCATATAGCAATGGCAAGACAACCACTTCACCGGTTGAGATTTCACGAGTAATGGCAACCTCAAGTTCTTTCTCCACCCATGGCGACTTGATTGACCGGGGGGATAGCACAATGCCGATATATTTTGTCTTCCTCAAACCATCTTCAATCTTCTTAGTAAGAGAGTCACCAATTTGTATTTCAGCTTCATCCAACCAGACATTCTTTACCCCATGTGCTTCCAGTCGGGCCTTGAGATCACGGACAAATGACTTGTCTTCACCGGTGTGACTAAGAAAGATTCCATGATAGGAACCTCTGGTTACATCATCTGCCCCGAGACCTAGTGCTCCAGCAACCAGTAGATTTGTTGCCTCCTGCGTGGTCGGGGGAGTGATGAGCCAAGCAAACGAACTACCAATCTTCACCCTCCCGCCCAAGCTGTAACCCTCTGGAGATTCCGCAAAGCTTTCTAGCGTATCACCATAGTCAGACAAGCAAAGTTTCCAACCATCTTTTTGGAGCTGCTCAAAGTATGGGACAAACTCCCCCGCTTCCGGCTTGATGGTAATACGTCTTGACTTCTTCTGATGTAAATTTGCGGTTTCGATGAGATCTGCGGCAACAGAATTTGCATAACCGATGTATATGCTCCGCAACCCATAAAACTTGATGCGCTTTTGTGGTGCCATGATCCAAAGAACGCGGGTCCCCTGTGCGATCGCCGCACTTAGTTCCTTGGATCGATCAGTGCGGTCATACGCATCGTCTAAATCATACTTATTATTCTCAGCTTTGAGATCCCAAAGCTCCTTATCAGAGCTCGAATGCTTAGTCGGTGAACCAAAGATGAAATGGGAGTAACTCTCTGGATTGATAATGATCAGATCATACTCATAGAGAGAAAAAGCAGCCTTTTCCTCACAGACAGACGCCCGACACAACCCAAGAGTATCGATACGCACGTCAGGAATAGAACTCCCTGTATATTCGCACCCCACTAGAAGAACCCTCTTAGACATTGCGATAGCCTTTGTGGGTTAGATGTAACATCTTGCCAAAGGGGTTAGCTCGGGCTGCCCCCTGGGTTTCCTCTTCACCTTCCGAGAAGCCTTGGATTTGGGCTATAAAATAGCTCGAGAGACATTTCCACACAGGCACACGCCCAGATTATTTAGACTGTCCCCGTTTGTCCTTCCGGTTGACCGAGAGATTGGTCGTCGCCATCGGATAGCAGTTGATAGACAATAGCAGGAGGCCCCCACGCTACCCTGTCGACGTGAAACGGAATACCGACACGAAAGATGACTGGATCAGGGTTTAGTTGTCCATTCTGACCTTCCTCACGGTAATAGAAGAGCAAGAGAACAAACAGCCCAGCAACGGCATTGAGGGCGTGCTTAAGCGACGCCTCGGCGAAATGTGTGTGGCGTTGATGTTTGACCTTGGTGTATGCGCGCCACCACAGAGGGTTGGCACCAGTCTTCCACTGATCCCACGGTGTAAGAGTGAGGCCAAACCGCGGAATCTCGACAACGGTTGAGGTAATTTGAGGATAAGCCGCCAGGATTTCCTCTTTGTACTTTGTAATGTTGTCCGCCTTGCTCTTGTCGTTCGCTTTTTGGCATAGGCGCTTCGAGACAACATCAACTTCAGATGCCGCACCAGACAAGATGCGCATCAACTCCAGAGAGTAAGACTCGAAATTGTCGGTTGTCAGCTCTAGATAGCGAGATATACGCACTACATCGTCCTCAAGTGCGAGGAAGTAGTTCCAGTGCTGTGGCGTTGGTGCTTCGTGAATGCCCATGTCTAGATGGCTGATGTTGGAATTCAGCGCGCGGCAAAGCCTCCTGCTGGAATGACTGGTTGGGCGTCGGCGGCAATAACAGAAGTTGGCTCAACACTCCATTATTTAGAATGCCCCCCTTTGGCCTTGCCAGCATGTTGGCAACCAGGCTGCGGCCCCCGATGGCTCACGGTCCGCTCCAACGCGTTGTTAGGCCTCATCCCAGTTTGGCGCCTATCTCTGCCTCCCACTTCTGAATGTTGACGCTGCTCACAACCTCATCCACCAACCGGGCTTTCCAAACATGGCCCAGCTGCAGCGATTGAGAAAGAGCGATGCCATATTGCGGTGAGCCGTGAATCTCCTCAAGAAATTTCTTTTCATTGAGCATTTGCATGCTCGCATAAACACCCACAAATTTTCGGGCACCTCCCACAGAAGTGCCGCCATCCTCGGTTTCGTACATCCCGTAGGAAATTGCGAATGCGGGCGAACCCGACATTCCGGGAAATGCCGAGATGTCGACGGTCAGAAGCGGCTTACCGTCGAAATCTACGTCAGGCTCGCTGGCAAGGCTGCCCGTCTTCCAAATAGGCAACGCGTTAGTCCGGTCAAAATACCCGTACGGGTAGCCAATCAGCGTCACCGCACTAGTGGGACGTAACTTGATCTTCGCCTCCGTCGTCCATTCCTTTGAGATGCAAGCTAGTTTGCAATCGGCGAATGCGTCGGCGGGGATTGGGATAACTGCCAGGTCGGCCTCTGGAACAGAGGCGCTTTGGACCCACACCGGCTTGCTCTCCGTCGTGAACAAGGGCATTCGAACGGTCTGTATCTCAGCCGGGTTATCGTGGGACTTGTGAAACTGGAATACAATGTTGTCGCCGATCGGCGGCTTTGCTTCGAGCGGCGCATGACCGGTCAAGACGTGATAGTTGGTTACTAAGAAGACTACTTGCGCCTCGCCATATTTCCCGACGTAGAAGAAACCAGTCCCCTGCGACATCTCCGCGTCGCCTTTGAGCAGGACAACTGGGGTCGTCGACAGTGACAGATGATCGATGCCCATTGATGAAGCCTAACAATGTTTAGGCCGATCCGCATAAGAGCCGGATCTGCCGATTTCTGTCCGTATAACACGCCACTATTGTTCGTAAACAATACGCCATGACCGTTGCTGTTTCAATGAACTGCGACTCAGGAACCATATATCACGGGTTCTTATGCGGATCGGCATAGCACCAACCGTTGAATACACTCACATCCCATCTTGCGGACTACTGACGCTGGTTAGCCCTCATCTACTTCAGATCAATCCCCGCTTCTGGAGATAGTCTTTATCGATCACGGGTGTCGGCTTTGGTGCCACCTGCCCTCGCTCTTGGAGCAGGCGTTCGACGTATTTGCCGATGAGGTCGGATTCGAGATTGACGGGATCGTTGACCTGCTTGAGGCCCAACGTTGTCACTTTGGCGGTATGTGGAATGATGGCGATGGAGAATCCGTGATTCGTCACATCGTTAATCGTAAGGCTGATGCCATCGACGGTGATCGAGCCCTTCACGACGCAGTAACGCAGAATGTCTTGCGGCGCTTCGATGGTGAAGATCACGGCATTCCCGTCCTGCTGCCGGCTGCGAATCGTCCCGACGCCATCGACGTGCCCGGCGACCAGATGCCCGCCGATGCGCTCGCTCAGTTTCATGGCCCGTTCGAGATTCACCGGCGTTCCTGCCGTGAGCAGGCCCAGCGTCGTCACCGAAAGCGTCTCAGGAGAGACTTCCACCGTAAAACTGCTCTCGCTCTTGGAGATCGCCGTGAGGCAGATCCCGTTCACACTCACACTGTCGCCGATCTTGAGATCGCTCATGACCGTCGATGCCAACAGCGTCATCCTCGTCCCCGCCAGCGTCTTCTCCAGCGAAATCACTGCGCCCATTTCCTCGACAATGCCGGTGAACATCAGTCTTTCCTCATGATGGTAGGCCTGGCAACGATCACAACAGTGCTTTTGTCACAATCGCCAATAGCGGCGGCTATTATAGCATCGGTCAGGCAGGATGCTCAAAAAGACCGTTCAGCAAGGCCGCAGCCGATGAATGCACCGGAGGCGTACCCTCAGGGGTACGTTGAGGATGCATTCGAGGGGAGAACGCCGCTGACGGACTTTTTCAGCATCCTGCTATCGATTCCTCATCGTCAGCCAAAACATCATCGCCGCAGCGACTTGCAGGCTCGCAATGATCGTGAAGGCCCCGGCATAGCTCATGTTGGCGATGAGAATACCTGCCAGTAGCGGCCCGCTCGCGTGGCCGATGTCGCCGATGGTGCCCTGCATGCCCATTCCGGCCCCCAGCGTCTTGAACTCCGAACTGTCCGCCACGAAGGCGGAGGAGGAGGACGACACGACGGCTTCGCCGAACCCGAACCCAGCTGAGAGCAACAGCAGGCCAGCAAAGATCGAGACATGCGGCATACAGACAAAGGTGGCAGCGCAGATCAGCAAGCCGGTGATGATCAGGGGCTGCCGCCCGACCCTGTCGGACACACGGCCCATGATCGGCTTGGAGAAGAAGGAGGTCCCGGCCTGCACGCTGAACAGGAGCCCGACCTCCCCTGGATTCAATCCCACCGTGAGGCCGTAGAGCGGGAGAAACGCCATGAGCGCGCCGTTGGCAATCATCTTGGCGCCATCGGTGGCGCTGGTGATGAGCACCTTGCGGTTCTTCGCTACGATGGTAAATCCCTTCCACATCTCCGCCAGGATCGGCCGCATCCCCTTCTGATGAACGCGCGGCGTCGCCACGTCCAGATGCAAACTGTAAAACAGCACGATCGCGATACAACCACAAACGCCGGCTGCCACGAACGCGAAATCAAAGCCGGCAACATGGGCGAGATACCCGCCGATAAACGGCCCGAGCAGCGCCCCCGACTGTGTGCAAGCCGTGTAGGTCCCCAGCGCCGCACCCCGGCGTTCGCGGTACAACTCCGCAACAGTCGCCAAGGCGCTCGGGGCAAAAATGGCCGTCGCCAGGCCATGCACAAATCGCAGAACCGTGAGGCTGTTCAGGTCAGTGATAAAGAGATAGAGAAACGGCGGCAGGCCAAAGGCCACGACCCCGATACGCAGCAAGAATCGCCGGCCATAGATATCGGACAAGGCACCGGATGGCAACTTGAGCAACACGCCGGTCAAGGTCGACACCGACACAATGAGCCCGATCCGCTCGGGGCCTGCCCCGAGATGCTCGGCGAACAAGGCCAGCACCGGCATCCGCACCATGTTGTAGCTGATGAAGCAGAAGATCCCGACGGTGCAGATGAGGAGAAAGCTGCGTGACGACGTCATCGAGATGCCGGTTCCTTTTCTTGAATGTTGCCGGCAGAGGACATATTCGCCAACGCCTGTTTCAAGAAGGCCACGTCCTCAGATGGCAACGGCGGTGGATCGGTCGCCTCAAAGAGGACGCGATCGGGATGTCGCCGCATTTCCATCCCCAGCTGATTCACTGCGTTAATCCCCTTCATCAGCTTGCGAGAGACCGTGCGCCCGACCAGCGGACGCAGAAGTGAGACGAGTCCGGCCAACACACGATTGTCCAGCCTGGTGTAGGACACCAGCGTCGTCTCGACGGCATCCTGACCGGCCGCGTCTTTCACTCTCGCCATGCTGAGCATCACGACGGCCTTACCGGTCAAGTGCGGCAGCAGCGTACTGTGATGCGACCCTTCCAGATAATACAGGCGATGACGCGGATCCTGATAGACCAGTTCGACCAATCCCACCGTCCCTTCGCCGTCGTCTCCCCAATAGCGACCGGGCCCCCGCTGCTCGGCTTTATACAGCCCTAACTCAAGACGGTTCACGAGCGCGGCAGCGAGAGGCGGGCGATCCAACAAATACACATAGACCGACTCTTGCAATGGGGTCTGAATCGGCCCTATTTTATTGGCGGTTGTAAACTCATCGATGATCGGCTGGAGACGGCAAGCCCACGCAGCATCGATCCGGTCGACAGGAAACATGACGCCCGCATGCTGCGGAGAAAGCCGACAGGCTTCTGCGGACGCAGGCTGAGGCAGGATGCTGACAAGCAAGAACACCAAACCGATCGCACAGACGGACGTCCGGATGGCAGTAACCCTGCTCATGGCGCAGGGTTCGACACCTGAATGGCCAGCTGCACCGTAAAGAGTTGCCGGGGATCTTTGCGCCCACGCGCCTGCCGCAAGAGCGTCTCGACCGCCGGCGTTACCATGCCTTCGAATGAGACCTGCTTGTTCGTCACGACCGTGACCGGCTTAGAGACATCCACCAGTTGATCGTTCAGAAACAGCGTATAGCGTTGAACGAGCCCGGTCTCGACTTCGATGCGATTGGGCGCGGTCACTGAGGCGTCCAGCCGGGCATAACGCTTCTTCCTGGTCAACTCGTCGCGTTTCGACACCAGATCGTCCGCAAAGGCGGCGATCGGATCGGTGGCATCGATTCGCACCCAGCCGAACGATTGAAAGTGGCTGGCCTCACGGACCACCGTCAGCGCTGTCGGCAACGGGTTCCGGTGCTGGGCGTTGAACCAGGTCACCAGGTCGGGCAACTCCTCGCGAGGAAAGAAATGACCGCCGGCCATGGGATGTTCGCGCTCATGTTCCCGATAGATGTGCGGATAGCCGATCGCCGCCAGCTCGCGCGAGATCGTCCGGCTCAACTCCACCGGCATCACCTGATCCTTCGCGCCATGAATAATGTAGACCGGCGTAGTCCGCAGATTGGCAAGAAACGGCATGAGCACGCCGTCGAGGCCGCTCGCCATCGGAGCAAGACCGGCAAAGCGCTGCGCATGGTGCATCCCGATCAACCAGGTGCCGATCCCGCCGTTCGACATGCCCGTCAGAAAAACACGGTCCGGATCGACGTGATACTGCGCCTGCACCCGTTCGATGACGGCGAGAACGAGATCTTCCGCCTGTCTGGTAAACCAGGCGCCGGAGGGATAGGTCGGACAGAGGAGGAGATAGTCATCGCCTAAGCGGTTCTGCCATCGCTCAAGATAGGCGTCGCCGGAAAACCCCGCCCCGTGCAGACAGACCACCAGCCCATATCCCTTACCGGGCTGATACGTCAGCGGGACCGAGAGCGCATAGTGGTACGTACGTTCGCGCACCACGATCTGTTCCTCCGCCATCGTTCCGACCGGCATGGCTTGATAGGTCCGCCCGGTCTGGATGGCACGGCTGACCTGGTCAATCGTAGCCTCAGGATTGGCGAGCAGTCCTTGCAGCACGACCTCCGCCTTCGTGCTATCCGCTTCGTCGAGGTAGGAAAAGACGTCGGCTGTGAGAGTCTGATTCGCAGACTGAGGCTCAGCGGACCACACCGACTCTCCTCCTGCGGCCAGACAACACCAGACCAGCAGGAGACACACATATCGCCCGATCGTGAGCGGTTTCGTCATGGCTCCATTATACGTCGCCTTCGACCACAACATCGCTTCCCAGAATTCTGGTGCGCACTCGCTTCAATTTCCAGGCATCGGCCAGCCGACGCGGGCTCACTCCCCCGATGACGCCTTTTGATTGCGTTCCACCCAGGAGAGTCGGCGCCACATACAGCTGAACATGGTTCACCAGCTTGGCCTTGAAAAACGCCGCGTTCAACTCCCCGCCCCCCTCGACCATCACCGACATCATCCCGCGTTGCCCCAAAGCGATCAGGAGATGCTTGAGCGACACATGTCCCCCGAGGCTCGGCAACACCAGCATTTCGATGCCTTGTCGCTCGAGCACCCGACGGCGTGCCGACGGAGCAGCCTTCGTCGTCGCAATGATTGTCTTCGAGCTCGACTGCTGCATGAGGATTTTGGCTGACCGGGCGATCCGCAAACCGCTATCGACCACGATCCTCGTCGGCTGAGTCGCAGCCAGAGCCGTGAGCCCTGGCGGTCTGCGCGCCGTCAATGACGGGTTGTCGGAGAGGACTGTGCCGATCCCCACGATCACCGCGTCCACCGAACTGCGCAGCCGGTGAACTTCCCGCCGTGATTGCAACCCCGTAATCCACTTGGACTCCCCACGCGCCGTTGCGATCTGTCCATCCAGGGTCATTCCCGCCTTGAG
>FSSH01001116.1_pt1 | contig 58061 bp, 58 predicted proteins | sample 1166101 | NCBI WGS metagenome assembly FSSH01 (sample SAMEA32972668, study PRJEB13176) | freshwater metagenome | biome: Drinking water system; feature: Biomass in drinking water that filtered by 0.45 um membrane; material: drinking water | place: USA | collected 2012-12-20 | depth 0 m | reverse complement strand
GCTCGGCAGGCCCTTGCCGGCGAGGTCCATGCGCAGGCGCGGCAGGTCGGCCCGTGGGGCGAGGATGGTCTGCCCGGCATCGCCCTTGGTCTCGTACTTGATGCCGCGGGCATCGAGGTCGCGGATGACGGCGCTCGAATCCTGCATCGACAGGTCGGCGAACAGGACGCCCATATCGGGCTTCGAGACGCGCAGGATCACGAAGGCGAAGAAACCGATCAGGGTGAGCGTGACGGCCGCCATGGCGGCGAGCCGCGCCGGCCCCAGCTTCGTCACCACTTCAAGGACGGATTTCACGACGCGACCAACCCACCCGACGCAGCGCGGCGGCTGGCCCGCCCCGCTCGGCAAAATTTGCCCAGGCCGTGGTTAGCGGGTGGTTAACGAATGATGCGATCGAGAGTGGAAAAGGGCAAAACACGCCAGGAAGGTTGCCGGCGCGTTAGAGGGTCCACCGCCGAGGTGGTGTTCGGCGGCTGCACAAATCCTTCGGGTGCTCTCACGCTGATCGAGCTCCGTCGGATCCGGATCTCACGCCGCGAGGGCGACGGCCTCGACCGCTGCCATGACCTCGTGGGGAGCGGTGTGATGCACCATGTGCCCGCAGCCCTCCACGACATGCAGGAAGCTTCCCGGCAGGGCGCGGTGGAGGCGCAAGGCCTGATGGTCGAGATCGACCATCTTGTCCTCCGATCCAGCCACGATGGCCACCGGCATCGTGAGTTCGCCGTAGCGGCTCTGCAGAGCGACGGCGTCGGGGATCATAAGGGCCGATTCCGCAGCGCTGGCCCGCAGCTGCGAGGGCCGGATCGCCATTTCGGGAGGCACAGCGGCGAAGGTCGCCGGCACCGGTGCGGGACTGAACAGCTTGCGGATCATCTTCGGCCACAGAAGGCGCGCCAGGGGTGGAGATACCGTATAGCGAAGGATATCGCCGAGTACCGGCACCGCCGGCGCCGACATCAGGACGACGTCGCCGCGCACCGAGGCGTAGTAATAGCCGCTCTCCACGATCAGGCCGCGCACCATCTCCGGATGCGCCAGCGCCAGCGCGATGGCGACGGAAGCGCCCCAGGAATGGCCCAGGATGAGGGCTCGGGGCGCCTCTATCTGCTGAAGGGCGGAACGCAGCAACTCCGCCTGGGCCGCAGGGGTCCACACCGTGCTGCGCGGGCGATCGCTGTAGCCGTAGCCCGGACGGTCGAAGGCGATGACGCGATAGCGCTTCGCGGCCTGCCTGACGAACCCGCTCGACATGAAGTCCTGGACCATGCTGCCGTTTCCGTGCAGCAGCACCAGCGGCTCCCCCTCACCAAGTTCGGCGTAGTGGACCTGCACGCCGTCGACGTCGATCAGACGCCCGGTCGGTGGGTTGTCCCTCTCCGCCTGTCTGGCTCTTGCGCTCACGGCAAGGGCCGTCAGACCAAGTGCGGCTGCGCCGAGACCGGCCAGGATGACCGGACGTGCCAGGGGATTGGGCTGAGCCATAGGGTGACATCCGATCTTGGGGGATCGCACGCAAGTCGCCTCAGGTTGGGGCGCTGATGCTGCGTTGCAACAAGATTAACGGTCGCCGCGAACCATCGTTCCTTGGTGCTGAAGAGCGTCATCCCTCCTCGCCTTCGATCGTGGCCAGGGCCCGTGCCGTGAACACGTCGAAATCGCCTGCCATGCGGATTCTGCCTCGCAAAGCACCGGGCTGGCGGCGGAATCGAAGCGACTTCGATGGCGGGTGGACCTCGGTCAGTACCTCATCCCCCGACGTGACAACGAACGAGCTGCCGTGCCGGGCTTGGTGCAGCACAGCGGTCATGCTCGTCTCGAACTCGCGTAGCTCCAGACGGCGAGGCGTCTCCTTCTCGTCCCGGTCCGACTCTGCCATCTGTCCCGCTCCTTCAGCAAAAAAGGCCTCCGACCGCGAGGTCGAAGGCCTTTGTCGATCATCCGCTACCGCAGGTTCAGCGCTTGAGCGGCCCAGCCTCGATGACGTCTTCCAGGGTGCGCAGACCGGCGCGCGGGGCGTTGACGAGGCAGGCCATGTTGCCGGGCGGGTGCTGGTTCTTCCACATCTTGGTGTGGGCGTGAGGGATCTTGTCCCACGGGAAGACCTCACTCATGCACGGGTCGATGCGCTGATCCAGAACGAACTGGTTGGCGGCGGACGCCTGCTTGAGATGGGCGAAGTGCGAGCCCTGAATTCGCTTCTGGCGCATCCAGACGTAGCGGGCGTCGAAGGTGATATTGAAGCCCGTCGTGCCGGCGCAGAACACCACCATGCCGCCGCGCTTCACCACCAGCGCCGAGACCGGGAAGGTCGCCTCGCCCGGGTGCTCGAACACGATGTCGACGTCGTTGCCCTTGCCGGTGATGTCCCAGATCGCCTTGCCGAACTTGCGCGCTTCCTTGGTCCAGGCGTGGAACTCGGGCGAGTTCACCTTGGGGAGCTGACCCCAGCAATCGAAATCCTTGCGGTTGATGACACCCTTGGCCCCGAGGCTCATGACGTAGTCGCGCTTGGACTCGTCCGAAATCACCGCGATGGCGTTGGCGCCGGAGGCCGCGCAGAGCTGCACGCCGAACACGCCAAGGCCGCCCGAGGCGCCCCAGATCAGCACGTTCTGGCCTGGCCTCACGGTGTGAGGGGCGTGGCCGAACAGCATGCGGTAGGCGGTGGCGAGGGTGAGGGTGTAGCAGGCACCTTCCTCCCAGGTCAGGTGCTTGGGGCGCTGCATGAGCTGGCGCGACTGCACCCGGCAGAACTGGGCGAAGGAGCCGTCCCCGGTCTCGTAGCCCCAGATCCTCTGGCTCGGCGAGAACATCGGGTCACCGCCGTTGCATTCCTCGTCGTCGCCGTCATCTTGGTTGCAGTGGATGATGACCTCGTCGCCGACCTTCCAGCGCTTCACCTTGGCGCCCACCGCCCAGACGATGCCCGAGGCGTCGGAACCGGCGATATGATAGTCGCTTTTATGCACGTCGAAAGGCGAGATCGGCTCGCCCAAGCCAGCCCAGACGCCGTTGTAGTTGATGCCGGCGGCCATGACGTAGACGAGCACTTCGTCATCGCCGATCTCCCAGGTCGGAAGAACCTCGACCTTGAACGAATCCTCAGGCGGTCCGTGGCGCTCGCGCCGGATCGCCCAGGCATACATCTTGGCCGGCACGTGTCCGAGCGGCGGGATCTCGCCGAGTTCATAGAGGTCCTTGACTTCGCTCTGCTTCAACTGTGCCCCTGCCGACATCCTGGATCTCCCTGCAACTGCTATGGCGCCCCTATATCGGCGAACCGTAGCCGCTCCAAGGCCCCCAAAAGGCCGAGAATCGGCTATGCCCCAGGTAAAATGGGGTCTCATCTGCTATGTTAAGACTGGTATAAAGTATTAAGGCCTTGGCTTACTCCATGAGCTGCTGTCGCCGTGAAATCGCTTCATGGAGGCGCGAAGAATTTTTTAGATACTGCGGGTCCGCTCGTCCGTTCAGGAACGTCAGCCGGCAGATGACGGATCGGTGAGGCTTGGCTAGGGTGCCGCGCAGCGAGCGGCTCCCTAGCCGCGCAACATCATCGAGACGGAGCCACGTGGAATGAGCGCGAATGCGACCATCGCAGAGGTCAAGCGCGACAAGCCCTGGATCATCCGGACCTATGCCGGGCATTCCAACGCCAAGGAATCGAACGCGCTCTACCGTGGCAACCTCGCCAAGGGCCAGACAGGCCTGTCGGTGGCTTTCGACCTGCCGACCCAGACCGGCTACGACCCAGACCACGAGCTCGCTCGCGGCGAGGTCGGCAAGGTCGGCGTGTCGATCGCGCATCTCGGCGACATGCGCACCCTGTTCGACCAGATTCCGCTGGCGCAGATGAACACCTCGATGACGATCAACGCCACGGCGCCGTGGCTGCTCTCGCTCTACCTTGCCGTTGCCGAGGAGCAGGGCGTGCCGTTCGCGGGCCTACAGGGCACGACGCAGAACGACATCATCAAGGAGTACCTGTCGCGCGGCACCTACGTGTTTCCCCCGGCGCCCTCGCTGCGGCTGACCAAGGACGTGATCCTGTTCACCACCAAGGAAGTGCCGAAGTGGAACCCGATGAATGTCTGCTCCTACCACCTGCAGGAGGCGGGGGCGACGCCGGTCCAGGAACTCTCCTACGCCCTCGCCATCGCCATCGCGGTGCTCGACACCGTGCGGGAGGATCCCGATTTCGACGAGGCGAGCTTCGCGGACGTGTTCAGCCGCATCTCGTTCTTCGTGAATGCCGGGATGCGGTTCGTCACCGAGATCTGCAAGATGCGGGCATTCTCCGAGCTCTGGGATGAGATCGCACAGGAGCGATACGGCATCACCGACCCGAAGAAGCGGATCTTCCGCTACGGCGTCCAGGTCAACTCCCTCGGATTGACCGAGCAGCAGCCTGAGAACAACGTCCACCGTATCCTCATCGAGATGCTGGCGGTGACGCTGTCGAAGCGCGCCCGGGCCCGGGCGGTGCAGCTTCCCGCCTGGAACGAGGCGCTCGGCCTGCCACGTCCCTGGGACCAGCAATGGTCGATGCGAATGCAGCAGATCCTCGCCTTCGAAACCGACCTCCTCGAATACGACGACATCTTCGACGGCTCCAAGGTCATCGACGCCAAGGTCGAGGAGTTGAAGACGCAGACCCGTGCGGCGCTCGACCAGATCGGCGGCATCGGCGGCGCGGTCGCGGCGGTGGAGACCGGCGCCCTGAAGCGCGCGCTCGTCGAGTCGAACGCCAAGCGCATCTCGGCGATCGAGGCCGGCGACCAGATCGTGGTCGGCGTCAACAAGTTCCAGGCCGGCGAGCCCTCGCCGCTGACGGCGGGGGAGGGCGCGATCTTCACCGTCTCCGAGACCGTCGAGATGGAAGCCGAACAGCGCATCCGCGAGTGGCGAGGCAAGCGCGATCAGAAGGCCGTCGACAAGGCCCTCGACGAGCTCGAGGCCGCGGCCCGCTCGGGAGCCAACATCATGCCGGTCTCGATCGCGGCGGCAAAAGCCGGCGTCACCACCGGCGAATGGGGCGGGCGCCTGCGCCAGGTCTTCGGCGAGTACCGCGCCCCGACCGGCGTCACCCTGGAGACGGTGTCGTCAGGTGCGGCAGAGGAGGCCAAGCTCCTCATCGCCGATCTCGGCGAGCGGCTCGGCGAGCAGCCCAAGATGGTGGTCGGCAAGCCCGGCCTCGACGGCCATTCGAACGGCGCCGAGCAAATCGCGCTCCGCGCCCGCGACGTCGGCTTCGACGTGACCTATGACGGCATCCGCCAGACCCCTGCCGAGATCGTCGCCAAGGCGAAGGAAACCGGCGCCCATGTCGTCGGACTCTCCATCCTGTCGGGCTCTCACGTGCCGCTGGTCCGCGACGTGAAAGCGAAAATGCGCGAGGCCGGCCTCGACCACGTCCCGGTCGTCGTCGGCGGCATCATCTCGCCGGACGACGAACTCGTCCTCAAGAACATGGGCGTCACCGCGGTCTATACGCCCAAGGACTACATCCTCGACACGATCATGATCGGCATCGCCAAGGTGGTCGGCCGGGCCCTGGACAAGCAGGCGGCCGATAAGGCGGATGGCGTCGCCGGCTCATCGCGGGGCAGCGCCGAGAAGGTGTTCTGAGGCTCTGCAGAACCCTTTCTCTACGGGTATCCGGCCTGGTGGGTATCGGCGCTAAGGTGCCCAGGTCGGCAGGCCCGACTTGGGTGGGGGAGATTACCCGGCGGCTGCCGGTCGGAAGAGGGGACCGCGACCTTTCCGGACAGACCAGTGCTTTCCTTTTCCAACCCACTTCATGGGCCACCCTCTCCCGTAGAGGGGAAAGGGACGAGATCCCGTGTAAACGCGTCAGTGGAACGCCCCCGCCGCATGTCCCTAGCGCCGCTCGTCGCCGTACCGCTCGCCGCCGGCCTGAGCGCCGGCTTGATCGTCCTTCTGCGGCCTCTGCTCCACCGTTATGCCCTGGCCCGGCCGAACGCGCGGTCGAGCCACACCGTGCCGATACCGCAGGGCGGCGGCATCGCGGTCGTGCTGGCCGTCCTCGTCGTGTGCGGTTTTGCCCTCGCCATGTCCGGCCCGGGGCTGGATGCCATCGAGGCGCTGCTGCTCTCGCACGCGATCCTGGCCCTGGCCATCCTCGGCGCCGTCGACGATATCCGGCCCCTCCCGGCGTCGCTGCGCCTCACGATCCAGGTGGCCGTCGTGGCCGGCGTCGTCTTCGGCGTCGGCGGCCGGCTCGTTCCCGCCCTGCCTCTGCCGCTCGAGCGGGTGCTCGCTGTCGTCGCCGGCGTATGGTTCGTGAATCTCACCAACTTCATGGACGGGCTCGACTGGATGACGGTCGCGGAGATCGTGCCCATCGCCGGGGCGCTGACCCTGATCGGCCTCGCAGGCGGATTCCCGGCTTTGCCAACCCTGGTGGCGGCCTGCCTGCTCGGGGCCATGCTCGGCTTCGCGCCGTTCAACCGGCCGGTGGCGGGGCTGTTCCTCGGCGATGTCGGCTCGTTGCCGATCGGGCTTATGGTCGCCTGGCTGCTCTATCGGCTCGCGCTCGATGGCGGATTCGCGGCGGCGATCCTTCTGCCGCTCTACTACCTTGCCGACGCCACCCTCACGCTGCTGCGCCGGGCCGCACGGGGCGAACGCATCTGGCAGGCGCATCGCAGCCATTTCTATCAGCGCGCCACCGTGAACGGCCTCCCGGTGATGGCGGTCGTCACGCGGGTCTTCGTGCTGAACCTCTGGCTCGCAGGACTTGCGGCGCTCACCTTGGTTTGGCCGTCCTCGACGGTCACCATACTGGCGCTGGCAGCGGGCATCGGCGCCGTGGCACTGACGCTTCGCGACTTCTCGCGGCCCCGTCGCATGGCGATCTGACGAGAGAGGCTGGGATTTTGAGCGGACCCCTCATCGCGCTCACCGGAGCCACCGGCTTCATCGGGCGCCATCTCCTCAAGACCTTGTCCGCCAAGGGCTTCCGCGTCCGGGTCCTGCTGCGCCGGCCGATCGAGGTGCCGGAGGGCGCGAGCGGCGCCGTCGTCGGGGATCTGACCCGACCGATGAACATGGCCGCCGCCCTGGCCGGCGTCGATGCCGTCGTCCATTCCGCGGGCCTTGCGCACGCGATGTCGGGCGCGCCGGAGGACGATTACCGCTCATCGAACACCGACGCGACGCGCCGCCTCGGCGAGGCTGCGGCCAAGGCGAAGGTGCGCCGCTTCGTGTTCCTGTCCTCGATCCGCGCCCAGACCGGGCCGAGCGCCGAGGGCGTCGTGCGGGAGACCGATACGCCTGCTCCCACCGACGCCTATGGCCGATCCAAGCTCGAGGCCGAGCGCGCCCTGTCGGAGATCGGGATCGACTGGGTCGCCCTGCGCCCGGTGCTGGTCTACGGCGAGGGCGTGAAGGGCAACATGGCCGCGCTCCTCAAGCTCGCCGCCACACCCTATCCGCTACCGCTTGCCAGCATCCGCGGACGGCGGTCGCTCGTCTCGCTCGATGGCTTGTCCGACGCTGTCGCTGCCGTTCTGACGACCTCGGCGCCGCTCGCCCGCCCGCTCGTCGTCGCCGAGCCCGATCCCCTTACATTGCCGGAGATGATCACGGCTCTGCGTCTGGGGTACGGCCGCCAAGCGGGGCTGCTACCCTGTCCGGAAGCAGCGCTTCGACTCGCCGGTCGACTGACCGGTCGTGAAGAGGCCTTCACGCGGATCGCCGCGGACCTCATGGTCCAGCCGGAGGGCATTCTGGCCCTTGGCTGGACGCCGCGACGGACGAGCCGAGACGGGCTTGCCGCCCTCGCGCGATCGATGGTGACGAGCGCATGAAGCTTGCTGCGATCCCCGGCTGCGGACGTCGACAAGGTCGCGGTAGCGGCGTCCGTCATCGACGCGGACGCCGCCAGGGTCGGTCGAGATCCCCGTGCCGAAGCGGGAGCAGCCGCGAGGCCGAGGCTGGTCGCGTGAACGCCGTCTACGAGCAGTCGAACGGGTTTCGGCAAAAGTCTCCCCTCGATCGGAGCGCCGATGGGTGCTCTGGGGGCACCATCTCCCTAAGAACCAATTTCAATCCTGAAGGTCCTTTTCCCCCTCCTGCCATCCCGAACTGGCTGGCGGGATCATGAGCCTGATTCAGGAAACTGCCTCGGCGGTCTGGGAGAGTTCGGTCAGGACCGGTGCCGTGCTCGACCCGCGCTGGCGAAAATCCGGAATGGCTTCTTCGAAGACCGCTTCGGCACCCGTCCGATCCCCGGAAGCGACCGCGGCACGAAGGCGTTCGATCCAGCCTGCCAGAACGGTGCGGTCCGCAAAGACAGGCTTAGCCGCCATGACACCGTCGATCCCGTCGAGTGTCACCCGCGGCTCCTCGCGTGCGAACAGGATCTCATTGAGGCGCTCGCCCGGGCGCGCACCCGTGACGGCGATCTCGATATCCTCGCCGGGCTCGAAACCCGCGAGCCGGATCATCCGCTCGGCGAGGTCGCGGATGCGCACGGGCTGGCCCATCTTGAGGACATAGACCGCCGCGCGCTGATCATCGCCCACGAGGTCGTCCGCGCGGCCCTCGCGATCGGCATGGGAAGCGGCGGTGAGGACGAGGTCGGCGGCCTCCCGCACCGTCATGAAGTACCGCACCATGTCGGGATGCGTGACCGTTACCGGGCCGCCGCGGGCGATCTGCGCCTTGAACACCGGCACCACCGAGCCGACCGAGCCGAGAACATTGCCGAAGCGCACGGCGATCAGGCGGGTGGCTCGTGCCGACGAGCCGGCGGCCTGTTCGGCATCGTGGGCCTGGGCCACCATTTCGGCGAATCGCTTGGTGACGCCGAGCTGCGACACCGGCTCGATCGCCTTGTCGGTGGAGATCATCACCATGGCCCGCGCGCCTGCCGCCAGCGTCGCCTCGGCGACGTTGATCGAGCCGAAGACGTTGGTCTTGATGCCCTCGGTCCAGTCGCGTTCGAGATAGGGCACCTGCTTCAAGGCGGCGGCGTGGAAGACGTAGTCGGGCCGGAACTCGGCGAAGACCTCGCTCAGCCGTTCGCCGTCGCGGATATCGGCGAGCGCGCCGGTAACCTCGGCTTCGGCTTCAAGAAGGCTCGGCTGGTTGAGGACGCCGTGCAGGGCCGGCTCCGAGCTCTCCACCACCAGGACGGCGCTCGCCCCGAAGGCGACGGCTCGGGCGCAGATCTCGGCGCCGATCGAACCGCCGCCGCCGGTGACGATCACCCGGGCGCCGTTGAGGAAACGCTCCAGCCTCGGGCGATCGATCTCGACAGTCGGGCGCAGCAGCAGGTCCTCGATCTCCAGAGGCGCCAGTTCTGTATCGCGCATGCCGTCGCCGAGGCTCGTCACCCGCGCCAGCGGCAGGCCGAGGCGACGTGCACGAACGATGAGGTCGTCGGGCTCGGCTTCAGGGGCAAGGGCGCTCGGCGTCGCCACCAGCCGGCGCACCGGCGTTCCGCGCTCGGCAAGGCCCGCGATCACCGCCTCGAGGTCGGAGAAACCCCCGAGCACCGGCACGCCGCGCATGATCTGGCCGGCTTCGTCGGCCCGCGGCGACAGGATGCCCTTCGGCGACAGCCGCCGGATCGATCCGGCCTCGATGGCGCGCAGGATAACCTCGATGTCCGAGCCTCGGCCGAGCAGCAGGGTCGGCGTCGAGGCGCCGCGGGCCTGGGTCTGGCGCGAGCGGGCATATTTGAAATACCGGAAGGCGAGGCGAGTGCCGCCGAGCAGGAAGACCTGCAGCACCCAATAGAGGCCGATGGCGATCTTCCCGAAGAAGTAGAAGCCGTACATCGTCGAGGAGACGAGGACGTAATCGAGCACCAGGAGCGTCAGGGCCAGGACGCTCGCCGCTCGCACGATCCCGGCGAGATCGGGAAGCGAGGCGAAGCGCCATTTCGTGCGGTAGAGCTTGAACCGCGCGTAGACGAAGCCTGCGAAGATGACGAAGGGCGGCAGCAGGAGCGGCAGCGCGTGCAGCCGTTCGGCGAGGAGATCGCCGTTGAAGCGGAACACGAAGGTGAGGATCACGGCCAGCGCGGTCGCCACGAGATCGTGGGCGATCATCACCGCCAGTTTGTAAGTGCGCTGCTGCATCGATCGCCCGGCCGGCGGTATCGGCGTCGCCCCGTGCGATGTCAACGCGGGGCGCTAGTCCTCGCCTCGCTGAGGTTTGCCGGTCAACGCGATGTAGAAGCCGAGCCCGTCTCCGGCCGGGAGCGGATGCAGCCGCTCGATGAGCCCCTTGCGCCGGGCGTCGAGCAGCAGCCGGCCGGTGGGCTGGAACAGCGTCTCGCCGCCGCCTTCCGGCGGAGGATCGAGGCGGACGGCCACCGTCTTTGCCTTCCCGAAGCGGCTGCGCTCGATCATCTCCTTGAGCGAGGCCTCCGCCCGCGCCCGATTGGCGCCGCGCAGGTCGAGGACGGATTCGGCGTCGGTGACGCCGAGGGAGCCGTGCAGATTGTCGGTTTGGATGTGGTCGAGATCGGACAAGGGGGTACCTGATGCGGCGGTCGGGTCAGGAAATGACGTCGCGATAGACATCGCGGACCGCGACGGCGCCCGCGAGTTCGGGCAGGTCTATCCCATTGTCGAGACCAAGCACCACGCTCTCCCACTCCTGCGCACCGACACGCGAGAACATCTCGATCCGGACTTCGTCCTGGTAGACGATGAGGAAGCGCCGAAGCGACGCAACGGTCTTGTAGAAATCGATCTTGCGTCCGCGGTCGATCGTCATGGTCGAGGGCGACAGCACCTCTGCCACAAGGATTGGATCGGAGGCGTATCCGTCCGGCAGGAATGGACCGCATCGAACCACGACATCCGGGATGGGCGCGAAATCATCCGTTGCCTCGCTGAGGATGGCGAGGCCCGGCAGTGCGCGGCAGCCCTTATCCCGTGTCAGATCGGAAAGCGAAAGAATGAGGTTAGCGACGATAGTCTGATGACGCTCGCGAGGCGGCGACATCAGGACGGGTTCGCCGTCGAGGAGTTCCCAGATCTCACCGTCCGGTCGGGCAGCAACCCATGACCGATACTCGGCGACGCTCATGCGGGTCTCGCGGCGAGCCGCAACGCTCATGGAAACGACCTCCCGATCAGGAGCCAAATCGTATCACCACGGGCGGCGCCGCAATAGAGTAGGCGCCGCCCGTACAGAGAGTTCAGCCGTGGACCAGCACGTTGCGGAACTGCCAGGGATCGCTCTCGTCGATATCCTCCGGGAACAGCCCGGGGCGGCCTGTGAGCGGTGTCCAGTCGGTGTAGACGCCGACGACCGGGCCGAGATACGGCATCTGCACCTCGAGGCAGCGGCGGAAATCGACCTCGTCGGCCTCGACGATGCCTGCCTCGGGGTTCTCCAGCGCCCAGACCATGCCGGCGAGGACCGCCGAGGTCACCTGAAGGCCGGTGGCGTTCTGGTAGGGGGCGATGCGGCGGGTCTCCTCGATGGAGAGCTGCGAGCCGAACCAATAGGCGTTCTTGGCGTGGCCGTAGAGGAGCACGCCGAGCTCGTCGATGCCATCGACGATCTCGGTCTCGTCGAGGATGTGGTGTTTCTCCTGCACGATTGCGGCATTGCCGAACATCTCGTGGAGCGAGAGCACGGCGTCGCCCGCCGGGTGGTAGGCGTAGTGGCAGGTCGGCCGGTACGCGGCGCGCTCGCCTTCCAGAACCGTGTAGTAGTCCGAGATCGAGACCGCTTCGTTATGGGTCACGAGGAAACCGAACTGCGACTGCGCGGTCGGCGTCCAGGACCGGACGCGGGTGTCGGCACCGGGCTGCAGCAGGTAGATCGCGCAGCGCGAGCCCTTCTCTTGCTCACGGGCGTTCTGCGGCTTCCACGTCTCGTGCGTACCCCAGCCGAGCTCGGCCGGCTGGTTGCCCTCGGAGACGAAGCCTTCCACGGACCAGGTGTTGACGAAGACGCCCTGGGGCTTCGGGTTCTTGGCGCGCTGGGTATCGCGCTCGGCGATGTGAATGCCCTTGACGCCGACTTCGCGCATCAAAGCCGCCCATTCGGCGCGGGTCTTCGGTTCCGGCGTGGTCAGGCCGAGATCGGCGGCGACGTTGAGGAGGCCCTGTTTGACGAACCAGGAGACCATGCCGGGATTGGCGCCGCAGCAGGACACGGCCGTGGTGCCGCCGGGCTTCTGCGCGCGCGCATCGAGGATGTCCTCGCGAAGCGCATAGTTGGTGCGGTCGCCCTGGCTCTTCGACTTGTCGAAGTAGAAGCCCGGCCATGGCTCGGCGACGGTGTCGATGTAGAGCGCGCCGAGCTCGCGGCAGAGCTCCATGATCGCGCGCGACGAGGTATCGACCGAGACGTTGACGCAGAAGCCCTGGCCGCCGCCCTCGGTGAGGAGCGGGGTGAGCACGTCGCGGTAGTTCTCGCGGGTGAGCGCCACCTGCTCGAAGCGCAGGCCGTGCTTGTCGGCGAGCGGCTTATGCGCGTCCGAGGGCTCGATGACGGTGAAGCGGGCCTTGTCGTACTCGAAATGTCGCTCGATCAGCGGAAGGGTGCCGCGGCCGATCGAGCCGAAGCCGATCATCACGATGGGGCCGCTGATGCGGCCATGCACGGGCCAGGAGGTTGCGGCGTCGGTCATGGGCAGATCATCCTTCTTTCTTGGTCTTCGAGGTCGTCGCACGGCGATCGCATGCCTTAGGCGCCGGAAATGACGAACAAGCGACGGGCTCAGTGGCGTTTGCGGACCCGTCGGTCAACCGCGGCAGGTTGGTGATCGCCATGCGCTCGGCAGCAGCCGTTACCGAAGATTGAACGAGACTATGCCCTGAACGCAGGGCGACATCCCACCGAACTTCATTGCGGCGTCAACGGCCCGGCTTGATATTGCACTGCAACAGAACAATAGCGACCCCATTCGAGGAAGCGTCCGTCTCCCTGCGCCACGGACCCCTGTCATGCTCGCTCTCATCACCCCCGGCCTCGGTACCCCCGCCGACGAGCCGATCGATCGCGATCCCGGAATCATTACCCTGGCGGCATCGCTGCTTCGCGCGGTAAGCCGCCATCGTGAGGCGGCCTTCCAGCGCCGCTGCGATCTCGCCGCCAAGGCGGACCATCACATCAACGTCTGAGCCTCGGCGAGCCCTCAGTCAGGCGACGCGTCGTCGCGAAGCCGCACCGGCTTCGGCTGCTGCCGGCACCAACTGATCCGGCACCTCCTGATCCAAGGCGCCTGCGGCCCGCAGGATGCCGCGTGCGCCGGCCAATGCGCCCTTGCGCAATTCGAGACCGAGAAAGCGCTCGCGCTCGAAGGGACCAGGCATGAACAGCCCGCCCACGATCTCCGGCGAGAACCCGAACCGCGCATAGTAAGGCGCGTCGCCTACCAGCAGGATTGCCGCGTGGCCGAGCATCTCGGCGCGGCGCAGGGCAGCCCGCATCAGGGTCGAGCCGAGGCCGTGCCCCTGTAGCGCGGGATCGACGGCGAGCGGCCCAAGCAGAAGGGCAGGGCAATGGGCGCCGGCAGCGACATGCCACAGGCGCACGGTGCCGACGACGCGGCCGTCCTGCTCGGCCGTCATCGCGAGACCCTCGGCCGGAAGGCGACCGGTCCGCAAGCGCTCGGACGTCTTGAAGCGGCGCGCCTCGCCGAAACAGGCGTCGAGCAGACCTTCGCGGGCTGCGACGTCCGGTGGGCGCTCTTCACGGATCTGGATCACGGCCGTAGCCTCCCTCGCATTCGAGGCGGGAGAAAACAGCCCTCGCACCGACCCCTCGCAGGGCGGCCGTCCGGGACGCGGAATAGGGGTGAGGTCCGGAAATCTCCTCCCCACACCCAAGTCGGGCCTGCCCGACTTGGGCATTTGGACTTCAGATCTCGGGCAAGCCCGAGGTCTGTGGGGGAGGAGAGCGGGCCGTCAGATCACGTATTGCTGCAGCGGCGGGAAGCCGTTGAACGCCACCGCCGCGTAGGTGGTGGTGTAGGCCCCGGCACCCTCGATCAGCACCTTGTCGCCGATGGAGAGCGAGATCGGCAGCGGGTACGGCACCTTCTCGTAGAGCACGTCGGCGGAATCGCAGGTCGGGCCGGCAAGGACGCAGGGGCTCATGCGATCCTCGTCGTGCTCGGTGCGCACGCGGTAGCGGATCGACTCGTCCATGGTCTCGGCGAGGCCGCCGAACTTGCCGATGTCGAGATAGACCCAGCGGATCTCGTCCTCGGCATCCGACTTCTTCGAGACCAGCACGACCTCGGCCTCGATCATGCCGGCATTGCCGACCATGCCGCGGCCCGGCTCGATGATGGTCTCGGGAAGCTGGTTGCCGAAATGCTTGGTGAGCGCGCGGAAGATCGCGTCGCCATAGCTCTCCACGCCCGGCACCGCCTTGAGGTACTTGGTCGGGAAGCCGCCGCCGAGATTGACCATCGAGAGCGCGATCCCGCGATCCGCGCACTCGCGGAAGATCATCGCAGCCGAGCCCAGAGCCCCGTCCCATGCGCCGGTATTGCCCTGCTGCGAACCGACATGGAACGACACGCCGTAGGCATTGAGACCCTGGCGGTAGGCGTGCTCCAGGACGCCCACGGCCATTTCCGGCACGCAGCCGAACTTGCGCGAGAGCGGCCATTCCGCGCCGGCCCCGTCGCAGAGGATGCGGCAGAACACCTGCACGTCGGCGAGATCCACGTCCGCAGCCTCGGCGGCACGCACGATCTTCTCGACCTCGGCCTCGCAATCGACGGCGAAGAGGCGCACGCCGAGCTTGAGCGCGCGCGTGATGCAGCGCTCCTTCTTGATCGTGTTGCCGAAGGAGACACGGTCGGCGGTGGCGCCGGCCGCGAGCGCCATCTCGACCTCGACCACCGAGGCGGTGTCGAAGCAGGAGCCCATCTCGGCGAGCAGACGCAGCACCTCAGGAGCAGGGTTCGCCTTCACGGCGTAAAACACGCGCGTGTCCGGCAGAGCGCGGGAGAAGGCGGTGTAGTTGTCGCGCACGACGTCGAGGTCGAGCACCATCACGGGGCCTTCGTCCTGGCCCATGTCGCGACGGGCGCGCAGGAAGTCGCGGATACGATCGGTCATGGCGTCAACAACCCACAGGTTCGCGGGCGCCCCATTTCGCGGGGACGCGCTGTCGAATGTCTGGACGACGTCAGTCGTCCGGCGTCTGGGGTTCCTGCGTCGCGACGCACGTCGTGCTTTGGAGACACGTCGGGCGTCGCGGGCGCATGAGCACCCGGAAGCTGCCGTGGATTGGAAGGGGATTCCCTACCGCACGCCGGGCAAAGAGAAACAAGCCTCTTCGGTGCCGGCCTTTGGAGGGCCGACGAGACCAAAAAAGCCCGTTCGTCGTTGCTTTAAGCTGCGTCCCCCATGGAGAGTGGGGTTCGCCGGTTTCGCCTCCGGCTGCCGGTTGTTGTCGGGGTCCGGTGTTGCCACCTGGATGCCGGCCGGAGGGAATCCACCCTATCGACCATCGATCCTTTAAGACCCCTGGCGGCTGTCCGGCAGTTGGCCGGATGCCCACCAACCGACACGCGGCCACAGGCACGTGCGAAATTGGGCAAGCGCGATATACGGTCGGGCCGTTCCTGCCACAAGGATAAACAGCCGGCTCAGCACAAATAATATGCGGTTGCCGGCGGTTGTTGCAGAAACGCCGCGGAAGGGCTTTAGGCCTTCCCAAGTTGCGGCGGACGCGCCATCAAGCCCGCAACTCGAGCCCGAGCCGGATGGCCTCAGAGCGCAGGACAATGACCGTGCCCACCCGCTCTGCAAAGTCGCATAAGAAGTCCGCAGGCACACCGACGATCCGGCTCGCGACCCTCGACGATCTCGACGCCCTCGTGGCCCTCGAACACGCCGCCTTCGCCAGCGATCAGGCCGAACGCCGTGCGATCCGCCATGCGATCCGGTCGGCCAGTATGTCGGTTCTGGTGGCGGTAGATGACGAAAAGGAAGGGGCCGAGGTCTTGGTCGCCGCTGCGACACTGGAACGCCGTCGCGGCACCCGGTTCTCGCGCCTGTCCTCGATTGCGGTCTCGCCGACACGAATCGGCCGCGGACTCGGGACGATCATGCTGCAAGCGGCGGAGGAGGATGCGCGCATCCATGCCTGCGCGGCGCTGCGGCTCGAAGTCCGGGCCGATAACGGCGCCGGCATCCGCCTCTACGAGCGCCACGGCTATAAGCGCTTCGCCGTCATCGAGGATTACTACGAGGACGGGATGGAGGCCTGGCGCTACGAAAAGGCGCTCTAGAGACCCCCTCCCCGACGAGGGGAGAGGGATGGGACTGCAAGGATCAGTCGCAGCTTTCCTTGGTCACCGACTTGCGATCGCCGAGCTCGTTCTCTTTGGTCACCGTCTTGGTGCGGCAGCCATCGCTGGTCTCGCGGCGCTCGACGGTCCTGGACTCGGAGGCCGGACGATCGACGACGACGCGGTCGGGACCGCCACGTTCGATGACGGTGGTCTGAGCCTGGGCGGCGGAGACGCCCGAGAGGGCCAGCACGGCAACGGCTAAGATTGAATAACGCATGCATCTCTCCATCAGGATGATGCGCCGTAACGGCGAGGGGGGCCGTACCGTTCCGGTTGGTCCTGGATGATTTGCCGAATTCTACTTGGAGTCGTTCCGCGAAATGTACTGTTAGAGCGCTACGGTTGTCGTGCCGCTTTCCTCGCCCTTATGGGAAGGAGCTGGAGGTAGGGTCATTGGGTGACCCGTTGCGGAGCCCAGCGGAACCACTCACCCCCGCCCCTCCCCACAAGGGGAGGGGACGTGCCTCAGCCCTCGATCTTCGAGAAATCCGCGACCTCGCGGGTGGCGGCGCGCAACGCGTTGAGGAGATAGAGGCGGTTCTCGCGAAGGCGCGGGTCGTCGGAATTGACCGTCACTTTCTCGAAGAAAGCATCGACCGGCACTCGAAGGGTCGAGAGCGCACGCATCGCGCCGGAAAAATCCTCGGCTGCCACTGCGGCGGACGCAGCCTCGCGGGCCGTCACCAGGGCTTCCGAGAGGGCCCGCTCCTCCGGCTCGCCGGATTGCGCGATCAGCGCCCGGTCTGGCTCGGCCTCGTAGCTGCGGCCGTCCTTCTTCTCCTCGATCCTGAGGATGTTGGCTGCGCGCTTGTAGCCGGCTAGCAGGTTCTTGCCGTCCTCGGTGTCGAGGAACTGACCGAGCGCTTCGACGCGCCGGACGACCATGAGGAGGTCATCCTGACCGGGCAGCGCGAAGACGGCATCGATCAGGTCGTGACGGGCGCCTTGGTCGCGGAGGTAGACTTTGAGACGGTCAGCGAAGAAGGACAGGAGGTCTGAAAGATACTCGTTCTCCTCCCGCGCCGGCGCGGCGACGCGCTCTTCACTTAAAAAGAAATCGGCGTCCTCCAGCACCGATCGGAGTTTCAAGGAAAGCTGCCGCTCTACAATGATCCGCGTGACACCTAACGCGGCTCGACGCAGAGCATAGGGGTCTTTACTCCCGGTTGGCTTCTCATCGATGGCCCAGAACCCCACCAACGTATCAATTTTGTCGGCCAGGGCCACGGCCACCGAGACCAAGTCGATCGGCACGCGATCGCTAGGACCAACAGGCTTGTAGTGCTCCTCGATGGCAGCCGAGACACTAGGATCTTCGCCCTGCAGTTCGGCGTAACACCGCCCCATGAATCCCTGAAGCTCAGGAAATTCACCGACCATCTCAGTGACGAGGTCGGCCTTTGCAAGTCGCGTTGCGATTTCAACGAGACCAAGGTCGGCGCCGATGTGCGAAGCCACGTTTCGCGCCAGGGACACAAGGCCTTTTACCCGCTCGCCCTGCGTCCCGAGCTTCTCGTGGAACACGATGCTGTCGAGCTTCGGCAGCCGGTCCTCGAGCTTCACCGCCTTGTCGGTCTCGAAGAAGAAGCGCGCATCCGAGAGCCGGGCGCGCACCACCCGCTCGTTGCCCGCTGTGATGGCGAGGCCGCCGTCGCTGGCGACGAGGTTCGAGGTCAGTATGAAGGCGGGGGCGAGCTCCTCGCTGCCGCTCTTGCGCAGCACGAAGCATTTCTGGTTGGCGCGGATCGTCGCCCGCACCGCCTCCGCGGGAATTTCGAGGAAGGCCTCGTCGAAGGTGCCGAGCAGCACGACCGGCCATTCCACCAGCCCGGCGACCTCCTCCAGCAGGCCTTCGTCCTCGACGAGGTCGAGGCCGCGGGCGAAGGCGAGGTCGCGGGCATCGTGCAGGATGATGTCCTTGCGCCGATCCGTGTCGAGGACGACGTGGGCGCGCTCCAGCGCCTGGACGTAATCGTCGAAGCGGCGCACCTCGATCGGGCCGGGCGAGAGGAAGCGGTGGCCGTAGGTCGTGGTGCCGGCCTCGATCCCGTCGATGGAGAAGGGCACCACGTCGGGCGTCTCGGTCTCGGGCCCGAAGGTGGCGACGATGGATTGCAGCGGGCGCACCCAGCGCAGAGAACCGGATTTCGCAGAGGCTGCGCCCCAGCGCATCGATTTCGGCCAGGGAAAGGACCGGATGATCTGCGGCAGGATCTCGGCGAGGACGTCGAGGGTCGGAAGGCCGGGCCGCTCGATGACGGCGACGTAGAACTCGCCCTTCTTCGGGTCGGTGACGATCGTCGCCTCGTCGAGGCTGTTGAGCCCGGCGCTCTTGAGGAAGCCCTGAACGGCCCCCTCCGGCGCGCCGACGCGCGGGCCCTTGCGCTCCTCGCGCACGTCCTGGCCGCGGGCTGGCAGCCCGGCGATGTGGAGCGCAAGGCGCCGCGGCGTCGCGAAGGCCTTGGCGCCCTCGTAGAGGAAGCCGCGCTCGACCAGGGCGTCGGTGACGAGCTTCCTGAGGTCGTCGGCCGCGCGCCGCTGCATGCGGGCGGGAATCTCTTCGGAGCGCAGTTCGAGGAGGAGATCGGGCATGGTCCGGGGGCCTGGACGCAAGCCTCGTCTGGGCCGCGTCGTGGGTTGCCGAGAACCGGCGGGGCCGGCTTAGTGGAGCCCGTGTAGAGAGGCGCGTGAACCCTGTCGAGAACGGCGACGCCCGGATCAGCGCGTCGACATGATCGCGACGAGGTCCCACCGCTCCTTGGTGAGCGAGCGGACATTGGCCACCATCCAGCTGCCGTTTTCCTTCACCATGTCGTAGCGCAGGTCCTGCGGAGTGCCGTTCGTGAAGCGCGCCTGGATTTCGGCCCGTTGGTCGTCGGCGGCGACGAGGCTCTACCGAAGCGTCTTTGCGAGGCCGTCCTGCCGGTCCTGGCCGTTCAGGTGATAGGCGAAGCCGAGCCGCCCGACCTCACCCTTCGCCTCCTGGGCATCCTTCTCGAACAATCCTCGCAAGGGGCGAGCGAGGAAGCGCAGATCGTTGATGTCGTCCGCCGCGTAGACCGCGCGGACCGTCTCGATCGGGTTCGTCGCGGATTGCCCCAGGACTGGGCCTGCTAGGAGGATCAGAGCGAGAGCAGTCGCAACGCGTCTCCGATGGATGCTTCTCACGCCGCCATTCCTCCGCCCGCCGTCTTCAGCCACGCCGCCCCACAGGCTTTTGCCAGTTCCCGCACCCGCAGGATGTAGCTCTGCCGCTCGGTCACCGAGATTACCCCGCGGGCGTCGAGCAGATTGAAGACGTGGCTTGCTTTGATGCACTGGTCGTAGGCCGGCTGCGCCATCAGGTGGCGCTCGGTCTCCGAAGCCGGTGCGCCGGCTTCGAGGTAGCTGCGGCAGGCCTTCTCCGCGTCCGTGAACTGGCGAAAGAGCATTGCCGTGTCGGCCGCCTCGAAATTGTGGCGCGAATATTCCTGCTCGGCCTGGAGGAAGACGTCGCCGTAGGAGACCTTCTCGTCGCCCTCGCCGCCGTTGAAGTTGAGGTCGTAGACGTTCTCGACGCCCTGGACGTACATGGCGAGGCGCTCCAACCCGTAGGTCAGCTCCCCCGCCACCGGCGCGCATTCGAAGCCGGCGACCTGCTGGAAATAGGTGAACTGGCTCACCTCCATTCCGTCGCACCAGCATTCCCAGCCGAGACCCCAGGCGCCCAGCGTCGGNNTCCCAGTCGTCCTCGACGAAGCGGATGTCGTGGAGCTCCAGGTCGACGCCGATGGCGTCGAGCGAGGCGAGGTAGAGTTCCTGGAGGTTCGGCGGGTTCGGCTTCAGGATGACCTGGAATTGGTAATAGTGCTGCAGCCTGTTCGGGTTCTCGCCGTAACGCCCGTCCTTTGGGCGGCGCGAGGGCTGGACATAGGCGGCCTTCCAGGGCTTCGGTCCCAATGCCCTCAGCGTCGTCGCCGGATGAAAGGTCCCGGCGCCGACCTCCATGTCGTAAGGCTGCAGGATGACGCAGCCTTGTGCTGCCCAGAAGTTCTGCAGCGTCAGGATCAGGCCCTGGAACGATGTTCTCGGTGCGAGATCGATGGCGCTCGACATGGTCTTCGTGTCCGGTCTGTTCGAGGGACGGCCAGCGTTTAAGGGGGGAGCGCGCCCTGTCAACGCCCGACGCTCCGCGAAGATGTGCGGCCCGGCACACAATTCTGCCACGATTCCGAAGGGCAAGCGGAACTGTACGCCAGCAGCCAAGTTTATGCAGCAATCAAGGGGTTGGGGTCGTCTTCGAGACAGTCCCCAGAATCAGGGCACAAGGTCATGCGCCAGTCCGTCACCGTCTTCGCTGCGCTCGTCGTCGCTTCTCTCGCCGCGACACCTTTCGTCATGAGCGCCACGAACGCCCTCGCTACGCCCGAACACACCGATGTCGTCGAGATGCCCGCTGCGGTGACTGCAATCGAGGTGGCGCCCGTTGCGGCTCCTGTGGTCGCTCTCGCTGCCGTCGAGACCTGTCAGCGCAAGATTCGTGTGGTCTATGCCGGCTACGCCTCGCCCGCCTGCACAACCGCTTCGCGCTGAGGCCTAGAGACCGAACCGCGCCCAAAGCGCTCGCTCCTCCAGGGCGCCTATGGCCTCCGAGGCAAGGCTCGCATTTGTATCGCCGGGCGTCGCCCGGCGCAGTATGCGGGCAAGGAGCGAGCCCTGGCGATCGGCGACGAGAGTCAACTCGACCTTGTCGCCGTAGCGTTCCCTCATTGTCGCGCGCAGATCCCCAAGGCCATCGACCAGTCCTAAAGGCAGAGCCTGACGGCCGGTCCAAACCGCGCCAGTGAATAGGTGTGTACCCTCGGGCAAGTTCGGGCGCCGCTCGCGGACCAGCTTGGTGAAGAGTTCCTGCACGTCGGCCTGGATCTCGAGCAGCCGCTCCACGTCCGCGGGGTTTTCGGGCCGGAACGGGTCCAGCATCGCCTTGGCTTCGCCCTGGGTATGGACGCGGCGCTCGATGCCGACGCGCTCGATCAGCTTGTCGAACCCGAACCCCGCCGAGACGACGCCGATCGAGCCGACGAGGGAGGCAGGATCGGCGATGATCTCGTCGGCGGCACATGCGATCATGTAGCCGCCCGAAGCCGCCACATCCTCCAAGAAGGCGAAGACCTTGAGGTTCTTCTCGGCCGCCAGTGCCCGGATGCGGCGGTAAATCAGATGCGACTGCACCGGCGATCCGCCAGGGGAATTGATGACAAGGGCGACAGCGGTGACGCCCTTCAGCGTGAAGCCCCGTTCGAGGCTGCCGGCGAGGCCGGCAATGGACAGACCAGCCCTGAACGGAGAAACGGCACCGATCGCGCCGTTAAGGCGAATGATTGCGATCCGCGGCGGGGATTTGCGCCAGCGCGCCGGTACCAACGTCCTGAGCCACTTCGAAAAAGCCGTTGCCATGGGTCCTCGATCGCCTCGTCGTCACTTGGCTGCAGCCTTACCACGGCTCGGTTTCGGACCGCGGCTTCCCCGTCGCCGCACCGACCGCTCTCATGCCTCACCGCGATGCATAGCCTCCACGGCCGGCGTGAAGCGCCCCTCCGCATCCTGCAGGACGAGCGGCGGCAGCAGCATCATGGGCGCGCGGCTCCCCTTGCGGGCCGTCGCCAGAATTCGGATCGCGGGGCGATCGTCGCGCGCATGGACGGGACGGACCGCGATGGCGCCAAAACGGTTACCCAATGCGTCGAGGCATTGGCCGAGGGCATCAGCCCGATGCACCAGGCCCAGCCTGCCATCGGCAGCGAGCACGTCGGCACAGGTTCGGACCCAGCCGTCGAGGTCACCCTTACCGAAGCTGTGAGCGTCTCGCTTGCCTGGATGTGGCGAGTTCCGATGGCGAGCCTCGTCGAAGAAGGGGGGGTTCGTGAGGACGAGATCGGCCATTCCGGGCGTCAAACCTGCGGAATGACGTTCGCGGCCTGGACTCAGAATGTCGGCCTCGACGACTCTCACACGGCCGGTCATCCCGTTGTTCTCGACATTCTCGCGCGCCAGCCCGGTGAGCCCGGAATCCCGCTCCACCAGGACCACTCGGCACTCCGGATGTAGGAGCGCAACGGCAAGGCCCACCGCGCCCGTCCCGGCTCCGAGATCGAAGATCGTAGCGCCTGGATCCGGCCTCAACAGATGGGCAAGCAGGACGGCGTCGGTCCCGGCCCGGTGGCCACCGCGCTCGGGCTGGCGTAGCCGCAGGCGCCCGCCGAACCAAAGGTCTGCCTGGTCGGTCACGGAGCTCGCAGCTCGTGGGCGAGACCCGCATCGGTGAGCAGCCGCCGCGCCTGCCGGGCATGGTCGTCGGGAACCAAGAGCCGTCTTGCGAAAGCTCCGATCGAGCCCTCCAGCAGGCTCATGTGCTGGTCCGCGACGAGGACGGGAATATCGGCGCCTTCGAGAAGCGATTGCGCAAAGCCCATCAGGACGATGTCGTTGCTGCGGATCAGTTCCGTCATGAGGATCGTGTCTCCGGTCGCCCGTCGGAATGGGCGCGAACAGGCCAACGGCGGCCGCCTGGGGGGAAAGGCTTAGCCGGTTTCGTTGCGGCATGCTGCGTGTTGCGGGCGCGGGGGCAGCATGCCATGGGGAGCCTGAGAGGTGAGCCCGCGGGCGCCGAGGACGGCGGAGCGGGCCGCGGCCGGCATGGTCCTATCGCGGGCTCGGTCAGCATGGAGGCTAGGCCCATTGGGTGTCGTGGTTCCCTTCGATGAGGGCCGCTCCGATCCGGAAGCGAGCCTGAACGATCTCGTCGCGCTGGTGGCCAAAGGGATGGAGCGCGTCAACGCGACGATCCTGTCCCGGACGGGCTCCGAGGTCGAGATGATCCCGGAGGTGGCCAATCACCTCATCGCCTCGGGCGGCAAGCGCCTGCGCCCGATCCTCACCCTCGCGACCGCCGACCTCTGCGGTTATGCCGGGGGGGAGGGGGCGGTGAAGCTCGCCGCGAGCGTCGAATTCATGCACACGGCGACGCTCCTTCACGACGACGTCGTGGACGAGAGCGACATGCGCCGCGGCCGGGTCGCCGCCCGCATCAAGTGGGGCAACGAGGCCAGCGTCCTCGTAGGCGACTTCCTCCTCGGCCAGGCCTTCCGGATGATGGTCGAAGTCGGTTCGCTCCGAGCGCTGGACATCCTCTCGGCGGCAGCCACCGTCATCGCCGAGGGCGAGGTGATGCAGCTCACCGCCGCCAAGAACACCGAGACCAGCGAGGACGAGTATCTCGCCGTCATCCGCGCCAAGACCGCAGAGCTCTTCGCCGCCGCCTGCGAAGTCGGGCCGGTCCTCGCCGATCGCCCGCGGGCGGAACAGGCGGCCTGCCGCTCCTATGGAATGAATCTCGGCATCGCCTTCCAGCTCGTGGACGACGCCCTCGATTACGGCGGCACCAGCGCCTCGCTCGGCAAGAATGTCGGCGACGATTTTCGCGAGGGTAAGATCACCCTGCCGATCGTCCTCGCCTTCCGCCGAGGCAGCGACGAGGAGCGGTCGTTCTGGCGCCGGACGCTCGAACAGGGCGAGGTGACCGATGCCGACCTGGACACGGCCCTGGCCATCCTGCGTCGCCATAAAGCCCTCGACGATACGATCGAGCGCGCCCGCCATTATGGGGCGATGGCCCGTGACGCGCTGGCGCTGTTTCCGAACAGCCCGATGAAGCTGGCACTCCTCAAGGTCGTCGACTTCTGCATCGCTCGGGCCCACTGAGCGGAGCAACAGCCGGATTTTGTTTCGTCAGGCGGCCCGCATGGCCGCCTCGGCAGCGATCTCCTGGCGTTGGGCCTCTGCTGCGCCGTCGAGAACCACGTTGCCGTCCTTGTCGGACCATTCGGCGAGCAGCAGGTCGGTGGCCTGCTTGCCCAGAGGCGCACCGAACAGGTAGCCCTGTCCGTAGGTGCAGCCCTGATTGGCCAGCCAATCGACGCTCGACGCGTTCTCGATCCCCTCGGCCGTCGTGACGAGACCGAGACTGGAGCCGAGCGCGATGATGGCGTCGACGAGCCTTGCCCGCTCGGAGCCAAGCGGAATCGACGAAACGTAGCTTCGGTCGATCTTGAGCTTGTCGAACTGGAGCTCGCGCAGGTGGTAGAGACTGGAATAGCCTGTGCCGAAATCGTCGAGCGCGATGCGGACCCCGAGATTCTGGAGCGATTTCAATGCAATGCGAGCGGATTCGAGATCATTGACGAGCGCCGTCTCGGTGATCTCGATCTCCAGTCGGCTCGGAGCGAAGCCCGTCTCGGTCAAGATCGCAAGCACCCGCTCGGGCATCTGCTTGTCCTGAAGCTGCAGCGGTGAAATGTTGACGGCGAGCTGGAGATGAGACGGCCAGGAACGGGCATCCCAGCAGGCCTGGCGCATCAAGGACCAGCTCAGGTCGGCGATCATGCCGGTCTCTTCAGCCAGAGTGATGAAATCGGCCGGATTCATCAATCCATGGTCGGGATGACGCCAGCGCGCCAGCACTTCGAATCCAATCAGTTCGCGTCCTGGCAGCGCCACCACCGGCTGGTAGAACGGTTCGATCTCGCCGCGCTCGATACCCGTGCGCAGCTCCTGTTCGAGGCGAGCTCTCACCTTGAGCGCGTGCCCCATCTCGAGTTGGAAGAAGCGGTAAGTGCTGCGTCCGTCGCGCTTGCCTTGGTACATTGCCACGTCGGCGGCATGCAGGAGAGCTTCGGCGGTCGAAGTTTCGACTGTAGCGAGGGCGATGCCGACGGTCGCGCCGATCTCGAGATGCCCGGCGCCCCATGGGATCGGCTGCGACAAGGTCGTGATGATCTGCTGGGCAAGCCGGCTCACGCCGTCCGTATCGATGCCGTAGTCGAACAGGACGGCGAATTCGTCGCCACCGAGGCGAGCAGCGGTGTTTCCGGCAGGAATGACGAGTCGCAGACGATCGGCGACCGCACAGAGGACGGCGTCACCGGCGGCATGGCCGTGAACGTCGTTGATCGGCTTGAAGCGGTCGAGATCGATCTGAATCACCGCGATGCTCGGGACACCCCTCGCTCCGTCGATGCGCATGTCCAGCAGCTCACGGAAGAGCCGGCGGTTGGCAAGTCCGGTCATCGCATCGTGGCGCGCGACCGCTTCGGCATGGGCCTGGGCTCCATCGCGAGCCATCATGACGCGGCGAAGCTTCAGAGACTTGCGCACGGCAGCGACCACGACGCCAAGGGTCATGCAGATGGCGAGCAACATCATGTGCTCGAGCCCATGCAGGGTCATGAAGGAGAGAACGACCGTGAACACCCCGAGCTGCGTGCCGATGATCCAGATGCAGGCACCGATCATCATCAGCGAAAGCAGCTCGCGCAGCTCGCCCTCGGCCCAGGACGCGGATGTGTCGTCTCTCATTCGCTGATCTCCTTGGAGACCAGCCTTACCGTTCCGCCCCTTTCACGGCGGTAAACGAGGCACGAGCAGGGACCGGCAGGACAACGAAATCTAGCGAATTTTCCCGTTTCAAACCGGTCGATCAAATCGATTCAGAATACCGATTTATACACGATAACCGCGAGTACTNNACTTCGCAGCCCGGCAGTTCCGTTGAACAAGTGCTGTGCATCAGCGGAGCACGACAGGCTTCACCCACCATCCAGCTTCAGCCGCACGGATCCTGCGCGCGGCCCGAACGGCAGCCGTTCGATCGCTGAACAAGCCGAAGGCGGTGGCTCCGGAACCGGACATCCGGGCGAGGCGACAGCCGGGCTGTCCACGCAGTGTCTCGAGCACTGCGCCGATCACCGGTGCGACCGTAAGCGCAGGCGCCTCGAGATCGTTGCGCGCAGGTTCGAGGGCGGCGATGACAGCATCCCTGTTCGAGCAAGTGGTCATGGCAGGGTGTGCCAAGCCCGGATGGCGCGCACCGACTGCCAGTCCCAGAGCCCGGAAGACCGGTGCCGTCGAGACTGCAACTCCCGGGTTGATGAGGAGTGCAGGGAGCGGCGGTAAGTCGACTGCTTCGCCGACACTCTCTCCGGCCCCGCACATCATCCGCGCTCTCGGCTCCAGACATACCGGCACATCGGCTCCGGTGCGGCGCGCGGCCTCGATGACAGCGGGATGAGTGATCGCAAGATCGTTGTGACGAGCGAGCAGCCGCAGTGCAGCGGCGGCGTCGGAAGACCCGCCCCCGATCCCCGCGGCAACAGGCAGGCGCTTCACGAGATGGAAGTGACCCCAATGCAGGTTCGGCATCGCTGAAGCGAGATGTCGAGCGGCCCTGATGACGAGGTTGTCGTCCAGGGGGCCGGCCGGACCTGCGGTCGGACCAGACGTCGTCAGGGCAAGGTCGGAACCGGGATCGAGGATGAGTGTGTCGCCCGATCCGGTGAACGCTACTAGGCTTTCCAGCTCATGGTAGCCGTCCCCCTCCCGGCGTCCGAGAATATGAAGGCTCAGGTTGACCTTCGCCGGGGCACGGGTGACGAGACGGGACACGGACCCTCGGTAGGGCAAAGGTGGGTGAACAGGCTAGCTCGCCGCCTATGGCTGGGCGGAGCCCAGGAGGTCAAGCTGCCGCGCTTCCGTGTCAGCCTCCGCTCTTCTTGTCCGCGGCACCGGGCGGCTCGTTCGGGGCGGGCGCGCCTTTAGGGAGCTCTGGGTTCGCCTGTGCGGGCGGCGGGTTCTCCGCGGTGGCGGCCGGCTTGTCGAGCTCGGGAAGGCCGTCCTTGAGCTTGGCGTTGATTTTCTCGAGATCTTCGGGCTCAGGATTCAGGTCCTTGGCGTGCTGCCACTGGAACTTGCCTTCGAGCCGACGGCCGGCCCGCCAATAGGCGTCGCCGAGATGGTCGTTGATCGTCGGGTCGCCCGGCTTCAGTTCGATCGCCTTCTCCAGCTCACGAACGGCGTCGTCCCAACGGCCGAGGCGGAAGTACGCCCAGCCCAGGCTATCGATGATCATGCCGTCGCGGGGGCTCGCATCCACCGCCTGCTTCAGCATGGTGAAGGCTTCGTCGATGTTGATGTTCTGATCGACCCAGGAATAGGCGAGATAGTTCAGCACCTGGGCACGGGCGCCGGGCTGGGTCGGCGGAACCAGTTCGAGCGCCTTCTTGAGGTCGGCTTCCGCTTTGGGCCATTCCTTGGCCCGCTCATAGGCGGTCCCACGGAAATAGAAGGTCGTCCAGTAGCTGGCGGCCGGCTGAGCGCCGATGAGGTCGATGGCCTTGGTGTAGGTCGCCGCGGCCTCCGCGTATTTCTTGCGCGAGCGCTGGACGTTGCCCAATGCGGTAACCGCGTCGATATCGTTCGGATGTGCCTTCATCACGGCATTGAGGTGCTGGAGCGCCTCGTCGCCCTTGCCCATCTGCTCGAGGTTTAGGCCGATCTGGATGTCGGCGTTCAGGCGAAGCGGCGAGGCGGCGGGGATCTGAGCATAGGCCTCGTTGGCCCGCTCGGTCTGCTTCATCCTGTCGAGGAGGTCGGCGAGGGTGAGGCGGGCCAGAGCGTGGTCGGGCGCGAGGTAGAGGGCAAGACGCAGATAGACGACTGCAGGCAACTCGTCGCCCTGCGTCGAGCCGGCCGACCCGAGGCCATAGAGCACCTCGGCCGCGCCCTCCTGTGCGGTGGTGACGAGACGCCCGAGAGGCCTGCCGGCCTTGAGCTTGTCCAGGCCGTCACGCACGATCGGGTGGCGGGGCATCAGCTGGTCGAATTCGGTATAGGCCTGGATCGCCAGATCGGTGCGGCCCGCCTGCGCCTCGAACCTTCCGTAGGCGTCGACGATGCGAAGCGTGTTTCGATCGGCGTCGTAGGCCGCTTTCAGACGGCGCTCGGCCTCGGCCTGGTCTCCGACAACGCTGGCGATCAAGCCGGCATGATAGTCGCGAAATGTATTGTAGTAGCGTTCGCCCTTGAGCTTGGAGACCGTTTCCATCGCCCGCTTGGCGTCGTTGGCGCCCGCATAGGACCAGGCCGAGAGCAGCGTTCCCGTGAGGTCGGCAGCCGCGCCTCGGCCACTGCGGGCGAAGTTCTGGCGTGCCTGAGCGAACTGGCCCGCCTTGATCTGGCGCACGCCCAAGGCGAGCTGCGCGAGTCCGTTGGAGCCGTCCTTGGCGGTCAGGCGCTCGGCGGTCCGGAATGCGTCCGGGAGAGCGCCATCGGCCAGCAGCGAGATGAAAGCGCGCTCCTGAAGCTCGGCATTGCGAGGATCGGCCTTCAGGGCCTCGCGATAGAAGGTTGCCGCTGCGGCCGTGTCTCGCGAGGCACCGGCGATGTACGCGGAGAGGAAGTTCCCCTCCAGGGACTCCGCCGGCTCGAAGCTCGATACGGGTGTCGATTCCCGAGGCTGCGTCGCCTGTGCGTGAGCCGGCAGGGCCACCGTTGCGAGAAGCGAGAAGGCGAGAAGGGTCCGCCGTGCAGCGTGTGCGGTCATCGGTCTTCCGTTCATGTGCGCGCGTGCCGGCTCCGCGAGGGCCTCGCCGGCGGTTCAGGCCAGCGTCGGATCGGGCGCGGACACTGGACTCTTCCCGCCATCCCCGCAAGGCGAAAGGATGGCGGGCGACGTCGCGCCTTGGCGCTCACATGTTCGGGTAGTTCGGCCCGCCCGGACCCTCCGGCGTGACCCAATTGATGTTCTGGTTGGGGTCCTTGATATCGCATGTCTTGCAGTGGACGCAGTTCTGCGCGTTGATCTGATAGCGCACCCCGTCTGAAGCCGCGGCTTCCGCCACCCATTCGTAGACGCCGGCCGGGCAGTAGCGTGCCGATGGTCCTCCGTAGACGTCGTGCTCTGAGACCTTCTGCAGACCCATATCCTTCACGTTGAGGTGTGGCGGCTGGTCCTCCTCGTGGTTGGTGTTCGAGAGGTAGACCGAGGACAGGCGGTCGAAGGTTAGGACGCCGTCGGGCTTCGGGTAGACGATCGGCTTCACCTCGGCGATCGGCTTGGTGCAGGCATGATCGGGCTTGCCGTGTCCGAGCGTGCCGAAGGGCGAGACGCCGAGGATGGTGTTCGCCCACATGTCGAGCCCGCCGAGGCCGACGCCGGCCAGGGTACCGTAGCGCGACCACAGCGGCTTCACGTTGCGCACCGGCTTCAGGTCGCGACCGATCTCGCTGTCGCGCCAACCGGCATCGTAGTCGGCGAGCTCGTCGCCCTGGCGTCCGGACGCCAAGGCCGAGGCGATGGAATCTGCCGCCTGCATGCCGGACAGGACCGCGTTGTGGGAGCCCTTGATGCGCGGCACGTTCACGAAGCCGGCGGAATCGCCGACGAGGCAGCCTCCTGGGAAGACGAGCTTTGGCACCGATTGCCAGCCGCCCTCCATGATCGCGCGGGCGCCGTAGCCGATGCGCTTGGCGCCCTCGAAGACTTCGCGGATCATCGGGTGGGTCTTGAAGCGCTGGAACTCCTCGAACGGCGACAGGGTCGGGTTCTCGTAGTTCAGGTGTGTGACGAAGCCGACCGAAAGCAGGTGGTCGTCGAAATGGTAGAGCCAGGAGCCGCCACCGGCCTTGTTCGGCAACGGCCAACCCATGGTGTGCTGGACGAGACCCGGCTGGAACTTGTCGGGCGAGAGCTGCCACAGCTCCTTGACGCCGAGGCCGTATTTCTGGTGGTCGCTGTTCGCGTTGAGCCTGAACCGGTCGATCAGCGTCTTCGTGAGCGAGCCGCGAGCACCTTCGCCGAAGACCGTGTACTTGCTGCGCAATTCCATTCCGCGGGTGTAGTCGTCGCGCGGCTCGCCGGACTTGCCGATGCCGAGATCGCCGGTGGCGATGCCGACGACAGCCCCCCTCTCGTCGTAGAGGATCTCCGAAGCCGGGAAGCCCGGATAGACCTCGACGCCGACCTCCTCGGCCTTGCGGCCCAGGAATTTCGTGACGTTGGACAGCGACCCGACGAAGTTGCCGTGGTTGCTCATGAATTTCGGAAAGAACAGGTTCGGCATCGTGACGCCGCTGTTCTTCGTCAGCATCATGAACTCGTCGCGCTCGACGGCGGTCTTGAGCGGCCTGTCGGGATCGTCGCGCCATTCCGGAACGAGCTTGTCTAGGCCGAGGGGATCGATCACCGCGCCCGACAGGATGTGGGCGCCGACCTCCGAACCCTTCTCGACGACGACGACGCTGATCTCGTTTCCCGTCTCCGCCGAGAGCTGTTTCAGGCGGATCGCTGCAGCGAGGCCAGCCGGCCCTGCACCCACGATCACCACGTCGAAATCCATCGCCTCGCGTTCCGGCAGCGCCATTCTCGATGTCTCCCCAAAATTCACGTAACCCGATCCAGCGCCGTGGCGCGTCCAGAGGCCGCCATCGCGAGATACGGGTGCTGATAACACTCTGAACCCATTCCAACCTGCGAACGCAAGTCGATAGTTTATATATGAACTGTCGCAGCCTTCCCAAGCCCGACCATTTCATGGTCCTACGAGAGAGAGCACGGATGGTTGTCCACAGGCCGTCCATGCTCCACATCAAGTTCATGAGCGAGATGCACGACGAGCGCCGCGACCTGATCGATTACCTCGATTTCCACGTCGAAGCCGGTGTGGATCTCACCCTCGACGAACGCCCGCACGACCGTTTCGCAGAGATACAGCCGGGTGTCGAAGAAGCTGGTTTTCGTGAGGAACCGAAGGCACGAGCCCCAACCTCTCCGCGGCCTGCGCTTGCCGTGCAAGCGCCTACTGCGTCTCCACCGATCCAAACCTTCGGACGGTCTGCCTCGGCGCGGCCCGAAGTTGCAGCGGGCGATGCGAGAGCCCAGGCAAAGGATTGCTCCACCCTCGCCGAGCTTGAGGCGCTTCTGGCGACTTTCGACGGCTGTCCGCTCAAGTTTACGGCAAAGAACCTCGTGTTTGCCGATGGCAATCCCGATGCGAAGCTGATGTTCGTCGGCGAGGCCCCCGGCGCCGACGAGGATCGCATCGGCAAGCCCTTCATGGGACGTTCCGGCCAACTCCTCGACCGGATGATGGCCGCGATCGGCCTCGACAGGACGAAAGCCTATGTCACGAACATCGTGCCCTGGCGCCCGCCGGGGAACCGCAACCCGACGCCGCAAGAAGTGGCGATCTGTCGGCCTTTCATTGAACGGCAGATCGAGCTCGCCGATCCCGACCTCATCGTCTGCCTCGGAAGCCCCGCGACCCAGGCACTGACCGGCACCAAGGATGGAATTCTGAAGGCACGCGGTCGCTTCTTCCCCTATCAGGTCGGAAACCGTCAGATCCGTGCGCTGGCGGCCTTGCATCCAGCCTATCTGCTGCGCCAGCCCGTCCAGAAGCGCCTCGCCTGGCGCGACCTCCGCCTGCTCAGGAATGCCCTCGACGGAAAGGCCTGACGAAGCCTGGAATGGGCTTGACCGCAGCCGCGCGGATGCTCACGGAACCGTTACGCTCGTCCTCGACTTAGTTGGTGTCGGCGTCGAACCCGACGAACGCCGAAGACAGGTGGTAGCCTCGACATGCGCTGGCAGGATTTTGGTTCGTCCGACAATGTCGAGGACCGCCGCGGCGAAGGCGGCGGAGGAGGCGGGTTCGGGTTTCCCGGTGGCGGCGCCGGTGGACTTGGCATCGGCACCATCGTCATCCTCTGCATCATCGGCTGGGTCACGGGCATCAACCCGGCCATCCTCATCGGCGGCGCCGAGCAGATGACCGGAGGACGCGAGCCGCAGCAGGAGCGTGTGGGCCCGCAGACCAGGTCACAGCGCAGTAACAAGCCCACCGATGAGAACGGGCGCTTCGCCTCGGCAATCCTCAAGAACACCGAGGATGTCTGGAGCCAGGTCCTCCCCAACCAGACCGGCAAGCAGTACCGGCCGACGACAATGGTCCTCTACACCGGCGGCACCCGCAGCGGCTGCGGCTCGGCCAAGGCGGCGATGGGGCCGTTCTACTGCCCACTCGACAAGAAGGTCTATCTCGACACCTCCTTCTTCAAGGAAATGGAGCGCAAGTTCGGCGTGAAGGGCGATTTCGCCTACGCCTACGTCATCGCTCATGAGGTCGGTCACCACATCCAGGGCGAACTCGGGATTCTCGGCAAGGTTCAGTCCCGCCAGCAGGCCGCCGGACAGGTCGAGGGCAACCGCCTCTCGGTCCGTGTCGAGCTGATGGCCGATTGCCTCGCTGGCGTCTGGGCGAAGAACTCGAACGACAAGTACAATTCACTGGAGCAGGGCGACATCGAAGAGGCGATGCAGGCCGCCAGCGCCATCGGAGACGACAAGCTGCAGGAGCAGTCCCAGGGCTACGCTGTCCCGGATTCCTTTACCCACGGCTCGTCGGCGCAGCGCATGCGCTGGTTCATGACCGGCTACAAGAGTGGGCAGACCCGCTCCTGCGACACCTTCCGCGCGGCGGCGAATTGATCAGATCAGTGGAGATTTGAGACCCGATAGGGCGTAGGTTCAGAGCCTATGCCGCTTCGAGGATCGGGACCATGGTCGCCTTCGACAAGACACGCTCGTTCATTCCCCTCTCCATTGCGGTTCTCACGGTGTCCGACACGCGCGTGGCCGAGGACGACCGGTCCGGCGATACTCTGGTCGACCGCCTGAGCAGCGCCGGCCATGGCCTTGCGGCGAGGGCGATCGTTCCCGATGAGGTCCAGGCGATCCGGGCCCGTGTCGAGGAGTGGATCCGAGATCCTGCGATCGACGTGGTGATCACGACGGGAGGGACCGGCTTCACCGGCCGCGACGTGACGCCCGAAGCTCTTGAACCCTTATTCGAGAAGCGCATGGACGGTTTCTCGGCAGTGTTCCACCGTATCTCATACGACAAGATCGGCACCTCGACGCTTCAGTCGCGGGCGACGGCGGGGGTAGCGGCGGCGACTTACATCTTCGTACTCCCAGGCTCTCCCGGCGCCTGCCGCGACGCCTGGGACGGGATCCTGGCGGCACAGCTCGACTACCGCCACCGGCCCTGCAACTTCGTCGAGATCATGCCGCGCCTGGACGAACATCTCAGGCGAGGGGCGACGATCAGCGTCTGAGCACTTAAGGATGATCGAGGCGGGCCGAGAGTTTGCGCGGGCGTAGGCGCGGCGACAGATTCGGCCCGGCGAGAAGACGCTCCCGCCTGACGACATCACCCGCACGGGGATGCCTGACGCCGATCACCCGCTCGCCGCGGGCGGCGATCCGGGTCGGAAGAGCCGCATGGGGGCGGCGTAGCCGCCCGAGACCGATGTCGGGTCTCGCTGTGCCGATGAAGCGATCGAGTGTCCGAATCCAGCCTTCCACCGGAACGTCGCCCGCTTCGAGGCAGAGCACCCATTCGCGTCGTGCGGCTTCGGCTCCGGCAGTCCAGGGTCCGGTTCCGCGCCGGTGCACGACCAGGGTTGCACCCGTCGCCTCCGCGACGGTGTCGATCGCGGGATGGTGCGACGGAACGACGATGACGGCATCGCCGACGAGCCCTGCCGCCACGCCAGCAACCAGGGCAGCGAGGGTATCGGCGAGGCGGTCTACGGCAACCGGATCGCCCGGACGTTCGACATGGATCAAAGCCGAGATCATGCGCGCCCATACCGCATTTCGCTGCCGCGAGAAGCGGGCGGATGACGATAGGTCGCGATTCTCATGTCAACATCCGAACGGATCGTAGAGATTGCCTGAAATACGTGCATTAATTCACAATCCTGTTCTTGTTATGTTCTGTTCGTCGCAATAGCGTGCCGACGGTCCGAGGAAGGAGCCGACCATGCGTGAGGATGGTAAGATCGACTACATCGAGTTTCCTGCCCCAGCCCTCGCTTCGGTGAAGAGCTTCTATGCCGACGCGTTCGGCTGGCGCTTCGTCGATTACGGGCCTGGCTATGCCGCCTTTGAGGAAGGACTGGATGGCGGCCTCGACGGCCATCCCCACGAGGATGCGAGAGCGCCGCTACCGGTGATCTATGCCGTCGATCTCGAAGCGATGCTGGCGAAGGTGGAGGGTGCCGGCGCGGCCATCGTGAGAGCGATCTATGCTTTTCCGGGCGGTCGGCGATTCCATTTCCGGGACCCGTCTGGAAACGAGCTCGCAGTCTGGTCGCCGGATTGAAGGAAGGCGGGATGTCGGCGCGATCGACGCTTCTCGCCGGCTCTACGCGGCCGGCTTCCGATCGGAAGGGCCGCGGCGCCACGGCTAATCCCGATGGGCGCTACGAAGCTGCTCGCTACGAAATCGTCGACGATGGCTGGCACTTGGATGAAGGACCGAGACCAATCCGGACCGAAGTAAGGGCGGAGCGGGCAAAATCGATCATCTCGCGCAACAGCTCTCCCGATATTTCCTTCGACCGTTCGATCAATCCCTATCGCGGCTGCGAGCATGGCTGCGTCTACTGCTTCGCGAGGCCAAACCACGCCTATGTCGGCCTGTCGCCGGGCCTCGATTTCGAAACCAAGCTCTTCACCAAACCGGACGCCGCGCGACTTCTCGAACAGGAACTGTCCGCACCCGGCTACTCACCTGCGACGATCGCCCTCGGGACGGCCACTGACCCCTATCAGCCGATCGAGCGGACGCATCGGCTGACGCGAGCAGTTCTCGAGATCCTCGCCAAGTTCCGGCATCCGGTCGGGATCGTGACGAAATCCAACCTCGTCACGCGGGACATCGACATCCTGGCCGGCATGGCTGCGGACCGGATCGTCAAGGTCGCGATGTCGGTGGCGACACTCGATCCCGCCCTCGCTCGAAAGATGGATCCGAGGGCGCCTCACCCCGAGCGTAGGCTCGATGCGATCGCGAAGCTCAGCGCTGCCGGCATCCCCGTCATGGTCATCGTGGCACCCATCATCCCGTCCCTGAACGATCACGAGATCGAAGAGATCCTGGGACGGGCGAGACAGGCCGGGGCAAGCGAGGCGAACACGGTCTTGCTGCGCCTGCCGCACGAACTCGACGATCTCGTCGGCGATTGGCTCGGCGAGCATTATCCCGGCCGACGGGAGCATGTGCTGTCGCTTGTCAGACAGGCCCGTGGCGGCAAGCTCTACGATGCCGCCTATGGACAGAGGATGACCGGTGCCGGCCATTACGCAGAGCTGCTCCGCCACCGCGTCCGCCTCGCCAAGCAGCGCCTCGGCTACGTGCGCGAACGCATCATCCTGGAGACCGGATCCTTTGCCGTGCCACCGAGGCCCGGCGATCAGCTTTCGCTGTTTGGAGAGGCGCCATAACGGTTTGTGAAGCTGACGCGATGATGCGGCGAACGCCCATGGGCCGCGAGGCCGGCGAGATGAACTCGCGTGCCATAACCCACGTTGCTGTCCCAACCGAAAGCCGGATGGCGCACGGCGAGGATGCGCATGATTCGGTCGCGAACCGTCTTCGCCACGATCGAGGCTGCCGCGATCTGCGGCACCAGCCGGTCTCCTCCGACCACAGCCCTGCAAGACGAGCCAAGTCCCGGAATGGCGTCGCGGCCATCGACCAGTACTGGGGCGTCTGGGAGGTTCGCGTCGAGGCGGAGTTTAAGGACGGCCCGGCGCATGGCATCGAGGGTCGCCGCACGGACGTTGATCCGGTCGACGAGAGCGCGTGAGCCCGCTGCCAGGGCAACTTTGGACCCCTCTCGGATCAGGGGTGTCAGGGTCTCGCGCGTGTTCCGGTCGAGGCGCTTGCTGTCGTCGAGGCGCGCGAGCAGGGCTGGGGGAATTTGGCTCGGATCGAACCATACCGCGGCGACGATGACCGGGCCGCTCAAGGCCCCGCGCCCGACCTCGTCGCAACCGATGACGCTTGCATAGGCAGCCGCTGCGGCGGGATCGAAAGGGGGCATTGGAATCGCTGTATCGAGGCGGTGTCGGATCCTATCACGCGGCGCCCCACCTTACAGGTCAACCGCCTTCCACGGCCCCGGTCGCGACGGGAGCGCGCGATGCGGAGCGCCTCGGCGGCATCTCGTGCGCCCGCTCGATGTTGCCGAAGAACTGGCGCGCGCTCTCGGCCCAGGTGTAGCGCAGGGCCTCGGCCCGACAGGCTGCGCGGGGGATGGCCAGGGCCGCCAGGGCGGCTGCACGCAGGTCGCGATCGAGGATCCCGACGCCGGTCTGGCCGATCACGTCGAGGGGACCGGTGACAGGGTAGGCGGCCACCGGAACGCCCGACGCCAGGGCTTCGAGAAGGACGATGCCGAACGTGTCGGTCAGGCTTGGGAAGACGAAAACGTCCGCCGCCGCGTAGATGCTCGCGAGCGCCTCACCCGTTCTCGTGCCGAGGAACCTGGCTGCCGGATGGAGGGCGGCAAGCCGCTCGCGGTCGGGCCCGTCGCCGACGATGACCTTGGTGCCGGGTAGGTCGAGATCGAGGAACGCCGCGATGTTCTTCTCGATGGCGAGACGACCGACGAAGAGGAAGATCGGATCGGGGATGCCGGCGAGGGCATCGCTCCCATGAGGGCGAAACAAGTCGGTGTCGACGCCGCGGGTCCAACGCATGATCCGCGTGAAGCCGCGTCCCGTCAGTTCGCGCTCCAGCGAGGGCGTGCTCACCATGATGCCGTTCGAGGCGCCGTGGAAGCGCCTCAACCAGGCATAGCTCCAGGCCTCCGGCACCGGCAGCCGCGCAGCCAGATATTCCGGAAATCTGGTGTGATAGCTCGTGGTGAAGGGGCGGCCGTGGGCGAGGCACAGGCGCCGCGTGGCAAAGCCCACCGTCCCCTCGGTCGCGATGTGGACATGAGTCGGCGCAAGGCCCGCCCACCGCCGCTCGACCTTCGCCCTGGTGGCGTATGACAGCCGGATCTCCGGATAGCCCGGCAACGGCATCGACGCGAAATCCTGATGGGTCAGGAACATCGTCTCGATGCCGCCGGTCCGGCCTGCCTCTGCCATGTGTTCCAGCGAGCGGACGACGCCATTGACCTGTGGATGCCAGGCATCGGTGGCGATCAGGAGCCTCACGCGACAGCCCTGGCTCCGCCCCGCTCGATCGGCATCGGCGCTGCCTCGGCGGCCTCGCGGGCGCGCAGCAGGCTCGGGTAGTGAAGGACTTCCATCCGGCCGTCGTAATGCTCGACGATCGCAGTGCAGGACTCTACCCAATCGCCGGTGTTGAGATAGGTCAGCCCGTCGATCTGGCGGTTCGCGGCATGGTGAATGTGTCCGCATATGACGCCGTCCGCGCCGACGCGCTTGGCTTCAGCGGTGAGCAGTTCCTCGAACTTACCGATGAAGTTGACGGCATTCTTGACCTTCAGCTTAGCCCAGGCCGAGAGCGACCAGTAGGCGAGGCCGAGCCGGCGGCGCAATGTGTTCAGGTGCGTGTTGATGAACAGCGCGAAAGTGTAGGCCCAATCGCCAAGGAACGCGATCCACTTGGCGTGGCGCACCACCATGTCGAACTGGTCGCCGTGAATGACGAGATAGCGCTTGCCGTCGGCGGCGACGTGGACGTGCTGGTCGTGGATCTCGATGCCGCCGAAATTCGCGCCGAGATAATCGCGCAGGAATTCGTCGTGGTTGCCTGGCACGTAGACGAGCTTCGTGCCCTTGCGGACCTTGCGCAGCAGCTTCTGAACCACGTCGTTATGGCTCTGGGGCCAGTACCAGCCTGATTTCAGCTGCCAGCCGTCGACGACGTCGCCCACGAGGTAGATCTCGTCGGCGTCGTAATCCCGCAGAAAGTTCAAGAGCAGTCCGGCCTGACAGCCCTTCGTGCCGAGATGCATGTCGGAGAGAAAGAGCGTCCTGACGCGGATCGTCTTCTCGTTGTCTTCGCTCACGGGGCTCTCCGGGCGGCGTCCATCTCTCCGGAGCCAAACCGGATTCCCGTATCAGTTTGATGACGCGGTCCTGTCGTCCTGGCCACTGATGCTTCCAGGGCCCTGTTGCAGCGCAATTTTTTGAGTCGGGAGGAAAAGTTTTTTCCGTTTTCCTTGCGCGCCGAAGGTCGCCATATTGCCGCCGCGGTGAAGGCGGCGCGAGCCGGGTCTTTGCGCGTGCATCGTCGCTCGATGACGCGCGTGACGGCCGACCCAGCGATCGCGGCCAATACCGGCCGTATTCACCCCGAGATCGACCGAGTGGCGCCGCCGGAACGCGGTCGCGCTGCAGAGCTTTAGGAAACCGGAGACATCATCATGGCGGCAACGAGACGGCCTGGTCGCAATCACCTGTTCGTGCCGGGCCCGACGAACATCCCGGATCGTGTGATGCGCGCGATGCTCGTGCAATCCGAGGACCATCGCTCGGTCGACTTCCCGTCCCTGACGAAGCCGCTCTTCCAGGACACCAAGGCGGTGTTCGGCTCCACCGACGGCACGATCATCCTGTTCCCGGCTTCGGGCACCGGCATCTGGGAATCGGCGCTGACCAATACGCTTGCCCGCGGCGACAAGGTGCTCACCGCCCGTTACGGCCAGTTCAGTCATCTCTGGATCGACATGGCCCAGCGCCTCGGCCTCGACGTCATCGTCCAGGACGAGGAGTGGGGCACCGGCGCTCACCCCGAGAAGATCGAGGAGGCCCTTCGGGCCGACAAGAACCACGAGATCAAGGCCGTCATGGTGGTCCATAACGAGACCGCCACCGGCGTCACCAGCGACATCGGCGCGGTCCGCAAGGCCATCGACGCGGCCGGTCACCCGGCGCTCCTCTTCGTCGACGGCGTGTCCTCGATCGGCTCGCTGCCCTTCAAGATGGACGAGTGGCGGGTCGATTGCGGCATCGCCGGCTCGCAAAAGGGCCTGATGCTGCCCGCTGGTCTCGGCGTGATCTGCGTCAGCCCCAAGGCTCTCAAGGTCGCCGAGGGCTCTTCCGGCCGCAACGACCGCCTCGGCAACGTCTACTTCGCCTGGGCCGACCATCTGAAGCAGAACCCTGGCGGCTACTTCCCCTACACCCCGTCGCTGCCGCTGCTCTACGGCCTGCGCGAGGCCCTTGCCTGCCTCAACGAGGAAGGCCTCGAGAACGTCTATCACCGGCACCACGTCCTCGCTGAGGCGACCCGCCAGGCGGTCTCGGCTTGGAGTCTGAAGACCTGTGCCAAGGATCCGAAGTGGAACTCCGATACGGTGACGGCGATCCTTGCGCCTGAAGGCGTCGATGCCGCCGCGATCATCAAGCACGCCTATGTCCGCTACAATCTCGCCCTCGGCGCAGGTTTGAGCCAGGTCGCCGGTAAGGTGTTCCGCATCGGTCACGTCGGTGACCTGAACGAACTCTCGCTACTCGGCGCCATCGCGGGCGCCGAGATGTCGATGCTCGACAACGGCGTGAAGGTGCAGCCCGGCTCCGGCGTCGCCGCCGCGTCGAGCTACCTGCGCGAGAACCCGCTCTCGAAGTCCTGAAGCCGTCGATCCGGGGCCGGCATCGCGCCGGCCCCGCCTCTTCTTGAATCCACGTGTCTGCGTTACGCCGCGCCCGGCGCGGGACGTCACCCGAGAGACCCCATGACGCATAAGATCGTCTTCCTCGACCGTGAATCCCTCGATGCCCAAGTGCGCGAATTCAACTTTCCGCACGACTACACCGAGTACGAGTCGACCTGGACGCCGGAAGAGATCGTCGAGCGTCTGCAGGGTGCCTCGATCGCCCTGATCAACAAGGTCCCGATGCGCGCCGACACTCTGGCGAAGCTTCCCGACCTCAAGCTGATCGCGGTCGCCGCCACCGGCACGGACGTCGTCGACAAGGCCGCCGCCAAGGAGCGCGGCATCACTGTCGTGAACATTCGCAACTACGCCTTCAACACCGTGCCCGAGCACGTGATCGGGCTGATGTTCGCCCTGCGCCGCGCGATCGTTCCGTATGCGAATTCGGTCCGCCGCGGCGATTGGGCGAAGTCGACCCAGTTCTGCTACTTCGACTACCCGATCCATGACATCGCCGGCTCGACGCTGGGCATCGTCGGCTACGGCGCGCTCGGCAAGTCGATCGCCAAGCGGGCCGAGGCACTCGGCATGAAGGTCATCGCCTACGACGTGTTCCCGCAGCCGGACCTCGTCGATTTCGAGACCATCCTGACCGAGTCGGACGTCATCACGCTCCACGCGCCGCTGACGCCCGAGACCCGCAACATGATCGGGCGCGAACAGCTCGCGAAGATGAAGAAGAACGCCCTTCTCATCAACACGGCCCGGGGCGGGCTCGTCGACGAGGAAGCTCTCGCCGAGGCTCTGAAGGCTGGCACCATCGGCGGCGCCGGCTTCGACGTGGTGATGACCGAGCCTCCGAAGAACGGCAATATCCTGTGCGAGCTCGACCTGCCGAACCTCATCGTGACGCCGCACGTGGCGTGGGCCAGCAAGCAGGCGATGCAGATCCTCGCCGACCAGCTCGTCGACAATGTCGAGGCCTTCGTGGCGGGCAAGCCGCAGAACGTGGTTGAAGGCTGAGTTTACGAGGGGTTCGGGTAAGACTCTCCCGGTGACCTCTTTAATTGCGTCATTCCGGGGCGCCGAAGGCGAACCCGGAATTCATAGCCGCTACAGCGATCCAGTCGGCAAGGTCGGCGGCTATGGATTCCGGGCTCCGCTGCGCGGCCCCGGAATGACGGAGAGTTCGCGGGAAACGACGTAGAAGCTTGAACGAAACGCCGCCTGCAACCTGACGCGGGCACGAGGAAGCGCGAAATGACGAAGAAACTGCTGTTCCAGTTCGACACTGATACCATGCCGAGCGTGTTCGACACGGTCGTCGGCTACGACGGCGGTGCCGACCACATCACCGGCTACGCCAATGTCACCCCGGAGAATGTCGGCGCTCTGGTCGACGGCACGATCTATACCCGCGGCGGCTCGGAGAAGAAGGGAACCGCGATCTTCGTCGGCGGCGGCAACATGGCGGCGGGCGAGGCCGTGTTCGAGGCGGTGAAGAAGCGTTTCTTCGGTCCCTTCCGCGTCTCGGCCATGCTCGATTCCAACGGCTCCAACACCACCGCCGCGGCTGGCGTCGCACTGGTGCACAAGGCGGCCGGATCGCTCCAGGGCAAGAAGGCCGTGGTTCTGGCCGGCACCGGCCCGGTCGGCATGCGCTCGGCCGCGCTCCTCGCCAAGGAGGGCGCGGAGGTGATCCTGACCGCCCGCCAGGAGGCACGCGCCAAGGAGGCGGCCGATGCCGTCAACAAGCGCTTCGGCGTCAACGTCACCTATGCGGCGACCCCCGATGCGGCTTCCCGCGCCGCCATCGTCAAGGGCCAGAACGTGATCTTCGCCGCAGGCGCGATCGGCATCGAGCTCCTTCCCGAATCCGACTGGAAGGACGAAGCCAGCATCGAGTTCATCGCCGATTACAACGCCCAGCCGCCCCTCGGCTTCGGCGGCATCGAGGCCATGGACAAGGCCAAGGAGCGCCACGGCAAGAAGGTGTTCGGTGCACTCGGCATCGGCGGCCTGAAGCTCAAGCTCCACCGCGCCTGCGTCGGCCAGCTCTTCGAGAACACCGAGACGGTGTTCGACGCCGAGGAGATCTACGCCCTCGCCAAGAAGATGGCCTGAGCCATGGCTTCCAACGAGACGATCCAGGGCTTCCTCGACGGGCTGGCGAGCTCGGCCCCGACACCCGGCGGCGGCGGCGCTGCCGCCATCTCCGGCGCCATGGGCGCCGCGCTCCTCAGCATGGTCTGCAACCTGACCATCGGGAAGAAGAAGTATGTCGAGGTCGAGGAGGAGCTGAAGGGCATCCTCGTCCAGTCCGAGGCGCTGCGGGCCAAGCTCACCGGCATGATCGCCGACGATGTCGAGGCCTTCGACGCCGTGATGGCCGCCTACGGGCTTCCGAAGGAGACGGACGAGCAGAAGACAGCGCGTGCGGCGCAGATCCAAGAAGCCCTAAAGGTCGCCACCGACGTCCCGCTGGCCTGCTGCCGGGCCTGCCGCGAGGTGGTCGACTTGGCCCAGCCCGTGGCGGACAAGGGCAACCTCAACGTCATCTCCGATGCCGGCGTCGCGGTGCTATCGGCCTATGCCGGCCTGCGCAGCGCGGCCCTGAACGTCTATGTCAACGCCAAGGGCCTCGACGACCGGGACTTCGCCAAATCGCGCCTCGACGAGCTCGAAACGCTGCTCGGTGACGCCGGTGCTTTGAACGAGTCGATCTACGATGTCGTAAAGACCAAGGTTAACTGAGCTCGTTCTTTACGCGAGCTAAGCATTCCGGCCGCCTTCAAGGCGGACTCAAAGAGAATGTAAAAAAATATAATTGGCTGAGGCCTTTTCGCGAAGTCAAATTTACGAGAAGGTCCGCGCCAAGGGAAACGTCGAGGAGCGATCAGATGGATGTCCACGAGTACCAGGCCAAGGAGCTGCTCGCCGGGTTCGGCGTGGCTGTTCCGAAGGGCGCGGTGGCGTTCAGCCCCGATCAGGCGGTTTACGCGGCGACCGAGCTCGGCGGCTCTTTCTGGGCGGTGAAGGCACAGATCCATGCCGGCGCCCGCGGGAAGGCCGGCGGGATCAAGCTGTGCCGGACCTATAACGAGGTTCGCGACGCGGCCAAGGATCTGCTCGGCAAGCGCCTCGTCACCCTCCAGACCGGCCCCGAGGGCAAGCCGGTCCAGCGCGTCTATATCGAGACCGCCGATCCGTTCGAGCGCGAACTTTATCTCGGCTATGTTCTCGACCGGAAGGCCGAGCGCGTCCGCGTCATCGCCTCCCAGCGCGGCGGCATGGACATCGAGGAAATCGCGGCCAACGAGCCCGAGGCGCTCATCCAGGTGGTGGTCGAGCCCGCTGTCGGCCTGCAGCAGTTCCAGGCTCGCGAGATCGCGTTCCAGCTCGGGCTCAACATCAAGCAGGTCTCTGCGGCGGTGAAGACGATCATGAACGCCTACCGGGCGTTCCGCGATTGCGACGGCACCATGCTGGAGATCAACCCGCTCGTCGTGACGAAGGACGACCGCGTCCTGGCGCTCGATGCCAAGATGTCGTTCGACGACAACGCCATGTTCCGGCGCAGCAACATCGCCGACATGCACGACCCTTCGCAGGGCGACCCGCGCGAGGCGCAGGCCGCCGAGCACAACCTCAGCTATATCGGCCTCGACGGCGAGATCGGCTGCATCGTCAACGGCGCCGGCCTCGCCATGGCGACCATGGACATGATCAAGCATGCCGGCGGCGAGCCGGCGAACTTCCTCGATGTCGGTGGCGGCGCCTCGCCGGACCGTGTCGCCACGGCGTTCCGGCTGGTCCTGTCGGATCGCAACGTGAAGGCGATTCTCGTCAACATCTTCGCCGGCATCAATCGCTGCGACTGGGTTGCGCAGGGCGTGATCCAGGCGGCTCGCGAGGTGAAGATCGACGTTCCGCTGATCGTTCGCCTCGCCGGCACCAATGTCGAAGAGGGTCAGAAAATCCTCGCCGAGAGTGGCCTTGATCTCATCACCGCCGACAGCCTGTCCGACGCCGCCGCCAAGGCCGTGGCGGCCTGCGACGCCGCCAAGCGCAAGCATTAAGGTCGGGGAGACCGCATCATGAGCATTCTGATCGACGAGAAGACCCCGATCATCGTCCAGGGCATCACCGGCGACAAGGGCACGTTCCACGCCAAGGAGATGCTGGAATACGGCTCCAACGTCGTCGGCGGCGTCACGCCCGGCAAGGGCGGCAAGACCCATCTCGGACTTCCGGTGTTCAACACCGTGAAGGAGGCCGTCGCCGCCACCGGCGCCACCACCTCGATCACCTTCGTGGCGCCGCCCTTCGCGGCCGACGCGATCATGGAGGCGGCCGATGCCGGTCTCGCGCTGATCTGCTCGATCACCGACGGCATTCCGGCCCAGGACATGATGCGGGTGAAGCGCTACCTGCGGCGCTATCCCAAGGAGAAGCGCTCGATGGTGGTCGGGCCGAACTGCGCCGGCATCATCTCGCCCGGCAAGTCGATGCTCGGCATCATGCCCGGCCACATCTACCTCAAGGGCAATGTCGGCGTGATCTCGCGCTCGGGCACGCTCGGCTATGAGGCTGCCGCGCAGATGAAGGCGGTCGGCATCGGTATCTCGACCTCCGTCGGCATCGGCGGCGACCCGATCAACGGGTCGTCCTTCCTCGACCACCTCGCCCTGTTCGAACAGGATCCGGAGACCCAGGCGGTTCTGATGATCGGCGAGATCGGCGGTCCGCAGGAGGCCGAGGCCTCCGCCTGGATCAAGGAGAACATGTCGAAGCCCGTCATCGGCTTCGTCGCCGGCCTCACGGCGCCCAAGGGCCGTCGCATGGGTCATGCCGGTGCGATCATCTCGGCTACCGGCGACAGCGCGGCCGAGAAGGCCGAAATCATGCGCAGCTACGGCCTCACCGTCGCCCCCAGCCCCGGTGAGTTCGGCACGACGGTCGCAAAGGTGATGGGCACGCTGGCGGCGTGAGGCCCATTAAACCTTCCCCTCTGCGGGGGAGGGAGCCTCGCGGATGCGAGGCGGGAGAGGGGGCCGCGGCCTTTCAGGTAAGGGCGGTTCTCCCCTTTCCCGACCTGTTTGGCGGGCCACCCTCTCCCGCAGAGGAGGGAGGGACGCTGCCCGCCTCCATTCCGGCCACCCGTTCACCGCTCAACCGAGAGGAGGCCATCCGATGACCGACACCCTCCACGCCCCCCTCGGCGCCGTCGATCAGACATTCGCGCCGCCGGTGATCACCGGCACCTCGTCGAAGGAGGCGCTCGACATCCTGTTCCATGCGCTCCTCGAGGTCGCCCGCCGGCACGAGCCCGAATTGGAGGACGTTCTACACGGGCGCGCCGACATCTCGGCCTTCACGCCCGAGATGCTGGCCCGCGCGCTCCAAGTTCAGGGCATCTGGTTCCAACTCCTGTCCATCGCCGAGCAGAACGCGGCCATGCGCCGCCGCCGGCAGGTGGAGCGGACCAAGGGGCGCGCGGAGCTCTCCGGCAGCTTCAGCGCCGTGCTGGCCGACGCGGTGAAGGACGGTGTCGCTGCGCCCCAGATCCACGCTCTGCTGAAGGATCTGCGCATTCGCCCGACGATCACGGCGCACCCCACCGAGGGCAAGCGCGTGACGGTGCTGGAGAAATTCCGGCGCATCTATCTCGTGCTACGCGAGCTCGAACTGCCGCGCTGGACCGAGCGCGAGCGCAACGGACTGATGAGCGAGCTGCGCGATCAGATCGAGCTCGTCTGGATGACCGGCGAGCTGCACCTGGAGAAGGCCACCGTCGAGCGCGAGGTCGCCTGGGGGCTGCACTTCTTCGACGAAACCTTGTTCGAGATGCTCCCCGAGGTGCTGTACTCGCTCGAGGAGTCGCTCGCCGAGTATTATCCCGACGAGAAGTTCGAGGTGCCGGCCTTCTTCCAGTTCGGGTCCTGGATCGGAGGCGACCGCGACGGCAATCCCTACGTCACCGCCTCCGTCACCCGCACGACCCTTCAGCGCAATGCGCTCGCCTCGCTGCGGCGCTACCGCGACGGCGTCACCGCCCTCGGCCGGACCCTGTCGCTCACGGAGCGTTCGCTGCCGGTGCCGGCCACGTTCAAGAGCGAGCTGGCGCATATGCTGGCGGAGAGCGGCGACGGCAAGGCCATCGCCAACCGCAATCCGGGCGAAGCCTATCGCCAGTACCTCACCTGCATCCTGCGCAAGCTCGAAGCGACGATCGCGCGCAACAAGGGCCTGCGCTCGACGGGTCCCGACTACCCGAGCGCCGACGGCCTGATCAACGATCTGCGCGTTCTCGAACAGGGGCTCATCGACGCGAAATGCCCCTCGCTCGCCCGCGACTTGGTAAGGCCGGTGCGGCGGATGGTGGAGATCTTCCGATTCTCGACCGTGCGACTGGATCTGCGCGAGAACACCACCCGCACGACGAAGACGCTCCACGCCCTCTGGCACCAGGCGCACGGCCAGAACCGGACGCCGCCTGAACTCGACTCGCCCGAGTGGAAAAAGTGGCTGCTCGCCGAGCTCGCCAAGCCGAGGACGGGCGAGCGCTCCTTCGAGGACCTGCCCGACGACGCCCGCGAGACGCTGGAGACCTTCGCGCTGGTGGGCGAGATGCGCGAGCAGCTCGACCGCGAGGCCTTCGGCTCGTTCATCCTGTCGATGACGCGCTCGGTTCCCGATATCCTCGGCGCGTACCTGCTCGCCAAGGAGGCCGGCAACTTCCTCGACGCCGCCGGCACCGAGATCTGCTGCCTGCCGATCGTGCCGCTCTTCGAGACCATTGACGACCTGCGCGCCGCACCGACGATCATGAAGGAGCTGTTCTCGATCCCGGTCGTGCGCCGTTCCACCCGCTGGCAGGGCGGCGTGCAGGAAGTGATGATCGGCTACTCGGATTCGAACAAGGATGGCGGCTTCGTCGCCTCCAACTGGGAGCTGTACAAGGCGCAGGACAAGCTGACCCAGCTCGGCAAGGCTTCGGGCGTGCCGATCGCGTTCTTTCACGGCCGCGGCGGCTCGGTGAGCCGGGGCGGGGCGCCGACCGCGAGGGCCATCGCAGCGCAGCCGCCGGGCTCGATCAACGGGCGCTTCCGCACCACCGAGCAGGGCGAGGTGGTCTCGTTCAAATACGCGAACCGGGGCACGGCCGCCTACCAGATGGAGCTTCTGGCCTCCAGCGTCTTCGCCCATGCCCTGAAGTCGGAGCGCGAGGCGGCCAAGCTCCCGCGCAACGAGTTCGACGACGCACTGGAGGCGCTCTCGGGCGCCTCGCGAGCGGCCTATGTCAACTTGATCCAGCACCCCGATCTCGTGACCTATTTCCAGGCGGCGAGCCCCCTTGACGAGATCGCGCTCCTCAATATCGGCTCGCGCCCGGCCCGGCGCTTCGGTGCGCGTTCCTTGAGCGATCTGCGCGCGATTCCGTGGGTCTTCGCCTGGTCGCAGAACCGCCACGTGATCACCGGCTGGTACGGCGTCGGCTCGGGCCTCAAGAGCTTCATCGACGTGCGCGGCGAGCAGGGCGAGGCGCTGCTGAAGCGGCTTTTTGCAGAGTCCCGCCTGTTCCGCCTCGTCCTCGACGAGGTCGAGAAGACCCTGCTCATGGTCGACCTCGATATCGCACGGGACTACGCGAGCCTCGTTTCCGACGAGAATGCGCGGAACACGATCTTCCCGCTCATCGAAGCGGAATACGCCCTGACCCGTGAGATGGCCCTTCGCGTGAGTGGCGGTACCGAGCTTGCCGAGCGTTTCCCGCTCTTCCGCGATCGCCTCAACGGGCGCCTGCCGACGATCAATCAGGTCAGCCGCGAGCAGGTCGAGTTGCTTCGCCGCTTCCGCAGCGAGGAGGACGAGGACAAGCGCGAGGCCGTCAAATCCGCTTTGCTCCTGTCGATCAATTGCATCGCCGTCGGCTTCGGTGCGACGGGCTGAACCCAGATTCCGGGGGCGGACAGCTCCCGGCCGAGTGCGGCGGGTGATGCGGCCAGTGTCGCGAACGCCCTCCGCGCGCTACACGATCGAGCACGGTCGAACTTTGAGAAGGACATTGCCATGAGCTTCACCCTGATCCAGCAGGCGACGCCCCGCCTTCACCGCTCGGAACTCGCCGTTCCCGGCTCGAACCCGACCTTCATGGAGAAGTCGGCGGCATCGAAGGCGGATGTCATCTTCCTAGACCTCGAGGACGCCGTCGCTCCCGACGACAAGGAGCAGGCCCGCAAGAACATCATCCAGGCGCTCAACGAGATCGACTGGGGCAACAAGACCATGATGATCCGCATCAACGGTCTCGACACCCACTACATGTACCGCGACGTCGTCGACATCGTCGAGGCCTGTCCGCGCCTCGACATGATCCTGATCCCGAAGGTCGGCGTGCCGGCCGACGTCTACGCCATCGACGTGATGGTCACGCAGATCGAGCAGGCCAAGAAGCGCGAGAAGAAGATCGGCTTCGAGGTGCTGATCGAGACCGCGCTCGGCATGGCCAATGTCGAGGCGATCGCGACCTCCTCGAAGCGTCTCGAAGCCATGTCCTTCGGCGTCGCCGACTACGCTGCCTCGACACGCGCACGCTCCACCGTCATCGGCGGCGTCAACCAGGATTACAGCGTCCTCACCGACAAGGACGAGGCCGGCAACCGGCAAACCCATTGGCAGGACCCGTGGCTGTTCGCCCAGGCCCGTATGATGGTCGCCTGCCGCGCCTACGGCCTGCGCCCCATCGACGGCCCCTTCGGCGACTTCTCCGATCCGGACGGCTACACCTCCGCCGCCCGCCGCTGCGCCGCCCTCGGCTTCGAGGGCAAGTGGGCGATTCATCCGAGCCAGATCGAGCTTGCCAACGAGGTGTTCACACCTTCGGAGGCCGAAGTCGGCAAGGCCCGCCGCATCCTGGCGGCGATGGAAGACGCCGCCAAGGCCGGAAAGGGCGCCGTATCGCTCGACGGCCGCCTCATCGACATCGCCTCGATCCGGATGGCAGAGGCGCTCATCGAGAAGGCCAACGCGATGGCGGCAAGCTGAGCCCATTCCGGCTCTTTGATAGTTGAGAACAGGGTGGCCGCTCCGGGAACGGGGCGGCTGCTTTCCTGCCGAAGGGACTGCCAGGTGCCGTGAGGCACCTGGTTCGGTATCCTGCAATCAACAGCTGAGCGCAAGCACCGAGGGCGCTTCGCCGGAGAGGAAAACACGACCATGCACGTCACCATCGAAGACGCTCACAAGGCCATCGAAGCCGCCCGCGCCAAGTCCGTGGAACTCGGCACGCAGATGTGCATCGCGGTCGTCGATTCCGGCGGCAACCTGAAGGCGTTCTACCGGATGGACGACGCCTGGGTCGGCTCCATCGACATCTCGCAGAAGAAGGCGAAGACGGCGGTGTTCTTCGGCATGATGACCGGACAGATCGGCCAGCTCTCGCAACCGGGCGGCCCGCTCTACGGCATCGAGCATTCGAATGACGGGCTCATCACCTTCCCGGGCGGCATTCCGATCGTCGACAAGGACGGCGTGATGTCGGGCGCCATCGGCGTCAGCGGGTCGACGGTGGAGAACGATCACGCGGTGGCGCTCGCCGGCGCGAGCGTGATCGGCGCGACGGAGCTTCCGGCCCATCCCTGGCGCACCTGAGCTTTCCATCGCGACCGACGACAATAAGAAGGCCCTGCTCCGTGAGGAGCAGGGCCTTTCTCGTGACGCCACGGGGTCGATTTAAGGATCAAAGGCCGCCGAATTTATAGTTGAAGCCGGCTCGGATGATGCTGCCCTCGGTGCTGAAGCGCGAGGTGTAGGAACCGGTCGCGGCGGTGAGGCCGGTCGCAGCGACCACGACGTTGCGGCTTCCGAGGTCATAGCGGAGATACTCGGCCTTCAGGGTGATGGCGCTGGCGCCGAGGAAGCTGCCGATGAAGTTGAAGCGGTTCAGGAAGCTGTCCGTCGGGATCGCGTACTCGATGCCGCCGCCATAGACGTAGCCGGTTTCGATGCCGTTGTAGCGGCCCGTATAGGCCGGAACGTTGGTGCCGCTGGCGAAAAAGGCGCCGTAGTCGACGTTGCCATAGGCGAAGCCGCCGGTGCCGTAGACCAAGAACCGATCGAACGCGTAGCCGAGGCGGCCCTGTACGGTCCCGAGGTAATCGAGGCGCTGGCGGAAAATGCTGGGATCGGGGACGAGGTTCACACCTGGGATCACCGGACCGAAATAGGCATATCTCTTATGGATGTCGGTCCACGTGACGTCGGTCTCGACGCCGACGACGAAGCCCGAGCCCGGCGTGAACTGGTAATTGTAGCCGATGCCGCCACCGATATTGCCGAATCCGTCCTGCTCCGAGCGCAGAGTCGGGGGACGCCGCAACTGCTGAACGTTCAAAACGGTATTGGTGATGCCGCCGGCGCCGTTATTGTTGCCGACCGTGCGGATCGTCTGGTTGTCGCTGAAGGCATAGGAGCTGTGGGTACCGAGATAGAAGCCGGTCCAGGTGAAGACCGGGACGGGCACAAATACCGGCGGCGGGGCCTCGCGACGCGGCAGATCCGCAGCAGAGGCCGCACCGGCCATGAGAATCGCCGTTCCGGCTAAGTAAATGTTTTTTAACATGCGCTTACATCCTCGAAAACGATGCCGCCTTGAGCGAACATTATTCTCTACTTCGCCACTACCCTATGCCTGATTAGCAACACTCCTCGCTCTACGTGCGAACGTCCGCGGGAGATGACCTGCGATAAGAGACCATTTCGCCCTAACCCCGGCGGCGGGTGGCGACGCGACAACACCCGGTTAAGCCTGTTGCCCTATCGAGATGAGCATTCCCCGCCATCCCGACAGGAGCGCCGATGACCCGTGATCAACTCGCCGCCGAGCTGAAGCGCATGGCCAGCGTCCATGTCAGCGACATCGAACGCGCCGTGAAAGACGGTCATAAAACGATTGCTCTCAACGAGCTGGCGGACCTGAACCGCCAGCTCAAGGCCCTCGCTGCGGCGGTGAGGGCAAAGCCCGTGGCGAAGGTTTAGCGGCGGCAAGCCGGACGGTCTTTCCCTCGTCGTTTGGAGGCGGATCGATCGAACATGCCCCGCCTCGCGGGTAGAGCCCTCATGAGCTCCGCAGAGCAGCCGGACTTCGCCGCGGACATTGTTCGAATCCAGAGACAATTCTTTCGGTCGATAGGACACGAACAAGCTGGTCCACACCGACGGCAAAGCAGCAAATGTTAACGGCAAAAGGAGACAGTCGCGACCTGCCCGTCGGAATAGACCATGCGACGGGTTTCATCGCCCTGGCGTTCCCTCGTCCCAAGAGTCGTCATGCTGTTCCTGACTCGCATCGTCGCGCTTCTCGTCGCGGTTACGGCATTTTTCGGATGCCGAGCCACGCACGCTCAGAATGGACCGGTGCGTGTCGCCTCGGGCGTGCAGTACGAGTCGATGGGGCGCTGGGACGTCGACAAGCTGAACCAAATCCTGTCCGTCGACACCCCTGCATTCGCGGGAATCGCGGTCGCCTACACGCCGGCCAGAAATGCCGTGCGGCTCTACAGGGTGACGTATCCTTCGGTGATCCCGGAGCAGGGCAATAGACCGACCGTCGCGAGCGGGCTGTTGGCGGTACCCGACACGACGGGGACCGCCTTTCCGATGGTCTCCTATCAGCACGGCACCGTCTACGGGAAACAGGAGGTGCCTTCCTTCCCGGATCAGTCGCCCGAAACGCAGCTCATGATCGCCCAATTCGCCGGACAGGGCTACCTAGTGATCGGCGCAGACTATTTCGGCCTCGGCTCGTCGCCGGAATCGGAAGGCTACATGGTCAAAGGCAGCCACCAGCAGGCGACCTACGACATGGTGCTCGCCAGCCGAGCCGTGCTCGACGACCTGAAGCTCTCGGCGAGCAAGCTCTTTTTGTCCGGTTGGTCGCAAGGCGGTTTCGTCACCCTCGCCATGCTCGAAAAACTGGAAGGCATCGGCATGCCCGTGACGGCGGCTGCTACCGCGAGCGCGCCGGCCGACGTCTTCGTCGCGCTTAACGGGTTCCTCAACTTCCCGCGCAAGATCGATGCGTCCTGGGTCGGGACGCTCTTCATCCTGTCGGCATTCTCGTTCGAGACGTATTATGGCATCCCGGGTTTGGCGCGATCGGTGCTGAACGACGCCTACTGCGAGACATCGCGAAAGGCCTATGCACGCGAGCCGATCGACCCGGCCAGTATCCCGACCGATCTGCGCAGATTGGTTCGCGCGAATTATTTCGACCCGCACTACTTTGCGAATTCGGCTTATGGCCGGCTGGTCGCAGAGACGCAGGCCTACCGGTGGGTTCTTCGGACGCCCGTGCGCACCTTCTACGGCGAGACCGACGAAGCGATCCGGACCGAACTGGGGCAACTTCCGATGACCTATCAGCTCGCGCTCGGCAACGATCGGGTCAAGGCGGTCTCGACGGGGCCGACCACGCATCGCGGGACGTTCGCGAAGGCCGTGCCGCAGTGGAAGGACTGGTTCGACACCGAGTGAGCGGATGACCTCGGGCTGAAGCGTCGCAACTGCTGTGTCCTCGGTTCAGGCCGATGGACAACCTCGCGACGGCTCATGTCGAGCGGCCTTTCACCGCCTTCTTCTCCTCCACCTGCGGTGCCACCTGACCGAAATTGAGCACCGCCACCAGGGCGGTTCCGCCGAAGACGTTGCCGACGAGCGTCGGGATGAAGAAGCGCCAGACATAATCGCTCATCGACGCTTCGCCGGTGAAGACGAGGTAGAAAGTATCGACCGACCCGGCGACGATGTGGGCAAGACCGCAGATCGAGACGAGGCCGGTCATTAGGATGACGATGAAGGGAGCCGCCGACCCGGTGGCGGGGAGCATCCAGACCATCAGGGCGATGAGCCAGCCCGCGAAGACCGCCTTCACGACCGTCGTGCCGAAGGATGACGCCACGGCGTGGCGGCTGATCTCGGCGAAGGCGCGGTGCACCTCCGGCTCGAAGGCGTCCGAATAGGCCAGAACAGCGGCGATGAGCGCGGTCGCGACGATGTTCCCGACGAGCACGATCCCCCAGAGCCGGCCGACTCGGGCCAGGGTCTTGGCGGTTCGGTCGTGCAGGAGCGGCAGGATCGGCGTCAGCGTGTTCTCGGTGAAGAGCTGCTGGCGGCCGAGCACGACGATGAGGAACCCGGTGGCGTAGCCCATCCCGACGATGAGCTGGACCCATTTCGCTTCCGGCAGATGCGCCTTGAGGACCCCTGGAACGATCAGCGAAAAGCCCATCGTCAGCCCCGCCGCCAGGGCCGAAAGGAACAGGGCGCCGCCGTGGCGCCGCAACTCCTCGTCGCCTTCCTTGCGGATCACCTCGTGAAGAACGAAGGCGTCGGGGCGGACGACCTCGGCCACCGACTCGTCGTGTTCCTGCTTCTTCTCCGGAGTGGGCCCGTCCTCGCTCATCGGCGTTTCCTCACGCCGGATCTATCGAGGCGCCGGCGGTCCCCTTCGCGGTGCTAGGCCGCTTCGGAGAGCAAGCGCGTTACCCTGTCGCGGTTCCGTCCCGCAGCCGCGCCACGAGGGTTCCGATGGCTTCCCGGGCGCTGGCGACGGCTTCTGCGTCCCGTCCGCGCACGACGATGCGGTTGGCAAAGCCGTTCGGCGTCATCGACGGATAGGAGCCGATCGAGACGGCTTCGTGCGCCTTGGCGATGATGCCGAGATCGGAGGCGTAGGTTCCCTCCGGGAGGTTCCCGACCTCGATCGTATCGGAAATGACCTTGGTGCCTGTCTCGAGGGTCGGTCCGATCTCGTCGAGCATCGCCTGCATGATCGCCGGCACGCCGGCCATGACGAAGACGTTGCCGATGCGAAAACCCGGCGCCTTGGAGATCGGGTTGCGCACGAGGTCGGCGCCCTGCGGGATGCGCGCCATGCGCAGGCGCGCCTCGTTGAGATCCTCCGGCTTGTGCCGTTCGAGCAGCATCGCCTTGGCGCGCGGATCGACGTCGATGGGCACGCCGAAGGCGGCGGCGACGCAGTCGGCGGTGATGTCGTCGTGGGTCGGGCCGATGCCGCCGGTGGTGAAGAGGTAGGTGTATCGGGCGCGCAGCGCATTCACCGCCTCGACGATCGCCTCCGCCTCGTCCGGCACGACGCGAACCTCGCGCAGGTCGACCCCGATCGCACCGAGATAGTCGGCGACCGTGCCGATGTTCTTGTCCTTGGTGCGCCCCGACAGGATCTCGTCGCCGATGACGAGGAGGGCGGCGGTGACGATGGGAGCGGTCTGATTGGTCATCGGTAGCCTTGCATTCACAATGATCGACCTAGCGCGCAGGGTGGACGCTGGCTATGGCCTCGCTCATCCCCGATCCTTTGCGGCCCGTTCCCGATGCGCCTGCCTGACACGATGATCGAAGGGCGGCTCGTGCGCCGCTACAAGCGCTTCCTCGTCGACATCATCCTCACGGACGGAAGCGAGGTAACCGCCCATTGCGCCAATCCCGGCGCGATGCTCGGGCTCGTCGCCCCGGGCAGCCGGGTGCTGCTGTCGGCCTCCACCAACCCCGCGCGCAAGCTCGGCTTCTCGTGGGAACTCGTCGAGGCGGATCTGCCGGGCGGGCCGCAATGGGTCGGCATCAACACGATGCGGCCGAACGCCCTGGTGGCGGAAGCGTTTCAGGCCGGGCTCCTCGCGCCTCTCTCGGGCTACGAGCGCTTGAGGCCGGAAGTCCGCTATGCAGCGGCGAGCCGGGTCGACTTCCTGGCGGAAGGCAACGGGCTCGGGCCCTGCCATGTCGAGGTCAAGAACTGTCACCTCATGCGGCGGCCAGGCCTCGCCGAGTTCCCGGATTGCGTCGCCGCCCGCAGTGCCCGCCATATGGACGACCTGGCGCAGGTGGTCGTCGAGGGAGGCCAGGCGGTGGTGATCATCGTCGTGCAGATGCAGGCCGATCGCTTCGACGTGGCCCGCGACCTCGACCCGGCCTTCGATCGGGCGTTCCAACGGGCGCGCGAGGCGGGCGTGGAGGTCCACGCCTATCGCTGCGATGTCTCGCCCGAGTCCATCGTCGTTGCGGAGGAGATCCCGGTCGAGGGATGATGTCCGCTTGTATGGGAACGCGATGGAGCCGATCTTTTCCTGAAACAGGAGGAGAGCGATGAGCGATTCCCGTCCCACCTGCCGCCTCGTGCGGCCTGGCGTTTCCTTCACCGGCAAGCAGGGCCTCGACTACGCCGTGGCGATCTCGGCCGAGACCGTCGGCGCCACGGGACTGCACATGCAACTCGTCACCCTTCCGCCGGGCGTGAAGGCGAAGGCGCACAAGCACGAGGCGCATGAGAGCGCGATCCACGTGCTCAGCGGCGAATCCGGATGCTGGTACGGGACACGTCTCGAACACCACGCGATGGTGAGGGCAGGGGACTTCTTCTACATCCCTGCCGGCGTGCCGCACCTGCCCTACAATCCGAGCGACAGCGTACCCTGCATCGCCGTCATCGCCCGCACCGATCCGAACGAGCAGGAGAGCGTCGTGCTGCTGCCCGAACTCGACGAGGCGATGGAGCGAAAGGCTTGAGCCTGTCGTGGCGACAGGAGCCGGCCGTCACTCGCCACGTTCGAAGATCAGGTTGAGGCGGGTCGTGGCGATACGGCGATAGCCGTGTCCTTCGAGCAGCGCGCTGAGATCGATCTGCCACTGGTCGGTCCCGTTCTCGACCAGGATCAGGACCGGATGGAGGCTCTTGGGCGCCTCGCGCAGGAAGGGTTCGAGGATCAGGTCTTCGGCGCCCTCGACGTCGAGCTTGATCGCATCGATGCGGGTGATGCCTTCGCTCTCCGCCAGGCCGAGCAGCGTCACCGCCGGCACACGGATCTGCGCGCTCTCGTTGGTCCCCACGATCTTGAGGCTCGATTCGCCGCGGTTGCGCGGATCGACGAACAGGGTGAGTTCGCCGGCCTTGTCGGCGATGGCGCAGGCGACCGCCTTGATCGTGCCGAACGGGTTCTGGGCGATGTTGTAGGTGAGGCGGTCGAAGACGTCCGGCTGCGGTTCGACGGCGAGAATGCGGGCCTTCGGCCCGGCGAGCGCGGCGACGAACAGAGCGTAGGCGCCGATATTCGCCCCGACATCGAGGAAGGTGCAGCCCTGGGGCAGCCGCTCCTTGAGCAACTCGCGCTCCTCGGGGTCGAAGAATTGCGGCGTGAACAGCACCTTCTTCTCGCAGTTGTTGTTGTAGGGGTGCAGCCGCATCCTGGCGCCGTAGCGCTCGACATCGGCGGGACGTCCGCGCAGCAGCGTGATGCCGATCCGGCGCAGGAAGAGGGCGAGGCGCCGGCCGCTCCAGCTCTCGCCGGAGATCCTGGCGGTTCTCGCCATCAGGCTGGCGACGAGGCCGGCGGGAGCGTAAGTCCCGAAGGGAGTGTCGTTCTTCATCGCGCCGGGTGATGCCAGCCGCGAAGGCCGCGGGCAAGCGCGGTGACCGGGACGATCTCGCAGGATGAACGCCTAGCCCGAGACGGGGATTGATCCGGACCATGCAGAGTTTCGATTCCGACGGCGTATCCATCGCCTTCGTCGACGTGCCGGCCACGGGCGGAAGCGGCGACCCGATCCTCCTCATCCACGGCTTCGCCTCGAACCACGCGGTCAACTGGGTCAACACGCTCTGGGTGAAGACCCTCACCCAAGCCGGTCATCGGGTCGTCGCCCTCGACAATCGCGGCCATGGCGAGAGCCAGAAGCTCTACGATCCGGATGCCTACGGCTCGGACATCATGGCCGGCGATGCCCGCCGGCTCCTCGACCATCTCAGCATCGAACGGGCCGACGTGATGGGCTACTCGATGGGCGCGCGTATCGCTGCCTATCTTGCCCTCGACGAGTCCAGCCGAGTCCGATCCCTGCTTCTCGGCGGCCTCGGTTTGCACTTGGTCGAGGGCAAGGGGTTGCCGAGCGGCATCTCGGAGGCGCTCGAGGCACCGCCCGGCACGCCGGCTCCCAACCCGACGGCGGCGGCCTTCCGCACCTTCGCCGAGCAGACGCGGAGCGATCTCAGGGCGCTCGCCGCCTGCATGCGCGGCTCGCGCCAGACCCTGTCGCGGGCGGAGGTCTCGCAGATCGAGGTGCCGACCCTGGTGACGGTCGGCAGCCTCGACACCGTCGCCGGCTCGGGCCTGGCCCTCGCCGCGCTGATGCCGAACGCGAAGACGCTCGATCTGCCCAATCGCGACCACAGCACGGCGGTCGGCGACAAGGGCCACCGCCAGGGCGTGCTGGCGTTCCTGGCGGAACGGCCGTGATGGAGCCGATCAGCTCTTCAGCCGATAGCCCGTCTTGAAGATCCAGGTCACAGCGGCGAGGCAGACCACCAGAAACAGGAGCGTCATGCCGAGGCTGACCGCGAGGCTGACGTCGCCCTTGCCGAAGAAGCTCCAGCGGAAGCCGCTGATCAGGTAGACGACCGGGTTGAACAGGCTCACCGTCCGCCAGAACGGCGGCAGCATGTCGATGGCGTAGAAGCTGCCCCCCAGAAAGGTCAGCGGCGTCACCACTAGGAGCGGAATGAGCTGCAGCCGCTCGAATCCGTCGGCCCAGAGGCCGATGACGAAGCCGAATAGGCTGAACGTGACGGCGGTGAGGAGCAGGAACACCACCATCATCACCGGGTGCTCGATATGCAGCGGCACGAACAGAGCGGCGGTGGCCAGGATGATGAGCCCGATCAGGATCGACTTCGAGGCGGCCGCGCCGACATAGCCGAACACGATCTCGACGGGCGAGACCGGCGCCGACAGGATCTCGTAGATCGTACCGGCAAAGCGCGGGAAGTAGATGCCGAAGGAGGCGTTGGCGATGCTCTGGGTCAGGAGCGAGAGCATCATCAGGCCCGGCACGATGAAGGCGCCGTAGGCGACGCCATCGACGGCCGTGACACGGGAGCCGATCGCCGCACCGAAGACGACGAAATAGAGCGAGGTCGCGACCACGGGGGCGACGATGCTCTGGAGAGCGGTGCGCCAGAAGCGCGCCATCTCGAACAGGTAGATCGCCCGGACCGCCGGCCAGTTCATTCCCGCCATCATGCGCTGGTCCTGACGAGGTCGACGAAAATGTCCTCGAGCGAGCTCTGCCGTGTCGAGAGGTCGCCGACCTCGATATCCGCAGCCGCGAAGTCGGCGAGCAGGTTCGCGATGCCCGTTCCTTCGGCCTGTGTATCGTAGGTGTAGGTGAGCTCCCGGCCGGAGGCGGCGAGTTCGAGGTGATGATGGGTGAGCGCCTCGGGCACGGCGGAGAGCGGCGCTTGGAGCTGGAGGATGAGCTGCTTCTTGCCGAGCTTGCGCATCAGCTCGACCTTCTCCTCGACGAGGATGATCCGGCCCTTGGCGATGACGCCGACGCGGTCGGCCATCTCCTCGGCCTCCTCGATGTA
>FSSH01000153.1_pt1 | contig 58067 bp, 50 predicted proteins | sample 1166101 | NCBI WGS metagenome assembly FSSH01 (sample SAMEA32972668, study PRJEB13176) | freshwater metagenome | biome: Drinking water system; feature: Biomass in drinking water that filtered by 0.45 um membrane; material: drinking water | place: USA | collected 2012-12-20 | depth 0 m | reverse complement strand
CCATGGCAAAAATGCGCAAAATACAGCCCCGCTTGAAAGAGTTACAAGAGCGTTATCCTGACGATCGCCAGAAATTCAACACCGAAATGATGGCGATGTACAAAAAGGAAAAAGTGAATCCGCTCGGCGGCTGTTTACCGATCATGGTGCAGATTCCGGTGTTCATTTCCTTGTATTGGGTTTTGATCGAAACCGTGGAATTGCGTCAGGCCGAATTTGCCTTGTGGATTCATGATTTGTCCGCGCAAGACCCGTTCTATCTGTTGCCAATTCTGTACGGCATTACCATGAAGATTCAGCAAAGCTTGAATCCGGCGCCGATCGATCCGCTGCAAGCGCAGGTGATGAAAATGTTCCCTATCGTTTTCACCGTGTTCTTCCTGTTCTTCCCGTCCGGTTTGGTGCTTTACTGGATCTGCAACAACAGCTTGTCGATCATCCAACAGTGGTACATCACTAAACACGTGCTTGAAGAGGATGCACACAAGCATAGCGTAGTCCCTTAATGCTGGATGGCGACACCATAGCCGCCATTGCCACGCCGCCCGGTAACGGCGGCGTCGGCGTCATTCGCATCTCCGGGCCATCTGCGCCCGGAATCGCGCAAAGCCTCACCGGCAAAAATCTACCCAAACCTCGATACGCACAATATGCCAACTTCCTCGATGCCGATGGCCGAGTGATCGACAGCGGCTTGCTGCTGTATTTTGCCGCGCCGGCTTCGTTTACCGGCGAACAGGTAGTCGAACTGCAAGGTCACGGCGGCAGTGTGGTGCTGGATATGCTGTTGCGTCGGGTATTGGCTCTAGGCGCGCGCTTGGCTAACCCAGGCGAGTTCAGCCAGCGAGCCTTTCTAAATAACAAAATCGATTTGGCTCAAGCCGAAGCGATAGCCGATCTGATCAGCAGCGGCACTGAACAAGCAGTGCGCTCTGCGCAGCAATCCATGCAAGGCGTGTTTTCCGAACAAATCAACGAACTGATAGAAGAGCTGATCGAACTGCGGGTTTTTATCGAAGCGGCCATCGATTTTGTCGATGAAGAAATCGACTTCCTCGGTGATGGCGTCGTGGCCGGGCGCATCCAGCGCTTGCAAAGCAAACTTACCGAAATCTGTAAAACCGCTCAGCAGGGTAGGCTTTTACATGATGGCATGACCGTTGTGTTGGCCGGCAAACCCAATGCCGGTAAATCCAGTTTATTGAACGCCTTGGCCGGGCACGATGCAGCCATTGTGACCGACATAGCTGGCACCACTCGCGACGTACTGCGCGAGCGGATTCAACTGGATGGCATGCCCTTGCATGTCATCGACACCGCCGGCTTGCACGACAGTGACAATCCGGTCGAGCGGGAAGGTATCCGCCGCGCCCGCCAGGAAATCGCTAAAGCCGACCGAATTTTACTGTTGATAGACATCACAGACCCGGACAGCGCCAGCCTGGACGCCAGTCTGCCGGCCAACATAGCGGTCACCAAAGTCTTCAATAAGATTGACTTGGTCGGCGGCCAACCGCACGTTTTGGAAACCCCGCAAGGCACCGAAATCCATTTATCTATCAAACACCGGCTGGGTCTGGACTCGCTCCGTAAACACCTTAAGCAAAGCATGGGTTTTACCGAAAGCGCGGATAACGTGTTTGTCGCTAGAACCCGCCACATCCAAGCCTTACAATTGGCAGCGCAGGCCGTTGATCGCGCCGCCGAGCAGTTGCAGCATCAAACCCACGAACTGGTCGCCGAAGAACTGCGTCAGGCGCAAACCAGCTTATCCGCCATCACCGGCGAATTTACCTCCGATGATCTCTTGGGCGAAATTTTTTCCAGCTTTTGCATTGGAAAATAGCGCCACTTCCAGATTGTTCCGAGTAGTTCCTAAAATTTCATTCTATAGCAATAACTTACGCTAATTTTATTCCAGAATGGACTTGCGTAATCCAGTCAAATCCGCCTAATCATGTGACCATGATAGATTTTCAAGCTAGCCATGAGCACAAAATATGTGACTAGGCGTCATTCAAAAGGGACAGAGAACTCGTTATTCAAGGGTAAAAATTGACGGAGGTGGGTTCATCGGCCATTTGGCGACATTCAATTAGCTGAAAACATTGTTCAACAGCGAGTGGTTATGGTTGAGAATCTGACCTCTACGGTCCTATCCTTTCCTTAAGTGCATGAGCTTGAGTTAACATCCGTGTTCTTTCCACAACTAACCAAAGTCCAACCCTCAAAAGTTGGGCTTTTTTTATGCTTTCTTCTGCGGTTTAAGATCATTGCCCTTCCTGAGTGAAACTGAACCGATATTCCGCAATCGATGGCTAACGATGAAACACTTGCGCGATATTTACGGTTTATTTGAACCAAACACCGTTAAATAAACAACTTCTTAATCCAAAACCAACCCATCTTGATCAATTTGATCGCAAATAAAGACAATCCAACATTGTCGGATCTTCTAACTCGCTCTAGTCAAACATATGGCAACATTTACCAAGTATTACAGTAGGTTATTATCAAGTTGAGCCCCTCCTATTACATTTATCAGGGCGATCAACATACCGGTAAGGCATTTTGGCCTGCACTAGCCTTAGAAGTTGGCAAAAAATTTGCTTGAGATACTTTGCCAAATACAATTTAGATATATTTTTGGTATAGCGAATTGCTTTGTCACAAAGAATTTAAACACGTTTCGAAAAGAATATTACTTTAAAAAAAATCAACGCATTGCGAATTAAGCACGGTAGAGACATGAATAAAAAAACAACCGTAATTATTATGTTAATCGTCACTGTATTGGGCGGTTGCCGGCAAAAGGAAACTGCAAAACCCCAAGAAAATCCAAAATATGAGTCGACAACGCCATTACGCGGCGACACTTCAATTGTCAAAGAATATGTATGCCAAATTCATGCGTTCCGGCATATCGAAGTTCGCGCGCTGGAAAGGGGATACGTGCAGAATATCTTTGTAGATGAAGGGCAATCGGTTCACCAGGGCCAGTCGATGTTCAAAATCATGCCGAATATTTACCAAGCCGAACTCTTAAAAGCCCAGGCCGAGGCCAATTCGATGAATATCGAATATTTAAACACTAAGGGATTGGCAGACCAAAAAATCGTATCCCCCAATGAACTTGCCCTTGCAAAAGCTAAGGTAGATAGGGCAAATGCGGAAGTCAAACTAGCGGAAACTCACTTAGGCTTTACCAATATTAACGCGCCTTTTGAAGGCATCATGGACCATTTGGATGTGCGAAATGGTAGTTTGGTTGAAGATGGAGCTTTGCTAACCACGCTGTCTGATATCAGTAAATTATGGGTGTATTTCAATGTGCCAGAATCGGAGTATTTGGATTTTAAACTACATAAAACTGAAGAAGCCCGAGCCAAGGTAAAGCTGAGAATGGCTAACGGCCAGATTTATAACCAAGACGGCGTGATAGAAACTATCGAAGCTGATTTTGATAACACCGCCGGGAATATAGAGTTTCGTGCCACGTTCGCCAACCCAGATAAATTACTCAGGCACGGTGAGACCGGCACCATTTTAATGACGAAACCCTATAAAAACGCCTTAATGATTCCGCAAAGAGCGACCTTCGAAATACTCGATAAAACCTATGTTTATGTAGTGAATGATCAAGGAAAACTGGAGCAAAGGCTGATTAAAATCGAAGCAGAATTACCGCACTTATTTATTATCAAAGAGGGTTTAAAAGACGGAGAAAAAGTATTGCTCGACGGGTTACGTAAAGTTCATTCCGGCGATGAAGTCGAAGTCGAGCTATTACCCGAAGAAAAAGTTCGTGCCGAACTGCAATTATATACAGAGTAATTCTTTAGCCAGAGATTAATTATGTTTAGTATCTTTATTAAAAGACCAGTAATGGCGATTGTGTTATCGCTTAGCTTCCTATTGATGGGATTCTTGGCGATTCGCTCATTACCAGTTTCGCAATTTCCTGACATTGCGCCGCCGCGCGTGACGATTTCATTGTCGTTTCCCGGGGCGAGCGCCGACGTGTTGGTCAAGTCGTCTTTGATTACAATTGAACGAGCCATCAACGGTGTGCCAGGCATGAAATATATTGTTTCGGACGCCACCAGCGCCGGCGAAGCGACCATACAGGTATTGTTTAATCTTGGAGTCGATCCGAATATCGCCATGGTCAACGTCAAGACCCGGGTGGACCAAGTGATGAGCCGCTTGCCCAATCTGGTCCGGCTGGAAGGGGTGGTCGTGAATTTCGTGCAACCCAGCATGTTGATGTACGTCAACCTCTACAGTAAGGATAAAAACGCCGACCAGAAATTCTTGTTTAACTACGCCTACGTCAACGTCATTCCGGAAATTCAACGCATCTTCGGTATCGCACAGGCGCAAATCCTGGGCGCCCGGCAATACGCGATGCGTATCTGGCTGAATCCGGACCGGATGCGCGCCTATAGCGTTTCGAGCGAAGAAGTGATGGACGCCATCGCCAAGCAAAGCATCATCGGCCGACCCGGGCGGATCGGCCAAAGTACCGGCATGGCGGCGCAATCCAAGGAATACGTGTTGACTTACCAAGGCTGGTACAACACGCCGGAGCAGTACGGCGACATCATTATTCGCGCCAACTCGGAAGGCGAAATTCTGCGCCTAAAGGACATCGCCAAAGTCGAGCTGGACAGCGAGTTTTACAACATTTACTCAGACAAGGATTCCTTCCCGTCCGCATCCATGGTCCTAAAGCAGAACTACGGCACTAACGCCACGAAGGTCATCGAAGACGTCAAGGCCAAACTGGAGGAATTAAAAAAATCCTTCCCGGAAGGTATGGATTACGAGATCAACTACGACGTGTCGCGTTTCGTCGAAGCTTCGATCCATAAAGTCTTGCATACCCTGGGCGAAGCGTTCGTACTGGTGACTTTGGTGGTATTTCTGTTCTTGGGCGACTGGCGTTCCACCTTGATTCCAATTCTGGCGGTGCCGGTATCGTTGATCGGCTCGTTCGCGGTGATGTCAGCCTTCGGCTTGTCGATCAATTTGATCACGCTGTTTGCGTTGGTGTTGGCTATCGGGATCGTCGTCGACGATGCCATCGTGGTCGTAGAAGCGGTGCATGCCAAGATGGAAGCTGAACACGTCAGCCCGTTTGTCGCTTCCCGACAAGTGTTGGGCGAAATTGGTGGTGCCATTGTGGCGATCACACTCGTGATGGTGTCGGTATTTATTCCGATCGCGTTCATGAACGGACCGGTTGGGGTGTTTTATCGCCAATTTTCGATCGCGATGGCCTCGTCGATTGTTATTTCTGCTGTGGTGGCTTTATCACTTGCCCCTGTGTTGTGTGCAATGATTTTGAAAAACACGCACGGCCAGCCAAAACGCAAGACACCAATCGGTTTATTTATCGACGGTTTTAACTATGTCTTCGAAAAAGTTACTGGACGTTACGTCAAACTTCTAAATGTCGTCGTAACACGACGCATCGTCACCATCGCTCTGCTCGGCGCGTTTTGCTTCGGGATTGTCGCCGTCGATGAAACTTTGCCCACGGGTTTTATCCCGGGAGAAGATCAGGGCATGATCTATGCAATTATCCAGACTCCGCCCGGTTCGACTATCGAAGTAACCAATAAAGTCGCGCGACAACTGGAAGAGGTCGCGGAAAAAATCGATGGCGTGCAATCGGTATCGTCTTTGGCCGGTTACGAGGTATTGACAGAGGGCCGGGGTTCAAACGCAGGGACTTGTATCATCAACCTCAAAGATTGGTCGCAACGCAAGACATCGGTCCAAGACGTGATTCGTCAACTGGAAGAAAAAACCCACGATTTCGGCGCGGTGATAGAGTTTTTCGAACCACCGGCAGTGCCCGGTTACGGCGCAGCGTCCGGTTTGGCTTTCCGCTTGCTGGACAAGACCACAGGCACCGATTACTTCCAGTTCGACAAGCTTAACCAGGATTTCATGGCCGCCTTGCGCCAACGGAAGGAGTTATCTGGCTTGTTCACCTTTTATGCGGCGAACTACCCGCAATACGAATTGCAGATCGACAACAAATTGGCAATGCAAAAAGGTGTCAATATCGAAAAAGCGATGGAGAATCTGGACATCATGATCGGCAGTACCTACGAGCAGGGCTTCATCCGGTTTAACAACTTTTTCAAGGTCTATGTTCAAGCCTTGCCCGAATTCCGCCGCTTTCCGACTGATGTACTTAACTATTTCGTGAAAAACGACGAGGGCAAAATGGTGCCTTATTCATCTTTCATGACTGTCAAACCCCAACAAGGCCCCAACGAACTAACCCGTTATAACCTATACAACTCGGCCGCAATCCGAGCGGAGCCTGCTCCCGGTTATACCTCCGGCGACGCCATCAATGCGATCAATGAAGTCGCAAAGGCGACCTTGCCGCAAGGTTTCGATGTAGCCTGGGAAGGCTTATCGTTTGACGAAGCCGCACGCGGTAACGAAGCACTAATCATTTTTGCAGTGGTTTTGGTCTTTGTTTATCTCGTGTTGGCGGCCCAATACGAAAGTTTTGTGTTGCCGTTGATCGTCATATGTTCGTTGCCGGTCGGCATTTTCGGCTCGTTCTTTTTGCTCAAGGAAATGGGACTGGCCAACGATGTCTATTCCCAAGTCGGTTTAGTAATGCTGGTCGGCTTGCTGGGTAAGAACGCAGTATTGATTGTGGAATACGCGGTTCAGAAACAAGAACAAGGATTGTCTATCAGAGAAGCAGCTATCGAAGGTGCAAAGGCCCGCTTTCGGCCAATCCTGATGACATCATTTGCGTTCATCGCCGGTCTAGTACCGCTCGCCTTCGCCACCGGCGCCGGTGCGGTCGGCAACCGCACCATTGGCACCTCTGCTTTGGGCGGCATGCTGTTTGGTACTGTGTTCGGTGTCGTGCTAATTCCAGGGCTGTATTACATCTTCGCCAAATTGATCGAAGGCAAACGCCTGATCAAAGATGAAGACGTCAATCCATTTACCGAAACCTATCATTACGGTACCCAAGATGTTGAAGAGTAAAACGAATGTGTTGATAGCAACGACTGTGGCGGCATCGCTAATGCAAGCCTGCGGGATTCCAGACATGACAAAAAAAGTCGCGGACACTCAACTACCCGAACGGTTCAAATTGGAAGCCAACCAGCAAGCCAGTTCCGGCTCGGTGAAATGGCAGGATTTTTTCGACGACCCGCACCTCTCGACTTTGATCGATACCGCGATTGCCAATAACAAGGAAATCAACATCATGCTGCAACGCATCAGCATGGCCGAAAACGAAATTCAGGCACGTAAAGGGGAATACCTTCCCGTTGTTAAATTGGGCGCTTCGGCGGGTGCCGACAAAACGGCAAAATATACCCGCAACGGGGCGGTGGAGGACAATTTAAATATCGCCAGAGGTCAGGCTTTCCCGACCTTTCTAGGTGACTACCAGTTCGGCTTGTTCTCGACATGGGAGATAGACATCTGGAAAAAGCTCAGAAATTCGACACAAGTTGCGGTTTACGAGTATATGGCGTCCACCGAAGGTCGGAACTTCTTGCTAACCAATCTGGTTGCGGAGGTAGCACACTCGTATTACGAACTGATGGCACTGGACAACCAATTGGAAAATTTGCGGCAAAACATTGCACTGCAGCAAAATGGCTTGCTGGTGGTTAAGCAATTGCAAATTTATGCTAGAACCAACGCGTTGGCGGTCAAACGTTACGAAGCCGAGGTGGCAAAAAATCAGGCGCGCCAATACGAGATTGAACAGCAGATTATCGTTGTCGAAAACCGCATCAATACCTTGCTCGGAAGAACACCGCAAGCAATTGAGCGGGCGTCGGTCCATTTCATGGATATTAAGCCGAAAGCGTTGGCTGCGGGGGTGCCTTCGGAGTTGTTACAAAACCGCCCAGACATCCGCAAAGCAGAATTGGAACTAAAAGCCGCCGATCTGAACATCGATGTGGCTAGAGCCAATTTCTATCCTTCGTTTGGCATAAGGGCCGGCGTCGGCTTTCAGGCGTTTGCATTGAAATATATGATCAATACCCCGGAATCATTAGCAGCTATGGTTGCAGGCGAGTTGGTGGCGCCATTGGTTAACAAAAACGCTATCATCTCCGAGTATAAAAATGCCAACGCTAACCAGGTTAAGGCCGCTTATGAATACGAGCAAAGCATCATCAACGCCTACACTGAAGTCGCGAACCAAATGTCCAACATCGACAATTTGGATAAAAACTACCAGTTGAAGCGGCAACAAGTAGATTCATTGGTGCAATCAATAGATGTTGCCAATCAATTGTTCAAGTCGGCACGTGCTGACTATTTGGATGTCTTGTTGACGCAACGTGACGCCTTGGAAGCTAAGAAAGAGCTGATCGAAACCAAGGAAAAGCAGATTAGCGCGACAGTTGATCTTTACAAAGCGCTTGGCGGGGGGTGGCAATCATAGTCAGGGGACGAATAAATAAATTCGGCCAAAAAAATATATAAAATACACGATGAATAACAATAACAACGACCTATCAACTCACATTTTACCTAATTCGGCCACCATGGTGGGTGTATGTATTATGGTTATTAGTATTGTCAAAAGCCAGCCTGCAGATATGGTGAGTTACCTTATTGACAAGGCTTTGGCGATTGATAGCCTATTATTTACAATCAGTGCGCTTCTATCATTTTTATCGATTCGTCTCAAGAAATCCAGCGAAGGATTTGAACGCTGGGCAGAAGTGATTTTCATAATAGGGCTAGTCTCAATGATGCTGATTGCAGTGATTTTGTCGTTTGAAATTGTTTAATTTTCTATTCCCCGCAACATTTTAACCTTTAATCAATGGACACATTAGTAGATATCCCGACAGTCACTCATGTCATTCAACAAGCATTAACCCCTGTCTTTTTAATTGGCGGTGTAGGTACCCTTTTAAATGTACTTACCGGGCGCTTGGCCCGCATAGTCGATAGGTATCGTTTTTTGAGTGAAGTGGATGCTGGTCATCGGGATGAATTATTGAATTTACCCTTCAGAGTTCGGTTGATCCATAGAGCCATATCATTATGTTGCGTATGCGTCCTACTTATCTGTCTGTCGATCGTTATTTTGTTTATGGGGGCTGAATTGCAATTAAATATTTCAAGAATAACATCTCTACTATTCGTTGCTGCAATGTTGACTTTAACAGCCGGGATAACCTGTTTTTTACGGGAAATTGCGTTGGCAACAAAAAACATGGAGACTATTATAATTTTAAAATATTAAATTAAGCTTTGAGCTCTAGTCATCTGTAATAGAGCATTTTTGATATTTTTAAGGAAAACAATGCGGTTCAACAATAATAAAAACGGCAACAATGTTTACATTGCTATAACTAATCGATACTTTATTTCAATCATCAGCTTCGCCGTATGTTCGGCAATTGTCTCATCAATTTTTGCTGCATTTGATTATTTTATGACATCTAGGAATGATTTTGATCTGATTGAAGATATATTAGATGGAATTGCTACGATACTAATAGCCTATGGGGTTGCGTTAGAAGAGCGCGAATCAATTATGGAAGTCTTTCATCTTTATCCCGCAATGCACGACGAAGTCCAGCAACGAATTGATAAATACTGTCACTTTTACGGGTTAGGCATCCTGCTCTACGGACTATTTATCGAAGTGCTAGTTGAAGTGTTAAAAATACCCATGAATATATTCGATATTGAGATTCACGAGTATACATTGCTGGGCATTAGCATTGTAATTTTACCCTTGTCGGCATTTTGCCTTTTAAGACATGTCTTTTTATTGATAACCTTACCAAAAACCGTTTGACGAAATCACCTCGGCAGTCTTTACCGCCGCAAAATCTATCAATTAACGATATACGTTTCAGAGACCGTTCTGAGTATTATCCACGATGGGTTCAATCTTGACATTCAGGAAAAATACTCATCTCAAAAACAAACAGATTAGAGATTAATTGGCTAACCGTTGAGAAGATCATGATTGCCCGGCCGCCAAGTCTTATCTTACAGGGAAGACAGGGGCCGAGATGATTAAAAAAACCGTGGTGAAATTTAAAGCCAAAGACATCTTTAGAGCTATATTCGTGGAGGCGTATTCTGCAGGTAGACGTAAAAGTTGGGAGTTTCTAGGCAGGGGGAGTTAATTCATAAATAGTGCCTTACCGTCGAAATGCCCTATCGGATGTTCGATTTGCGAGTCAAAAAGATTGATCGAATGAATCTCTTCATTCTCTAGCTGGAAATAATCGAGCACTACTTTCAGTATTACCTGCTTCTCGCTGGACGTCAAAACACCAAATTCCGGTGTGACATAAATCCGCGGCAAACTCGCATCCTGCTCCACTTTCAATAGAATTCCATCAGCGATATAACCCTGAATTAAAGACTTCAACTCATTCTGCTTCTCTTCAACCGACAGGGATCCGAAGCCTTCCAGTTTCAAGTAAACAATCGCTGTAACCATCATCAGTACACTACAGATTATAGTAGTCCACAAAATTTGTCGGCTAGTTGTTTTCAAAATAGCTCCTTTTAAATCGATTCGAGTTAGCGTCATTAGGCTCAATTATGAGTTTATTCAAGCAGGTATAGTGCCAATATTAGAATCGCGGAAATCCTCCTTAGCTTGGTCATTAAGCGCCAATAATGCGGTTTAAATCAACCAATCAGCCATTTTTTCAACCATCATTATCTTATTCCGATCTCCCTCCTGACCACCGTGTGCCATTGGAATTCTGGAAACAGTCATTGGCATAAAACTGGCTTATTGAACAGTGAAGGTATCCCAAGCCGATGAACCCAATTAGCCGGAGTGATGAAAATGAACAGCCAAGAACGTGACCAAATCAATCATTTTTTAAAACTATTGATCGAATTTAAACTGCCCCAAAAAGACCTAGAAGCGGAGAACTTAATCCGTGAAGCGATAGCAAAGCAGCCGGATGCGGCTTATTTATTGGTACAAAGAAGTTTAATACTGGAACAGGCTGTCAATAACGCCCAAGCCAAAATCAACGCATTACGGGAACAGTTGCAAGAGAGACAGTCTGCGCCTTCAACAAGCAGTTTCTTGGGCAATGATCCTTGGGCTCCAGTATCGAACAATTCAAATGCCGTGCCGGGGGCATCCAGCTATCAAACGCCCGTCGCGCAGCCCGTTGCTGGTAATTCAGCTTTTTATCGCCCGGCGCCGACCACTACAGGAGGAGGATTCGGTTCAAGTTTTCTAGGCAACGTAGCCACCACCGCAGCCGGTGTGGTGGCCGGTTCGTTTTTATTTCAAGGTATTGAAAACCTGGTGGGGCACCACGGTTCCGGTTTTAACCAACAACCCGTTGGCGAACAAATCACTGAAAATACGGTGGTCAATAACTATTATGGTGATGATGCCGGACAACAAGACTCATCCAGTGACTATCTAGCCAACGACGATTCCAATAGTTTCTTGGACGATAACGATGATTCGGATTGGGTTTGATCGGTACATCTTGATAACCCAAAAGCAACTTCCGAGTCGGGAGCGATTGTTGCGAATACACTCCGACGCCTGAAATCGTTGGCTTTTTGCAGATAAATCCATTTATGCGTTGCTGCAAATTTGTTTGGGTTCGAAAATCAAAATTTGGCAAATCGGAAAAATAGGATTTTGCTACTGTCTAAGAAAAATCTTTCAGATCGATGGCATGTATAAGCAATCAGGTTTTCATAACTATTCAGCGAATGGTAAGGCTCTGTCAAATCCTCGAGAAATTGCGCCCTCTCCTGGTGAAGAGGGATTGTTATTCTCCACGGTGAATAATGACTATTTTTTTAGATTTTTCCGACAAATTACTTTGTTGCCTGGCGCAACGTATTCGATCTCGTCAAAGCTCAATATATTTGACATGGCGATACCTCTACCGTGGTTGTCAGTAGCCCGCATTGGATCCATTACCATATATTTTTCCCAGTCAAAACCGCGACCCTGATCTTCAATAGTAAATACAATCTGATCATCATTTTTTTCTAGCGATGCAATCGCATACTTGTCTTTGTATTCCGGTAATGAAAGGCGGTTCTGAACTTCTTTAGCCCATATACCTTTGAAATTTAATTCGGACTTTTCGTCATAGGTAATACCAAGATTGCCATGTTCCACAGCATTAATCATTAGCTCCTTAAGTCCCATAATTGTTACTTCAGGATCGGGATACAATTTCGCGATATAATAAGAAACGTTTGACACATCATCTAAATTTTGTAGTAAGAAACTGCAGCTAACAATGCGGTGGAGGGCGGCGTTTACCTGTTCTAACTTGGTTTTTATCTCGTCATAGACAGAAAAGTCCTTTAGAGCACTTTCTAAAACTGAAATAAGAACATTTTTTTTGAAAGGCTTCGTTAAATAATAAAATACGCCTGCTTTAATGCCTTCGGCAATTTGATCTTGCGTGGCAGCTGCTGTTTGCATAATAACGGGTATATGTTTATAGCGATCATTTCCCTTTATTTGTTCTAGGAACTCCATGCCGTTCATGCCTGCCATCATCCGGTCCAACAAAATAGCGTGAAATTTATTGCCAGATTCGAGTTGGGCCAACCCAGCTTGTGCGCTCTGAACGGAAGTAACTTCGTAATTTCCTTCCGAAAGATATTCTTCAAGTATAATTAAGTTTGTAAGTTCATCATCTATGGCTAGAATATGGTATGTCATTTTTTTACCCTGAGTTATTGGTAGCTGGTTTTTTCTAAATTAACGGGAAATTCCAAGAAAAAACTGGCGCCACCATCGTCGTTATTTTCCGCCCAGATACGTCCTTTATGAGCTTGTATGATTTCTTTGCATATTGAAAGACCCAGTCCAGTGCCTCCGGCGTCTGTTTTGGTCTTACTGCTTTGAACGTACTTATCGAATACGGTGTCTAGTTCATTTTCTGGAATGCCAATTCCTTGATCAGACACCATCAAGTTTAATATGTCATTATTACTTTTGGCTTTAATGCTTATACGCTTACCCGCCGGAGTGAACTTAACGGCATTGTTAAGCAGGTTAATTAATACTTGTGTCATGCGTTCTTTATCAAAGACGATATTGATTTCCTCGTTTACATCTGCACACAGTTCAAGTTCCTTGTCATCAGCCAGCTTAGATATTTCTTTTATCGCCGTATCAACTACAGACTTTAATGAGTATTTCGCGAAATTAAACTGCATCATACCTACTTCTAGCTTAGCCAAGTCGAGTAGATCGTTGATCAGTACAAGTAGGCGGTCGCTGCTGCTATGAATCAGAGAAAGATATTGTAGTTGTCTTTCCTTAGGCATTGAATCGATCTTCTCGATTATAGATTCTATCAGGCCTGTCATTACATGGAGCGGCGTGCGTAATTCATGACTCAAATTCGCGAGAAATTGGCTTTTAAAGGCGTTGGCTTTCTGAGCTTGATCAGTTTGTAGCTTGGCATCGAACAGAGCGCGTTTCAGCACAAATTCATGGCGGAATGTTTGCGCAATCTTTAGCTGGCTATCTTTCCAGGGTACACATTTTCCTTGTACTCTATTAATCCAAGAATCAAATGATTTGCGCGGACCGACTTTGCCACTCTTATCCTGAATAACTGCCTGAGAGGGGTTGCCTGCCCATTTTTCGTCATAGGCATGTTCTTTTCGATACCAGATTATTATTTCATCAATACTTTGATTTTCGACCAATCTAATTGCAAGTATTCCACAAATTTCGTTTTTTATGTCTGACAATAATGGTAGATGCTGCTCCAATGAGTTTGTGACAATAATACCATTGTTAATTTGTGAATGGATTAAGTCGATAAGGGCCTTATGATAGGAATCATTAATTTTTTCAGCGCCATAAAGACAATTATCTTTACAGTATATAAAGCCATCGGCATCCATTAGCTTGATGAATAACGATAAGTTGCTCCTAAATAGTTTTAGAATGTCAAATTTTTTGGAGGCGAGATTGGTAATAATGCTATAAATAAATGACTCTTTTTGGTTAAATTCCTCTATAGCTTCTTTTTGGAATAAAAACTCATATTTTGCCAAATACTTATCGACCATAGACTGGCAGGCAGCAAGCTGTTTATATCTGACTAAGGCAGGTTGCTTGGAATGTGCGCCAAAAAGAGCAACCAGTTTATTTTCTTTGACTACGGAGAAAGAGGCGGAAGAGGCTACTCCCATAGTGCGCAAATACTCAAGGTGAGTTTCTCCGGCTCTTCTTGCAAGTGAATATGTTAATTCTATGTTATCCGCTGCACCGCCATTTTTATTTACAATCAATGAAAAATCAGCGTTTGCATCAAGAATGGCGCGTGATTTGTTTTTTACGTAAATAGACCGAATACCTAACGGGATGTCCGTCGCAGGAAAGCGGTGATGCATCAGTGACGGTAAAACATTGTTATTGAATTCTCCAGAAACATAGCCATTTCCCATCGCATCAAATTCGCAATACCATATTCGGTCAAACCCTATGATTTTATGAATGGCGTTGCACGTCAAACTTGCCAATCCTAGGCTGTTTGCTTCGCAAGAATTAATAGTGCCCGATAAGCGTAACAAGAGTAAATCAAGATATTCTATGTTAATGCTTTTAAAGATATCGGTTTCAAATTCTACACATATAAAATCGTCATTACGGTAAAAGAGCGCCTCTGTTTCCATGTGAGTGTTTGCGATTATCACATGCGCAGGGAAGCGGTCGCTATAGTTAATATCTTGGATGTTTTCTTGCGCGAGTAATGTCCTAAGTTTCTCGGCGCTAGTAGCCTCGAGTAAATCTAACAGATGGTGCCCGATAATATCTGTTGCTGTTTGATTGAATATTTTGGAGACATTATTACTTGTAAAAACGATTCGATAATCTTCAGGATTCAAAACCAGCAGGACATAAGCAGGGTGAATGGCATTCGTTATATGGTATTGCGTGCTATTACATATTTCCGAGGCGTCGGTTATTTCTTTGGATAATAAATTCGTCACTTAGTGCCTCCTGAAACACTGATAAGTGGGTATGTTAAATTATGATTTAAAGTGCTGTTGCACCTAATGATAAATGTCTGGGCTTCACCCGGTAGTTCTATTCTCGATCTGTTAGCTAGTAATAATTTTTTGGTCTGATGGATATTGTTATATTGCGACAGGGTTTTTTCTAAACCTCCAGCGCATTTAGTCTACAGAAAAAGCTTTTGAGCTCTGCACGGGGTGGATTATTTTGCGACTGTTAATTCTTTTAGTTTAGTATAAATTGTATTATGAAAATGTCTTTGCGCAGCATCCGCGTTTGGGTGGTTAACGCTAGGCTAGCCAAACTAACTTTTACTCATTCGGAGAATGGCATACGCCAGGACAAAACATAGGAGGCGGTCGTTCTTGGGTAGATGCAACCTTGACCTTCCTTGACCCGTGGGATGATGTTGCTCAGAGTTATTGTCTTAACGGGAAATGCAATTCGGTCACTGAATAGGGGGCTAGCGTTGCGTTGCCCCAACAGACAAGGCCTGTGGCTTCCACTCACTGAGTCCACAAGGAATACCACTATAAACAAGGTTATGTATTTAGGTACTTCACCTCGAGCTTGAGATACTTTGATGGATTGCTATTTGAAAGCCATCCTACTGGCTTGATTTGGATAATTGGCAATAAATTAGGAGATGATTTTTATGAAGCACACAAAATCTTTATTAGCTGTTTGTTCGCTGCTCAACTTTAACTTCGTTTCTGTAAAAGCAGACGTTTGGACTCCCTTTACAGTTGTTGGGGTCACGACAAATCGATATTTGATCCTAACAATGTGATTCGGCCTTTTGAGCGCTTGGTAGATACGCAATCCGCTCAAGTGGGTTCTAACTCTAGCTTGCTTGCCAAAGGCCGGTCTTTGTTCGGAGAGACCGGGGCTTACGCCATCGCCAACAGCCAGCCAGCTACAGATGGCGCATTCGCCGAAACCATCTGGAGCGATGCGTTTACCCTATTTGGTGCGGGTGGCGGAATATTGTCGGTGAGCGTCAGAGTGGACGGATTATTAACCGGTGGTGGCGCGTTGTCTAGTTACAAGTTGTTTGTCAGCGAGTTGCCCATCACACTTGGTGAAAATGGCGGTAGTGGAATATTGGGTTATGATGACAATCAAAGTAATACCGGACCGGATGAAAGTGAAATTGTGATTCAAGCTTACGGCGTGAGTCCTGATGTTTTGGCGCATTTAAGCCAGCAAGAGATTGACCTTCTAAATCAATTCCCAAACATTAATTCGGGATCAAATATTTTTACTGCGGAGATCCCATTTACCTATGGGGTTACGTTTTACATTGCAAGTAAATTGAATGCAGAAGTGATGGGGGACGGCGCCGCCGATTTCTTTGGATCTTCATATTTCAGCGCAACTGCACCTGGCGGTGTAGCAGTGACAGGAGCATCCGGTACTCTTTATCAAAAGACCGCAGTTGTGCCAATACCAGGGACTATTTGGATATTTGTTACTGGACTATTCGGATTGATAGGTTTTAAGCGGCGTTGCATTCTGTAAAATAGGAAGTTCATTTGCCTTATCAGGCAAGGTGTTGAACCAAGTAGGTCCCACACCTTGCAACTAGCGGCTACGGTAAAGAGCTCACGCCATATTTAAGTGCTTTCTCCGCAAACCATTCATGCCCAATCCCAACAACGCAGTGCCGAACAGCGGAAAAGCCGCTGGCAGCGGCACGGCCTTTACTTCGAACGCCAAAAATTGGCTGAATTGGGTAGACGAAAAGTTGTTATCGGATGCCAAAATCAAGGTAGGGTTACCGTTGAAAGTTTCGCCCCAGGTGATGGCTTCGATATTGTCCAGCGCCAAAGCTGAGCCGTCGCTATTGGTCAGCGTGCTTAGATCCAGTAACAACTCCTTGCTCATGCTGGTGTAGGTCGGCGCGCTATCCAAATCGTCAACCCCCAGCAGGTTGCTGGCGTTGCTCAAACTAGTCAGGTACAAGCGGATATTGTTACCGGTGCCGGGAATGCCCGCCGAGAACGAGCGCTCGGTGGCGATAAAGGTGTCGCTGAGGCCCGGTATGTTTAACAGCTCGACTAAACCATTGGTGGCGAAATTAGTGATTGGGTTGGGGGTGTCGATTACCGCGTCGGTGGTATACACATATTCGCCAACGGCGTTGCCGCTGTTAACGTCAAAAGCCAATACCCTGCTTTTCGAGCCGTTTAAAATGGTTGCCGGCAAGGCATCGTCCTGTGCCAATGAGTTTTCGGTCGCGGTGTATAGCGTGTTACCGTCGTTGGAAAAGCTTAGGCTTTCGAAGGCCAGATTGTTGCGAATCCCCTTATCGCCGACCCCGAGAGAACTGTTGCTTCCGCTAGGGTTGTAATATCCCGGCACGGCAAAATCCCGTACATAGCTACCGTTCAAATTCATTTCCCGGACCGTCGGGTTCTGAAATTCTACGGCAGAGCGCTGGCCTTCGTTAGTCCAGAACAGGCTGCCGTTACGCAAGCGCATGGATTCGGGATCCACTTTGTTGGCAGCAAAAGTACCGCCACCGGGAGTCAAAATAGTGGTCACGCTGTTAAATGTCACGCCCGCCGCGCCTGGTGCGGCATTTTTGTTGAACAGGGCCAGGTTCAAACTCAGTTCATAGTATCTGGCCGGATTCAAACTCGAACTCGAATGATCATCGCTGATCGCCAAATATCTACCGCTGACACTATCGTAATCGATACCCGACAAGCCACCCACCGTGGTGCCGCCAAATAGCGTGCCGGTGGGGACAATGTTTTGGCCGATGTAGTCCAATGAAAAAGGCGCGGCTGCGTTAGTGTTGCCGGCGACTAATCCCAGTAAAGGAATCAGGGCGTTTCTGCATTTCATATTGTTCTCCTGATAAAAAATCTGCTGCGGGGAAAGCCGACTGACACAAGCCACTTAAGGACCTGAGTCAGTCGGATGAAAAGGGAATTAGCCGCGTTGACGGCGACGGAAATTTAGGGCCAGCAATCCAGAGCCGAACAACCAGATCGCGCTTGGCACGGGAACAGCCGTAGGCGTGATTCTGAATTGGCTGACGATTTGCGGCGTGCGGTTGACGATACCAGTCAAATCGTTGGCGATATCGCCGGTGTCGTAGGGGTTTATGCCGTAGGTGGTAACCAGTAGTTGCTGAGTGAGCTGATCGATTTCAAACTCGGTCCAACCGTAAGTATGCGTTGCCACATAGTCGCCCTGCAGCAGTTGGGCTTGGATCTTGCCGTCAGCATCAGGCAGGTTGGCGTCGAGACCCAGTGGGTCGTAACCGAGGGCAGTTAATGCACCATTGGTAACCGTTTTGATGAAGCTGTCCTTGGCGGCATTGCTAGGCAAGGAATCGTAGAAGGCTTTTTCTTGGGGCGTAAGCAAACCCACTGCAGCAGCCAGTTCCGCAACCGTTGGCCCAAATGGCGCGTCATAGGCTACCGAGCCGGTGGTGATTTCGAAGGCGTTGGTCGCTTTTTGCTGGCCGAATGGGGTGAGTTGATAGCTCAGGTTATTCACCAACGTGCCGTGGATGTCGGCGGACAGAAACACCACGTTATCGATTTTGTTGTCATCGATAAACTTCAAGATTTCGGTACGTTCGGCGGCGTAGCCTTCAAAACGGTCGGGGGCACCCACCACACCCAGGTTTTGCATGGGCTCCGGGACGGCGATGAATTTCCAGGTGATATTATTTTGCTCGGCGGACAGTAGATCGGCTTTCAGGTCAGCGACCTGTTGTTTACCCAGCATGGTGCGGCTTGGGTCGAACGAGCTTGCCAAAAATCCGCCAATTGAATTAGGGTCCAGGGGGTTGGCATCGGCTAACTCGGTGTCGCGAAACGAGCGAGCATCCAACACCATCAAGGCGGCGTCGTTACCGAAGGTTTGGTTGCGATAGAGCTTTACTTCGCCAGCGTTACGAACGTCGCCAGTGGCGCCATAAAGTTCGTTACGAATTGGATTGTATTCTTGGAAGGCTTGGATGCCGTTGTTATACAGCGTGCTGTCGTTAATTAAGGTGCCAGCGGGATTGGCATTGAAACGCGGATCAACCGATACATCAGCGCCGCCGGCGAAATCGTTGGTGACTTCGTGGTCGTCTATGGTGGCAAAAACGGCAGTGGATTGGCGCAAATCGGCCAGGCCGTTTAAGCCACCCTTAGCGCTATAAACTTCGGCGTGCTTATTGCGGAAATCGTTCAAGCTCTGCGCTTGCTGCTGACCATTGTTGACGTTGGAAGCCACGTCGCCGTATATGGTATCGCCCATCGCCACGAAAAAATCCAGATTGCGCTGGCTGGCGTTTTTCACGGTCGGATAAGGCAGCAAGTCGCCGCGCCAATCGCCGGATACGCCAAAGCGTAAGCCAGTAGTACTACCTAGCGCAGCCGCCGTTTTAAATTGGCCGCTGGCTTGACTACCCACGCTGTCAATTGCGCGGTAATAGTAAGTCGTATCGGCGGACAAGCCCGATACATCCCATTTGACCGGTGCCAGCGGGTCACTCACTGTTTTAAAGCTGCTGCCCACGATTTGCGTGAATGCGCTATCGGTCGCGTACTGGAAATTTAAATCGCCCAGGCTATCGGATCGGCCCCACAGAACGGCAGACGTTTGGCTGACATCACCGGCGGCAACCCCATTGGGTAAGGCCGCTTGCGCTTTACCGCCCAGAGCAACTAGGGTTGCGACGGCGGTTAATCGAACTACTCTAAATTTCATGAGGATCTCCAGGGATTAAACACAAAAAACGTGACCGAGTTGGCATCACTGGAGTGTAAAACCGCTTGGTGACAATTTGATGACTGAGGCTGCGAGTAGGTGTTTAGGCTTCTGCGGATACTGAGATCAAACTATTCCGCTCTGGTTTTCAATCAATTTTAGATAGCGCTAAAAACGTTATATACGGTTTATACTGTTCATTCCACCCATCAGTGAGGAAGTGACAATGAATACCAAGAAGTCAAGATCTAAAAAAGAAGTCGCTCAGCCGGAAACAATAGAGTCAGTTATTGAGGAAATGACTGTTGCGGTAGCGCCCGAGCAAATCGTCGAAGCTGCTCAAATCGAAGAGAAGTCTTCCGCTAAGAAAAGCAAAGCGCCAAAAACTAAAGTGATTCGGGATAGTTTTTCCTTCCCGGAACACGATTATCGGATGATTTCGGATTTGAAAAAGTCCTGCCTAGCCAGCGGGATTCATGTGAAGAAAAGCGAAATCCTGCGGGCCGGCCTGCATCTGTTGACTGCAGCGAATCCTGACGAGCTGAAAAAAGCCATAGAGAGCGTGGATAAAGTCCGGACTGGACGGCCAAGCGCTGCGACCGAGTAGCAATCGTGCTCTAGGTATCGACGATCACAGGGCAGAAAGTGCAAATACGTGGTTACAGAGGTTGTCTTGCTGACGTTGGGGGGGAGCAGTCATTTGCGTCGATCACACACTTATCAGCCCAGGCGGAGCTGCTAGACCGGGTTGTGCCAACTGGGTGGAAGGCCTGAAAAACTGAGCGCCAGACTTCGCAGACTAGCCAAGTTTGGCGAATTCGGCCTGTAAGGTAGCGAGGAAACTCTCCCTGGCTACCTGCGCTATGCCCAATTGCTGTTGCAGGCGCTGAATCTCAGCGTCGACAATTTGCAAGTTAGTGATTTGCGCCTTTGCAATCTCGCTAAGGCTATCGAGCGGATGGGTTTTATCGCCGATGGTCAGCGTGGGGACTACTGGGTTTTCGTTGGTCATATTACTGGGTCCGTGAGTCGCTGAGGTTGCCGGGATCTATGGCGAACCTCTGTTGTATTTTCGGGCCAAATTTTACTGATCAATTGTGACGAAATATTTACAAGCGGTAAATGAGAGTTCAACTCCTTGTATGAAGCATGGGTTGCTAATGCTGACAACCAAGATCACCGCCGCTAGCCAAACAGATTGGATAGGGTAACTATGTGCACTGCGGCATCTTTAGCCAAGGATGCGCGTCACGTGGTTTAGCCCCCACTGGCCTGGCGTTACAACTTTGGCTGACAGCCAGAAACGACTTGCTCTTTTCAGGTCAGCCAAACATCGTCGTCCTCGGGGCGGCCATTATTCAAGTCCTTTTTCTGGTGCCCGGGCGGGTTGACCAAGCCAGCAGACCGCTGCCAAACAACCAAAATGACGCCGGTAATGGTACGGGCGAATAATTAAAACCGCTGTTGGTCACCAGTTGATAGTTGGGGTCAGAAAGACTTAGAAATATTTTCCCTGTGTTGCTGTAATCAGCGGAAGAACTGTTGCCAAGACCAAGATTATTTTGTTCAACAGCCGACGCGTAAACTTTCAAATACGCTTTGATAAAGTATGTTGTACCAACAGCTAACTGAGGCAGTGTCAGCGTGCCTGAACATGTCTCACCTCTACAGTTAAAATTGCGCGGGCCATTTGGCACTTCTGTAAAACTGATGAATTTATCTCTATCCAGGAAAAGCCCGCCCTGATTAAAAAACAGCCCACCCTCAGCGAAGGCGTCCCCTCCCAGCCCACCGGAAACTTGATAATCGACTTTCAGATCGGTCCGTGGTCCTGAGCCGGAGCCTCGAATAGTGAAACTATCGGTAAAACCCGCTTCTGCAAGTCCGGATGTCGAGAAAATACCTGCCGGAGCGTCAATAAATGCACCGGCACTAGCACTGGTTTTTAGTACGCCTGGACTAGCCGATGCTGTGCCCAATGCCTGCAGCCGGCGAGTCCATTGCGAAGTCGTTGATGGGCCAAACACTTGATAAATGAACGAATCGGCAGTGAATGAGTTGGCATCAATGTTTTGATCTATTTTGCTGCCTGATTGAAAGAACTCAGTATCACGCCCTAAAGCTTGGGCTTGTGCATACGTGGTATAAGCCGCACTGAGCGGCGAATAACCAAAAATCAACAGATACAAAAAAAGCATGCGGTAACGGTTCATGGTATGCACTTTGGTTTGTGGTTATTCGGAGGTGGCCATAAAGATACCAGTATCCGCGCGAAACTGCTAATTTTTAGAGGTTAAGTTCTACGTTGTCAGGTTCTCAAAGATACTGGTCATTCCGGGATTGCCGGACCCGTTAGAGCGCCTAGCGAATCCCGGCCCCTGGAGGGGCGAAGCTTGCCATCCCTGGCACTGGATGCCCGCTGTGGGTATCCAGGCGGGCATGACAGCATTTGCTTAAATCGGAACAAGTAGAGTTAGTTCAATGAAGATTGATTGGTCGAATCGATTTGGCGATAGCGTGCCCGTTTCAGTGACAACCCGTTACGCATTCGCTCGGTACTTACTGGCTGATGGTTTACCCTTTGCCGGGGGAGCAATACCGCTTCCGAGCTTATTTTTTATTCGCTCGGCCTTATTCGGAGGCAAGTGTCTTGGTCTGAAGATATATTCAATCTTGGCAGGCGTTGAGTACCAATAGAATGCCATTTGGCGGAATCCAGCTAGTGTGGTTTCATTGAGTTTTTGGGGATTTGGAGATGTTGACTCGGATGTGGCCGATTCGGCAAGCGAATCGCGCTGACACACTTAATGGCTACTCATTGGTCTTTTCTGGTATTTTCAAATACTTATTGATGGGCTGCAGTTTGATTGCGGTAATTCACTATCGGATTGGCTGACAGATAACGGCCTGCCTGGCTGCCTCTATGGGTAGACAAAGCTGCCATGTAGGCATCAGGCGAGCAAACACTGCTAAGCCTGCCAGTTCACGCCGTAAGATGTTCCAAAGAGCAAGATCAAACGAATCCCGATACAAATACGCCATCCAATCCGCCAGCAACACGGCCGCATAGGTCTCGGCCTGCTCAGTATCGCAGACAGACATGCCGGCGCTATGCTGGTAGCCCTTGAGAATAGTGGCTTCGTTATAACCCCAGCGCTGCAGCGCAATTGCAGCCATGCTGGCCCGAAATGTCGTCTCCTCGGGCAGACTCAATTCCGCGGTCGACGCAAGCGGATTGAGTGCGGCCGGCAACTCGGAGAAACGCATCTCGGCAAACAAGGTTTGAACGTGCGCGGCCAGTTCCGGCGTATTCGCCGCATGCCAGAAATTGAAGACCACTGTTTGTCGCGCCTGAATAGCCTCCGTCACGCCATGGTATGAATCGACGTGCAGCAGAAAGCCAAAGGCAGTGTTGTACTCGGGGTTAACCCTAAAAAACACTTCACTCTCCGGCGATGAGAATAATTCCAACACCCCGCCATGCTCAGCTTGCCATTGCCTATTAAGTTGCACGACCAGTCGTGCAATCTCATACCCCACTAGCGGTCGGTCGCTATGTATACCTATGGCTTGCCCTGGCAGCATGCGTTGCGCCGTGACGACAACGCGATTTGTGAGAGGTAAACCGGTAATCTCGCGCATTCTGTCGAGCACTTCGGCTTGAAAAGGGGCGGGAATATTCTCAGTAACGTCTTTGAGAGAGCACCGATAAAATGCGCCATCGCGATGCTGCCACTCACCGTCTTGCAAAAACAAATCTTCAAGCGCAGCACACTGCGCGTCAGAAAAAGCCGCATTGACATAAAAAAACGGGAACGGGCTGTCGTGGTGGATGGGCTGCGAGAGCACCGGCTAAACTCCTTTTGGCATGATATGAGAGCGTTTTAGGGGGGAAGTCATGCTCCCTGGTTTGGAAATGCGTTTGTTGAACAACTCGCAAGGCCTCAACGCGGTAGTCCAAAATCGCCCAAGGCTTTACTCATTCACGCTAAGCAATATGTGATTGATGACTGTGGCCAAGATCCGAAAATCAGAACGGTGTAAAACCTCGAAGACTGCCCGTGCCGAGGGGATCAAACCTTGCTTTTTGGCAAGCCCGATAATCGCCGCAGTGCCGATAACCCGCAAACCATTTTCCTTGGCAACGGCACGGCCAGCGCGTTCATCCATAATCAACAAAACCTTATCGGGATTACTCAAGCTGATATTGATACAGTCGGTTTCGCCGGTATCCAGATCGATCTCAAGTTGCGGTGCGATGGGCTCGGGCCATACCTTGATCCATTCGACAGCCAGAGCTCGAGCTATAGCTTGTTCGCCGGGCGCCGCTTTGCCGGGCAACACTTCCTGTTTAACGGATTCCGGCAGAAACACCGTATTAAACAGCTTAGGCAACCATTCTAAGCCATCCACAATTGCCAGGCCGATTAAGGGACTGGAATCAATGACAACTATGCGAGTCATGCATTGTTAGGCCTGTTTTAACCACTGGTCCAGGGTGTCCATGTCTTCTTGGACCTCCTCAGTCGTTTGGTTGATCACCGGAATGCCCAATCGCGAGAGATGGGCGATAAAGTTGGCTAACGGCAGGTCGGCTAATTTGGCCGAGCGAGCCAGGGATAAATTGCCGTCTTTAAACAATGCGGTGGCCAAGGCTTTACGCACACCGGGCATGCCGATGATGTTGGCGGATTTGAGCCCGATCATTAAGGCGTCTGGTTCGTTTCTGTTCATGACCAACACCATATCCTCATGCGCCATCCGCAACGCTTCACTGGGGTTATTCTTTAAACCGCTGACATTGACTGTTTTCATGGGTATTTCTCATGGGAAGATTGTATAGGTGCATTATAGGCGCGAATTGCGTAAACACTAAGTAAGGGCGATTTGTTGGGTTTGTTTTGCGGCGGGCGCAAATCCACCATGGTTTAACTGTACTGTTTATTCAAAATCAAACAGGCTGAGTGGGCCGGTTTCGCTAGCTTTGGTTTTGTCGCAAGTGGGAATTTTGGCGGTTTGCGGTTTGAAGGTTTCGTTTTGCGTAACATCGCCAAGGTCTGTAGGCTTGATCTACGGCACAAGGTCGAGCCTTTAGGCTTGGGTACAAGCTGCTTCTATCTCAGTGCCACGGTAGCTAAACATGACGGGGATTAAGATACAAGGCTGGGTTAAGCAACGCGAAACCCGGCAAATACTTTCAAAAAACTAAGCTGGGTTTCATTAATATTCAACCCAGCCTACTGCCCTGGATAGCGCACGTTCTCAAGTTGAAAGAGTTTTCATCAAACCATCACACTCAAGCGGCAAGGTAGCACAGGACACTCGTTAGATCCTAGGGTGTCACGGAGCAATGCCTACCATATTCACAGAGGGATGGTCATCGCATCGTTTTTTAGGTGGGCAGAGCTATCTGAGTGCCAACATGCAAGTTAATTTTAACTAGACACGGAGAAAGGAAAATGAGTTTAACAACCCCCCAACTGGCCCTGGGCCTGCTGTTCAGCTTGACTGCCCTCAACGCGCAGGCTGCTTTAACTTCTTACTATACCGCCGTCGGCAATATACCTGTGGTCTACAGCAGCGTCAGCAACGTCACCTGGACGCAAGACGCCAACCTGTTCAAAACCCTGTACGATGCCAACAACAATCTAGTCAATCTGATTACGATAGTCACCCCGAGCTATAGCGACCCGAGTTGGGGTCTACAAGTAATCGGAGACGTTGGTGGTGCTGTTGACGATTTCGATACTTCTACTGGCCGATTAAGCTGGTGGGGCGGTATTGCCTTCACCAACTACCTCAACAGCATCAACTACGCCGGCAGCAACCAATGGCGCTTGCCGACCAGTAATGCCATTTTTAATTATAACGGCACCGCCGGTAACGAACTCGGCCAATTGTTCTACAGAGAATTAGGCGGTAGAGCGGGCTACACTATCCCCAATACGGCCAACTTCACTAACGAGCAAGCCTATGTGTACTGGTCTGACACGGAGTACGCGACCGATCCTTTCATCGCGTGGTACTTCGATACCACCAATGGCTACCAGGACCACGACTTTAAGCACCGTCAGGTCTACGCATGGGCAGTCAGCCCCGGACGAGTGTCCGCCGTGCCGGTTCCCGGTGCTGTGTGGTTGATGGGGACTGGACTGGTGGGATTGCTTGGCTTGAAACGACGCGGGCACGCTGGGTAATTGGGTCATTCGGGTAATTGGGTTCTTTTTGGGGGTCTGGGGGCGATAGCCCCCAGGCGATTTTTAGGGCATGTAGGAGCGATGCCTACCTCTTGCTCCCGCAAGCTCGTAGGCTGGTTAGAGCTACGCGAAACCCAGCAAAAGCTTTCAAATATCAGAATTTCTTTACGTTCTAACGGCTCGTTGGATTGGAAAACTTATCAGTTTCTAAGCTGGGTTTCATTATTATTCAACCCAGCCTATAGTCGCCGTTGACGAAATAGCCCACTGATCGCACATGGTCATCAATGCCTGCCTTCGGTCAGACCGGCTCAATAATTATTTCGGAATCACATCACCACAAAATAGCAGCTCGATTATCTTAAAGCCCTGACTTACTGAAATTAATGCTTAGGATAAACCTGCACCCATTCAATCCGCGGGCCGTTCATTTCCTTGACGACGATTTCAAAATCGTTAAAGGCGATGCGCTCGCCGACTTCCGGGATATCGCGCAATTGCGCCAGGATCATGCCGCCCACCGAATCCACGTCGTCCAGGTCCAGTTCTTCGTTTTCCACATCGATACCCAGAATCCGCTCCAGCGAGAAAATCGGCAAGCTGCCTTTCCCCAGCAAACTGCCGTCGTCTTGACGGGTCCAGTCGCTTTCGGTTTTCCGAAACTCGTCGCGGATTTCGCCGACCATGGCCGACAGCAAATTGTCCAGAGTGATAAAGCCGTGCGGCTTGTGGCCTTTCTGGCCGATGACCGCGAAATGCGGCGAGCCTTGGGTAAAGCGCCGGAACAATTCCAGGGCCGGCATGTGCGCGGAGATATGTTGGATGGGCCGTAAATAGGGTTCTAAATCGTCGATTTGTTGGCCGTGCTGTTGCGCCAGGAACAAATCCTTCAAATGGATAATGCCCAACACGTCGATACCGTTACTATCGAAATACGGGTACCGGCTGAAACAGCTGCTGTAAACCGTTTCCAGCATATGTTTTTGAGATTGACCTTGGTACAGCGCGGTAATTTCATGTATGGGGCGCATTAGATCCGATACTTCCAGCTTACCGAAATCCAGGGCTTTGGCTAAAACGTTGCATTCATCGCTGGTCAGATTTTCGCCAGCTCGGCTGGAGCGCAAAATCAGCTTCAATTCTTCGTTGGAATAATGACTATCGTGATTATGACCATCGCTGAGTCCGGCGATACGCAGCACCAGATTGGCACTGCCGTTTAGCAACCAGATAGCCGGGTACATCAACCAATACAGTGCGTATAAAGGACCGGCGCTCCACAGGCCTATGCCTTCCGGGTTGCGAATGGCCAGCGATTTAGGTGCTTGTTCGCCGACCACGATATGTAGAAACGAGATGGTGCAGAACGCAAAGGCAAACGAGATGTTATGGATGATTTCCGGCGAGGTGATTTCGGCTTTGGCAAACAGCGGGACTAACAGATCGGCGAACGCCGGTTCGCCTATCCAACCTAAGCCCAGCGAAGCCAGGGTAATGCCAAGTTGGCAAGCCGATAGGTAGGCGTCAAGTTTTTTGTGTACTTTGGCGAGAATTCTACCGCGCCAGCCTTCGGTTTGTTCGATTGCCTTGATTCGGGTCTGCCTTAGTTTAACCAAGCTGAACTCGACCGCAACAAAGAAGCCGTTTAGAAATACCAGCAACAAGGCGCAGGCGACCAGAACAATATTACTCATAGATGAAGCACTAATTACAGCGGAATGGGCATTATACCGGTTATCCAGCCCTTTGCTTGTTGTGTAATGGTGAGCAGCGCGAGTTGCACTTAATCCGGCGGGCCAGGAAGCTGTTCGACATTGGCCGCCATATGCATTGGATACAAGGCCGGACCGAATTGGGTGAAGATTGCGACATCCGCCGCATCGTGGCCGTAAGCGACGATGACCCGACCGCCGCATGGCTCGGCTTGGGTGGGGTCGAAGGTATACCAGCGCCCGTCCACATAAGCCTCGAACCAGGCATGAAAATCCATAGGCTGTAAGCCATACAAATAGCCCACCACCATTCGTGCCGGAATGCATAAAGCTCGGCATAAGGCGATGCCCAGATGAGCCAGTTCGCGGCAGACGCCTTCGCCGGCCATATTGGTTTCAACTGCCGACAGTTGAAAATGCGGCGAGTCTGGATTGAAACGGATATTCTCGCGCAGCCAGGTGTGTAACGTAGCGACCTGGTCGTAACCGGGTAGGGCGTCGGCGACGATTTCCTGGGCCAGCTCTATAAAACGATCAGATTCGCAATAGCGGGTAGGAATTAGGTAAGTCAGTACGCTATCCGGCAAATTTTGGATTTCCGTAAACGGCGCGCCGGGGCTGACATCGATATGCTCGTTAGTATGAATGTCGGCGCTGGTGCGCACGGAAAATTCGCCGGGCGGCGCAATCAGGCGCTGACAGAGGTTGCCGTAGTAATCGGTGTACTCGAAGACCGGCACGGTCGGATTCAACGTGTACGACTCTCGGGCTACCCACTGATTAGCGCCGTTTCGCGGTCGCAGCATCAAAATGAAGGGGGTGTCGATGGTGACATCGAAGGTTATTTCGCAACTAGTGCGCAGCCACATATGGGGTGTCCTTGTGTTGATTACCGAAAAATCAGCCTTGGGGCACGCGCCGCTAGGCGCGTTGCCGGAACAAGCCGCTTGAGCAACATTAATCGTACGTGCTAAATCTTGGCTTTGCCTGAGCGGAAGGGCCAGAACGGGATCGACAGTAGCAGTATACACAGCAACCAACGGACGAGTTGTTGATTGTGAAATGTATAACCTAGCGCCACCGGCAAACCTTCGCTAAAACCCGGATGCGCTTGGATAAAGTCATAGGCGGCCATGAATTCGTGCGTTTCGCCTATTACCACCGCAAGTATGCCAAAACTTAAAAAATAAGCCAGCAAACGGTCGCGGGGCGTTTGCAAATCGCCGCCGGACAGGCTGTCGAAACGCGGCATCTGTGTTTGGAACGGGTACTTAGCCAGACAAAGGCAAAAGATCAACGCGCAAATGCCGATAGCCGGAATCGCGAATTGCTCGACAGGGAAACTCAGATACCGACCATTGAACGCCAGGCTATAGGTTTTGAACAGCGCTAGTAACACAAAGAACAGATACACACTTCTCAAGCGATGAGCCAATGTCGACTGCGCTGCTTGGCCGACTAGGATTACATTACAGCGCTGCAGCAACAAAGCGCTCAATACGCTGTTGGCGATCACAAGCAGGACGGTGTAAGCCTGTTGCCAGAGGCTATAACTGGTAAACCACATAAAACTGGCCAGCGTCACCAGGCAAACGCCCAATATTTGCGCCAAGCTCAAACACACCAACAACCCAGGCAGCGACAGTGCAGAAAATTGTTTAAAGTAGCCGGCGACCAGCAATAGCCCTAGGCCGGTTGCCCAGGCGAAATGCAGCAGCCAATCGGGGTTTTCGTGAACTGGGCCGGTCAGCGGAAATACCGGTTTGCGGTCGATAGTCAGCAAGCCCCAATTGGCGCCGACCACGCCTTCGTTATGGCTTTTCCAGGGTTGGTTAAAGGCTTCGACGATGTTGTAGTCCAAACCGTGCCGATTCACTACCTCAATCAGGCTGCGGATGAAGCGGGCTTCGTTAACCACGCTAGGTATCGCTTCACCGCGTTGTCTGCCGGCGGCCGGCCAGCCGGATTCGCCGATCAGAATCGGTTTGTTAAGACCCATGCTGTGGGCTTTGTCTTCTATTTGCTGGACGATTTTCTCGACATGGCCTGCCGCGTGTTCGATAGCCACCGGCTCGTCTTCCCAATACGGCAGAATATGTACGGTGATGAAATCCACCTCTTGCATGAGCTGCGGGTATTTCAAATAAATCGACCAAACATCGGCATACGACACCGGTTGCTTCACCGCTTGTTTTACCTGGCGGATATAGCCGATCAGTTTGTCCACATCCATGTCTTTGCGCAGCAAAACTTCGTTGCCGACCAAGACGCGTTTCACCACGTCCGGATTGGCGTTCACCGCTTCGATCAAGGCGGCGATTTCCAATTTGTTGCTTTCATGCCCGTCACCAAGCCAGCCGCCTTGAATCATCTCCACGCCGGCCTTGCGCGCAAATGCCGGGGTAGGTTGCATGCCGCCCAGGATCGAGTAAGTTCGGATTGTGTGGGTTTTATCGGCAATCAGCCCTAGGTCGGCGTCGATATGTTCCGGCAGTGGAAACTTTTCTTCGATAGGACTAAAGCCTTCGCGATACGGTGCGAACGACAAACTGCGCAATTTGCCCGATGGCACATCGACACCGGCGTCTTGGGGGCGATTTAGGCTCCAGGCGATGGCGCCATGCACAATAACAATGAAAACCAGGCAGAACAGGAGTTTGGCGACGCGCATGACAGGGGGTGGTTAAGCTGAGTGAATAAATACGTGGAGTTCCAAGGATTATACAGTCTTGGCGCGCGCTAAAAATCAAAGTCGGCGATTCAAGCGGCTATTCTCGATAAAACTCACTGATTATAAAGCTGATTCAATAGCGTCATTCCGGCATGGATTGCCGGAATCCAGACTAAATGGATGTGTTTGAGGCTTGCCAGCCGAGGCTTCTGGATCTCGGCAATCCATGCCGAGATGACGGTTCTTGACACGGCTTGAGCAAATTAATAATGAGGTAAAACTATGTTATCTGCCGGCCATGTCTCGGGTTATTTGCCGCATTTTAGGGTGGCTCGGAAGTAATGTTCAGCGCAAGGCAGCAGGAAGGCTGGGGCTTGCCAGCAACATGCGTCTTTGGTTCAATTATTGCACAAGCTCTGACGCGTGGCTGCGCTGCAACGCTTTGGGGCCGGTAATTGCCTGCCCTTGTTTTCGATTAGAGCCTTGGACATTTTTGATACGCATGCGTGCACAGCCAATTACCGATACAACCGCATTCTGGACCGAATCATTGGCAAATGAGTTACTGCGCTTTTTGACCGGACGCTTGAAATGCCCGGACATTGCCGCTGAATTAACCCATGATACTTATCTGGGCTTACGCCAAATAGCCGAGAAAACGCCGCCGGACAACGCGCGGGCCATGGCGTTTCGAATCGCGATCAACTTAGCCATCGATCATCAACGCAAAACCATGGTCAGGGAACGTTACGGCGCAGATGAAGATTTCGATGTGCTAGCCGAATCCATTCCCGGCAACGCCGCGCCGCCGGAACAGGTTTTGATCGGCCAACAACGTTTAAGCACACTAAATCAGGCCCTGGACGAGTTGCCGCAAGCCTGTCGCAGCGTGTTTTTATTACACGGCGTCGATGGCCTGACCTATACGCAAATCGCCGAACGTTTGCGGATTTCCAAATCGCAGGTCAATAAACTGTTGGCTCAAGCCATGGCGCATTGCGCGCGGCAACTGGCGGATTGAACCAAACGCCAGCTTTTTGTTCGCCACTCCGTCTTAGCCTAATGTCAGCCATTCCTTGCGTTTGTTTGCATATCCCGTCTAGGTATGATCGCTTTCCCGCCTCATACGTCTTTATAAGTAGCGCCCCCGCTTAATTGGAGTTTGCATGCCCGTATCCGACAAATCTGCTCACTCAAGTCTGCAAGACCAGGCCATTGCTTGGTTGGTCTGTCTGCGCGACGACAGTTTGACCGATGCGGACCTCGAGGCATTTGCCGATTGGTTAAGCCGTGACCCGCTGCATGGCGAGGCGTTTGCGGCTGCGGAAAACTTGTTCAGAGACATGGTCGCGGCAGGCAGTCTTTCGAGAGTCGGGGAAGCGCAACAGTCGGTGCCTTGGCAAAACGCCGCGGCTCGAATCCAAGCGGCTAAAAACAGGCCAGCCGCGTCCCTACCGTCTAAGAGAAGCCGTCGCTCATGGTTCGCTGCCGGGCTGGCCATCGCGGCGATGTGTCTATTGGTGGTCGATCTAATCATGCCCCAACAAGCGCGCTTGCTGAGCGACTATTTAAGCGACTACCGTACCCAAACCGGCGAAATGCGCGACATTCAACTGAGTGACGGCAGTCGGTTGCTGATGAACACCAATAGCGCCGTTTCGGTGGCGTTCAGCAGCGAGGTGAGGCGGATTGTTTTACACCACGGTCAGGTGCGTTTTACGGTTGCCAAGGATAGCCGGCGGCCGTTCGCTGTGGTTACTGACGATTTAACGGTGCGGTCGCTGGGTACGGTGTTCGAAGTGTATAGAGCCGCAGCCGATCAGACCCAGGTGAGTGTGCAGGAACATGCGGTGGCGGTCGACACTGTTGGCCGGTCGAGTAATATTGCCGATAGTGTGACCGTGCATGAAGGGCAGGTCTTGAGCTACGAACCCGGCCAGCCGTTACCGCAGCCGCAGGCGGTGGGCATGGATCAGTCTGCTTGGCAACAGCGCCGACTAGTGATCAACGATAGACCTTTAGCCGAGTTGATAAGCGAGTTGGAGCGCTATCGCTTCGGGCGGATATTTCTAGCCGATGCCTCGCTTAAAACTCTGCGGGTAACCGGTGTGTTTGCGCTGGATGCGCCCGACGCGGCGCTTTCGTCGGTGCGCAAGGCATTGGCTTTGCAGGAAACCCGTATTGGACCCTGGTGGGTGCTTTTGCATCGCTGATTATGCGGGTGACACGCCTGCCGTAAAAACGGTTTGTCGCAGATTCCTCTGCCGAGCTGATTGGGATGGCTGGCTAAGACTGCCGATTCGATCCCGACGAAAATTCTCGCGCATCCACTCAAGCCCTCCACCAATTACCTGATTAGTTAGCGTCCATGCAAAGCATAGTGGTTCCACCGGGAATTTCCGGATGCGCTGTGCTTAGCCGACCGACGATTTTTTGCGCTGTGTCGACTGAAAAAAATTACGAATTGTGCCAATCAGGAAATTTTTTGTGATCGATTTTTGTGCTGAAACGACTTCTATGTTGAGAAACATTATTTTTCGGATAGGACGGATTTTGAAAGCACGGATTGACTATTTTCGCTGCCCGCTTACAGTCAACGCATGGCCTTGGCCCGCGCTGTACATGTGGTGCGCGTTGCACAGCCATGAGCAGCGCGGCGGCCGTGTCGTCGATGCCTGGGTATTGATTTGGTTGGCGGCGGCTGGCGGGCAATTACACAGCAGCCAGGTGGTCGCTGCGGACCTTATCCGTCACTTCAATATTCCCGGCCAGTCTTTAAACAACGCCCTGATTCAATTTGCCGCACAGGCTGAGTTGGAGTTGATATTTTCAGCGGACATGCTGCGTGAGATTAGTAGCGCGGCGCTAAATGGTGACATGTCGGCCGAGCAGGCCTTAACCCGTTTATTACATGGCAGTGGCTTTACCTATCGTTTTATCGATACCGACACGGTAACTTTGGAACGCAGCGAGGAGTCTAAGACGGCAGGCAATACAGCGCCAGCCATTACCTTGGATGCTATGACGGTAGTGGGTTCCAAAACCGGCGAAACTGGCGCGGAAACCCTCACCGAGTCCACGCTTGCAGAGGCAAGAATTTATGCCGTCAGTCATATAGTCAGTGCAACCCGAACCGATACACCGATCAGACAAATTCCGCAGTCGGTGCATGCGCTTAAACGCGCTGTGCTCGACGACCAGCAAACGATAAACCTCAGCGAGTCGTTGCTTAATGTCAGCGGCGTGGTGCCGCGCAACGTGCTGTATTCCCCGGTTATCGAAGGTACCTTGATTCGCGGCTTTCGCTCCGAGCAACTGATAGACGGCTTTACCCAGTACTACAATCCCGGTGACCGGGAAAGCACGATCAATATCGATAGAATCGAGGTACTGAAAGGTTCCAATGCCTTACTTTACAGCGGCGGCTCCGGTTCGCCGGTGGGCGGGGTGGTGAACCTGCTTTCCAAATTGCCGCGGGCCAATGCGTTCGGCGAAGCCGGCTTTAGAATCGGAAGTGATAGTTTCTATCAGCCATTTTTCGATATCAATCAACCGTTAAACGACCACGTTCTGACGCGCATTACCGGCGAATACACCAACGCCAGAAATACTGTCGACGTGATCGAAACCCAGCGTTTCAATATCAATCCGGCCCTGACCCTAACCGATAACGACAAAACCCGTTTTACCCTCCAAGCCAAGCTGTCGCGCTGGCAGCAACCGGAGTATCAGGGTTTGCCGGCTACCGGCAGCATTGCCGGCAGTTTTAGGATACCCCGAGACATCTTGCTGGGCCCAGACGATTTGCCGGATAGCCATTCCGAGTCGGCGGCGGTTTGGGCGGCGCTGGAACATCGCATCGACCAGATTTGGCGGCTGTCAGTCAAAGCTCGTCTGGCGCGCTCGGCGTTCGACGAAAAGATTCAAACACTGTTCGGCGCCGACGGCTTTGTCGCGGATCGGCCGTTATTGGGTGATGCGACTTGGGCACTGGTCAATGCCGAGTTGTTTCAAGAGCAGCAAGAGCGCAGTGTGCTGGGCAATTTGCTGGCCAAGTTTCGCTGGGGGCCGAGCGAGAATCAGCTGCTGCTAGGCGCCGATCACAGCGAGTTGAACGATGCCGGCTTTGTCGACGGCGACTTTGGGCCGTTTGGTCTCGGAGCCGGCTTGCTGGATCTGCGTGAGCCAAGTTTCGGTAGTCGCTATCAAACGCCGGGGCCGGGAGTAAACAACCAGTTTATTCAAAACCTTACCTACGGCGGCTATGTGCAATGGCAAAGTACTTGGTATGAGCGTTTGCATGGCTTGGCCGGCTTGCGGCTGAGCAATGTCGCAATCGATTTTAACAATACCCTGACCGGCGTCAGTGCCCGCACCGATACCTTGAAATGGTTGCCTCGGGTTGGGGCGGTGCTTGATTTAAATCCGCAAGTTTCCTGGTTTGTAAGTTACAGCGAAGGCATGCGTGGTCAGCCGTTTGTCAATTTTGTCGATACGCCGCTGCCGGAAATGTCGCGGCATCTGGAAACCGGCTTCAAGTTCGATGTCGCCAAACAATTGACTGGTCAACTGGCGCTATACCAAATTGATCGCAGTCAGGTGGCGGTTACCGACAGCAGCGATATTCAGCGTCGCTCCGTGGCGGCTGGACAACAACGCTCGCGCGGTATCGAAGCGGATTTACTGTGGCAGCCGCTGGCCGAACTGAGTGTGCTAGCCAACTACGCTCATACCGACGCGCGTTTCCTTGACGACAAGGCCGGCGTGCCGACAGGCAACCGACTGGCGATGGTGCCGGAGGACAGCGGCAGGATTTGGGCGAATTACCGGTTTTCCGGTAGCGAGCCGAGCGGCTGGAGCGTGGGGTTTGGTGTCTATTTACGCACCGGCGCTTATTTATCGAACAACAACGCCTTCAAGGCTGGCGGGTATCACAGTTTCGACGCGGCGTTGGCTTACGAAACCCGACGTTTTAAATGGGCAGCCACCGTTAAAAATCTCAGCGATGAGCAGTTTTTTCAGCCTTACGGTTATTTCGACGGCCGGGTGGCGACTAGCCAGGGGCGGGCAGCCTACCTGACATTTTCGATGAGGTACTGACGCGGATAGCAAATTGACCATCCAATAATTCGACTGATAACAAACACCTTGCTCTATCCGCAGCACGAGGCAGCGCAATTTTTGCCGTTAGATAGTTTTTGGCTATTGAACGGATAGTTGCCGGATAAACCGAGACTTTGCGAGAGGGCCGCCAGCCGCGAATTTTTGCGATTGGGCCGGTAAAACAGAGCACCATCACTATAGGGAAATATATGCACGATTCGACTGATTTGGTCCGGGGCCGGCTTGGCGGTTTTTTGATCGCGGCGGTGGCTTTTGGGTTTGCGCCGAATGCCGCAATGGCTCAGATGTTGACTGCTGCCAGTGCTATCGGCACATTCACAATAGCTTTTGATCGCGAGCCGTTTGCGCTGATGTGGGGCGGTACGTTGTCGGCGCCAGGCGTTTTTCATAGCCATTTTTTCGATACCACTGCTTCCAACTACTTAAGTCAATCCGGCGCCGCCTTGTTGGCTACCGGCGGGAGCCAGGAACATCCGGCGCTGAGCTTGCGGCACGAGATTACTCCAACCGGCCTCAATCCGGCCGGCCAGGCCGCCAGCCGCTATGTGCAAGCGACTAGTGCCGACTTCAGCGTCGATGCCGACACCTTGGCCGGAACTGGACATTTGGGCCTGACCGGTGTGCAGAAGATCAGCGTCGGTACCGGCATCTGGGCCGGCTCCTCGCTGGTTTACGGCGACTATGCGCTTCGCTACGACCCAAGCGCCCGCCAAAGTATCTGGAATGCCAATGGCGTCACTGCCATCGCCAATGGCTGGTTTCTGGAAAACCACATCTACAGCATCGTCGCAGGGGTATACGACTTTGCCAACCTAAGTCTGGTCGTCGGCGATGCCGACAACTGGCAAATGCGCGGTGACCTGCTGATCAGCCCGGAAAACGCCTACATGCTCACCGGCGTCGCTAAAGTCGAGGATGTCGGCGATTTTTGTCTGGGCGTCGGCAGTTATGCCGGTTGCGCCGCCGCGCCGGTGCCCGTGCTGGGCGCTTTTGTGCTGTTCGGCACCGGTTTGGCGGGCTTGATGCTTAAACTGAAAAAGAACAGTTGAGCCTTCAATAATCCCATTCGTTCTGGGCATTGTCGAAGGGGGAGCGGGATTTTTCAATCATCCGCAACTGCTCTTTTTAGCTTAAACGCCGGGCGCGGTTTTCACGCGGCATCGGCAAACCGTTTTTGCAGGATAGGAGGATAAGGGACTAAACGCTCAGGGATTCGAGCGTTGTCGCCGGGATGGCGACACTCATGCCACATCCGCCGCGAGGCGGAGCCGGAAAGCCGCGGGTCTGGAACACAGATAGCCGGGTTGCCTCAATGACGGACCATGCGATCGGGCGCGGTTAACCCCCTCCGCCGTTGCAGGGCCGTTACTGGAAGATTTTTCAACCAAAACCACTTTTTAAGGATAAAACATGATTGCGATAAAAACCCATGGCTTGAAACTCGCGACCGCCGGCGTGCTGGCAATTTCGGCGTTGAGCGGCTTGTTGGCGCCAACAAGTGCCAGCGCCGCATTGGTGAGCGGTGATGCCACTATTACCATCGATAACACTGCGTTCAGCGCGGCGACCAGCGGTTTCATCATCGAGCGGTTTTACGATGAAAGCTATAACACCACCCCGGCATCCAGCCTAAACACTAGCATCGGCACGTCTAATACCAACAATATGTCGTTTCCGGTTAATGACAATCCCAGCAATATCAGTTATGCCGGCAACCGCAGCAAACAGGCTACCACCATGGATGCCGGCAATACAGCGGCCGGCCAGATCGGTTTGAGCGGCGCGTTCCGGATGACCAGTTCGATATTCGGTACCTTGCAACCTTACGACTTTACTTTGCAAAAATTTTCCGGCGTCTGGAACTTGGTTACCCACGATACCAGTTTCGGTGCCACCACCTTTTTGCAACTGACCAACGTTAGCGAGTCGGTGAACGGCAGCGGCCAATTGTTGTTGGACGGCGACTTGATTTTTGGCGGCGGCATCGGCCCCACGACTTCGCCAAGCCCATTTTTCCTAACGTGGAGTTCGTTTCTGACCAACTCCGGCGCTACGGTTTCGCCTAACGCTGTCGTCGGCCACTTGAGTCTGGCCCCGCCGGCCGCCGTACCACTACCCGGTGCTGTTTGGTTGTTCGGCAGTGCCGTGTTGGGATTGATCGGTGTTAACCGCCGCAAGGTTTCGGCTTTGTCGGCCTAAGGTTAATGGCCGGGGCGTGCCGCTTCGCGGCGCGCCCACTTCGAGAAATTGTCCGGTTTGCCAGAATAACTTTCCGCCTGGCGAGTGGGGCAGTTTTACTACCCTAATTCGATTCGAAGGGCACGCCAACCGGCCAATTCCGGCCGGAGGCCATCGCTGTGCCCTCGTTTTTCGTAAGTGAGAACAGATCATGAGCATTATTCGTCATTCAATACGCTACTGCCGGCAAGCAGGGTTTGCCATGCTGGCGATTGCCGGTCTGATCGGCGATCTCCAGGCCGCCACGGTGAGCGGCGGCAGCCTTACCCTGAATCTGAACCGGGAAGGTTTGATCGCCGGCGTGGTGCTGGACAATTTCCCCGACACGCCAACCGCGAGCTTTCCGATTTGCTGTCGGCCATCCATGTATCTGGAAGAATTCTACGATGCCTCGGCAGCCGGCAAGACTTTTAATCAATTGCGCGAGGAGAATACTCCGGATCTTTATGACACGGTCTTCGACGAGATCTCCGGCGCCGACCTGAGATTCGCCGTCAACGGCAGCCAGGTTGCCGCCAATCCGCTAGGTCGCCAAAACCAGGCAACCACCTTTAGCTTCGATCCGACCAATCTCGCCGGCAGCGCCGCCGGAAAAATAGGCTTGGGTGGGGCTATGCGCTTTAGAGTCGACGTCGATCCGCCAACCAATCGGGTGTTGGCCGGAGATATGACGCTTGAATACGATCCAACATTGGTAGACACGGTAACCGGCCGTTCCGGTTGGGTACTGATGAATCACCTGGGTTTTCGGGCGAGTGCTTTTGATTTGTTCCACGTCAGCACTCTTCTGCAAGACGGCAGCCTGCTATTGAGCGGAGAGCTGGGCCTGGGAGAGGGCTTTGACCATGTGGGTGGTATCAGCGACAGCCGCGTTGGCACGTTCAGTTTTCAAACGTCGGTGGTGCCGGTGCCAGCCGCTGCCTGGTTGTTTTTTAGCGGCTTGGCCGGATTGGTCTGGAACGGCGGTCGCCAGCGAGCCCGTCCGCTTAAATATTGGAGAACGATATGATCAGTATGCCTTGCTATTTTAAAGTCGGGCCTAGGCTGGCGATGGCGGCGCTGGCCGGCTTGATGCCGGTAGCGGCAGACGCAGCCTTGCTTAACGCTAGCAGTGGCGGCTCTTTTACGATGAATATGGATCGTGAGGCGATGGCACTTTTCATTGGTGGCAGCTCCAGCGATCCCGGCCATTTTCTGGTGGAATATTACGATAGCGTGAAATCGGATTATCTAAGCCGCAGCGATTCCTCGTTTTATTTGGGCAACACCAGCCGTACCGAAATTTCGGCGCAAAACTTGGTGCACGAAATTACCCCGGTTAGCGCCAGCAATCCCGCGAATCAGGCGCCGAATCGCTATGTTAAATCGACCACACCCAACTTTTCGATTGAATCACAAAGCTTGGCCGGCACAGGTGTATTGGGTATGACTGGTGTGGAGTTGTATCGGGGACGTTATGGCGGCTCGCTGATTTACGGCGACTATACCTTGCAGTACAACCCGGATATGCGCCAGGAAGTCTGGGATTTCTTTGGGATCAACGGTACGCCGGGCGGCTGGTATTTACAGAACAATATCAGTTTCCCGGCGGCGGTCTATGAATTGGACCATTTAAATTTGATCTATACCAATGCAGATAACTGGCAGCTTAGCGGCGACTTGCTGCTGACGCCGGAAAATGCCGGCTTGGTGCAGGGCGTGCGTTTAACCGACGTCGGCGATTTTTGTCTGGGCGTTGGCAGTTACGCAGGTTGCGGGCAAATCAGTTCGGTGCCGCTGCCTGGAGCAGCTTGGCTGTTTGTTGGCGGTTTGCCGATGTTATTACGCAAGCGCTTGGGAGTATCGTCATGAGTTCTATCCCCTCATGGCGCCTATTGACGGTGCTGGCCGTTGGGCCCTTGTCTTTTCCGCTCAGCGCCGCACCTTCGCAATATAGCTTCGGACCCTATACCAGCGTGCAGATGAATGTCGACGCCGCCGGTCAAAATATCGCCGGCGATGCTGCGCATGAGCCGACCATCGCTTTTGATCCGAACAATCCGGAGCGTTTGGTCGCCGGTTGGAAGCAGTTCGGCTCGGTCGCGTCCGGCAATCGGCAAGGCGGTTGGGCCTATAGCGACGACGGCGGCAAAATCTGGCAGTTTCCGGGTGTGTTAACGCCGGGCGAGCAGCGCACCAATATCATGGTAGACGTCGATTCCTCCGGCCGGTTTTTCTACCAAAGTCTACACTACGATCCGACCGGAAACTTTGCACAGGATGTGCAGGTCACCAAATCGGTGGATGGCGGCGCCAGTTGGCAAGCTCCGGTTTACGCCCACGGCGAGGGCGCCGACAAGGGGCGCATCGGTATCGATCGTAGCGGCACTGCCAGCGATGGTCATATCTACGTGCACTGGCGGGAAGGCCTGGACGACCGGCATTTTACCCGTTCCACCAACGGCGGCGCGTCGTTCGACGCGCCAGTGGCGATTCCCGGTCGGCCTTCGTTCGGCACGATAGCGGTAGGTCCGGAAGGGCAGGTTTACATTGGCGGACGTACCGAGCATGGTAGTTTGGCGGGCGTGAAAGTGGTTTACGATACCTATCTGTTCTCGACATCGTTGAACGCCAGCGACCCCTTGGCGACAACGAGCTTTACCACGCAAAACATCGATTTGGGTGGTTCTCCGGTGATATTTTTGTATCAGAACAATCCCAACCAGATCGGGCCTATCGGCGATGTGCAGGTCGGCGTCGACCACTCCAACGGCCCGTTGCGCGGCAATATCTATGTTTTGGCCTCGGTCGATCCGGCCGGCGTGGATAATCAGGATATTAAGTTTATCCGCAGCAGCGACGGCGGCCAGACTTGGTCGGCACCGGTCCGACTTAACAACGATGCGGCGCATCGCGATGCTTACCAATGGTTTGCGATGCAGGGCGTGGCGCCTAATTCGCGCATCGACGCCGTTTGGTACGACACCCGCGCCAGCTTGCAGCCAGGCATATCGCAACTGTATTACGCCTATTCCTGGGACGGCGGCGTGACTTGGAGCCAAAACCAAGCCGTGACCGCGCCGTTTAGTACGCATATCGGCTACCCGCTGGGGGCGCAAAAGATGGGTGACTACAGTCACTTGGTGTCGGATGAAAATGGTGGGCACATCGCCTACACCGCTACCTACAACGGCGAGCAGGATGTTTACTACCTGAACGTGTTCCCGGACTGTAATAACAATGCCAAATCGGATGTGCTGGATATTCAAAACCGGCTCAGCGGCGATACCAACTTCAATCATCTGCCCGACAGTTGCGAAAACATCAGCGTAACAGGCGATCTGGACGGCGATCGCGATGTCGATCAACTGGATTTGAATGTGATCTTGGCGGCGCGCAATAAGCCGGCTTCCGGCGTTAATGATCCGCGCGACTTGGATAAAAACGGCCTGATCAATGCGTTGGATGTGCGCAAGCTGACTTTGCTTTGCACCCGATCACGTTGCGCAGTTTAAGCGGGCTTGACCCAAAGGCCGGTAACGACTTTTCCAGCCGGACTTACGAACCGAAAGCATTCCGTCATTCCCGCGCAGGCGGGAATCCAGGATGCCGAATATAGGATTAACAACGATGATTAAACAACTAAAAGCCGGTCTGGCCGGCATAGCCTTATGCGCGGCCAACGGTGTTGCCGATGCTGCCATTGATCTACATCTTGCGCCGCTTAGCCAAACCGCCGACGCCATCCAGATCGGCCTGAGCATCTCCGGCTTGGGCGACAATGCCTTGGGCACCTATGATTTTAATATTCAGTTCGACTCAACACATTTAGCGTTCGCCGGCGTGGCCTTCGGCGATCCGGTGTTGGGCAACCAGTTGGATGTGTTTAATTTGGGTGGAAACAGTGTCGCCGCCGATTTGCTGGCTCCGGGTGTGCTGAACCTATTCGAGTCGTCCTTGGACGACGCGGCGGATTTACAAACCCTGCAAGCCGATAACTTTACGCTGGCAATCATCCGCTTCAATGTGCTGAGCAGCGTTAGCAGTGAGCTTGATTTGCTGATTAATAGTTTGGCGGATGCCGGGGGCGATGGCTTGTCGGCAAATACAGCGCAGCTTATCGTCAGCACGGCCGCCGCCGTGCCGTTGCCGGGGATGTTTTGGCCGATGGTTGGTGGGTTTTGGGTGGTGTTCAAGCGGCGTAGGAGTTAGTCAATGTAGCCTGGATGAAGTGAAGCGAAATCCAGGGGACGATTCGGTGAATAACCTAGATTGGATTGAACTTCATACTGGCTAGTTGCGAAGAACGTGTTTGGATGATATACGCAAACTTTATAATTACTTGTTAGAACTTACATGCTCGGACTACCTGAATCCTCTCTCGGCGCTGTAATCGCTGCAACTATTGCAGGTGTCGTTTCATTGCTTAGTCTAATCGTAAGCAAGGAGCAAAAGGTCTCGGATTTTCGCCAAGCCTGGATTGATGCTCTTCGTTTGGAATTATCTACAGTAATTACTCACGCGATGTCGTTGCAAGGTTTATCAACCACAGAGGTTAAAGATTCCTCCGACGCCTGGATTAAATCACACGGCGACTTTATTGAGATCAACAAGGCGATTACAGCAATAAGGTTACGCCTCAATCCAGAAGAACCTGAATGCAAAGCCATTCTCTTGCAATTAAGTGAACTTGAAGTCACTTTTCGTACTTTCCCAATATCCAATCAAAAAATTTGTGACATTGAAGCGGCCATCATTAAGCACTCGATAACGTTGCTAAAAAATGAATGGGTGCGAGTTAAGAAAGGCGAACGGGTCTACAAGATCGCAAGGCTCATAGCCACATTCATTGTAGTCATCGGTTCAGCGCTTGTTTTTGTAGGTTATGCGCGCAACCCGTTCTAACAATCTAGTCAACCGGACAGCCATAAAGCTGCGCTTTTTGCCTGCCGGTTACTTAGCTCGTTAGCCATCATGACCGAAGACGAACGCTGAGCTCATCTTGTCACTCTTGATGATGAACTTATTAACGGCGGCGTCATCCTCTCAGAATGGTGCGCTTTAATCGTTCGAGAAGTCGACACGGCATTCGTGAGCTGAGCGCATTTGGCCGCAATACTTACCGCAGTTTCGGGGATTGAGAGATATCTCCTATCAGCCTGGTAGGTCAGGGTGCGCGGTAGCGTTCCCTGACATATCCAAAAGCTATTATTGAAATGTCACATAACCGCTTAGGCGGCAATCTGACCTACGCTTGCCGGATTTTCGGGACTATTCCCGATCACCCAACTTAGGCAATCTATCCGCTAAACCCATCGCATGCCTAGTCAACAATTGCTTGGCAAACGGCAGGTGGTCCAGCAAGGTCAGCCCGGCGTTGCGGACGGCGGCTAGCGGTAAATTGTCGTTGGAGAACAGCTTCACCACGCTATTCGTAAAGCCTATGGTTTTACCGTGATCTTGTTGGCGTTGCCTGCTGTAGTTTTTCAGCAGGCGGGCGTCGCCTAAATCGCCGTGCTGCTCGTGTTGATCAATCAACATTTCTGCGAGTAGGGCCACATCGCGTATACCTAGGTTGAAACCTTGGCCGGCCACTGGGTGCAGTTGATGTACAGCGTTGCCGATGATGACGGTGCGGCCGGAGACCATGCTCTCGGCGCGGATCAGGCTCAAGGGAAACGCCCGGCGCGGTGCGGCCAATTTCAGTTCCCCCAAGCGGTAACCGAAGCAGTTTTGTAGCTCGGCGAGAAATTCGCGGTCGCTGACGTTAATCAGGGTTTCGGCTTGCTCGTGCGTGCGCGTCCAAACCACCGACGATTGTTTGCCAGCCCCCGGGAGCAGGGCCAGCGGACCGAATTCTGTAAAACGTTCAAAGGCGATGTTGCGATGCGGCAGCGCCGATTGCACGGTGGTGACCAGCGCGGTTTGACCGTATTCGGTGACTTGCTGCGGAATTTCCAGCAGTTTGCGTACCGTGGAGTTGCCGCCGTCCGCGCCGATCAGCAACTGCGCGCTGACGTTTAAGGAACTGCCGTCGTGCTGTTTCAAACTGACGTTAACCGCATCGCGACCAGACATTAAGCCGGCGACTCGGGTTTGATAAAGACAAACCGTGTCGGTATTTTCGACCAGATCGGCCATGTGCTGTTCGATGTCGCGGGCGACGATCACATATCCCAAGGCTTCCACGCCCTGATCTTCCGCTGCCAGCCGGGTTTTACCGAAATGGCCGCGATCCGAGACGTGGATATGTTTGATGGCAGTGGCTTTATCGGCCACTCCGCGCCAAGCGCCCAAGTCATTGAGCAATTCAACGGTGCCGGCCGCCAAAGCCAGCGCGCGGTCGCCGGCCGGGGAGTGGCGCAGTTGCTCGCGGCTATTGGCTTCGACCAAGGCGATCTTCAAGCCGCTTTTTTTCAGCGCCAGGGCTAGGCAGTTACCGGCTAGACCAGCACCGACGATGATCAGGTCGAAATCATGTTGCATGGTTTAGCCAGCCATCAGTGCTTCGATGTCGGCAACGGCTTTGGGGACGCCATGCGTGAGAATTTCATGACCGTCTTTAGTCACCAGAACATCGTCTTCGATGCGGATACCGATTCCGCGCCATTGCTTGTCGACGGTTTCGCAGTCGGCAGGCACGTATAGACCGGGTTCCACGGTTAACACCATGCCGGGTTCAAGCAAGCGCCATTCGTCTTTGATCTTGTAATCGCCAACATCATGCACGTCCATACCCAGCCAGTGGCCGATGCGGTGCATGTAAAACTGTTTGTATTTTTCGTCCTTGATCAGTTTTTTGGGTTTGCCTTTCAGCAGGCCCAGTTCGATCAAGCCCTTGGTCAGGGTTTCCACCGAAGCGTCATGAGCCTTGTTCCAGGGATTGCCGGGTTTGATCTCGGCCAATGCGGCGGATTGGGCGTCCAGCACCAATTGATAAAGCTGTCTTTGTGGTTCGCTAAATTTGCCCGACACCGGAAAAGTGCGGGTAATGTCGGCGGCGTAATGGTCGCATTCGACGCCGGCGTCGATCAGCAATAAATCGCCCTTGTTGAGTTTGTCTTTGTTTTCCACGTAATGCAGCGTGCAGGCGTTTTTACCGCCAGCGACGATGGACGGATAAGCCACCGCCCTCAGGCCGTCCTGGATAAATTCGTGGATCAGCTCGGCTTCGATTTGATATTCGTACAAACCGGGTTGGCAGGCCTGCATGGCGCGAATATGCGCCTTGGCCGATACTTCGCCGGCGCGGCGCATCAGTTTCAGTTCTTCCGCGCTTTTGAACAAACGCATTTCGTGGACGATGTGCTCCAGCGACACCAGTTCGCCCGGTGCGGTTACGCCGCTGCGCGATTGCTTACGGATGTGGTTGATCCACTCCAGCAGCTTGTGGTCCAGATCGCTGTCCTTGCCCATTGGATAGAACACTTTGCCTTTGTTTTCTAGCATGCCGGGCAGAATGTCGTCCAGATCGTCGATCGGGAAGGAATCGTCTGCTTCGTAATGTTTGGTGGCGCCTTCGAGGCCGGCATGCGCACCTTCCCATAAGGCTTTTTTCTCGTCGAATTCGCGGCAGAACAAAATGTACTCGCCTTGCTCGCGACCGGGGATGAACACCGCCATCGATTCGGCTTCGTTAAAGCCGGTCAGGTAGTAGAAGTCGCTGTCCTGACGGAAGGGGTAGTGCACGTCGCGGTTGCGAGTGCGCTGCGGCGCGCTGGCAATGATGGCGATATTGCCTTTACCAATGTGTTTCATCAGGCTGGCGCGGCGTTTTTTGAATTCACTTTGTTTCATGGTCGATCTTTTAATTAATGCGGTTGCGATTGATTGAGTTCGGCAAATTGGTCGCGGACGGTAAACACTGCGGCGCGCACATATTCGCGAATTTCGATTAAGGCATTTTCGTCTTCTTCGTCACCCACATCGGCATCGATTTTGGTCAGCTCTATCATGTCGCGCATCACTTCGGCAGTATCGCCTGGCCAGTCGGCGCCGGTCTGTGCGTAACCCACCCCGAATAAAAAGCCCTGACACCAGCAGCGTAGGGCTTCCACTTGCTCGTCAATGGGCTCGTCGTCTTCCGGCATCAGCAAATCGAAAGCAAAATCCTCATTTTGGTTTTCCAGTAACACGCGGGTTTTTTCGAATACACCGTGCAGCAGGGCTTTGTCTTCGTCGATCAATTGTTGCTCGTCGTCGATTAGTTCCCGCAGCCAGTTTTCAACGTCGGCGCGGATTTCGACGCAGAGCATGCCGGTGGCGATGCCATGGGCTTCGGCGGCGCTAATGTCGGCGTCTTGTTGCTCTAAAATCGCTTCAACTGAACGGTAGGTCATCTGGGCTGCGCTTCCTATTAAAGCTGTTTAATAACATGGCTTATGCTAACATTCTTAGCCATCTACTATGATTATAACGTCATATCGGCCCACACTCTTGCTATGTCTGAAACAGAAAAAGATCCGTCAACCGAACTGGAAGCCTTGGAAGCGAAACTCGATACGCTCATAGCCCAATTCAATCAAGTCAAAAGCGAGAATAAGTCCTTGAAAGTGAAACAGGATGCCTTGGTTAGGGAAAAAGCCAAGCTGTTGGAAAAAACCACCTTGGCCAAAACCCGGGTTGAAGCCATGATTGCCCGCTTGAAAGCCATGGAGCACGATTCGTGAGTAAAGCCGTCCAGCCTGTTTCGCTGAATATCCTGGATAAGGAATATAAAATCGCCTGTGCCGCCGACGAAAAAGATACCTTGATCAGCTCCGCGCGCGAGTTGGATAGACAAATGCGCAAAATTCGCGATACCGGTAAGGTCAGCAGCACCGACCGCATTGCGGTGCTGGCGGCTCTAAATTTGGCTCACGATTTGGGTGCATCCAATAAGACCGAAGTCAACGGCAGTTTTGATATTTGTGAGCGGTTGGCCGATTTGCGCAGCAAAATCGAAAACGCTTTGGAAAACCCGTAGTTCCCCGGTAGACTATTATTCCTATCTCCTGCGGCGTTCGAGCAGTACTGGGTGTTTCCTGAACCTGTTTTTACCCCGGAAACTTTTTGCCTTTCATGGTGCGCATGCCTGTTTATTCAGGAAGCCTGATTGACTGGATTTGGTTTCCACTTGAACCTTCGGTTCAAGGACGAAAGTATCAGACGGCGCAGGCGGGAGATCTCTTCGTTTATTCCTTTCTTTGTCAGTTAGGCTGATTTGCAGAGCGGTTAATCTGCTCTTAGCTTGCTGGCGGTTCCAAGCGGTTTTTGTTCTAGCGCGTCTCAAGTGAAATAGAGTTGTTCCTATGCTTTTTGTGTAGTCTGCATAACTCGACGCCACTTAGCTCTTCCTACATCGTCAAAACAGCTTCCTTAGCGTCGTGTGCACCATTGGCCTTCGGGGAACTTGTTTCGGGAAACTAAGACTCAGCAACGATAGCCAACTGTTCGCCATCCGGCTAAGCAGCATGCCAGACAATCGGGTTACTGCCTTGACGTGTTGCGGATTAAGCCTTAGTGTCTCTAGTCAGAGCCCCAAAACTTAAATAAATAACTCGGAAAAAATGACTATCGAATCCCTGATCAATTTTGCGATTCAATTTTTCGGTGCGGCAGCCGCTGCGTATTTGGCCTATCTCGCCTTCCAGAAACGCCGGATTCAGCTAGGTACTGAACCGACCTTGCCGCAGTACTTCATTCGGCGCGGCACTTACTGGAGTGGGATTGCTCTTTACTGCACGTTGATGGCGGCCATCTTCTTTTTGCTGACCTGGCAGTGGTTACCCTTAGAACCGCTAGTAACGCTGATCGTTAGCCACTTGCGAGCGGGCGAGTTGGTGAATCTGCTATACGGTTTGGACGGGAATAAATTATTACCGTTAATCGCTGCCGGCATCATGCTGTTTTTCGTTGCCTGGGAAAGTCCGTTTAACCCGTTGCTGATATTGCGGGACAGCATTCACGACGCCTTTGCGATACCGACCAAAGCCGTTGAAGTGTATAACGCGCTGATCAAATCCCGGCTGTCGGCGGTTGACGATAAAATAAAAGCCCAAATTGCCGACCGTCTGTTGGTGCAAAGCATCGACGCCGGCGATTTCGATAAATCCGGTGCGACGGTCGAATATAAATGGGCGCATAACAGCCTGCTGTTCGACCAGATTCAACATTACGCCGACCAATCTTCGTACCGACGCTTATTCAGCGAGCCTTCGCTGAAATGGGGCGAAATCTGCATTTCCTATAATGCAATGTCGGAAAAAGTGAATATTTGGAAAGAAGCCGAACCGCATTACACCAAGACCGTCAACTTGCTAAAGGACTTGGACCGACTGACCAGTCTTCTGTGCCGATTGTTGGCGGCGGCGGTGGTATTCGGTAGCCCTAGCGAGGACGAACTGTGGGCCACCGTGAAGAAACTGGGCGGCAATGTCCATGAAGCACGCTTGAAACATACCTACAAATACCTGCTGATATTTGCCGCCGCGACGGCTTTCGGGGTGATTTTGGGCCGGGAAGTATCGGTGGCGCTGCACAACGTGTTTTTGTTTTCGGACAAGCCGCTCCCGCACTTTAGCTACACGACTCTACGCTGGATAGCCTACTCGATCGCGATTTACGTGGTGCCGATCACGCTGGTTTTCGCTTTGCGCAGTGTCGCATTCCGGCACCAACAGGAACCCGCCGAACAGAATTACGGCTTTTACATGGCAATCATGTTCGTCGGTTTCTTGCTCAGTACCACCATATCGACGTTTATCCTGGAGTTAACCTTTTACCGTCGGGATGATTTTAATTTTCTGGATAGTTTCCTCGACCATGCCCGCTGGGGGATTATGCCGGCGTTGATTTGCGGATTCGTGGCCTACCGGATGGACGCCCCGGCCAGCGAAGCAGAAGCCCTGAGTAAAACCATCCTGTCTGCGGTTTTGGGTTTTCTGGCCTGGGGCGGGATTGCGGTGATTTTCATGCTGTATGCGACGGATGATTTGGCGATTGAGAAATTGAATTTGCGGTTTACCTTGGTGGGGACGGCGTTTTTTGTATCGGGTTTGTTGGGGGCGGCGGCTCGGTTTAAGACGGCAAGTGATTAAAATTAGATTTGTTTAGTTGGAGCGGGCTTGCTGTTTATGTGTCGCTAGCGCGACGGTTTTTTGTATGTCGGGTTTCGGCCCGACAGCCGAGTAACTTTTCTTTGTTTGGCCAAAGAAAAGTCACCAAAAGAAACGCCACCCGGACGCCGCTTGTTACCTGCGCGCCGAAGCTTTTATCGAGGGTCGGCAGAAGGGGCTTCCCAGCCCCTCCGCCGACGTGCGGCATCCCTGCCGCACCCCTTCGGGCTATTCTCGATAAAAGCTCCGGTGCTCGGCGCGGCATACGGGAGAAAACCCCGCGCCAAGTCCGACAATTTGTTATTTAAGAAGTTTTGTAACGCCGAATGATTTAAGGTCAACATACGGCGCAATACGGCTACGCCTATTGACGCCCTACAAATTGCAACTTACGGCCTTTAATTTTGTGGAGATAGATTTATGGGAAGTGTTCAGCCATGCTACGTTGGAATTGATTTAGCATTTGCAAAGAATAAGCATCTCCCAATAGTTGTGTGCTCCTGGGAAAACGGACGATTAGTCCCGCAACCTCTCCGCCGTTTTGCTTTCGCTCCACCTCGCGGAAAAGGTAACGCTGCGACACTTAAGCAAGAATCGATATGTTGTTTTGCAAGAGAGGCGCGGATTTATATTGAATCCGTCTGTAACCAGTTAGCGTTACATCCATTGCGTATTGGCATTGATGCCCCCAGTGAGCCACGAAACTCAAAAATAAGAAGGCGATTGGCAGAGACAGAACTTGATAGAGTTGGTATAAGCTGTTTTGCCACTCCAAGTACTAGCGAGTTTGATGTAATTCTCGATAAGGTACGAAAACATCTAGCTGCTGGAGGCGAAGAGAGCCGGATTCCCCATGCAAATCAACTATGGATGCTAGTGGGCTTCGCAATGTTTGAAGAATTGTCACATCTTGCGCCATGTTTAGAAGTTTTCCCTCAAGCCACGGCAAGAGTTTTGGGGGCCTCCCAGCTTCACAAATCGCGACCAGGAGCTGTTGAGGCACAATTGAGTGCAGTGGCGCGTTATACAGGTTGGCCAGTACATGAGGAGGATGTGTATAGTTTGAGAGAAATTGCTTGGGGAGATAGGCATGATCAACTCGATGCTTACCTTTCCGCATGGGTTGCTAGCTTGGAGGAATCAGAAAGAATGGCCTACGGAGTACCGCCGAACGACGCAATTTGGGTACCAAAATTGGGTCCCGAGAAGCCGTCGATAATACCTGTGGATACTCCAGCCACTCCTAAGCTTTCAATAGGGTTAGATCTGCAACACCTTTGCCCAGGATGTGGAAAGAAAGAATTCAAACAATGGCCATTAGGTTGGGATTCGCATGCGGCCCATAAGTGCGAAGGACTTAAAGAAACTGATCAGGAAAAGCGGAAGTTAGAGTTTCGAAGTAAATATTTGTACAAAGTGCCATAACTCGACAATAACATATATCGTGCAATAACTTTGCGGAACGGTTTTCTCCCGTATGCCGCGCCGAGCACCGGAGTTTTTGAGCGGAATAGCCCGTAGGGGTGCGGCATGGATGCCGCACGTTGACGAAGGGGCAGGAAGCCCCTTTCGGCAACCCCGTTCAAAAGCGAGGAGCGCAGGGAATAAGCGGCATTCGGGTGGCTTTTTCTTTGGATACTTTCTTTTGGCCACGCAAAAGAAAGTATCTCGGCTGTCGGGCCGAGACCCGACATACAAAAGAACCGTCGCGTTAGCGACACAACTAAAAAACCTGGATCCCCGCTTCGCGAGGAAGAAGGTAAGAAACCTAAACGTTATACGGCGTAGAAATCCAATCCCTCAACACCGCCTCATCCCGCTCCGGCAAATAAGCAAAATCCCCGGAAATATCCTTGTACACCGACTCGGCACTGTAAGTAGAGACCAACTTGCCTTTCACCATATAAAAAAACCAGGCAAACGGATAACCGGCCTGACGGTCAAAACGGCTTAGCACATTACTCAAAGCACTGCCTTTTTTACCAGCAAAGTCTTCTAAGTGCGGAAGGTTGTTTTTGTGAGTGTTGACGATTTCCACGTTGACGATTTGTTCGCCGAAACGGCCGGTATGCCGATAGGGACGGATGATCCAGTCTTCGGACATGTTGTGTTTCTGGCCGGCGCTGCTGCGGTTCCAGTCTTCCATAAAACGTTGCACCGGGTGTTCGCCGGGATGACGTTCGTTGATGACTTCCATGAACAGTTTGACATCGGTTTTACGGCGGTAGGTATATCTCGAATGTCCGAAGCCGAAGCTCTCGATGCAAAAGGGTTGCAGCGGGTCGATGAATTCTTCCAGGTCGGCCGGCGGATTGCCTTCATCGACCAGCATCCGATCGGATACTTCGTGGGTTTTATCGATTTCGATCAGGGTAAATTCTTCGGCTTTAGCGCCGGTCTGCACCACAAAGTACAGGGTTTTGCCGGTCTGCTTGGTGGCGATCAGCTTTTGCTCCAGCGTGTAATCAATCAGGGTTTGCAGGTTTTGCCCGCATTCCAGAAACGTGCGCTCAACCCATTCGATTAAATCGTTGGCGATGCGCTTACCGGCCATATCTACCACGCCACCCAAGCGGTACCACTCGTCGCCGGTTAAGGCTAGGCGGATCGGATGGTCGGGAATTAGCGCCTGTAGCTTGTTGAACAACAATTCGTCGGTTTGACCGGGGATGATTTTTTTACAGCAATCGGTAATGTCTTGTCCGGCAAGATTGAGTCGTGATTCAGTCATGATCGGCTTCAGGAGTGGAGTTTGAATTTAAGCGCTGCTGCACCAGTTCGCGGACATCCGGTTCCGGATCGTCGGCTAGACCGGGTAGGTGCGCAGGGTCGACTTTTAGCGCGGCTGTGTAACGGACTACCCAGTCGCTGTCGTTCAACAGCATGGCCGCATCTTCCGCAGACATGCGTTCTGCGACAATACGTCTTACATCGGGCGAGCGGTCGTTGGCCATTAGCCCTAAGCTGACTTCCGGTAGCCGTTCGGCAACCCGTTTACGGACTTGTAGGTCGTCGTCTTTGATAAAGCGAAACAATCGACCAGGCGGCAACCGTTTGGCTACCATCAAGCGCACGATATAGTCAGGATCGTCAGCCAGCAATTCCAGGTGTTCCGGATCGATGCGATCTGCCACCGTCATACGCACTTCGCGGTCCGGGTCGTCGATCAATGCCTGTAATTGCTGGATTGGCAGCCGGAAAGCCACGGCGCGGCGGACCACTTCATCTTCATCGGTAATGAGCGCCGATAAGGATTTTAACGGGGCGTAGCGCACGGCAATGGCGCGGCGCTCCCAAAACGGGTCTCGCAGATAATGCGAGGCATAGGCTGGGTTAACCCGAAAGAAACGGTCGATTTGTCGACCGCTATTGATAAATACGCAGGTATCGCCGGGCATGCATCGGCCCATTAACAAGGTTTTACTCCGAAATGGGCAGAGGCTGCAATCGGCGACGGGCAGGGTAACAGGGCTGTCTTGTTCCGCCATGTTATCGCCTTATTCGCCAATAACTTCTGCTATCACAATGCCGGAGGCGTTCTCGTAGTTATCGGTAATCCGTAGGCAATGTTCTCGGCCATCGACCAGGTAAAGATTGAAGCCTGTGCCTTCCAATAAAGGTTCATTGTTGGGCAGGTCGTCGTCCATGCAATAGGTGAAATGCACGCCCGGATATTCACCGCGCAAAGCGCCCACTACCGTCTCGTTCAAGTCTTGGCCGTTAATTTTGTCGGCGATGGTTTGTAATTGCTCTGGACTAATCATCGTTAGGATTCCTGTTCGAAACAAACGCGTTGCACGGGCTGGATGCCCATCGATTTGGCGAGCCACGGGGGTGGGGCATGCGCTAAAACGATTTGCAGCTGCTTAATGATTTGGGTTATGGCCTCGCCCTGATCCGCTTTGATCGGATGAATGCCGTATTTGATTATCTTGGCCGCCGCCGGGCCGCCAATAGAAGCAATATACAGCACTTGGCAGTCGGCTATCAGCTCTGCTCGGTAAACATTTTTATCATCATGCAGGCGTTGGGCATCGATATTAATGCTGCGTACATCGATTAGACGGGCCTCGTCGGCGGCAATTTGATAAACCAAGAACTGCCGGCAAGAGCCGAAATGTCCGCTAATCGACTGCGGATCGTCACTGCCGATGGCGATTCGGATCGAGCTGGCCGATTCAAGTGTCTGAGCGGTATCGACTTTTGGCGTGTTTGCTTCGTCATTTTGCAGGATGCGCAACGAGTCGCGGATGCTCTCGGCGTCGGCAACGATACCGAAATTGTTTAACGCTTGTTGGAACTGTGCGTTGCCCAGTTCGGCCAGACTGCTCTCGTTCAAAACGTTCCCGCTACAGGCTCGTAAAACGGAGATAAACAGTTTGGGTGGGGTATTGGGCAGGGCGCGAGCTGCGAGCCCGATGCGCAGGGCCAGTTCCCTGGATAAGGTCGACTGGCTCATGGTGTCACGCCACTAAAGGCAGAATGCAGTTGTCGATTGGGCAAACCTTCACGCATTGCGGTTCGTCGTAATCGCCATTGCATTCCGTACAGGTCTTTTTGTTGATTTCAAACACGATCGCACCTTCTTTGATCGAGTCAGTTGGGCAGACCGGCAGACAATCGCCGCAGGAGATGCATTCTTCAGCAACAATATATAAAGTCATAATTACCTCATAATTCCGACAAGCGTTTTGCTTGCAAAGTCATCGGGATTTTAGGGGGAGCATCCATAGGCTCAAAGTAGTATTTTGAACCGTCGCCTAAGACGACTTCGCCGCCCCATCTATCGGGGCTATCGAATTCCAAGGATTCGATGGTTTCTTCAAGGTCTTTTTTGGCAATGTAGAACAGCAATTTGCCGTCTTCACGTTTCCTGAGCATGACGCTAGGCATTGGGATTCTCCAGACAAGAGTAGGTCGGGTTACGACTGCATGGATGCAGGAGGATAGGTAACGCAGGAGCAGTTACCTATCCGATAGCCGTAACCCGACACGAGGGCTTTGAAATGTTGGGTTACGCTCTTTACGTTGGCTCAGCGCGTAACCCAGCCTACATTAACGAACTAGGTCGTAGTTGTAGTCGGTGGTTCCCATACCTTTGGTTTCTTTATCCAGCTGTTCCAACAAGGCGTTGACAATGGTGGTCAGCAGATACATACCGCCTTCGTAACCTAGCGTTGTCATGCGGTGCAGATGATGACGATCGAAGATTGGGAAGCCGATACGGATCAAAGGTACTTCGAACTCTTCGCCTTTGTAGAAGGTGTCGCGTTGGATGAATTTGCCGTAGGAGTTGCCGATCATGAAGTCCGGTTTGTTGGTGAACATCAATGAACGGAAGTGCCACAAGTCTTTGCCGATATGAACAGTAGCGGTTTGGCCATATGGAGAGGCTTTCAACACTTCTTCAACTGCTTTTTTGTAACGTTTGTTCGCGTGGTTGACTAGCACGTCTGTTACCTCGGCGCCCATTTCCAGCAGGAATTTGGTCATACCCAAAGCAAAGTCAGCATCGCCGTACAGGGCAAACTTTTTGCCGTGTAACCAAGCGTGTGAGTCGGTCATCATATCAACATAACGGCCACGCTCCACTTCCAGTGATTTTGGAATCGGTTTGCCGGTTAGTTCGGAGATTTTCATCAGGAACTGGTCGGTCCACTCCAAGCCCATTGGGATGTTCAGCTTAGGCGCGTCATGTTTCCAACTGTTTTCCAAGAATTTTTTGGTTTTTTCCAATTGCCAAGGTTGCAACAGAATGGTCGTAATCGCATTCGGCGCGTCTTTGACTTCGTCGATCGTGGTGCCACCGGCATACATGTTGAAGTGACCATCAGCAGGCGTATCCAATACTTCGGTAGGATCGCTCAACAAGGTATGGTCGACGCCCATTTCGTTCAACATCCGGTGAATGACGCGGAAGTTGCCCAAATAGGTTTCAAAGCCAGGAACTAAGTTGATTTTGTTGTTACTGCCAACTTCGTATTTACCTTCAGGCATCACACCTTTCTCAAGGGTGAAGTAGCGGGCAATGCCTTCGAACATATTGTCCCAACCAGTGGTATGGCTACCAACGAAGCTAGGCGTGTGAGCGAATGGTACAGGGTAGTCTTGATCGACGTGGCCTTCTTTTTTTGCGTTGTTGATAAACGCATTCAAGTCGTCGCCGATAACTTCCGCCATACAGGTGGTCGATACCGCAATCATGGTAGGTTTGTACAGGGCTTTCGCATTTTCCAAACCGGCAAACATGTTTTTCTGACCGCCGAATACCGCTGCGTCTTCAGTCATCGAGTCGGACACGCAAGAGATAGGCTCTTTGAAGTGACGGTTGAAGTAAGTACGGAAGTAAGCCACGCAACCTTGTGAACCGTGCACATAAGGCATGGTTTTTTCGAAACCCAGTGCGCACAGAACCGCGCCTAAAGGTTGGCAAGCTTTTGCAGGGTTAACAGTAATCGCTTCGCGTTGGAAGTTCAGTTCTTGGTATTCCTTGGTGGTAGTCCACTGGAATACTTCGTCTATGGTTTCTTGCGGATGACGTTCTTCGTATTGCTCACGTTTGTTGGCCAGGTTTTCCTTGTATTCGTCATTTCTAAATAAAGGATAACTTGGTTCTATTTTATCGACATTTTGGCTCATGATAATCTCCTAACGCGCCACTAATCTGTGGTCTAGCGTTGATTGGATTTTGCCGGGACGAAATCCCGACCGACATTTGGGTTCCTGGTAGGGTGGGCAGTAGCCCACCCTACGGATTACGCAACCGCTTTAACGGGTTCGCTTTCGGTAGCCTCGGTTTTCCAAGGTGCTTTAAAGCTTTTCCAGCAAGGATTGTTGATGGTCATGTCCATATCGCGGGGCGAAAATGGCAAAACCGTCATAGCCGTGATAAGGGCCTGAGTAATCCCAGGAGTGCATTTGACGGAAAGGCACACCCATTTTTTGGAAAATGTATTTTTCCTTGATGCCGGAGCCGACCAAGTCAGGTTGGACTCTTTTCACGAACTCTTCAAATTCGTAGCCTGTTACGTCGTCATACAACAATGTCGCATTGCCCATTTCTTTAATGGTACGGTCGTAGTCGTCGTTGTGACCGAACTCGTATCCGGTACCTACTACTTCCATGCCCAAATCTTCGTAGGCGCCGATCACGTGGCGAGGACGCAGACCGCCGATGTATAACATCACGCGTTTGCCTTCCAGGCGGGGTTTGTATTTAGCGATTACTGCATCGTATTCGGCTTTGTAGCGTTCGATTACGCGCTCAGCACCTTCTTTGATGGTGTCATCGAAGTGAGCAGCAATTCTGCGCAAAGACTCGGCGATTTTGGTCGGGCCAAAGAAGTTGTACTCGATCCAAGGGATGTTGTACTTTTCTTCCATGTGGCGCGCGATGTAGTTCATCGAACGGTAGCAGTGAATCAAGTTCAGTTTTACTTTTGGGGGTTTTTCGATCTCGGCAATGGTGCCGTCGCCGGACCATTGGGCAACCACGCGCAGACCCATTTCTTCCAACAAAGTACGTGATGCCCATGCATCGCCGCCGATGTTGTAGTCGCCGATCACGGCTACGTCGTATGGAGTGGTCGGGAAGCTTTCGTCGCCATCGCGGTTTTCCAAGACCCAGTCGCGGATCGCGTCGTTAGCGATATGGTGACCCAGCGATTGCGAAACACCGCGGAAACCTTCGCAACGTACTGGCACGATGGTTTTGTTGTGTTCTTTGTTTTTAACTTTAGAAACCGCTTCGATGTCGTCGCCGATCAGACCGATTGGGCACTCGGATTGAATTGAGATACCTTTGTTGAGCGGGAACAAAGTTTCGATTTCGTCGATACATTTGGCCAGTTTTTTATCGCCGCCGAAGACGATGTCTTTCTCGGTAAAATCCGAGGTAAAGTTCATGGTACCGAAGGTGTTAACGCCTGTAGTTCCTACGTAGTAGTTACGGCGACCGGCACGTGAATATTGTCCACAGCCCACCGGACCGTGTGAAATATGGATCATGTCCTTAATAGGACCCCAAACCACACCTTTCGAACCGGCATAGGCGCAACCACGAATGGTCATGACACCTGGTAAGGATTTACGGTTGGACGTGATACATTTATTTGATTTTTCCAAGCTTTGATCGTTAACGGCCAAATGTTTGGCGCGATCGGCTTTGGCTTTTTCGGGATAGACTTCCAGCACTTCTTGAATAAGCGCTTCGGTCTCTTCTCTTGTCATGGCTGCCATGATGAAATCCTCCTGGTAGTCGTGGGTAATCCCCCACAGACCTGTTAGGAACAATGCGAAAGCAGGTTGAGCCGGCGTTAGGGACCAGCCCAACCTACATAGTGATTAAGCTGAAGCTTCTGCCGCTGCGGTGATACCGACAACGCTTTCGTCCACTTCTTCCATAACACCAAACTCCATTAACAGGTCTTCCAATTCGTCCATAGTGATGGGAGTTGGGATGACCAGGTTGGTGTTGTTGATGATTTTGGTAGCCAAGTCGCGGTATTCTTGCGCTTGTTTAGCTTGTGGTTCGTACTCGATAACAGTCATACGGCGAATTTCAGCGCGTTGTACAACGTTGTCGCGTGGTACGAAATGGATCATGTGTGTGCCCATTTTCGCTGCCAACTCCATGATCAGTTCGTCTTCACGAGCTGTTTGACGCGAGTTGCAGATCAAACCGGCTAAACGTACGCCGCCTGAATTGGCGTATTTCACGATACCTTTAGCGATGTTGTTGGCAGCGTACATAGCCATCATCTCGCCTGAGCATACGATGTAAATTTCTTGCGCTTTGTTTTCACGAATTGGCATCGCGAAACCGCCGCACACAACGTCACCCAATACATCGTAGAAAACGAAGTCGAGGTCTTCGGTGTAAGCGCCTTCTTCTTCCAAGAAGTTGATCGCGGTGATAACACCACGGCCAGCACAACCAACGCCTGGCTCTGGACCGCCGGACTCAACGCATTTGATATCGCGGTAACCGACTTTCAACACGTCTTCCAGTTCCAAATCTTCAACGCTGCCGGCATCAGCTGCCATTTGCATGATAGAGTTTTGCGCTTTAGCATGCAGGATTAAACGAGTAGAATCGGCTTTAGGGTCGCAGCCGACGATCATTACTTTTTTGCCCAGCTCAGCCAAGCCAGCAACCAGGTTTTGCGTGGTGGTAGATTTACCGATACCACCTTTACCGTAAATAGCACATTGACGTAATCTCGCCATGATCTTCTCCTCTTGAGTAGGTGTTGTTAATAACAAGCTGATAACAGCAATGGCCGTGCCAAAGTTTTA
>FSSH01000388.1_pt1 | contig 58157 bp, 51 predicted proteins | sample 1166101 | NCBI WGS metagenome assembly FSSH01 (sample SAMEA32972668, study PRJEB13176) | freshwater metagenome | biome: Drinking water system; feature: Biomass in drinking water that filtered by 0.45 um membrane; material: drinking water | place: USA | collected 2012-12-20 | depth 0 m | reverse complement strand
GCCGCCAGGCGACTTGTCTGGGAGTTGATCTGTTAACCGCTACAATCTATTGGAAGGTAATGTGCTCTAGGTCGCTAATTGAGTAGATTTATGGAGTTTCGTACTCGCTTAATTTTTTCCACCGGTTGATAATCAAGCAAAACAACTTGGCAGTTTGCTCTGCATCGTAAAGAGCAGAGTGAGCTTTATCGTTATCCCAAGTCAGTCCAGCGGCCTGAGCAATTTTTGCTAAGACCGTTTGACCGTACATTAGTCCACCTAGTGTTGCAGTGTCGAAGCTACTGAATGGATGAAACGGGCTGCGTTTATAGTTGGTCCGTTCAATCGCAGCGTTCAAAAAGTTGATATCGAAAGCAGGGTTATGACCAACCAAAATAGCTCGTTTGCATTCGTTACGTTTTACAGCAGCTTTGATAGGAGTAAACAGCTTGGTCAGTGCATCCTTCTCTTCGATTGCCATGCGGAAAGGATGATATGGGTCGATGCCGGTGAACTTTAATGCTGCATCATCCAACTCGGAGTTTTTGAAAGGAATAATATTGCAATGATGTTTTTCGGTGATGTGTAACCAACCATCGGTGTCTGGTTCAACTATCACTGCGGCTATTTCTAATAGCGGATTTTTTTTTGAATTAAAGCCAGCGGTCTCTATATCGACGATAACAGGAAGATAACCTCTGAAACGGTTAGCTAACGGATTTAGGTTTATTTCCATTGAGTTGTGGTTGGCTAAAAAAGACGGTTGTACGGTATGTTACGTGAGTTTCGGACAGGTATAAACAATATTCAATTGATGAGGTGAAGTTATGCAAGACGGGAAAAAAGGTTGGATGATCGTTGGGTTGCTGACTGTATTAAGCGGTTGTGCGACAACCAGCGCTGTCGACCCGAAGGATCCTTGGGAGGGCTGGAACAGAGGCGTGCAATCGTTCAATGATGGCGTCGACAATTATGTCATGAAACCGGTTGCCAAAGGCTACGATTGGGTTATGCCGGATTTTGCCGACAAAGCCGTCACTAACTTCTTCAGTAATGTCGATGATATAGGCGTTTGTGCCAACGATGTATTACAAGGTAAGCTTCTACAAACTGGTCAGGACAGCGCACGTTTCTTGGTCAACACTACCATTGGTGTGGCAGGTCTGATTGATGTCGGCACCATGATTGACTTACCCAAACACAATGAGGACTTTGACCAAACCTTAGGTTATTGGGGCGTTCCGACCGGTCCTTATCTGGTGTTACCGTTTTTCGGACCGAGTTCGCCGCGTGGGGTATTTGGTTTGGTGGGAGATGCGGCGATGAATCCGTTTACATACGCTGGCATTTACTTAAACCCTGGTTGGATAGGGGCAGCGGCCTCCATTGGTCCCGGAGCATTGAAAGTTGTTGACGCCCGTTCTGATCTATTAGCTATCGAAAAAGTCGCTACTGAAGCCGCACTGGATCGCTACGAGTTTTTCAAAAATGCCTATCTTTCCAGACGTAATTACTTAATTCACGATGGCAAGGTTTTGGATGAAGATGTGCTGAAATTTGACGAGATGCAAGGCGGCGGGCGTGGACCGCTTGACCCGAATCCTTATTGATTTAAGCGGTTCAACTCTGATGTGAAAATGGCCGCAAAGCACATAGCTTTGCGGCTTTTTTATGACCTCAAATCAAACGTACGACTACACAATCCTGCTCGGATTTGATTAATTCTCCGGCAACTATCCTGTTTTCCAGAATTATCTCAGGTGACACGTCGCAGGCTACCCTTAGATAATTGGGTGTGTAGCCAAAATGACGGGTAGTACCGTCGTTCTGAGACTCTTTTTGTCCTTCCCATAATATGCTGGCTTGCTGGCCGAGGTTTTCTGCAATAAACCTGCGTTTCATTGTGTCGGCTAATTCGTGCAATTGCTTGCTGCGCTGTTTTTTGGTGTTCTGATCGATCTGATCCGGCAAGCCTGCCGCTTTCGTACCTTCGCGAGGTGAATAGCTAAAAATGTGAATATGACCAAATCCAAGGTTTTTGATGTAATCAAAACTTTCCTGCCATTCTTGTTCGGTTTCGCCGGGAAAGCCGACGATGATGTCGGTGGTAATATTGAAATGCGGAATCGTCGCTCTAGCCAGCCGAACGATCTGGCCGAATTCTTCCGTTTTACAGCGTCTGGCCATACGGCGTAACACGCTGTTGCTGCCGCTCTGCAAGGGTAAATGCAGGTGTGGCATCAGTCGTGCGTTTTTGAACAGATCGAAGAAACCCTCAGGTAATTCCCAAGGCTCTAATGAACCGAGCCGAAGACGTGGAATGGCGGTTTTATCGAGTATTGTCGTGATTAATTCGACCAGATTACTGGCGATATCACTACCGTAACCGCCCAAATGTACACCGGTAATGATGGCTTCGTTGATGCCTTGGCTGTGCAAATTGTTGATTTCGTCTATCACGTCTTGAATGGGCCGGCTGTATTCTTCGCCGCGTGCAACTGTGACAATACAAAAGGTACAACGATACCGACAACCGTCTTGAACTTTGACGAATGCCCTTTGCCGGCCTCGACTGAATAAGGATATTTCGCCTGGTTCAGTTGACATGGCTGGCATACTATCCATATCCAATTCGGCTAGCGTCTTTTCCACCAGTTGGTTTTTGTCGCTGTTGCTCACAATTAAATCCACACCCATCAACTGTGCAGCTTCAGCTTCGTTTAAGGTCGCATAGCAGCCACTAACCACGAGTTTGGCCTGCGGATTATCTCGATGGATACGGCGGATTAATTGTTTGGATTTTTTGACCGCGTCCTGGGTCACTGCGCAGGAGTTAATCACCACCATTTGCGCGTCATTCACGTTTCGGGTGATAGCGTGACCTTTGTTTTGAAAGGCTTGAGCCCAGGTTTCCAGTTCGGCTTCGTTGAGGCGGCAGCCCAGAGTTTTTAAATGGATTTGCATGTTCGGTTTAACCAAAAAACCAGTAAGTCACAAAAATAGCGGCAGTAATGCCACCGATGTCGGCAATAATTCCACAGGCGGCGGCATGGCGTATCTGTTTAATGTTCACAGCGCCGAAATACACCGCCAACACATAAAAAGTTGTCTCGGTGCTGCCTTGTACCACCGACGCCAGTCGACCTGCAAAAGAATCGGCGCCGTAAGTCTGCATCGTGTCTATCATCATCGCCCTTGCGCCGCTGCCGCTGAACGGCTTTATCAGCGCGGTCGGCAGTCCGTCAATGAACCGGTTGTCGATACCGACATAATTTACCAACAGTCGAACGCCGTCTGTGACTAATTCCAATGCACCGCTAGCGCGAAACACCCCGAAGGCGACCAGCATTGCCACCAGATAGGGAATGATGGTGATCGCGGTCTGAAAGCCTTGTTTGGCACCTTCGACGAACAATTCGTAAACGTTCAGGCGTTTACAGGCCGCAGCTAAAATAAAAGAAATCACCAGGCTAAATAGGACCACGTGACTGGCCAATGCCGATTGTTCGAGCATTTCGGCCTGATTCAAGCCGGAAAAGTAAGCCAAAATACCTCCGACCAGCGCAGTGATAGCGCCTAAATAAGCTAGCACTACGTTGTCTAGCAGATTTATCTTTTGCACGCTCGCGACAGCTAGCAAACCGGTAACGGTAGACATATAGGTGGCGATTAATATCGGAATAAAGACGTCGGTCGGATTAGCAGCGCCGAGTTGGGCCCGATAGGCGAATATGGTCACAGGAAATAGCGTCACCGACGAGGTGTTGATGACCAGGAATAGAATTTGCGCGTTGCTAGCTGTTTCGGGATGCCGATTCAGCGTCTGCATCTCCTGCATGGCCTTGATGCCCATCGGTGTCGCGGCGTTGTCTAGCCCGAGCATATTGGCGGCAATATTCATCACCATTGCGCCTAGTGCTGGATGGCCCTTCGGGATTTCCGGCATCAGTCTGTTAAATAGCGGATTGAGTAACTTGGTCAATAAATCAATAAACCCGCTGTGTTCGCCGATTTTCATGATCCCCAGCCACAGGGCCAGTAGGCCGCTTAATCCCAATGAGATATCGAACGCGGTTTTCGAGAGACTGAACATCGCATTCATCAACTCGGCAAACACCTTCGTATCGCCCAGCACCAGCAATTTGAAAGTCGCTGTGGCAAAGGCACTTAGGAAAAAAAACACCCAGATGAAATTCAGCAACAAGCTATCCCAATATTTAGCCGATTTTCTTGGCTAAATCTGCTGCGTAGCCGGTATAGCTATGCGGAGTCAGAACCATCAGCTCTGCCTTCGCATCAGCCGGAATCTCCAGTTTTTCGACGAAGGCGCGCATGCCGTCGCCGGTAACGCGTTGGCCTCGGGTCAATTCTTTCAGTTTTTCGTAAGGCTTTTCGATGCCGTAACGACGCATTACGGTTTGAATTGGCTCGGCCAGCACTTCCCAATTTTGATCGAGGTCTTGATTGATCAAAGTGGGGTTGATTTCCAGTTTGGAAATGCCTTTTAAAGTCGATTGGATGGCGATGCTGGTGTGGGCGATGCCGACGCCGATATTGCGCAACACCGTCGAGTCCGTTAGGTCGCGCTGCCAGCGCGATACCGGCAGTTTCTCGGCCAGAAACCCGAAGATGGCATTGGCCAATCCCAGATTGCCTTCCGAGTTTTCGAAATCGATCGGGTTGACCTTGTGCGGCATGGTCGAGGAGCCGACTTCGCCGGCAATGGTTTTTTGTTTGAAATAACCCAGCGAGATATAGCCCCAGACGTCGCGGTCGAAGTCCAGTAAGATGGTATTGAAGCGCGATAGGGCGTGGAAAAACTCGGCCATGTAGTCGTGCGGTTCGATCTGGATAGTGTAAGGGTTGAACCTCAGGCCCAGCGACTCGACGAAATTTTGCGCGAATTGCGCCCAATCGACATCCGGATAAGCGACGCTGTGAGCATTGTAATTGCCGACCGCGCCGTTAATTTTGCCCAGCAGTTCTACCTTGGCCAATTGCTCGCGCTGACGCTGCATGCGGGCGACGACGTTGGCGAATTCCTTGCCGACCGTGGTCGGGGTCGCCGATTGGCCATGGGTACGCGACAACATCGGTTGTTCAGCGCTGTCCAGAGCCAGTTGTTTGATGGCTTTGATGGTGGCGTCGATTTCGGCCAAAATCAGACCGTGGCCTTCCTTCAGCATCAAGGCGTAAGACAGATTGTTGATGTCTTCCGAGGTGCAAGCGAAGTGAATGAACTCGTTGACGGCATGCATTTCGGCGTTGTCTTTAATCTTTTCTTTCAGGAAATATTCGACCGCCTTGACGTCGTGGTTGGTGGTTTTCTCGATGTCTTTAACCGCCTGGGCATCGGCTTCGGAGAAATTCGCGACGATGCCGTTAAATACCGCAGTCGCATCGGCCGAGAGAGCCGGCACTTCGCCAATCTTCGGTTCGGCAGCCAGCGCTTGCAGCCAGCGAACCTCTACTTCAACTCGATAACGGATCAAGCCGTATTCGCTGAAAATAGGGCGTAGGGCATCGACTTTGCTGGCGTAGCGACCGTCAATGGGGGAGATGGATGTGAGGGTCATAGTAAATTGTCCTAAACAATAGTTTTTTACTTAAAGGTATTAGTCAACCAGGCTTCAAAATCCGATGCTCGACTGCGGTCTAAGATGTTTTTATATAACGCTCTGGCTAGTGAAGAGCCTGGTTTCTTTTGCCATGCTCGCCAACTAAATACTTTGGCCTTTGAAGTATGTAGTTGAGGCTTGAACAATACGGTCGGTAAGTTATTTATCGCTTGATTAGCATGTTGCAGAAGTGAAGCTTGAGTTACGTCGGTAATTAGGCTTTCGATGAAACTTTCCAGCATGCCGTCGTTTTCATGGTTTGGCATGATCCATAGACCAATATTTGGCAATCCGTCTGGGTGGTTAAAAATATCACCTTTCTGAAATTTCGGTTTGGTGGGGATTTTGTAGCGGGCCTCTGCTAGTTTTTCAGTTACTTTTTTGTAACGCTCATGGAAACCACCAGAGTTGTCAGGCGGATAGTCGGCATCTAAAATAATTCCAAGTTTCTCGGTATCGCCATTTTTTAGTTGGCCAAGAAGTATCGGTAAGTTATTAATTAAATTTGACCAGCCATCGCCTGAATCAATGTCGAGTGTCTTAGGTGGGACAATGTCAATTTTATCCTTCCCGATAACTAATGTGCAAAAAGCATTAAAAAAATCCTGATCATCCTTGCCCTCTACTAATAGTTTCCAACTACTCATTAGCGAACCTCAAGAGCGGACGCAGTAACTGTTTTTAGTGCTTCTTCATCATAAACAGTGGCAATAACTTTTCCATTGTCGCTGGTAAGTTTACTTCTGGATACTTTTAGCAAAACGCCTTCTTCGGGGCTTTCAACTGCTGCTTTATTAAAACTCTCGATACAATCCCAACTATGAGTCGTTGCAAAGACTTGAATATTCAGTTCTTTTGCTAATTGAAAAATGATGCGCCAGACTTCTGATTGAACGCTGTAGTGCAATCCATTTTCAAATTCGTCAATCAATAAAATTCCATCCCTTGCTGGGAATATAGAAAGTATCAGTTGTAATAACCTGGATATGCCGTCACCCATGCTATTTAGAGGGATACGCGTATCAGACCCATGTTGTGTTACTACGGGTATTCGATCATTTTTTTGTCGTGATGATCGCTCAAGGTTTTTAATAAAAACTAATCTTTCAATAGATGGATCAATAACTTTTAATGTCTGTAAAAGTACTTGTTCTTCTGATTTAGCTGCAATTTTATCCCATAATTCGGCTAGTTTCTCTGAGGATAAAAGTCTGGTGGGTACAAAGTTGGAATTTGGTGTGTCGGGAGGAAACAGTCCCCATAGTGGTGGAGATAATCCAATTCTTTGGCTATTTGCTGTTAAATTAAACAACGTGTTTCGAGCTTCACCGATAGTTATGCTTAGCGCAGGGATAAGTTCAGTATCTGATTGCTCTAGGAAGCTTGAAAGTTCTGATGGCTGTATAGGGATTCTCTTTCTGGACTTGCTTATCTCGTTGCCGTCATTGTCAAATTTAGTTTCTTCTTGCTGATAATAAAAAACATGCTCAAGCCTGATTAAATTTTTTTCATTTGAAGAAATAGATATAAAAACATTTTCTTTCGCCGGAAACTCTCGCTTATAAAATAGATTTTTCAAACCATACCAATTACTTTGATTCTGATTGTCTGGCTCATGGTCAAAGGTAACTGATTCGTCATGGTTTATTAAAATTTCACGCAGAAACTCCCTGTCAGCTTTTTCTGTGTAAATTCTAATGGCCTCTAAAATTGAGCTTTTACCACTATTGTTTTTGCCAACAATCAAATTCACGCGGCCAAGTTTTGGGATTTCCAAATCCTCTAACATGCGGAAATTTTTAATGCGTAAATTGGTTAGCATTGTTGATCCTTATATTGCATTGTATTTAAACTCAATAATTCCACCACCCAAACAAACCTCGCCCTGATAAAACACCACCGATTGTCCTGGCGTAATCGCTCGTTGCTGTTCGTCGAAGCGGACCTTGACGCGAGTGCCGCCGTCCATCGGTTCGACGACGCAATCCTGGTCCGGCTGGCGATAGCGTGTCTTGGCGGCGCAGCGGATCGTCTTAGTCAAAGGCTGGCGGCCGCACCAGTCCAGTTGTCCGGCTTCCAGCGTATTGTGTAGCATCAATGGATGATTGTGGCCTTGGCCAACAGTTAATACATTATTGTCTAGGTCTTTCTCCAGTACAAACCACGGTTCGTCCGGCGCATCCTTGACCCCGCCGATCCCTAAACCCTGGCGTTGACCGAGCGTGTAATACATCAAGCCGTGGTGCTTGCCAATGTACTGGCCTTCTGGCGTGCGTATTTCGCCGGGCAGATGCGGCAGGTAGCGTTGCAGAAATTCCTTAAACTTGCGTTCGCCGATGAAGCAAATGCCGGTGCTGTCTTTTTTACGGCTGTTCGAAAACCCGGCTTTATCAGCCAGGGCTCGAATTTCCGGTTTGTGCAAATGACCAATCGGGAATAGTGTACGTGACAGCGCTGCTTGTCCCATCGCATACAAAAAGTAACTTTGCTCCTTGTTAGGATCTAAGCCTTTTAATAACCGAAACTCGCCCTCATGTTGATCCACGCGAGCGTAATGGCCGGTGGCAATGTATTCGGCGCCCAGATCTTCGATGGCGTAATCCAAAAAGGCTTTGAATTTGACGTGTTTGTTACAAAGTATGTCGGGATTGGGTGTGCGACCGGCTTTAAACTCCGACAAAAACACTGCAAATACGTCGTCCCAATATTCTGCGGCGAAGTTGACAGTCTTAAGCTCTATGCCCAGTTTGTCGCAAACTTGCTGTGCATCGGCTAAGTCTTCCATCGCCGTGCAATATTCGGTGCCGTCGTCCTCTTCCCAGTTTTTCATGAACAATCCAGTGACCTTATGGCCTTGTTCTTGCAGAACTAATGCGGTGACGGAAGAGTCTACGCCGCCGGACATGCCGACGATGATATGTTTACTCATTCTAAATCGAGAAAAGACTGTAAGATGCTAAGCGGATAGCGGTCACCTTTCAGGTATTCGTCCACGGTGGTTAAGACCAAAGGACTGCGTAATTGTTGGCGTTTTGCGTAAATTTCATTGCGGCTTAGCCAGTGAGTGTCGATAATGCCGTCATCGAGAGGTTGTTCTGGATTGTGGTGATTGACCGTGCCGGAAAAGCAAAAGCGAACAAAACTGGGCATATGCGGGTTTCTTCGCCATAGTTGGGTGGCGATTAATGCGTCCGGTTCGAATTGCCAAGCTGTTTCCTCCCACACTTCGCGTTTGACGGCGCTGATCAGATCTTCACCTTCCTCTAAATGGCCGGCTGGCTGATTGAACGCAAGGCCTCGTGCTGTTGTCTCTTCAACCAGCAGAAAGTGGCCATCTCTTTCGATCACGGCGGCTACAGTGACGTGAGGTTTCCAAACCATGATGTTGATAGAACACGGTAAAAGGCGCGCATTTTACTAGAAATGTTTTTTATATGCGTAAAGATTGAAATTTAATGTTTAAAACGCTATTTTTAAGGCCACAATGATTCACAGCACCAAAGCTTATGTCAGATTTTGAACCCTTGAAAGATGGCGACGGTAATACCGCGCTGCAAGAAGCCAAACCGCAGCTCAAGAGACCGCCATTGTATAAGGTTATGTTGCTTAACGACGATTTTACTCCGATGGATTTTGTGGTCGAAATATTGACTGATTTTTTTAACATGAGCGAAGAAAAAGCGACTCAGGTGATGTTGCAAGTGCATACGCAGGGTGTTGGAGTTTGCGGAACCTATACCAAAGACGTTGCTGAAACTAAAGTACATATTGTTAACGAATATTCCCGCGAGCATCATCACCCGCTGATGTGCACAATGGAAGAGGCGTGAGGGGTAACCATGCTAAGTAAAGAACTTGAAGTGACATTGAATGCTGCTTTTACCGGAGCTCATGCCAAAAGACACGAATTCATCACCGTCGAGCATTTGCTGTTGGCGTTGCTGGATAACGTCACGACGATACCGATTTTGATTGCATGCGGATGTAATGTTAATGCGCTGCGGGCCGAATTAACGCGGTTTATAGATGAAACCATTTCCCTGATTCCGGAAGGCATACAGCGGGAAACTCAGCCTACTTTAGGGTTTCAGCGGGTGTTGCAGCGTGCGGTTTTTCATGTTCAGGCGTCCGATAAGAAAGAGGTCACCGGCGCGAACTTATTCGTGGCCTTGTTTAGCGAGCAGGATTCGCATGCGGTTTATCTGCTGAATAAACAGGACATTACTCGATTGGATGTGGTGAATTACCTGGCGCATGGGGTTTCCAAAATCGAGCAGTTCAGAAAAGAGAATAGCGAAGAGCCCGAGGCCGAGCGGGGCAGCAATGAGGCCTTGTCTAGCCCATTGGAAAAATATGCCACCAACCTTAATGACGAAGCGTTGAAAGGAAACATAGATCCCCTCATAGGCCGTGAGTTGGAAGTGGAAAGAACCATTCAAGTGCTTTGCCGTCGCCGCAAAAATAATCCGTTATTGGTTGGCGAAGCTGGGGTCGGAAAAACAGCCATTGCCGAAGGCTTAGCGAAAAGAATTGTAGAAGAACAAGTGCCGGACATATTGCTTAACAGTGTGATTTATTCCTTGGACATGGGGGCGCTGGTTGCTGGTACAAAATATCGCGGCGACTTTGAAAAACGTTTGAAGGCTTTGATCAGCCAGTTAAAAAAAGAGCCGGATTCGATTTTATTTATCGATGAAGTTCACACGATTATCGGCGCTGGTTCCGCTTCGGGCGGCGTGATGGATGCGTCTAACTTGATCAAACCAGTATTGGCATCGGGACAATTGCGTTGCATAGGCTCAACTACATATCAAGAATATCGCGGCATTTTCGAAAAAGATCATGCGTTGGCGCGGCGCTTCCAGAAAATCGATGTGATAGAGCCTTCGATAGAGGACACCGTGTTGATTTTGAAAGGGTTGAAGTCGCGATTTGAAGAGCATCATGGCCTGAAATACACCCAAGAAGCTTTGCGGATGGCGGTGGAGTTATCTGCGCGCTACATTACTGATAGACACTTGCCGGATAAAGCCATCGACGTGATTGATGAAGCCGGTGCTAGGCAGCGTCTATTCGCGGGCTTAGAGCGTAAAGACTTGATTGACACTGCCGAAATTGAGGAAATCGTCGCAAAAATCGCTAGGGTGCCGGCTCAATCGGTGTCATCTAGCGACATCGATAAACTGTCTAGCCTGGAAAAAAATTTGAAAGTGCTGGTGTTTGGGCAAGACGAGGCTATCTCAGAGTTAGCGTCGGCGATCAAATTGTCACGGGCGGGATTGAGGGATACCACTAAAACGATAGGTTCGTTCCTGTTTGCCGGCCCCACTGGGGTTGGTAAAACCGAAGTGACCAGGCAGCTTGCTAAAGTTTTGGGCATAGAGCTGATTCGTTTCGATATGTCCGAATACATGGAGCGACATACGGTATCGCGTTTAATCGGCGCGCCTCCGGGTTACGTTGGATTCGATCAGGGTGGCTTGCTAACCGAAGCAGTGACCAAGCATCCGCACTCGGTATTGTTGTTGGATGAGTTAGAAAAAGCCCACCCAGACGTATTCAACTTGTTATTGCAAGTGATGGATCACGGTACATTGACCGACAATAATGGTCGTAAAGCCGATTTTAGAAACGTCATTTTGATTATGACGACTAATGCGGGAGCGGAGGAAAGTAGCCGGGCATCAATAGGTTTTACTCAGCAAAATCATGCCTCGGATAGCTTGAAAGTGATTGAGCGCGGTTTTTCGCCGGAGTTTAGAAATCGGCTAGACGCAATCGTACAATTTAAACCGCTGGATATGGCCGTGGTCGGTAGCGTGGTGGACAAGTTTATTTTCGAGTTGGAAGCGGTATTGGCGGATAAGAACGTGACACTAACTCTTGAGCCTGCTGCGCGGGCTTGGCTAGCCGAACACGGTTGCGATCCGAAAATGGGCGCAAGGCCAATGGCGAGATTGATTCAGGAAAAAGTTAAAAAGCCGCTAGCGGAGGATTTATTGTTCGGTCGTTTAGCGAACGGCGGTCATGTGCGAGTGCATGTGGAGAACGATGCGTTGGCTTTCGCCATCGAGAGCAAACAACTGATCGTTTCGGAATTGAATCAAGTCGTGTAAAGCGAGATAAGCAATCGCTTTTCCGGGGACGGTTTAGCGATTGCGGAAGGTAATGCGGCCTTTAGTCAGGTCGTATGGTGTCATCTCTACTCTCACTTTATCCCCAGTCAAGATCCGAATATAGTGTTTACGCATTTTGCCGGAGATGTGGGCAGTTACGATATGACCGTTTTCCAGTTCGACACGAAACATAGTGTTGGGCAGGGTGTCGATGACCTTGCCATCCATTTCAATCTGATCTTCTTTTGCCATAGTTAAAGCTCTAAGTATAAAACGACTATGTTAGCATGAATCATCTGCTGAGCCGCTAAAAAAGTCTTATTGAGCGTTGAATTAGCGTTGGTGCGGGGCTACTTAGGCTTTCCTCCGCACTTCAATAATATTGGGTAAATGGCTGATGCGAGCGAGCACCAAGCTGAGCTGTTCGGTATTTTGGATCTGAATAGTCATAGTCAGAATGGCCGACAAATCGTCGTGAGTCTTCAAAGAGGCATTGCTGATATGTACTTTTCCGGTTGCCAATACCTGAGAAACATCGTTCAGCAAATTTTGCGCGTTAAAGGCATGAATCAAAATGGGTACGTTGTGATGCACGGTTTGTTGTCCGCTCCAATCGGCTTTCAACAATTGCATTTGTTGCTCGGGCGATAAATGCCGAATATTCTCGCAATCGCGGCGATGAATAGTGATCCCGCGCTTATGCGTAATAAAGCCGACAATCTCGTCGCCTTTTACTGGCGAGCAGCAATGCGCCAGCGTGCTGACCACATTATCGATGTCGTCGATAGTGATTATTGATTGGGACGAGGATTTATTTGGCACCAACTTAATCGTAGGTTCCAACTCCGGAATTTTCAGCGCCCCAGCCAATTGCCTATTGTTGATGTCGCCGTGGCCTAGCGCTTCGTAAAAGTGATCTATGTCCGAGAATTTAAAATGTCTCAAAAGCTCGTTGATATCCACGGCTTTTAATCCCAGCCGCTTACTTTCCTTATCCAACATTGATTTGCCAGCGGCGATATTCTCAGCTTGTTGTTGTTGCTTGAACCAGCTTTTTACCTTGCTAATGGCGCGCGGAGTTTTTAAATAACCCAGGTTGGGATTGAGCCAATTGTGATTTGGCTGGCCGTTTTTGACGGTGATAATTTCCACCCGCTCCCCCGAACATAGCTTATATGTCAGTGGTTTGATCTGGCCGTTGACCTTGGCGCCGCGGCAGCTATGTCCCACTTCGGTATGGATGGCATAGGCAAAATCCAGTGGAGTGGCCCCCTTGACCAAGTCAATCAACTTGCCGGCGGGTGTAAGCACAAACACCCGGTCTGAAAACAGTTCGGTATGAAAGTTTTCCAATAAATTGTCGGCATTGTCCTTGTCTTCCAGCAGTTGCCGGAGTGAGGCGATGTTTTTCTCGGTCGCGGCGTTAAACTTGCTGCCTTCTTTATAGCGCCAATGTGCCGCCACCCCCAACTCGGCGAAGTCGTGCATAGCCTTGGTGCGGATTTGAATTTCGATGCGATTGCCGTGCTCATCCAGCACCACGGTATGCAAGGACTGATAACCGTTTTCCTTGGGGTTGGCGATGTAATCGTCGAATTCGCGCGGAATATGCTGCCAGTGGCTGTGAGCCAATCCCAGCACCATGTAACACGCCGACAAGCTGTCGACCACCACCCGCACTGCCAGCAAATCGTATAGTTCGTTTATCGCCAGTTGCTTGCGGTGCATCTTGTTCCAGATGCTGTAGATATGTTTGGGTCTACCGTAGACCTTGGCCTGTATGTCTTCTGATTTTAAACGGTCGTTAAGCCCTGCTAAAAACCGTTCGATAAAGGCTTGACGTTGTTCGCGGTTGACCGCCAAAGATTCAGTGACAAAGCGATAGTGCTCTGGATCGACGTAGCGAAACGCCAGGTCTTCCAACTCCCATTTGAATTGATTGATGCCCAGTCGATTGGCAAGCGGCGCATAAATGTCTAAGGTTTCCCTCGCGATAAACCGGCGGATATTTTCAGACTCGTTTTGTAGCCCGCGCAAGCGTTGGATGCGAAATGCCAGCTTGACCAGCACTGCTCTTACATCGTGGGTCATTGCCAGCAGCATGCGCCGCAAAATCTCGGCTTGGTTGGGCTGGTTTGCCATCTCGGTGCTGTAGATGCTGACTTTATTCAGCCAGCTCACATCGTTTACCAAGTCGGCCACTACTGGCCCGAATTGCTGACGTATTGCGGATTCGCTGAGTTTGCCGGCGACGCGCGAATCGCTGAGTAATGCTGCCAGTATGGTTTCCAGGTCGATATGCACGCTCATCAAAATTGCTGCTACATCGACGCCCTTAGGGCGGTGGCTGTTGCTGCTATCCGATGCCAGCGCGTCGACCAGCTTCAGCGCTTGGTTTATCTGTAAGCTGTCAGCTTCTGAGAAGCCTGGAAACATCTCTGCTGTGGGGTAACTATTTTCAGTCATACCGATATTGTAAGATCAGCAAGGTGGCGCGGAAAGTAGCACATTGGCCAATGTCGGCGCTCTTACCGAAGCAGTAGTGGCGGTGGCTTTAGCATGTCTGGCTTGCACCGGTATCGATAGCCGCATAGCTGTCAATACCGGTTAGTCGGCTTAGAAATGAGAAAAATCGCTTAGCTACCCCGGTGTTTAGGGTGGCAAGAGTTGACATTCAAACGGATCCGCGAACGCTTAATACACATCTTTATCGGTGATTTGCCCTTTGTCGTTGACCGCCACTTTCCATTTGCTGCCGCCCACTTCGATAAATAATTCGTATTCTTCGCCCACGCCGTTTGGATTAATGACCAGTTCGGCCTTGTGCAGCTTATAACCGGGGAAATTATCGGCCAGCACTTTGGTCACATCAGGCGATATTTCCAAGCCGTTTGCCAACAAGATTTCGTTTGCAAACAATGCGCCGTCGGTCCTAAATAACTCGTGCTTCAGTTCGTCTTCCGCGTCTTTAAAGCTCACTTCAAGCAACTGTTGGCTAAAATGAGTTTCGCGGGTTGCTTTTAAATCCTGTGCTTGTGGGTGCCTTTTAAGAATATTGGCTCGGACTTTGTCCGGAACAGCGATATTGGCGGATTCTTCGGCCTGCGCTATCGATAATCTGCCGCAAATAGCGGTGGCTGCGAGTAAAGAAAGTAATAAAGTACGCATTTGTTCTCCTGCAAAGGTGTGTTTCCCAAGGACTAAAATCGCTGGGGATAGTTTCATTGTTATTTTTTGCTAGTCATCCTAACAGCCAATTAATGGATGGTTAGTTCAAAACCAGCGCTGAAGATCGGGTTTGATTATGCGATAAAAATAAAAATCTCCGTATGATTTTTCCGCGAACTTCGCGTAGATCAATATTTCCATATCGATTATTCTAAAAGCCGATTTGTGCTGTGCATTCGAGCGGGTGCCGGATTGGCTCTGCAATTCCCAGTTGTAGCAGTTGGGTATGGATTTTCCCTGTTTTTACTTGCCCATGCCCAAGCACTGTCGCCGTTTCCGAGATATTTTCACCAGCGAGAAAATTTTCAACACTGTCTTCCTGCTAATTATCGGTCTCGGTTACCTGATGGCTTTGCTTGATTTTATTGCAGCCATCAAGGCTCATACGGCAAACCTGGGATCATCGATAGATGACATTTTGATCATGTATCACGGCTCCACGAACTAGTCGCGATGTGGTGTGGTGGTTTATGACCGATCATTGTGCCGAATTAGCAGGTGATGGTAGCGGCGTGCTGATGGGCTTATCGAAGGGCGTGATAATTTTAATAAGTGTTTATCAACTGTAGTTTTACCGAAAGGACTGATATTTTGACTGTTTCCCCCGTTTCACCCCAGCCTGCGCAAACGCGCAATTGTCCAGCCATGTTGGTCAGTGCCCCTGCTTCCGGGCAGGGCAAGACCACCGTCACCGCAGCGCTCGCGTATTACCACAGGCAGCAAGGCCGTCGGGTGCGGGTATTCAAGACTGGTCCGGATTTCATCGATCCGCAGATTTTGGCGTATGCCTGCGGGCAGCCCGTCTATCAGCTGGATTTATGGATGATGGGCGAGGCGCATTGTCGAGAATTGTTGTATCGCGCCGCCGGCGAAGCGGATTTGATTCTGATCGAAGGTGTGATGGGCTTGTTCGACGGCGATAGTAGCAGCGCTGATCTGGCCCAGGCTTTAGCGGTGCCGGTCGCGGCGGTGATCGATGCGCAGGGTATGGCACAAACCTTTGCCGCAGTCGCATTCGGCTTGGCCCATTATCGACCGCAGCTAGCGTTTGCTGGCGTGATTGCTAATAAAGTCGGCAGCGGAGGGCATGCGAAAATGTTGCAGGAGGCGTTGCCAGCCAATATGCCTTTTTTGGCGGCCATGAGCCGAGACGAAGCCGTTGGCTTGCCATCCCGGCATTTGGGTTTGCTGCAAGCTGATGAAATCGGCGATCTGGATGCGCGATTGGCGCGGGCTGCCGAATTATTGAACGGATTTACGCCTTGCCTTTTGCCGGATTCGGTCAATTTTGCCGTCGCCTCAACCAATCCGCCGCCGCGTTTATTGGCAGGTAAACGTGTCGCCGTGGCTCGCGATTCGGCGTTTTCGTTCATCTACCAAGCCAATCTTGAATGCTTGCAAGCGATGGGGGCTGAGCTGGTATTTTTCTCTCCCTTGGTCGATGGTGATTTGCCCGCAGCCGACAGTGTATATTTGCCCGGCGGCTATCCGGAGCTGCATCTGCAAGCGTTGACCGATAATACGGCAATGAAGCAAGCGCTAATTACCCATCATCAGGCCGGTAAAGCCATCTACGCCGAATGCGGCGGTTTTTTGTATTTACTGGATAGTCTGGCAGATAAAGACGGTCACCAAGCGGCCATGGTCGGTTTGTTGCCAGGGAATGCAGTCATGCAAACCAAACTGGCTAATCTGGGCATGCATAGTTTGCAATTGGAGCAGGGCGAGATTCGAGGCCACAGCTTTCATTTTTCCAAGCTGGATACAGCTCTGGAACCATTTGCTGTCTCCACCGCGCAACGCAGTTTCGGCCACGGCGAGGGCTTTTTCCGCAAAGGCTCCTTGCAAGCCTCTTATCTGCACTTGTATTTCCCCTATAACCCGCAGCTTGCCGCCAGCTTTTTCTCAGGTTTGCACAGCGATTAAAACTGTTTCACGGCCAGGGTCTATGGGATAATGCGCGGCTTTCACCGGCCAGACAACAGCAGGTACTAAAAATGGACGAAAACAAGAAAAAGGCGCTGGGCGCCGCCTTGATGCAGATCGAAAAACAATTCGGCAAGGGCTCCGTGATGCGGATGGGCGACGTCGCAGCCAGCCGGGATATCGAAGTGGTATCCACCGGTTCGTTGTCTTTGGACATAGCGCTTGGCGTGGGCGGTTTGCCGCGCGGTCGGGTCATCGAAATTTACGGACCGGAATCGTCCGGTAAAACCACTTTAACGCTGCAAACCATCGCCCAAATGCAAAAACTGGGCGGTACCGCAGCGTTTGTCGACGCCGAGCATGCGTTGGATCCTGTTTATGCGCAAAAGATCGGTGTCAATATCGAAGACTTGCTGGTGTCACAGCCGGATACCGGGGAACAGGCTCTGGAAATCACCGACATGCTGGTGCGTTCCGGCGCGGTCGACATCGTGGTGATCGACTCGGTAGCGGCTTTGACCCCAAAAGCCGAAATCGAAGGTGACATGGGTGATTCACACATGGGCTTGCAAGCCCGCTTAATGTCGCAAGCGCTGCGCAAATTAACCGCCAATATCAAACGCTCTAACACGCTGGTGATTTTTATCAACCAATTGCGAATGAAAATTGGCGTGATGTTCGGCAATCCTGAGACCACTACCGGCGGTAACGCCCTGAAGTTTTATGCGTCTGTACGTTTGGATATTCGTCGGATCGGTTCGATCAAGAAAGGCGACGAGGTAATCGGCAACGAAACCCGCGTCAAAGTGGTTAAAAACAAAGTCGCACCGCCGTTCAAACAAGCCGATTTCGAGATTCTCTACGGCGAAGGGGTATCCTTCTTCGGCGAGTTGGTGGATTTGGGTGTGGAATTTGGTTTTGTGCAGAAGTCTGGTTCCTGGTATGCCTACAATAACGAAAAGATCGGCCAGGGCAAGGACAATGCCAAGCAGTTCCTGCGTGATAACCCGGATAAAGCTGCCGAACTGGAAAAAGCCATACGCGAAAAAGCCTTTGCCAAGTTAGCTACAGCACCGGCTCCGGTTCATGAAGACGACGACACCGAGTTTGTCGACGGCGATTGAGCGTCGGCAGCAGATAGAAGCGGTCTGCCTAAGGTTATTGGCACGGCGCGAACATAGCCGCCGGGAGTTACTGGATAGATTGGCACTACGCGGTTTTAATCGCGACGAAGTTGAGCCGGTCATCGATGGGATTGCCGAGCAGAATTGGCAAAACGACGAACGCTACACGGAATGTTATGTGCGACAGCGTATCCAAAACGGCTTCGGGCCGATGCGCATACGCTACGAGTTGCAACAGCGCGGTATCAACGATGCTGATCTGGACGGCAAAGCGGAAGAGCAGGGCGGTTGGCAAAACCTGTTGTTCGATGTGTATTCGGGTAAATACGGCGACGAAAAATCGCTGACCCAAAACGAATGGCTGCAACGTAGTCGTTTCTTGCAGCAACGCGGTTTCAGCGGCGAGATGATTAAACGCTTGTTTGCGGAATTGAAAATCAAATTAAATAGGTCGATTTAGGCGAGTTTACGCAACGCTTAGCCAAAATTGATATGTGGCTCCTTATACCCCAGGCCACGCTTTTGTAACGGAATAAAAAACCACCGAAGTAAGCACAATGAAAAAAATGACCAGCGCCGAATTGCGGGCCGCCTTTTTGGAATTCTTTCGCCAACACGGTCATGCCGTGCAACCGTCCAGTACTCTGGTGCCGGGCAACGATCCCACGCTGTTGTTTACCAATGCCGGGATGGTACAGTTTAAAGACGTATTCTTAGGCCGGGAGAAGTTGGATTTCACCCGCGCCGCCACCAGCCAACGCTGCGTGCGAGCAGGCGGCAAGCACAACGATCTGGAGAACGTCGGCTACACCGCGCGCCATCACACCTTCTTCGAGATGCTCGGCAACTTCAGCTTTGGCGATTATTTCAAACGCGATGCGATTCATTTTGCTTGGGACTTCTTAACCAAAGAACTGGGTATCCCTAAGGAAAGACTTTGGGTAACAGTGTTTGACGAAGATTCCGAAGCGGAAGCGATTTGGCTGGAAGATGTGAAACACGACCCCAAACGCTTTTCACGGATCGGCGCTAAAGATAATTTTTGGTCGATGGGCGATGTCGGGCCTTGCGGTCCTTGCACCGAGATTTTCTACGATCACGGCGAACATGTAGCCGGCGGCCCTCCCGGCAGCCCGGACGAAGACGGCGACCGTTACATCGAAATCTGGAATCTGGTGTTTATGCAATATGACCGCGACAAAGACGGCAATCTGACACCGCTGCCGGCGCCGTCGGTCGATACCGGCATGGGCCTGGAGCGGATTTCGGCTGTGATGCAAGGCGTGCATAGCAACTACGAAATTGACCTGTTCCAAAATCTGTTAAAAGTCGCCGGGCAACTAGCCGGCACTGCCGATTTGGCGAATAGCTCGTTGCGGGTAATCGCGGATCATATCCGTTCATGCGCGTTTATGGTGGCCGATGGCGTGTTGCCAAGTAACGAGGGCCGCGGCTATGTGTTGCGCCGTATCGTGCGCCGAGCGATTCGCCACGGTTACCGTTTGGGTATTCAAGACACGTTCTTTTACAAGCTGGTCGCGCCGTTGGTGGCTGAAATGGGCGCGGCTTATCCTGAGCTAGCCAAGGCTCAGGAACAAGTTGAACGGGTGTTGAAAAAAGAAGAAGAGCGCTTCGCAGAAACCCTCGAGCAGGGTATGAAAATCCTAGAAAACTGCGTCGCTAAAATGGACGGTCACGTTATCCCTGGCGACGTGGTGTTTTTGTTATACGACACCTACGGCTTTCCGGTGGATTTGACGGCCGATTTTGCCCGCGAAAATAATCTGAGTGTCGATCATGCCGGCTTTGAAGTGGAAATGGCTGCGCAGCGTGATCGGGCAAGGGCCGGCGGCAGTTTCGCGGCGGATTACGATCAAGATATTAAACACGACAGCAGTACCGAATTTACCGGCTATTTCCATCTTGATGGTTCGGTGCAAATTCTGGGCTTATTCAAGCTAGGCCAGCCGGTCGATGCTTTGGAAGCGGGCGACGAAGGCGTGGTGATTTTGGATCAAACCCCGTTCTATGCAGAGTCCGGCGGCCAAGTGGGCGACACCGGTCGCATCGAATGCGGCGATGCTGTTTTTGAAGTTCACGATACGCAAAAGCAAGGCGGTAAGCTGTTCCTGCATAAAGGTAAGGTATTGCGGGGTACGCTCAGCGAAGGCCAAGCTTGTGAAGTCAGCGTCGATGCTGAAATCCGGAAAGCTACTGAGCGGAATCACTCTGCTACGCATTTACTGCATGCCGCTTTGCGGGCGACTTTGGGCGAACATGTGGCGCAAAAGGGTTCGCAAGTTAACTCAGAGCGCTTGCGTTTCGACTTCTCCCATTTCGAACCCATGACACCAGCAGAAATTGCTACTGTTGAGCGCTTGGTTAACGAACAAATTCGTTTGAATAATCCGGTAGCCGCGGAAATCATGGCTAAAGATGATGCTGTGAAAGCCGGGGCGATGGCCTTGTTTGGCGAAAAATACGGTGACGAAGTGCGCGTGTTGAAAATCGGCGAATTCTCCACTGAGCTGTGCGGCGGTACTCACGTCGATAGAGCCGGCGACATTGGCTTGTTTAAAATTGTCGGCGAAACCGGCGTCGCAGCCGGCGTAAGACGTCTGGAAGCCGTGACCGGTCAAGGCGCCTTGGATTGGTTGGAGCAACGGGAGAGAGCCTTGCTCAGCATCGCCGGCTTATTGAAAGCAGCTCCCGATAAAGCAGCGGATAAAGTCCACCAACTGCTGGAAAAAAACCGCGGCCTGGAAAAAGAACTGGAAAAATTGAAGGCTAAATTAGCCAGCTCGGCTGGCGATGAAATGACCAGCCAAGCGGTCGATGTCAACGGCGTGAAAGTGCTGGCGGTGAAACTCGACGACGTCGATCCGAAAGCGCTGCGCGATCTGGCTGATCAGTTAAAAAACAAATTAGGCAGTGCGGCTTTAGTATTAGCGGCGGTGAGCGGCGATAAAGTCAGTCTGATCGCCAGTGTGTCGAAAGATGCGATGGATAAAGTCAAAGCCGGGGAATTGGTGAATTTTGTGGCGTTGCAAGTCGGTGGTAAAGGCGGCGGTCGGCCGGATATGGCGCAGGCTGGGGGGAATGATCCTGCTGGATTGCCGGCGGCTTTGGCGGCGGTGCCGGAGTGGGTGAGGGAGCGGTTGGGTTAGGATTAATTGATACGACGGGTTGTTTAAGCCTTTTGTTGGGAGATGACATTGAAAACGGTTGAATATACTTGCTGGAAAGACGGCGATTTCTACTTGGGTTTTCTGAATGAATATCCTGATTATTTAACGCAAGGCGAAACTAAGCAGGAATTGCAGGAAAACTTGTTGGACTTGTGTAAGGATTTTGAAACGCAGGAGATTCCTTTTATTCGTAAAGTGGAGACTTTGCAGGTCGCCTGATGAAAAGACGGGATTTGCTGAAAATTCTTGAAGAAATGGGTTGTCATTTATCCAGGCATGGTGGCAATCACGATTGGTACACCAACGAAGAAACAAGGCAATCTCAGGCAGTGCCGAGGCATAACGAGATTAACGATTATCTGGCGAAAACTATTATCAAGAAACTGATTGGTAAATAGCCATGCAATACATACCCGTTGTCGTTGGCTGGAGTATATCTTGGCCGAATGGAGCTGATATTGAGCCGGAGACTTTGTATGAAGAGGGTGAGGTTGTTTGAGTTAATGTGTCGCTGACGCGACGGATTATTTTAATGTCGGTTCTCGGACCGACAACCGAGATACTTTTCTTTGCTTGTCCAAAGAAAAGTATCCAAAAGAAAAGACACCCGGATGCCGCTTATTCCCTGCGCTCCTCGCTTTAGACGGGGGTTGCCGAAAGGGGCTTCCTGCCCCTTCGGCAACGCGATGCATCCATGCATCGCCCCTACGGGCTGATCCCGCCAAAAGCTCCGGTGCTCGGCGCGGCATACGGGACAAAACCCGCCCCAATGCAGGATTGGTTAGCGATAGCGTAATCCAACAAATCGGAGCGGAAATCGTTGGATTGTTGGTTTTTGTAGTCTGGGTTGAATGAAATGAAACCCAGCTTGACGTTTTTGCTGGGTTTCGCGTTGCTCTAGCTATCGTGCAGCCCTTTAAGGTATGGAGTAACAATGAGAAGATTGCTTCAAATATTGGCTGTCGCGGCAATATCGTGTATTTCATCGGTTACATTTGCTCAGGTCAACACTGAAGAACTATTGCGAGGTATTGAAGCAAGCAATCGCTCTGCACAACTTGAAATGGAGAAGTCTCGGCTCAGATTGCACCAGATGGACGTTGAAGCAGCGCTGCAGTATGCTGAAATTGAACGTCTACGCATTAAGAACGAATCCGAAGACGCTTCTATTCGTGCGGAAGAAGTTGCCGAGCGTTTAGAGCAAGTAGCTTTAGATCAGGCCGAAGCGGCTAAGCAAGCTGGCGAGGCGACTGAGGCGCTTCTAGATGAGATTGAACAGACCGCAGTTAGAACCAGAAATCATACCTACCTTGGAATATTTATTCTCGCAATCATAGGTTTTGCTTGGCATGTCGTTCGAGGATTAAAACATGAGGATCTCATGAAAGAAAATCAGAAATTTGGAATAGTAACTGTTATTTGCTCCATTCTTTTAATGCTTTTCGTTGTAATGATTTCGGAGGATTGGCTGTATAGAGTTGATTTCCTTCAGAATCTCATGACTTCGCTCAAAATCAAGCTCTTTGCCGAGGATGATTGCACAGGTTCATATTGCTCTTACGTGGTTAACCTTCCGACAAAATATGTTGTGCTTGCTTGTCTCGGCAGCTCCTCGTATGGTTTTACCACCTATCTTGGAATTACCCCGACACCGAATCTAAAGGACTTCGTATCCGATAAAGGTGATGCTACCTAGCGTTTTTGAATAGGTTCGCTTTGTCATGGCCAAGATTGATTCCCCCTCTAATGAAGTATTTTCATTGCTGGATGAGTTATGTGAATTTCCATGGGCAATTGACGCTTTCTCTGACTTGCGACGCTATGTGAAGATCGTTAATGACTTTCTGCCTCATGCCACTGCTCAACAAAAAGTGCGGCTGAGCGCACGCATCAAGTCAGAGACCGAACCAGTGAATGTTGGTGAATGTGAGAGCGAACTAGAAAGCGTCCAGCGAGATGAATCAACCGTTCTTCCACGCTTAGTGTGGGGTGGTGTTCTGGTATCTTGTTACGCAGCATTTGAGTTTGGTCTGGAAAGCATATTTAGGCATTGGCAAATCGCAACAAAACATTCGATTCCCTTCAAAAAAGAGCCTAAGAAAGACTTTCTTTCGTCCGCTGAGAGGTATGCTAAGCAACAAATAGGTGTCCCTTTGTTTGCCTCTAATGGCTTGCGAGGAAAACTTTTTGAGCTGAAAGACTTGCGGAATTCGTTTGCTCATACGGGGGGACAGCTTTCACCAACATTGAAACACAAAATTATCAAGATAGGACGCAGTGGACTCGCTCTTGATATTGTTGATGACCACTGGATAGCAAGTTTACAGGCTGTGGAGTTTTACCTTTTGATTGCTGAAAAAGTTATTCTTTCCTTTGGTGATGCTGTTTCAGAAAAGTGTTTATCTAACAACTACAAGTAGCTTTACTATGATTTCTTGGAATTGAATCCTTTAGTCATGTAGGGTGTTTATTGCATATTTTTTGTTGGCTTTGGATATTAATAGGGCAATCTGAAAATGGTACGCGATGCGTACCCTACATTCGAAATCGAAATTATCTGGTTTGCTTTAAATAGGGGGATGGTTTTTGTCCCGTTTGCCGCGCCGAGCACCGGAGCTTTTGTAGAGAATAGCCCGGAGGGGTGCGGCAGGGATGCCGCACGTCGGCAGAGGGGCAGGAGCCCCTTCTGGCGACCCTCTACAAAAGCGAGGAGCGCAGGAATTAAGCGGCATCCGGGGCGCCTTTTCTTTGGATACTTTCTTTTGGCGAGGCAAAAGAAAGTATCTCGGCCGTCGGTCCGAGAACCGACATTAAAATAACTCGTCGCGATAGCGACACATTATTTAAATCAGAGGCCCTAACCATGTTGACTTACCAAACCACAGACAAAACAATCAATTTAAGTTTCTCCAAAGAGTTTTTGTCGGCGAACGAATTGACAAGATTGATTGAAACGCTGCGTGTTAAGGAGCTGATTTCTAAAAGCCAGATGAGCGATGATGATACAAGTTTGCTTGATAATGAATTGAAAGAAAATTGGTGGCGGGAGAATCAGGAAAGGTTTCTGGCAAAAATTAAATGAAACCGGTGACTGTTGATACCAATATCGTTTTTTCGGCATTGGTAAATAAAAACTCCAATATAGCCACATTGTTGTTGCGCTCGGAGCAGCCGTTATTGATGCCTAAATATGGCTTTGTCGAATTGTTTAAATACAAAGAAAAAATCTGCGCGGTCAGTAAGCATTCGCAGGATGAAGTCCTAGAGCTACTTTATGAGTTGATTCGACATATCGATTTCTTTGATGAAAACAGTATCTCGGTCGAGGCTTTACAAAAAGCGTGGGTGTTGGTGAGAGATGTGGATGCAAAAGATTTGTTGTTTGTCGCGCTGACCATCGAAATGGGCGGTTTGCTATGGACCGGCGACAATCAGTTGAAAATCGGACTTGAATCAAGGGGCTTTAATGCGTTCTTTTCACCGACTGCTGATCCCTGATAATTTTGTCGGGTAAATAGGTATCTCGCGTTAAAATTGCTCGTCATCTTGGCGGTATCAAGCAAAAAATCGCTTAGTAAGTACAAATCTAAAAGATGAGATCGCTGGTGATTCTCTTCACTCCAACCCTCTCCGGTACGGCGAGGGAGTAATAAAAAGCCAAAAGGTCAATAAAAACATGGCATTGTACGTCTATAAATTTGGCGGCACTTCCGTTGGTACGGTGGAACGTATCAAGGCGGTTGCTGAGAAAGTAAAAAACGCTCGAGACGCGGGCGATCAGATTGTGGTGGTGGTGTCGGCGATGAGCGGCGAGACAAATCGCCTCGTCGGCCTGGCTAAAGAAATACAGCCGTTGCCCACCGACCGGGAGTTGGACGTGTTGCTGTCCACCGGCGAGCAAGTCACCATCGCTTTGCTGTCGATGGCGTTGCACCAGTTGGGTTGCGAGGCGCGTTCCTATACCGGTGCACAGGTACGAATTCTCACCGATAGTGCCCATACCAAAGCGCGGATTCGGGAAATTGACGAAGCCAATATGCGTGCGGATCTGGATGCTGGTCGAGTGGTGGTTGTAGCCGGCTTCCAGGGTGTGGATGAGCAGGGCAATATCACCACGCTGGGGCGCGGCGGTTCGGACACGACGGGCGCGGCATTAGCGGCGGCCTTGAAGGCTGACGAGTGCCATATCTACACCGACGTGGATGGGGTCTATACCACCGACCCACGCGTGGTCCCCAAAGCCCGCCGTCTGGATCGCATCACCTTCGAGGAAATGCTGGAAATGGCCAGCTCGGGCTCGAAAGTCTTGCAAATCCGTTCGGTAGAATTCGCCGGCAAATACAAAGTCAAATTGCGCGTTTTGTCTTCATTTATGGCAGGCAACGGCACCCTAATTACCTACGAGGAAACAGAAATGGAAAGAGCGTTAATTTCAGGCATCGCGTTTAATCGGGACGAGGCCAAGCTGACCTTGACCGGCGTGCCTGATCTGCCGGGTGTGGCGTCAAAGATCCTGGGCCCGATCGCCGCCGAGAACATCGAAGTGGACATGATCGTGCAGAACATTTCCGCCAACGGCACGACTGATTTCACCTTCACGGTGAATCGCAACGACTTTGTGCGGGCGCAAAAAGTGTTGGAAAGTTTGCGCGCCGACTTGGGCGGCAACACCACTATCATCGGCGACAGCGGTATCGTCAAGGTGTCTATCGTCGGTGTGGGGATGCGCTCGCATGCCGGCATTGCCAGCACGATGTTTAAGGTGTTGGCCGACGAAGGGATCAATATCCAGATGATCTCTACTTCCGAAATCAAGATTTCCGTGGTCGTGGATGAGAAATATTTGGAACTGGCTGTCCGGTCGCTGCATACCGCTTTCGGCTTAGACCAAGAATAATTTTACTGCCAAGCTTGGGTGAGGCCAAAATTAAAAAAACTGTGTTAAATAACTTATAAATAACGCGGCATTTCACTTATTTTTAGTTAATTGTTTTGAATGGGTTTGGGTTAGTTTAATATAATCATATGATTATATATTGGCACCCTTTGTGCTTTTTTACCTCGGATAGATTTCATTTTTTCTGTGCGAGGTAAATCAATGACTCAAGAGTTAATTGTTGCAAATCAAGAAGTGGTGGCTCAACAAATCAACACGGCCGGTCTTGTGCTGGGGGCCGGTTTGGCCGTCGCTTCGATGATTTTAGTGCCGGCTTTGGCGATGCGCCTTGGTCTGAGTGCAAGCCTTACAGGTGCGTTGAGAATTGCTTTGATGAAGGCATCGAGTCGCGCCGCTCACGGTAAAAGATAAGTCGTATTTGAATTCCCCCTTTCATAAAAAGGTCGTTTTGCCCGGCTGATTAAGCGACTATAATTTGCGCTGAGGGTTAGAATGCATTGGGCAATTAGTAATGGGTTCGTGCGAAGATGGATGAAAACAAGAAAAGCTGTGATCTGTGCGGTTTGGCCGTTGAAGTGGAAGGGTTTAAGTTAAAAACCGTAGAAGGGGAAAGACGCTTTTGTTGTGAAGGTTGTAAAGGTATTTACCAAATGCTGCACGAAGCGCAAGTATTGCCAGACGATACTGACAATTCAACACCGACAAAGTCTTAAGCAGCAACGAGAACGCAGATGGCGCATGTACATAAGTCAAAGAAAGACCCAAATCATTCATCCATGACTAAGCAGGTGGTGGCTGGTACACTAGCCACTGCAACTGTAAACACTGGAGGAAAGTTGATGGCTATATTGAAGAAACACCCCGTTTTGGTGTTTGGTGCCGGCATGGTAGCTGGGTATTTTGTATATAAATACAGAAAGGAAATTATCTCCAGTGCCACAAAGACAATTGATGCCGGCAAGGATTTTGTGTTGCATCAAAAAGAGAATCTAGAAGATATTGTTGCCGAAGTAAAAGAAGGCAATTAGGCCTGCTGGACTTCATCGTTGATCTTGAACATTTGGCTGTAACCAGAACGGGTGGTTCCTGTAGACACAGGGCCACCCGTTTTACTTTATTGTCTTGACTATGGCTATTCAAAAAGAATTTGTACTACGTTATCGACATGATGGACACGTGCGGTTTCAAATCCCTGCTCGAGCGTGTCAGCCTGCTGTGTCAGCCTTAATAAGCGGCAAACTAAGAGAGATTGCAGGCGTGCAATCCGTGAATCTTTATCGAAATCAGGGCAAATTATCAATCCGTTACGAAGAAAGTATCTGTAGCTTTACTTGCTTAGCAAATCAGCTATTTCAAACACTTTCGGAGTTGGAAAAGCTCGGTCATTTCGAGAGCAAGCCGCTGGCGGAGCAGGCGAAAAAGTCTGTGCTCGGTATAACAAAACGTTTGAAGCACAGTCGGATCGGCGGATGGTTTCAGCAGAAATATCAAGCCGGCAAGGAAACGGTTCAAGCCGCCAAGATTGTGGGCAAGATCGGTACGAAAGGCCCCAAGGCTTTGTTTAAGGATCCTGAGAAAGCCACCATAGATTTCTTAAACGATGTGTTGGTGCTGTATCTGATCAAAACGCATTGGACGCGCATTACCCAAGAGTGGTTGGTCAAACCGATCGTGCATCGTTACGAGTGGATGGCGGTGTTTTATTTGTTTTTCCTATTAGTTCGTTCACGCCGCCCTAAGTAAGTTGTTAACGCCGCTCCAATCTGCTTGATGGATCGGCTTATCGTCAATCTAATCCTCAGTTGCTTATGGAAACCGATACTCGACACTACGCGCATTTTTCCGTTCGACATCAACTAAAAAATCGGATTCGGATTATTACGCCGGTGTTGCTTAACGATCCTGAGCGCGGTTACATTCTGGAAATTCTGCTAAAAAAACGCGCAGAAATTAGCAGCGTGCGCACTGTGTTTCAGATTGGTTCGGTCGTTATAGAATTCGATTCCGACCGATTGCCGACGAAAAACTTGCTGACTATGTTGGACGCAGTGCTTGGCAATATTGCGCTCAAGCAAACCGAGTTAAAAAAAGATAAGAAAAAATCCCTCGAAGGCCCGTTGCAAGATATAGATTTGGCTGTGCAGGGCATGAGTTGCGCATCTTGCGCATTGTTGATCGAAATGGTGTTGAACCGCGACGAACGGGTTAAAAAAGCCGGCGTCAATTTTGCCACCGAAACCGTTACCGTGCAGGGCCAGATCAGCAAAGCGGAGGTGATCGATAAAATCGAAAAACTGGGTTATAGCGCCATGCCCATCGACACGCTCTCGCAGCGGAAGAAGCTCATCGAAAAGGAGTTGCAACGAATTGACGTGGCCCGGCGTCGATTTGTATGGGCAGGGCTCTTAACCGCACCCGTGGTGACGATAGCCATGCTGATGGGTAGCCGCAACTGGATGCATTGGTTGCAGTTTGCGTTGACCACCCAGGTTGTGTTCGGCACCGGCAGCCAGTTTTTCAGCAAGGCCTATCGGCTGGCCAAACAGCGCGCGGTCAATATGGACAGCTTGATTGCGCTGGGCGTGGGCTCGGCTTACGGTTATAGCATTCCATCCCTGTTCAGGCGGCGCGGCCATGTCTATTTCGAAGCGGCGGCGGCGATCATCACTTTTGTGTTGTTGGGGCGCTATTTAGAAGAGCGAGCCAGAGGCAAGGCTGGGGAAGCCATCCGCAAGTTGGTCGACCTGCAACCGCAAACCGCCACTTTACTGCTGGATGATGGCAGCGAGCGCTGTGTCGATGTTGACGACATTCAGATAGACGATGTCATGTTGGTCAGACCGGGCGAAAAAATTCCAACCGACGGCGTAGTGATTTTCGGTCTCTCCACTGTCGATGAAGCCATGATCACGGGCGAGAGCATGCCGGTGGTGAAGAGCGTCGGTCAACAGGTGATTGGCGGCTGTGTCAATGGCAACGGCGTGTTGCATATCAAGGCTACGGCGATAGGCATGGATACCGTGCTGGCGGGCATCGTGCATATGGTCGACCAAGCTCAGGCTGCGAAGCTGCCGATTCAGAAGCAGGTCGATAAAATTTCTGCAGTATTCGTTCCGGCGGTGATGGCTATTTCCGGAGCCACCCTTGCCGGTTGGCTGATTGCTGGCGCCCCATTTGCTTTTGCCTTTGGCAATGCCATCACCGTTTTGTTGATCGCTTGTCCTTGTGCGTTGGGGTTGGCCACACCCGCAGCGATCATGGTTGGAACCGGCCAGGCGGCGAAGCAGGGCGTTTACATCCGCAACGGCGAAAGTCTGGAAATTGCCAGTAAACTGAACGCCATCGTCTTCGATAAAACCGGCACCATCACTGAAGGCAAACCCAGGGTAAGCAAAGTCTTTAAATTATCCCGTCTGGCCGAAAGCAAATTAGTAATGCTGGCGGCGTCCGCTGAGAACAATTCAGAGCATTTTCTGGGTAAAGCAGTCGTGACATACGCCCGTGATGCGGGTATCGAGTTACAGGAGTGCGCCTATTTTTATAGCGAGACCGGTCATGGTATTCGCGCCGAGGTGGACGGCTATAAATTGCTATTAGGAAATCGGGCTTGGTTGGAAAATCAGCAAGTCGATGTCAGTCGCTTAGTCGAGCAGGCCGACAATTTTGCCGATCAAGGACAAACCCCGGTTTACATGGCGATCAACGGCAAAGAAGCTGCCTTATTTGCGATAGCCGACAATCCGCGCCCGGAAGCCGCTGCAGCCATCCAGCGTCTGCACGAATTGGGCATTAAAACCATGATGGTGACCGGTGACACCGAAAGAACTGCTTATTACATAGCGGATAGAGTAGGCATAGTCGATGTGGTTGCAAACGCCAAGCCCGAACAAAAGCTGGAAATTATTCGCCAATTGCAGGAAGAGGGCCACAATGTCGGCATGATAGGCGACGGTATCAACGATGCGCCGGCGCTAGCGGCAGCCAACGTCGGCTTTGCTGTCGGCAGCGGCACCGATATTGCCATCGAATCCGCCGACCTGACCCTGGTGCAAGGCGATATCGGCAAGGTCACCGACACCATAGAACTTAGCGCGTTTACCATCCGTGTCATCAAACAAAATCTGTTTTGGGCGTTCGGTTACAACACCATCGCAATTCCGGTAGCCGCGCTCGGCAAACTCAATCCGATGATCGCGTCTGCGGCAATGGCTTTGAGCTCCGTTTCCGTCATCGTCAATTCACTCCGATTGAATAAATAAGTGGAACACAATATGGAAGGTATGGATCATGCCATGCATGGTATGAGCGAAGTTGTAGCAGCTTCGGGGTTCGATTATTCCTTGGCTTTCGTTGCCGGGTTCTTGGGCAGCGGGCACTGCTTGGGGATGTGTGGCGCCTTGGTATCCGGCTACTTCATGCGGGCCGGGAAAAGCCGCAGTTATCTGCCATATATTGCCTATCAAGCCGCGCGGATTTCTGTGTACACCCTGATTGGGATGTTGGCCGCCTCGTTGGGTGTGGTATTGATTGCCAGCGGCTTGTTCGGCAAAATCCAAAGTATCTTGCAAATGTTGATGGGTACTGTCGTGATTTTTCTGGCGCTGGGCGTCTTGGGTTGGATACCCTGGCAAGGCTCTATACGCTTGATTCCCATGCAACTGTTACGCAAGGGCTACGCTACAGCGAATCAAAGAGGGCCATTGTTAGGGGCGGTGATTGCCGGTTTGTTGAACGGCTTGATGCCGTGCATGTTGACTTTTGCGATGGCTGTAAAAGCCACCACCGCCTCCACTTTGCTGGAAGGCGGGGCGTTGATGCTGGCCTTTGGCGCGGGTACTTTGCCTATGATGATGTTTATCAGTGTCGCCTTCGGCAAAATGAGTGTGACACTGCGCGGATTAATGTTGAAAGCTGCGGCGTTCATCATGCTGCTGATGGGCGGCAATACGATCAACAATGGCCTGAGTTTTTTCCGAGATCAAAACTTCAACCATAGTCATTTCCTGGTGTTTGTGCAGGATAAGCTTGATGAATTGATTATTTTCCTACACCAAACGCTCAATTACATCGGCAGCATGCTGAGCAGTATTCAGGGCGTGTGAGCGGAATTGGCCGAGCCAAAGCAAACTTTATGCTGGAAAAGTTCTAAAGACCGGGTATAATGCGCGAATAAATTGCTGGTGTAGCTCAGTTGGTAGAGCAGCTGATTTGTAATCAGCCGGTCGCGGGTTCGAGTCCCATCGCCAGCTCCATATATATCAAAGGCTTAGGTGTTTTTCACCTAGGCCTTTTTTATTGGTGCTACGCCAGTGCTACGGCTTTGATTAAAACACGCCGTATTTTGTTAACCATCTACCCGCCTAAGAAATAAAACCTGCCCGATTAGGCAATAAAAAGCCAGTGATCTTGCCCCCAATTCCCAGACACCCAGCTAAGAGAGTAATCTCGCAACCCGAGGAGTCTTATGAAAACCAATGAATCCAAACCATCATCAATCAAACGCAGTCAATATTCGCCGCAGTTTAAAGAGCAGGCGGTAGAACGAGCCAATCGCGACGGTGTACCCAAGGCGGCCCAAGATTTGGGTATTGCCCAATCCATGCTTTATAACTGGGTGACCAAAAGCCGCCAGACGGGCCAACCTAACCTTTTGAAGATCAAAAACTGCAACAGGCTGAACTCGCACGGTTGCGACATGAAAATGCCCGACCGGAACAGGAGTTAGCCTTTGTAAAAAAGGCCGCAGCGTATTTATGCCCTGTTGGTGCTTCGCGAAAAACCCGTCGTGAGGTACGCCATGATTAAAAACCATGAATCTGAGTTGCCGTCACCCTCATATGCCGGGCGCTATCGGTTTCCAAGGCCGGTTATCATCATTGGAAGATCCGTGCGCCTTCGCGACGGTCATTGTACCCACCGAAAAACCGTAGCCCACATTATGAAAACCCATGGTTGGCGGGCGAAAGCGGCCCGGAAATACAAGGCAACCACCAACAGCAATCATACATTGCCGGTTGCACCCAACCTGTTACATCAAAACTTTGAGGCCGATCGACCGGATCAAAAATGGGTATCTGACATCACATATATCTGGACAGACGAAGGCTGGCTTTATTTAGCGGTCGTGCTCGATTTGTATGCTTAGCAGGTGATCGGTTGGTCGATTTCAGAACGCATGAGCGCCACACTGGTTTGTGATGTCCTGACGATCGCGCTTTGGCGGACTCATTTCCCCAAGAGTGTGATCGTGCATTCTGATCGCCGTAGCCAATATTGTTCATCGGCGTATCAATAGCTGCTGAGCAAGCATCAATTAATTTGCAGCATGAGTAATAAAGGCGATTGCTATGACAATGCGGCCATGGAAAGTTGGAACCCAGCTTAAAAGTGGAAGCGATCCACAGTGAGCCGTTTACAACCGGCCAAGTTGCCAAACAACCTGTCTTCGAAAATATCGAGGTGTACTAAAATCGAAAAGGGCTTCATTCGAAGTTGGGCTATGTGTCCCCTGACGCTTTTGAACTTAAATTTGTCGCTTAGTGAACTGTCTGTGAAATAGGGGCAAGATCAGTTTTGGCTATGCCCTATATTCGTTTACTTTACCGTTGAATCAACCCGGTTTTTAGGCTGGGAAAAAACTGTACGTCACCAGCCTGCTAATCCTTATCTATCTCGTAATTCAGCTTTATTCTCTGTGAGGTGCCAGCTTGAGTTTCAAGGTTTATAGCATCGGTAATGTTATGCTTCAAAACCATGACGGCCTGTTTGTTAAATAGACCCACTTTGGTGCCCAAATAGAAATCCGGGGTTAGGTATTCGCCCATGGTGACCAGCGTATCTTGAAGAGTTTCGCCTTCCTGCACGTCAAATTCGTCAATTCCCAACTTCTCGGTAATCCAGGCAGCCTGACCGCCAGCATAGGACATTGCAGCGCTGGCCAGAATATTGCCTTCCGCTTTGCTAACCTGGCTTAATGAGCGCCCGGTCACCAGATAGGCCAACGCTTCCGATTCAGGCATTGCCGGGTCTGCATATATTCGAGTCTGCGGTTTCTTTAGCGAGCCGCTCAAGCTCAGGATGGCGGTGACTTTTCTATTTTTTGACAGCCGGATAGCTTCTACATCCACCCACGGATCATCCACAGGGCCGTTGAATACCAAGTGTCCTTGGCGCACGGTCAAATCTTGTCCATAGCTTTTGTAACGAGCTTTTAACATATCGATTTTACCGAATAGGCTGATTTTCTCGGCTGCTTTGCTAAGGCGCAGTTTCCCGGCCAGTTCGGTATTGAGACCGCGTCCGGAGAAACTTACCTGTTCACCCAATTCAAGCTCAATGTTCACATCAAGCCCAGGCGCCTCCTGGATTTGTTCAGCTTGATGCTCTTCACCGATAATGACTTCATCTGCACTGACTTTTACCGCATTCTCGGGAAATTCCTGAAGCGCAATTAGCGCCTTGGGGACTTTTAAGCTACCGGTAACCGTGCCTTGATTATGGGCATACGCCAGCTTCAGGTTCGGCGAAAGCGATGTTTGCGCCTCGGACAATTTGGCAACTTCAAAATTATCGCCAAGCAGTGTTAACTCAAGCGGCCAGCCAGTCTCAGCCTGCAAATTAGCGAAGCCATCGATATTAATCGCGCCGTCACCTGATTTTGCAGAGCCGCTAATTTGCATACGCTGCTCAATATCGCCTGAAGCCAGCGCCGTAACTTTGAGTTCACGCAGGGAGATGCCCAGATCATTCACCTCAATAGCATCGCCGATAAACTGTATTTCACCTTTGGCAAGCGGATTTGTTAGCGTGCCTTGCACGGCCAGGTCGGCCTTTAGATTCCCCTTGATGTTTGATAGCTGGGGAACCAAGGGATTGAGTAACGATAGATTCTCTATTGATGCGGTTATGGTGCCTGATAACGTTTGTTTTATGCTATCCAGGTTTAATTGGCTGTGCAGATAATCCTGGTCAGCCAGTTTGAGGTCGAGATCCGCTGAAATAGCGTCACCGTCTATACTGCCCGTTAGTGACGATGCTGCCACGGGGATTTTGGTGCTCCCCTCGCGGTTCTGCAAAGAAATCGACAGCGGAGGACTGTCGATGCGATAGCGTCCGGCCAATGCGCCTTTTTGCTGTTGTAAATCCGCGTGCAGTTTGATCAAGCCGTTGACTTCTATGGATTGACTTAGGTGTGTAGTGTTCAAAAGCTCGGGTAGCAATGATCCATTCAGTTCAATGCTATTGGGCTGATCACCCGATGCGAACGCGTGCAGTGTCATATTACGCAAACCAAAGCCTTGATCAACCAGGTTTACCGAGCCTTGGCTGAGATTTAATTGCCCCATGAAGATGGGGTTTTGGACTGTGCCTTTTAAGTTTAATTCTGCCGTCAGCAAGCCCTGGGTGGCCGATAGTTGCGGCAAAAAAGTTTCTGCCACGGCCAGTTCTCGTATCGATGCGCTTAATTGGCCGCCGATGGCCTGACTTTTCCCCATCTGCCATTGCAACTGGCCGCGGAGATAATCCTGCTGGGCTAGCGCCACATCGAATGTTGTGGACAGCATATTCGCTTTGATAGTGCCCGATACAGAAGATGCGCCCAGGGCCAGGGTCTTGTCGTCTAAAGACAATGTTGCCGGTGACATACCCACCTGAAAGCGCCCGTTCAGCAAGCCCTGTTGCTGGTTTAGCTCGGTGTCAGCGTTTAGGGTACCAGTGAGTGCTACTTCGGCCGGGAAAAACGACTTTAGCAATTGGGTGGGTAGCGCCGATGCCAACATTTTGGTAATAAAGTCGCCGTTAACTTGATAGCGTCCTTGAGTGCACAACGCCGCATTGTTTTGCGCCAAGCAGGCTTCGGACCACGAGGTATCTAAGCCTTGCGGCGAATTCGTCACAGTAATCGTGGGCGGACGTTTGAGCTGCCACATCCCGCTCTCTTGACTAAACACATCCAGTTTTGCCAGATTCGCAAGCCATTTTCCGGCAAGAAAACTGCCTGTCAAGGCGGCAGCGATAGTGCCGTTGCGGGAGTGTAGGTCTGCTTCGAAATGGTGCTGAGCAAGCGAACCCCCACCCTGCAATTGCGCGTTATCCAGTTGTAGATCGGCCGTTTTGATAGCCTTAGCCGAGAACAGTACTTTTGAAGTTTTGGCAGTATCGGGAGAATAATCAAGGTCGAGAGCGATCTGCTCGGTGCGGAAGTCGGCAATTCGTAGGCCTTTAGCATGTAACTGCAAGTTTATGGCAGGATTTTGCAAATTTCCCTGAATAACCCCTGCGCCTTTCACGCTGCCCGCTAACGCCGGGTGAAGGGTGAGTAGCGCGGGCGAATCGATTTGCAGTTTAAGCATGGATTGGGCTTGGCCGATGTTGCCGTTGGCGCTCAGGCTATTCACCCCAGAACGCATTTCCACGTTGTCCACTTTGACGTTATCGCCGTCTATAAGTAGTTTGCCATGGGCATTGACCGGGGTGCCACGCAATTGCCCCGTCAAACTGGGAAGTTCGGCGTCCAACTGCAAGCTGTCGCCAAGTTCCCCATTGATCTGACTGTTAAACGTCAACTGGCCGGGCATTTCTGGCAGAAAAATAGCCGGATTCAAATCTTTTGCGGTCGCGGCTATCGCAAAGCGCGGGACGTCCTGCCAGGAAACATCACCAGTGAGTAGAAACGATCCTGTGGTTGATGCCAGCGCCAGTTTCTCGATAGTCAGGGCCGTTTGGCTACCCTTGCCAGTAAAGTTCAGACTGGCGTCCGGCAGATATTGCTGGGATAACCGCCCATTCAGACTGATTTGATAATCGCTCAACAGACCGCTAACCTCAACACTGCCTTGATCGCTTTTTATCTGTGGTGCACTGGTGGGGGTTAGAGGCCAGACCAAGTTGTGCCAAACGGCATTTGCAGTAATGCGCGGCGCACTATCTAAATCATCCAGTTTGCCTTCTACAGCCAGTTGAAAAGGCGAGGAAACTTGGTGGTTGAAAGCCAACGCCTGCAGATTACCACTCACCGTCGTGGCCCCTTGCAATACACCATTTTGCTCGGTATCGAGTTGCCAGGCGGCTGTCGCATTGACATCAAGATCCTGGTTTAAAGTAATTTGGCCTTGCGCGCTGGCCTTGACGATGGCGTCGTCTATCGACAGCGCGCCGATTTTGAGTTGGTCGCCGTCCGTGTCGATTGCGAACTGCAGTTTCTCAATGTTTTGGACAAAATCGCCCGATTGATAGTGCAAACCATTGATTAAAGCGTTTTCTATCGTCATTTGCAGCGGCAAATTTAGCGCAAACCTACCGGTTTTTTCCGGTTTAGCGGTTTCGCTAAGGCTTACCTGCAAACCATCGATTGTGATGTCCAGCAGATGCAAGCGCCCCCAAAGCAAGGCTTTGGGGTGCCAGCGAATTGCCAGCTTATCGAAGCTGATGGTCTCGTTGTCGCTTTGGTACTGAACATCCGTCAATGAAAACTGATCGAGCAAGCGGCCAGCGATTTTTATCTTGGCAACTTGAAGGGCGGAGACCGACAAAACCTGCCTCAACAGCCATTGACTGCTGGCCTCACTACTGATTAAGCCTAAAAAACCGACCGGGATAAGCAACAGCAGCAGAATAAAAAGCGCTCTGCTCTTATTCATATGCGTGCGCCTGCGGCAAAATGGATTTGAAACGAAGAATCCGCATCATCCAAGGGCAGGGCAAAGTCGACCCTAACCGGTCCCAAAGGCGAATACCAACGCACGCCCAATCCCGCACCGGTTTTAAATCGAATACTATCTGGATTAAAGGCGTTACCACTGTCCACAAAGGCTGCAACACCCCAGTCCTCGAAAACCGTTTTTTCGTATTCAAGACTCACTACGCTTAAAAACTTGCCGCCAACGACATTACCCAGATGGTCTTTGGGGCCGAGTTCCTTGTAGCCATAGCCGCGAACGCTATTAATACCGCCAGCGTAAAAGCGGTAAGACGGCGGCAATTTGTCAAATTGATCCACCACCGTGGCGGCGATTTCTGTACGCATCACAAATTTACTATTCCAGAAAAACGGCTGCATCAAGACCAAAGACAGGTCGGTTTGTAGAAAACTGACATCAGACAAAGGATTTTCATAGCTGCCGCTGACCGCAATATTGGCGCGGTAGCCTTTGCTTGGCCGCAAGGGGTTATTCGAGACCGATTTAAGCCAGTTACCAGCGGGCACCAGCAGAAGGGTTTTGGTGCGGGTGGGTCCGATCGTAAAGTCTTCATAGTTAAGATCGGTTGATAGTGTCTGCTTCCAGTTGTTGGCTAAGGTGTGTTTTAAACGTGCTGACAAGATTGACGAGACCGTTTCGAAAGTCTCGGTATTTTCGCGTTTGAAACCGCCGCCCAAGCTGAACGCGTCGTTGATCGGGTCAGCCAGCGGTATGTTGTAGTTTGCATCAGCCGTCGACAAAACAGGCGAAAGGTTGAGCTCTGAGTTTAGAAAATGACCTTGTTCGTTCAGGCGGCGGTTCGTGTAAGCCCCGCTGAGTAGCGGGCCAATGTCGGTATCAAAGCCAACACCAAAGCCATAATGGTGCCGTTTTTTGGCTTGCAGCTTAATGGTGATGGGTACCCCGTCATCGACGCTCAAGGTATCTGGAACGATATCAACTGCGGAGAAATATCCGCTTTTTAAAAGATTGCTATGGGTCTTGGCCAACTGGCTGCCGCTATAAAAATCACCGCTGTTGATCGAGACATATTTATCAACAAACGTAGGATTTAACGCATCCTGCTTGACCACAATTTGATCAAAAACCTTACGATTCCCGCTATCGAACACCAACTTGATTTGGGCTTTATTGCTTTGCTTATCTATCAGCAATTTTTTTTCGGTAAAGCTGCCGTGCAAATAGCCGGATTCCATGGCTAAGGCTTCTATGCGGGTTTTCATTTTTTCATATTGGCTGTGATCCAACGGGCTACCGGCAGTTTTTAACAATTTGCCGCGTAACTTTTGGAACTCAGGAAGGTTCTCAGCGGAGCCGTTTATGGTGATGCTGACCTCGTCGACAAACACCTGGGGGCCTAAGGTGATGGCCAAATCCGCAGTCCAGCAATCTTTTTCAAACACCAGCGACTTTTTCACGGCGGCATGGTAATAACCAAGCGCGCGAAGCGCCTGGTCAACTTCGTGATCTGCTTTGGCGTAAAGGGTGCGAATTTTCCAATCAGGGGCGTCGCAGTTTTCTTCAGCCAAACCCAACATCAGCCGGGTATTCGATTCAGTTTTGCCGTCGAGCCCGCTGATACGGACGCTGGCAGACACCGTCGGGACAAATAACCCTGGCAAAGTCAGCATCAGCATTATTCTCATGCTTAACATAAGCAAAAATGTTAAATACTGCATGCGTGCGCTTTATGCCGATTGGATTTCCCGAGAAAGACCCCGCGTTAGTTGAACTTGACCGGATCAATCCATGAAGATTTGTTGTGGTCTAAACTCTCGCTGAACTGGCATTCATAGAATCTTGACCGCAATACATTTTTGCCATTAGCTTACCTTACTGCATCAGCTTAGGCGACATTGCGAAGGTTCGCCAAGGTCGGCGCGGGCGTCAGTTGGCAACGCCTGGCTTGGACCTTGAGGACATACTTTCATAAATTCATCACAGAGCAGACTAATGAACTGGCTTTTTCACAAAATATTCCTGTGCTTGGCGCTATTGATCATGCTGTTTAATTTTGGCTGTGCAACCAAAGGCACATCTCTCGAAGAGTTTGTGACCGTCACTGGCACGGCGGCATATCGCCAGCGGATTGCCATGCCGCCGGATGCGGTGTTGTCGGTGCAACTGGAAGACGTGACGCTGGCCGACGCACCAAGTCCGGTTTTGGCCGAATTTAGCGAGCGGTTTGGCGATCGACAAGTACCTATACCGTTCACGCTACAAGTGCCTAACACGGCTGTCCAAGCCGGCCATCGTTACAATCTGCGGGCAACGATTAATATTGGCGGCGCGCTGCGTTTTACCAGCACGCGCCGGTATCCGGTGTTAACCGGCGGCGGACTTAATCAAGTTGAGATGTTACTGGATGCCGTTGCCGCGAATCCAAGCGAAAGATCACCAGACGCCTTGCCTTCCCCCATCCGCTTGCCCGCCACCTTTTCAGGAACCTTACCCTGCGCCGATTGCCCGGGTGTTTTGCAAACCCTGACTTTGCGTGGCGATGGACTGTACCGTTTACGCCGGGTTTACCAAGACAAACCCAACGGCTTATTTAGCGAGGCCGGTGGCTGGAAAATTGCCGATAATGTTTTGCACTTGAACAATGGCACTGAAACCTCGTTGTTTGCCATCATTGCGGATGACATACTGCGTCCGCTTGATAGTGCCGGGCAGCCTATCAAGGCTCCTGCCAATCTCGATCTGCGCCGTGCCAGCGACGTTGATCCGCTGAACGACTCGGTAAAGTGGCGCGGTGAATTTATATATATGGCGGATGCGGCGACGTTCACCGATTGCGCCAGCGGCTTACGCTGGCCGGTGGCGATGACGGGCGACTACCTGACAGCAGAACGCAACTATTCCAAAGCATCGCTTGTTCCCGGCTCACCGCTTTGGATAGCGTTTACAGGACGACTTGAACGACTACCGGGCATGGAAGGGCCAGTCATCGAGCAGATGGTGATCGAAAAATTCGGCACGTCGCACTTTAAAAAAGCCTGCGGATCACTAGCTTCTAAAGCTGAGTTGGCTGTTGCCGAACTCAAAAACACCTTTTGGAAACTGCTGACTGTTAACGACCATCACATCCCCGTTGCCGCATCACCAACCCGCCAAATTCATATGACCTTGACCAGTGAGGGTTCGCGAATGGCAGGCTTTAGTGGCTGTAATCGCTTTACCGGTGCGTTCAAACATACAGGTAACAAATTGCATTTTTCGCAGATGGCCGGCACCATGATGGCTTGCCTGGCGCGTGAAATGGAACTTGAATCTGAAGTACTCAAAGCGCTCGGTGCCACCACGCACTACCGCATCGAAGGTGAACATTTATTGCTGCTGACCCGCGACAAGGTAGTGGCGCGTTTTGAGTCGGTTTATTTGCGTTGATTGCTAGTTTATTTTGGGTCGGCGCGTTTTTAGGCACGGCCCCATCGTCGGTCAAGCCAATTGAAGGGAATCGCCCGAGCAGTTGGCTCGACCGATTTCAGACCGTTTTTTTCGTAAAACACGTTTTCGTCTTCCTAACGACTAGCCCCTTCGCGCTAGCCTAAGTTCTTGTTCCGCTTCCAGCCAGTCCCTCAGTTTGCGGGAGCCATCCATCTGGGGAATGTCAATTATTTCTGCTTTCCGTAATCGCTTGTATCTTAGAAGCCGAATTCGTAATGCTTGACGACAAAGAAAACCTCCCAGAATGGCGGATTCAAGTCGTTGAAAATTTTGCCGGATTTTTGCCCGTATTGCTGACCATATCGTGATTGGAAAGCCGGGTGGTTTTTTGTAATTTAGTTCGTGGCTTATTTGAGCTGAATCGGCAAAATCTGCTTGTCGATGGCAGGGTCAATCAAATCCGCTCGATTCAACGTGGCAGCCTTCGAGGTGATGGCTTTCGGCAGGGTTTCCCAGTTGAGCGGCGTATTCAGGTCGTTTTCCGGAAACGCATTGACCCGGACCGTGTCATCGTCGATTTGGATCAAGGTAAAACTGCGCTCGGAGACTTTTTCAGTGTCGATCAATGGCCTTGGCCCCGCGCCAATACAGGCCTGGCCAATGTAATAAATTCCATCTTTGTGGCCTGGGTAGAAAGCATGGTGATGGCCGCTCAAGTACAACTCGACCCCGTACTTTTGCAACATTTTTTCCAGTTTGCCGTCGCCGATGTAATCGCGTTCGCGAGCAATGGCAAAAGGCCAAAGCGGAACATGGCTGAACAAAACGATTTTCTCCTGGTTGATACTGGCATTTTTCAGGATTTGCTCCAGCCAACGCATTTGACTATCCGGCAACGCGCCCACCACGGTCGCATCCAGCGAGACGAACATGACTTTATCGATGACAAAGGCGTAATAAAACGGGTATTCGGTGGCCTCGATAAACTGCAGTGCCGGTTTTCGGGGTTGCCATTGCTCGCCGAAAATCTGCCGCTCCAACAAAAAATCTGCGGCGTTAGCGCCATCGTGGTTGCCGGGGGTTACGGCAAACGCTAGGCCGGCTTTGGCAAGCGGATCGCTAATGGTGCGGTGAAAGGCGGCCCACATGGCTTCAACTTCCGCACGCGCCAAGAGTGGTTTGCGCTGACCGGCCACCATGTCGCCGGTACTGATCACCACATCGGGTTTGATGGCGGCAATTTTGTCGATCACTTTGCTGATAAACGGTGTGTATTCGGTCGAACCGTAACGCCCGTTGATGTCCGAAATCACGGCTATCGTCACCGGCTTGGCCAACGTCCAAGGCGCTACAGTCAGCAACACCAGCCAGAGTAAAAGTCGGCTTTGTTTGCTCATGACTTACGTTGCCTCGCAGGCGACGGTTTGCTCAGTGGTTTTGCCGTCCAATAAAAAGGCATCGGGGTCTAAATCAAAACGTAATTTTTTGGCCTGACAACTGTTGAATAAAATCGCGGCAGCCTGCTGGATATTGGCAGTCGCCAGTTGCAATTGGACATCGCTCAAGCCGAAGCTAGTTTGCAAATAGACATATAAGGGGCCTTTTTGCCCGACGTCTTTTGCCAGTTGTTGCAGACGTTGATAGGTTTTGCCGTTGTAGTGGCGGGTGGCCTCCAGCATGCCGGTGATTTTGCTGAAATTGGAATATTTCTTCTTGCCGCCGGCATCGTTGTCATTCAGAAAAGTCCGTTTCAGCAAAATAGCATCGACAGTTGGCTGATGCTGCCTGTCCATGGCTTTAATGTGGCTGATTTCGCCGTTTTGTTTGCTGTACCAGTATTCGACATAGTCGATATTGCCTACCCGATCTTGTTGACTAAAGATGTAATCTAGCAAAGTAATTTCGGTTAACTCCTGCATCCATAACACAACCTGCCCCGCAGCATGGCCTTTGGCAACAACCGGTTCGATGGCCTTGGCCAGCGGTTTTTCGCTCCGCAATGCCGTAAATGCCGGCGTCTGCTGAAAATCAAAATTTTGGCCCTTGCCCCAACCGGATTTGCGAGTACCGTTAATTTCCTCGCCATAACGTTTGCCTTCAATTCGCATCAGGATGCCAAATACCTGCTGCATGTCGCTGGTGAACAACTCGCTCAGCTCGGCATACGCTTTGGGATTTTTCTCGACTTTAGCCAGTTCCAGCCAGGCGGCATTGTTCATCTTTAATGCGGGATTCTTCGCTGACCAAGCGAGGCCGCGCGCTGAAATTCGTTGTTCGTGAATATCGCGATCGATAGTGCGAAACACACTGACCGGGACATGGGTGTAGGCATCGAAATAACGCGCAAAATGATAATAAAGCAACGATGCGGGAGCAAATGTGGCGCTGGCGTTATTGGCGTTCATGGTGACTTTGAAATCGGTCGGCGCGTCCTTGGCTTCTTTCACCACTACTTCACCGCGTGGGCAGACCGTTTGCTCGAACTCGGCTTGTTTCCCGGCTAATGGGCCGTGCTTTAGATCGTAGATGAACGTCGCCGGACTGGTACTGCGCAACTTAGGGCACATGGCGGTATCGGCATCGTAGATATCGATTTGGCAGTAGCGCGATTCGGTGGCTTTATCCTCGTCGCTGTAGACGCCGCCGGGAATATGATTCAGGATGACACAGCGTTCTTCCAAGCCGTTGGGGGATTTAAAGCTTTTGACCTCGCCTTGAACGGCATCGGAGGCCAGTCCCAAATTGGCCATTCCCAACATCAACAGGCCACCAATCCAGACGGAGCGTTTGCTAGAGCCGACGTGTCTAGTGTTTGTAAATTCTAGTTTCATGTTTGCTTTTATCCCTCAAGTGCTGAGCAGGTTTCTAACCGGTTTTGTTTTGGGCGGCAAGGGTTAATGAACTATTTCTACCGGATTGATTGTAGGATTACCAGATTTTTCACCCGTAAGCGATGCGCTGAGCAGCGCAAATTCAAGCTGATAAGCAAATGAACAGGGCATGATTTTGTGTCGGTAAATTGTTCGCAGAAGCGATCTGTTTTGACTGGGCCTATTCTTTGGTTAGCGCTTGGTAGCGGCTACCCACGTAAAACGCGACCACCAGCCAGACTAATACTAATGCGCTGTTGACCATAGCAAATTGCTGGGTATTCATTGACCAATAACTGGTGCCGGCAAAAATCAGCCCTGCTGAGAGCACATCGCCGCTGCGCACAAAAAAGGTGTCGATGGCTTGTTTAGCTTTGTATTTCTCTTCGCGGGTGGTCGGCAAGAATAACACCTGGCGAACTGTATTTTGCACCGAGTAATCGGTGGCATTCTCCGCCGTTTTGGTCATTCGCAAAATCTCTAACACCGGGTAAAACGCCGCGAGCATATAACCGCCCATGGCAATGATCGGCAGGATTAACACAGCAACCCTTACCCCCAGATATTTCAACAAACGCGACACGACAAACAACTGCAACACCACGCCCAATATGTTGACGACACTGTAGAGATTGGCATAAAAACCGCCAATGTAGGCTTCGACACTGGTGTATTCGGTTTGTCCTGATTTGACTAACGCTTCAGCGTTAGCCAGCACGGTCTTACCCAGTATGTATTCCCCGGTGGTATTGACCCAGTTCAGGAGTAGCATGAGCACTGCAATCAGTAGCAAGTAGCGATTTTGCACGACCATAGAAAAAGCCCCCGCTTTACTGAAGGTCTCTTCCGGTGCAGCCGTCTCTTCCCGGTCGGCGGTCAATTCCGATTTATGTTCCAGATAGTCGACAACATGCGTCACGACCAGGCTGCTGGCCAAGATACCCGCAGCGACCAACATTAGGTTGTAGACCCCCAAAGAGGCAATCAACACGCTGTCGATATAGCTACCGGTCACGGCGCCCAGTGAGGCGCCAAAGGCCACGATCACAAACAAGCGCTTACCTGCTTCGGGGGTATAGATATCGTTGGCAAATGCCCAAAATTGCGCAGGAACCATCAGGTTAAAAATGCCCACCCACAAAAAGAACACCACCCCAAGCGGCACTTCATAGGCATGCAGTACAAAAAACACCAACAAGCAGCCGATGAAGAAAAAGGTCACCGCATTGATCAATAGCCTGCGCGAAACATGATTGGCTAGCCAACTGTAAAGGGGGATGGCTACCAGTAATAACATTGCCTGTCCGGCGGCGGCATAGCTTTTGATCTCCGCGCCTCCGCTACTGAGAATCAAGGCTTCACGCACCGGTTTGAGCACATAGTAGGCACTTAGAATCAGAAAGATGTTGAGCGCCAACAACAAGGCGGAGGCGGCTTCTCCTGACCGCACGTCGGTGAAAATATTTAGAAATTTTTCCAGATAGGCGGCTGGTTCGCCAGAGTGGGGTTTTGTCATGCGTTGCCAGCGTTTCAGGCGTAATGCGGTCAACAAGCCATAGCAAATCAAAAGATTCAGCAGAATGCTGAGACCAATCACACTCCAATGCACCCAGATGTTAATACTGCCCCACAGCGTATCGATCATTGCTAAAAATTGTGACCATGGCATCGCGAGCATTAGCAAAAAAGCGGAGGTCGGGCTAGCGATCTCAGCGTTTCCGCCAATTAGCAAGATCGCCGCAACCAATGCGCTGGCTGCGTAAGCCCAAAAATAAGCGTTAATCAATCTCGTCAATAAACGATACATGCTAATTTCCAGTTAGATAAAGTAAATGCTCTAGGGTGCAGTTGAAGACAGCTGTCGCCAGTCTGCGGATCTCAGGATGTTCCCGCTATCACATGCCGGTTTGGGATAGCGTGAGAATTAACGAGCGTCATTAGTTAACAATTTTCCATTTAATGCGAGAGCATCAGATTGCTTTGGCTTGTGGTTCAGCCATCTCTGCGATGCCGTTACAAGCCTTCGGCTTGAAATAAAGCCACCTTGTCAGAAACGAGTTGAATACTGATGGTTTTCGGCGGAGTGCCCCACACACAGTTTTTGGCCATCAGAACTGAGTCGCAGTGGTCGGGATCGCCCAATAAGGCGACTACCTGCTGGTACTCCATGCCCATTTCCAGCTTCGCGTAGTTTTCTGTGGTCACCTTGCTGCAGCCGGGAAGGGCCGCAAACGCTACTATCGCAATCCAAATTATTTTGGACAGCCTACTGGTATTTATCATCTGTTTGTCCCCGTATAAGAATCGATGTATGGAAAATCAGGCTGGCAACTTAGATAGAGTAGCTGTCAGCCAAGTGGCTTAAAATCATTCTGTCACTTAAAAAAACGGCAGAGAGGATTGCCGATGCGCTCAAGATTGGACCACGTTATTGTTACGACGACTAGGCTGTTGGGCTCTGGCGGAAACTGTCAGGTTACTTGGGACAGATGCGTTGCTGCTCTTCGCTTGAAATCGCTAATGTAGGGTCGACTTTAAACTGTTTGAATTTACCATCAATCCATTTATCGCAACCGCCGCTGCAATTGGCATTATTGCGCGCTTTTTCCCAATAGCTTTTCGCCTGAGTTTCCGACCAGCCGCAAAATTGCACCAAGGCCATCGCGGCGACGGAACCGGATGAGTGCACACCCCACATGCAATGCACTAAGGCGGGACCTTTACTTGGGTTTTTGATGATGTCGTGAATGACTTTCAGCGCTTCATGCGTACTGGTGGAATTCGCTTTGTGGTAATCCAGCTGGTTGTCTGCACAGTCGGTACTATTGAAATCGGTATTGGTGCCAAAGTCGACATAAAAAGCGTTAGAGAATCCGGCCTTGCACAAATCCTGACGTTGCACCGCCGACAAACCGGTATGGCTTTTGTCGCCGCCGCTGAAACCGGCACGGTAGAGTACCCCGCTTAATACGGGTCGAAAAAATGCCATTCCTTGGATATTACCATCGCTGCGCACCAGCATCTGTTCCTGGCTCGGGCCCTGGTCGCGGGCTTTGAAGTCTTGTGCCGCGGCGGTCGTGATGCCGTTCATCAGCAGACTCAGAGCAAGGGCGGTAGTGAGCAAAAAGTTGCTTTGGTTTTTCATGACGGTCTTTAAGGGCTTAAAATGAAGGTTGACTTCAAATATATCACATAGTCTATTCGGCCCCGCTGCCTACCACTTTGACCCGTAGATCTGATCATGCCCCTTGCTTTCAAGCGCTTTAAAATCGATTTAACCCTGCAAATTTTTCTGGCGCTGGCAATTGGTTTATTGTTGGGATTATTTTTCGGTGAAGACATAAAGGTCATTAAATGGGTAGGGGATGTCTGGATTCGCTTGATGCAAATGGCCGTTTTACCCTACATGACCGCATCCTTGATCAGCGGCATTGGCTCGCTGGATACCGGGCTTGCCCGCAATATGGCCTTGCGCGGCGGCGGCTTGTTGCTGCTGTTCTGGTTGATTTCGGCAGCCATTATTTTGCTCATGCCGCTAGCCTTTCCGAAATGGGTGGATTCGGCATTTCTCAGCAATGAGTCATTGGCGGATCATCCTGGCTTCAATCCTATCGAGTTATATATTCCTGACAATCCATTTCACTCGTTGGCTAACAGCATCGTGCCAGGGGTGGTTTTATTCAGTATTACCGTTGGGGTGGCGCTGATCAATGTGCAGAAAAAGGCAGAATTTATTGACGGATTGAAGGTGTTGACCGAGGCACTGTCGAAAGTGATGGCTTTCGTGGTGCGCTTAACCCCGATTGGGGTGTTGTCGATTGTTGCGGTTGCCGCAGGGACACTGAGTGTCGAGGTAATCGGCCAGTTGGAAGTGTATTTTGTGGTGTATATCGTCTCGGCATTGTTACTGACTTTTGTAGTGTTGCCCTTGGTTATCAGCACGCTGACGCCGTTTAGTTATCTGGATGTGATGCGCTTCTCCAAGTCGGCGTTGTTGACGGGGTTTATTACCCAGAACGTGCTGATCACTTTTCCGTTGTTGATTACCAAAAGCCGGGAGCTATTTCAAAAGTACGCCCTGGAAACCGAGCAAACCGATCATGTGGTTGATGTGATCATCCCGGTAACCTTCAACTTTCCAAACTGCGGCCGTTTGCTGGCTCTGTTGTTTATTCCGTTTGCGTCGTGGATGAGCGGTGCCGATTTAGCACTGGGCGATTACCCGCAGTTAATCTCTGCGGGTATTTTTAGTTTGTTCGCCAAAGCCCAGATCGCACTGGTGTTTTTGCTGGACTTGTTTCGTCTGCCGCACGATCTATTTGCCTTGTACATTCCTAGTGCGATTATCAACGGCCGCTTCGATACCTTGGCTAGCGTTATGAATTTATTTGCCTTTAGCGTGATCGTCTCGGTCGGATTGAACGGGAACTTGATTTGGAATGTGCGCAAGGTGTTGATCAGTCTCAGCATTATTATATTGTCGTTGCTGTTGACGGTGTTGGCGACCCGCTTGGCATTACAGAGCTTTTTAAAGGTCGATTACGTCAAAGATCAAATGTTACAGAGCATGCAGTTGCGCAGTCCGTATGCCGGCATGACAGTGTTCAAGACCCTGCCAGAGGCACAGCCCCTGTCACCGAGGCAGGGCGATTTATTGAGTGAGATTCGTCAGCGCCAGGTTTTGCGGGTGGGTTACCGGGTAGATCGACATCCGCTGGCATTTTTTAACAATCGCGATGAACTGGTGGGGCTGCATGTACGCTTGCTCAATGAATTAGCCGCCGATTTGGGGGTGCGTATCGAGTATTACCCGTTCGACTGGCCGCACTTTAAGGATAATTTGAATACGCACCAGCTCGACATCGTACCGGGTGTTGCTTACGACACCTTCAACATCGTCGATGCAGCGTTAACCGAGCCATATTTGCAGGGGCACTTATGTTTTTTGGTCAAGGACTTTCGCCGTCACGATTTTGCTAGCAAAGACAAAATCCAAGGCTTGGAAAAACTGCAGATAGCGATTTCAGGCGATACGCTGATTGTCGAAAAAATCGGCGATCGGCTGCGCTCGAAACTGCCGGGTGTTGATTTAGATGTGACGCCGATCAACGAATATAGCGAGTTTTTTGCCCTGAACGATCAGGTCGACGCGCTGGTCGAGTCCTGTGAAATCTGTTCGGCGCGGGCTTTATTACACCCGGAATACACCAGTATGTTGCCAAAAGAACTATCCCTGGCTTATCCATTGAGCTTTGCGGTGCCATACGGTCAAACCGAGTTTGCCAACTTTTTGAGCCAATGGATTGCCGTCAAGAAAAACACCGGCTTCTGGCAAGATGCTATCGATTATTGGGTCTATGCCAAAGGTGCGAGACCCGCGCAGAAACGCTGGTCCATCAAAAAGGATGTGTTCGGTTGGTGAGGGTTTAGCTGAAGATCAGCATATTCCACCTCAAATCGGCTACCCGATCCTACTGTTTTCCTTAGGGCTGAACGGCGGCTTTTGGAGGGGATGAAGAGTCACAATCCAATTCGGTCGGTTACCTAATTCGCATTCCGTGACAACATTGAAAAAGGGAATATCCGCTCGATGTTGTTAGACCAGCCGGTCATGTTAGCGACTAAAAACTAATATTCCTAACGTTTTTTCCCTGGTTTTTGGAGATTCAGTTTCCCAAATTTCTGTGGAATAATAGCTAACGGATCGTATTGCTATGCATGTTAGGTTGATGCCCGGTAGGTAGCTGCACCCTAAGAAAAATCATAATGCTAGTTTCACTCTTGGATTAACCGACAAGGAACATTCCCCATGAGCAAACCGCTGAATCATTTTTGCCAAATCACTCTCCTCACTGCTGTTGTGACTTTGACCAGCGGTTGCTCGGTTAATCCAGTAGCTTCAAATCAAGCCAAATTTGGTTCGGCCTGGCAGAGCGTGGACTGCAAGACCTTTGATGTGCCTGATGCCATTGCCACCCAATCGGATTGTGGTTATGTCACCGTACCCGAACAGCATGCACAACCCAACGGCCCCACCATCCAGTTGGCCGTAATCAGAACGCGTAGTAGTGGCAAAAACCCGGCGCTCGATCCCCTCTATGTCGAACAGGGAGGTCCCGGCGACTCAACCATTGGCGATATTGCCGATGGCGCCTTGCCGAATTTTCCCGAACTCCCCGTCTTGTTAGAGAGCCGTGATTTGATCTTCTTAGAGGAACGAGGGACACGCTATTCCAAACCCTTCCTGTCTTGTCCAGAGCTTAATGATCATTATATTGCCGTGGCCAAAGGGGAAATAGGGTACACCGATCCAAGCTGGTTCAAGGCGTGTAATGATCGCTTCAAGGCGCAAGGGATTAACCCCAACGCCTTCAATACCCGCGAAAATGCTGCCGATGTCTACTTTGTGGCAGAGACTTTGGGTTACCCGCAGTTCAACTACTATGGGGTTTCCTACGGCACGTTACTGGGGCAATATGTGATTGCGCAGGCAGATAAGCACAAAGCAAAACTGCGCAGCGTGATCCTGGATGGCGTCGTCACAACCAATATTGATTTTAATCTGGGCGCCGGGCACTCGATGAGTTATGCCCTGCGGAATGTGTTTCACTCTTGCGCGCAAGATCAACAATGCGGTCAGGCCTATCCCAATCTGGAGCAGAAATTTTTTTCGCTGGTCGATCAGCTTAATCAGAAACCCATTCCCATCACGCTCACCCTTCCCTCCAGCCAAAAACCGATCGCGAGTCAGCTCGATGGCAATACCTTTTTCAACGGTATCCTGCACTTTTTAGTAAGGCCCTATTCCGCTGAATCAGCCCGCGGCAGTTCGCTTCCCAAGTTCATTTATGCAGCCAGTCAAGGCAACTTCGATTGGGTGACAGAAAAACTGTCAGAGGACTTGGAAAATCATACCAGCGCGAGAGAAATGTATCACACCGTCCTCTGTGCTCGGGCAAAATCGGTGCAAATCACGCCTTCCGAGGTGCTGCCGCCAGCGTATCCGCAACTACTGCCAGTTGGCATCCGCGAAGCCGAAGCGGTGACGAAAGCGTGTGACATTCTCCAGGCAGAGCTGAAACCGCCCTTCGCTTACGAGAACCCTGACATTCCAACACTTTTGTTTAACGGTACTTATGATCCAGTCACGCCGCAGCCCTATGGGGAAGCCGTGGCTAAGAACTTGAAAACCGCCTATGTTTACAGCTTTCCCGGAGTAGGGCATGGGGCCTTGTTTGTGCCGAAGGATATGCCTGCCGGGACCTGTTCGACGCAAATTGCCGCCGACTTTCTGGCTAACCCGCAGCAAGCCCCCGACAGTAGCTGCCTTACTCAGATCAAACCAAGATTTGTGGTTGAATAAAACAGCTTTTCAATAATCTTTGAGCGATTGGGCTAGCAATCTGGGATGCTAAAACTAAAGCAGATCCACGCATTTTTGGTATTGGCTTCGAAAGCTGCGCCTTCAATTTGGGTTGGACAGACTCAAGCTAAGGCTCAGCGGGAAACTTCGATGGCTCCGGATTCTGCGTCTACCCCGCTTTACCAAACTCAAATCATTACCTGCCCGGTCGCACTGCCATTAGAAACGGAAGGTAAAACCGTGGCCTGCGGCGTGCTCACCGTTGCTGAAAACCATGAGCAGCGGCCTGTCGCCGTTGCCCGATCCGGTATTGTACTTGGCCGGTGGACCAGGAAACAGCGCTGTGGTTGATTGCGATATTTTAAGTCGGTATGCATTTGACGCCTACCGTCTAACCCGTGATGTGGTGTTATTTGACCAGCGGGGAAACCTGGCAAAAAGCCTACAACAGGCTTGCAACAAAGCACATTCCACAACAACGTAAAGCGAGGATAAAACATGAGCGTTTCAAATAGATGCCTTTCATTAGCTGGCATTCTCAGCACTGCGATTGCAACCACCGGCTGCATTGTTGCGCCTCCCAATAATAACAATGGGTCTTACAACTCCAATAATAGCTATCACCCCAATAAAATTGACATCTCTCATCTGCATGACATCTACGAGGATGAGGCTTTTCGACGGCTCGGTGCGAAAGATTTTCATCAAGTCAGAGTAAATGAGTCTGGCAATACTAAGTGGCTTAATTCAAGAACCAATCAGTGCGTTGAAGTATTAGCCTATTCGGGTAAGGTTTCGTCCGTGGTGGAAAGAGATTTACATTTTTGTAACGAAAACTCAGGCTATAACTCCGGGTATAACAATAACTCGGGCTATAACAGCGCACCTGCACCTGTATTAGGACAAGTTCCACCTGCATTAGCCGACATGGTGGGTGCAAAAGGCGGTCAAGCAGAAGGCTATTTAATGAACAACGGCTATGTTAACCGAAGTACCCAAGGTTCATGGGCGTATTGGCAAGAACAATCTACAGGCGGTTGTGTTGCTATTAAAACAGCCGATGGACGCTATCAATCCATCGAGTATGTTGTTCCAAGCAACTGTAGATAAACCCATTACCTAAATTTTAATCACAACATCCGAGTTATTCATGAAAAGTATCTTTTCACCCCTCCTATTTTAGTGGGTGTAGGTGGTTGATTGAAAAGGCTTCTGCAACAGGGATGTTGCAGAGAGCGACAGCAACGTATTGGTGCGTCCTTTGAACTCAAGCATCTAGACCCCTTATGCAAAGCGGGCGAGTAGCTACGATAAAAACTATTGGTTTGCGTATTAGCGGGCGCTTTATTATCAAACATGGCCCGGATGGCAAAAGTGGCTTTTCTCAACACAAGCTGCCAACTGAGTAACTCAGTCAAAATCAACCTCACGGAGAACGTCATGTACAAGCTATCCCGAAAATACCAGTGGCTAGGCAGTGTTGGCTTTGCTATCGGCCTGACTGGTACCTTGAGCCTTTACGGCTGTGCAACTGTTCCTGAGGCGACTAAGACTGAGACATCGGCGTCCGCACTCAACAACTTCGGTTTTCCGTTCGGTTTTTCCGTCGAGAAGATGGATACGAGTGCCGATCCTCGCCAAGATTTTCGCCGTTATGCGGCAGGTCGTTGGCTAGATGCCGCAAAAATTCCCGCCGACAGTGTGCGCATTTCCAATATCGATGTGCTGGTCAACGTGGTCGAGGCGCAGCAATTGGCCTTGCTCGGAGACGCGGCGCGCGACAGTCTCAATGCGTCCAAAGGCACACCTTTGCAACAAGTGGGTGATTTTTACGCAGCCGGGATGGACGAGAAGCATCTCAGCGAGCTGGGCGTAAAGCCCCTGCAGCCGGAACTGGATCGCATCGCCAAAATCCATGATAAAAAGTCGTTGGCTGAGGAAGTGGCTCGATTGAATCTACTGACGGCCGACATACTGCTGCTGGGTCTTGAGGTCGGCACTGATCCCAGCGACCGAACCCGCACTAAGATTTATATCGGTGACGGTGAACTTTTCATGGGGCTTGAAAATTACCTTAAACCGGAAGCCGAGCCCATCCGCGCCGCCTACCTCAAATTGATCACCGACTCGCTGGTTATCGCCGGCAACACACCGGAAGTGGCTGCTGCCGTCGCCATCAAGGTGTTGGCCATGGATACCCGCATTGCGGCCGAAAAGCTAACACCCGTGCAAATGCAGGACCCGGCCAAGCGCTTCGTAAATATGCGCTATGCCGACTTTAGGGCGCAACTTTCCAATTTTGATGTCGACACACTGTTTCGCAGCCAGGGCATGCCGACTGGTGGCGAGCTGATTGTCGTGCAAGCAAACGCATTGCGTGAGCGCAACGCCATGCTGGCCGAACTACCTCTGGACGAAACCAAGGCTTATCTCAGCTGGGAGTTGCTGCGCCGATGCGCCGGGTATCTGACGCCAGCCTTTCTGGGGCCGCAGCAAGTGTTTTCGCAAGCGATGTATGGCAAGATCGACATGCCGACGCGTAACCGGCTGGTGGCCGCTGTTGTACCCAAGAAATTAGGCCATCCCTTGGGTCAAGTATATGTCGCCAAGCATTTTTCGGCCGATACCAAACGCTCAGTGGAAGAACTTATCCAGCGGGTGCGCGCCGAATTCCGCGAGCGCGTTGAAAAGAACAGCTGGCTGGAACCAAGTACGCGTGCCGAGGCGCTGAAAAAGCTCGACGCCGCCCGGATCGACGTTGGTTACCCGGCGACCTGGATCGACTACTCGGGCGTGGACATTCGCCGCGACGATTATTTGGGTAACGCGCAACGCATCAACGAATTCGTTGGCCGCCGTAATCTTGCCAAGTTAGGTAAACCCGTGGTCGAAGATGGTTTCGCGATAGCTGGAAACACCCTACCTACCGATATTAATGCTGCCTATCAATCCGGCCGCAACGGTATCGAGATTCCCGCTGCCTTCCTGCAGGCGCCGTTTTTTGACCCGAAAGCCGATCCGGCCAGCAACTATTGCGCCGTAGGCGCGGTGATTGGCCACGAAATTACGCACGGCTTTGATTCTCAGGGTCGGCAGTATGACGAGAAGGGGAACTTACGCAACTGGTGGACCGAAACCGACGCCCAACGCTTTGTCATCGAAGCGAAGAAACTCGTCGGGCAGGCCGATGCGGTCGAGGTGTTGCCGGGACTGCATATCAACGGCCAACTCGCGGTCGGGGAAAATCTGGCCGATGTCGGCGGGGTGTCGTTAGGCCATGCGGCCCTGAAGAAATACCTGCGCGAACATCCGGAGCAGGATCGGACCATTGACGATCTGTCGCAAGATCAACGTTGCTTTCTGAGTTGGGCACAGGTCTGGGCCGACAAAAGTAATGAGGGCTGGCTGAAGCAGAAGGTGCCAACCGACCCACATCCACCGGGCGTGTATCGTATGATCGCACCGGCGCAACACGAGCCATCTTTTTACGAAGCATTCGGTATCCGTTATGGTGATCCGATGTGGCTGCCGGAGAACAATCGGATCGCCATTTGGTGATATTGATGGTGGGTATAGTTTGGAGAAGTCCATGCTTGTCAAAATTTATTGAGCAGCATCACATTTCGTGCTATCAAATGGCTAACGGCTAAACCCTTGTTGGACGAGTAAACAGAGAGTTGCTGGTAGGAGTCAAACCTGCTGCGAAGTTTTTTGACGTTGTAGATTATGGTCTGCCCCGTTTGCAGGTCTGAGGTTCAGGTAAGTTAGGTCAGTTTGTCGCTTAGCAGGGTTGCAAAGCATAAAAACTATAAATCGAAAAACAATTAACCTAGAAAATGGATTAAAAACATGACCAAAAAGCTGATCATAACACTAGGGGCCACACTCCTGGTACAGACGCCTGCTTATGCGATCAACGCAAAATATCGGCAGCAGCTCGAGCGCTCCGGCTGCACCCAGGTCTCTGAAGCGCAAGGGTGCGATATTCGCAAGAGCAAGGCGGAAAACGCCAAAGCCGGCTTCGTGACCGAAGCGCCGGCTAATAATGGTAATTCTGCCAGTCAAGCACCCTACGCCGGTCAATGGGTTGCCAAGAACACCGAAGGGGCAACAGTGGCGACCATTCGCATCGATGGCAAAGAGCAGGTCTGGGTAAATGGAAAGAAAGTAAAGGCCAAGCGTAGTGATGGCGCACTGGTATTCCACGAAGGCCTTATTACTTACACCATCCAGGGTGACCGACGCTTGAAGGATGAGGACTCCTGGACCGATTCCGATGCCGGCACTAAAGGCCCCATTGTCACCGAGTAATAGAAATCACAGACAAGCAATAGCAGGGATAACGTAGCATGCGGTTGCCCAATTTACCTGTATTCGCGCATTTCCGGTGTACAGGCTAGTGGCCATTTATCTCGTCTTGACGCTGACAAATGCGAACCGAAAAGTGTGGCCGGCTGCTTTTTATGCTTAAAGAGAGGCTTTCTGAGTCAAAGAGTCCGATGTCTTTCGCGCTAAAACTTTGGAATCAACCATGAACACAATCAACACCGAACAAAGCCCGGTAAAACGCCAACCCTCTGTAAGGCTCGGGATTTTGCTGTATCTGGGTTATCTCGCGATATTCTTTGCGACTTGGACCATCAATGGTATCGATTACAACCGCATTGGCGAGAATGCGGAAACGACCAAGCTTTGGTACGCACTTCCTACCTTGTTCGGCTGCGCCTTTTTGGTGGTTGCGCTCAGCTTCCTGGGTTGGTGGCGCTTGGTACTATTTGACAAATCAACATCTGGACCGCGATGGATCTGGATTCTGCCGGTAGTGGCAACCGGCATCATTCTGAACAACTTTCTGAATGTTCCGGCCGATAAAATTTCCGCCGAACTACTGCTTTGGTCGTCTTTGGGAGCCGTAGGTGTCGGGTTCGGCGAAGAGATGATCACCCGGGGAAGTCTGATCGTCGGATTGAGGAGCCGTTTTAGCGAGGGTAAAGTTTGGCTAATCAGTTCCTTACTATTTTCGGCGCTGCATGTTCCCAACGTGATCTTTGGATTGCCACTGTCGTCAATGCCCATCCAGGTGTTGCTGACTTTTATCATGGGCAGCGGCTTTTATGTCATGCGTCGAATGTCCGGGACTTTGATTTTACCGATGATGCTTCATGGGCTTTGGGACAGTTCGTTGTTCATGAATGTGGCTGCGGGAAGACAGACCTCCGAACTGCAATTCGCTGTCTATCCGCTGGCGATTATCTGTTTGGTCGCGCTATTACTCAATGATCGAAATGAACGGTTGCCTTCTTGATGCGGCGCACACCGCCCGTGTGAAGAACAAGGGCCGCTAGTCAGCCTTGTTTACAAGAACAACGTTCTAACGTTTGAAGGGCTAAAATTAGATGCCAGCAAGACCAGATTAAGTAAGTATTGGCTCCAAGTTTATTGTTTGAAACCGCTATGGGTAAAGAAATGACACTGAATCCAATAACCTGACAAGACCTACCCGATTTCGTTGCAACTCAAGGGTAGGGTATCGTCTATTGAGGAAAGAGACTTACAATTTTGTAACGAGCACTCAGGCCATAACGCCGGGTATAACAATCACTCAGGCCCATCAGAATACGATCGCGGCTGTGCTGATGCCAAAGCGGCTCTTATGACCGCAGCGGCAATGCGGGTCAAGGTTATGAAGAGGGATGGAATTCCTGTAAGGGCGGCAGCAACCAAAATTCAGTGGTGATAGGACAAACACCACCCGCATTAGCGAATACAGTCGGTGCCAAAGGTGGTCAAGCAGAAGGCTACTTAATGAATAGCGGCTATGTAGTGGTTAAATCGCAAGGCTTGGTCACTTATTGGCAAGAACAAGCCACCGGCGGTTGTGTTGCAATCCGAACAGATGATGGACGTTATCAATCCATTGTCTATGTAGCGGCATACAACTGCCGATAATCGCTTCAACTCAACTTTTTAACACAACTTCGGAGTTAATCATGAAAACATTCTTCACCTGTTTATTATCAGGTGCATTATTAATAGGCATGGCTTTTACCGCAGAAGCGGCTAAACCCATTCAGTTTGCAAAAGGCAAAAGTTCGGCCGCTGTCAGTGGAAAAATCAAAGGCAGCGACGATGTGGACTACACCCTACGCGCCAGTGCCGGTCAAACCATGACCGTTGATTTTAAGGCCAGCAAAGGTGCGGCGTATTTCAATGTATTACCGCCCGGCAGCAGCGGTGAAGCCATTTTTATCGGTTCAAACGAAGGGAATAACTTTAAAGCCGTGTTACCCAGCGATGGGGATTACACCATTCGTGTGTATTTGATGGGTGGCGCGAAAGACAGCGACAAACCGGTAAGCTATACCCTGAAAGTCGGTATTCCAGCTTCTAAGCCTGCCAGTGCCAGTAAAGACAATAGCGGGACAGCTGTTGCCGAAAAAGCCTGCCTTGCGGCTGTCGCCGAGAAAGTGGGCGTCAGTGTAAACAAACTGAAGGTGATTGAGGTCTTGGGGGCAGAGGCTGGGATTGGTGTGACTATTCAAGTACCTGATGCGACAGCACCGTGGTCGTGTCTGTCTGATAAAAAAGGCAATGTACAAGGCGCGAGCTTTACTGGCTCAGAAGGAGCAATGTAAATAACCAGCAAATTTAGTCTTCGGCCAATTTATAAAAGGTGATATAGCCCAAATGCCCAACACTGTTTGGGCATTTTTATATTAAACAGTGGAGTATTAGTGATGGAAACAGTATTAGCATCGCTGTTAGCGAGTGTGTTGTTATTAGGAACAAATAGCGTTTTGGCTGAAAATATATCAACACCAGACAACAAAATTAAAACCAGCTCTTTATTCAACCAAACTCTCAAATTACACAACATTAGTTTTCAAGTGACTAGTGAAGGTAACAAACTCCGCATATTGCCTTCTGGTCTAGAAATTGATAACTCGCCAATTGATCGCGACATAGTCGGAACAGTCACGGGTGCAGACATAGGTGACATCAATATCGACCGTTCACCTGAAATATACGTTTATATCAAAGACGCTAAGGGTAGCGTGTCGTTAATTGCCTTTTCAGCCAATAAAAGAAAATCGCTGAGCGAAATTTATTTACCGCCATTTACTGATGACCCTCAGCTTGCCAAAGGCTATAGGGGACATGATGATATTGCGATGGTGGAAGGTATTGTCGCGTTACGTTTCCCTATTTATAAAGACAGTGACCCCGATGACAAACCGACAGGGGGTATGAGGCAGTTGCAATACAAACTGAAGCAAGGCGAAGCGAGTTGGGTACTAAAACTTGATAAAGTGATCGGATTTTAGTCATTCACCTTACTTTAGGTGGAAATGTCGGTGATATGGGTGGTGTTGCAATGGCTTATTCGGCTTAGAATAAATAGCTGTCGCCAAATACCCAGACGGCAAACCACCGGTATTGGATGGCTACACAGGCAATCAACGCTTCTTTTTGGGCTATCTCAACTATGGCGCAAGCTGCTTGCATAAAAAACCCGCCTGGCGGCGGGTTTTTGTTTTAGATCAGTTTGGAATTACCAATGATCTTATTTTTTCAAAGGCTGTTGTGCTTTACCATCGACTTCCAACTGCACGCGACGGTTATTGGCGCGGCCTTCTTCGGTTTCGTTGGTGTCAACCGGTTTGTCCCAGCTAAAACCGTGAGACGAGATGTTGGGGTTGTGAGTACCTTTGGTCAGGTATTTCTTAACTGCCAATGCGCGGCGCTCTGACAAATCCATGT
>FSSH01000092.1_pt1 | contig 58197 bp, 83 predicted proteins | sample 1166101 | NCBI WGS metagenome assembly FSSH01 (sample SAMEA32972668, study PRJEB13176) | freshwater metagenome | biome: Drinking water system; feature: Biomass in drinking water that filtered by 0.45 um membrane; material: drinking water | place: USA | collected 2012-12-20 | depth 0 m | reverse complement strand
ATCAGGCCCTCCTGTTGCTGGGTCAATCGCCCAGGATTGTATGCGCGCTTGACAGTTTTCGTTCAATGGCGGGTGGAATCTGTCCTGGGGGGAGCATTGCCAAAGCCCGAAGGGTTGGCCGCCTCATAGGCCGCGGCCGCCTCCTCCAGCCGGTGCCGCTCCGCCTGTCTGTGCACCTCCGCGGCAACACGCTCCGCCCGGCACCTCTCAGCCTCGTCCAGAGCTTCCTGGGGCACGATGCAACCCGGCTGGCCTGGTGCTGGTCCATAGAGCGCCGGGAACCACTCCACGCGAGAGAGCCAGTGGGCCAGCGGCCGCGGCCACACTTTCGCGATGGCCTCCGGCGAGTCGGCCGCCGGACGTGATTTGACGCCAGCCTCATCGAGGGCCACGCGCCAGGTCCCATCCGCGTCCTGGGACAAGGCGCCATAGTCCTCTGCGGTCTTAGCGGACAGGCTCCGCGGGCTCGATGCCGGCGCCGCCAGGCGTTCGTCACGGGCCTCCAGGATGGCGTCCCGGAAATAGGTCCAGGACTTGGGCATCCGCTTGGGCTTGCGAGCCAGCACGCCGCGGATGGTGTTCTCCACGTCGCGGTCCAGGTCGCACCCATCCAGGGCCAGCGCCACGAGAGGCTGGGTGACCATCAGGCCGATGTTGCCTCGTGCCGCCTTGAACTCCGGGAACTCGTTTTCGAGACGCTGGACCAGGGCATCCACCGGGCCGATGAGGTCCGCGGACTTCAATCCGGAAGCCTTTGGCCCAGCCGGCTCCGGGCTCGCCGCTGGCCTCTCGGTGGGGACTACAGGGGTTCTTTCTGGCTTATGGCTTCTGGCTTCGCCCGCGTGAGTCTTATCCTGGGGGTTAACCCCCCCGGTTAACCTCGGATTGCCTCCGCTGGAACCGTTGGCCTTATCTTTCAACGCCTTGGCGTGGTCGGCCACCATTCTCCTGGAGAAAACAACGCCTGACGAAGTGGTGGAGCAAACGCCGACATGGGATAGGAGGAGAAGCGACTTTCGCACGGTTTTCAGGTCCGCTCCGGCCAGCCTCGCGAGGTCCGAATCCTTGATCGCGGCACCTCCCACCGTGAGGTGGCCATAGGGCTCGCCCTCCGCCATCAGACAGAGCATCTCCATCCAGAGGCCGCGGGTGGCCAGGTCGCACATGCGGAGCCTGGGGTCCTGTCTCCAGTCGGCGGGGAAAAACTTCATCCAGTGTCGCTTTCCAGTGGTCATGGTGGGGGTCCTTCATTCCTGGCGGGATTCAGTAGGTTCCGGGCCGGTCGCCGTTCTGGACGGCGTTGGCGCCCATGTTCGCATAGAGGTTGACCAGGCCCACGCGGCCCTGGCGGTTTTTCAGGACGTGCGCCTCCATCGAGAACTTGGCGGATTCGAGCGCGGTCCGGCGGGCCTCATTCTTCGCCACGTCCGAATCCTTGGCGCGCTCCAGATAATAGGCGTCCCGGTAAATGCCGATCATCACGTCCGCATCCTGTTCGATGTGGCCGGAGTCGCGGAAATCAGCCAGGCCCGGCCGCTTGTTCTCGCGGCCCTCGTTCGCCCGGCTCAACTGGTGGCAAGCCAGGACGGTCATGTCCTCGTTCACGGCCAGGGCTTTGAGGCTGGTGGTGACCTCACCGATTTGGTGGATGACGTTCCCCCCGAAATCCGAGGTGGGGAGAATCTTGCCGAAGCCGATGTGATCCACCACCACCAGGCGGAGGGGGATGCCGCGGGCCGCCAGGCGCTTTTTGTGCGTGCGGATGGTGGCGGTCACCTCGGTGATGGTCATGCCGGGGCGGCCGTCCACGATGAGGGGAAGTCGCGGGAGGCGCTTCATGGCCTTGTCCATGCCCTCCCGCTGGCTCCAGGACAGTGGTTCGATGCGGACACCAGGCGCGGGGCGGAACCTGTCATAGGTCACCGGGTTCGAGGCATCGCCCAGGCGGAAGGCCAGGTCCGTGAGGAACCGCTGGTTACACTGGAGATGCGTCATCTCGTGACTCATCACCACGATGCCCCAGGGCTCTCCCTCCTCCGCCTGGGTCATCCTGGAATAGGACGCCATGGCAGAACCCATGGCGATGCCCAGGCCCAGCGTGGACTTGCCCATCGAGGGGCGCCCGCCGGCCACCCAGAAGTCTCCGGCCACCAGGCCGCCCACCATCTTGTCCAGGTCCGTGAGGCCGGTGGTGACACCAGGCGTCACGAAGTCCACGTCCAGCGCGGCCTGGCTCTCGGCTATCTGGTCCGCCAGGGTCCGCTTGACCACGATCCCGGAGTTGAGCGCCGTTTCCACCGCGCCGGCCACCTCGGACGTGGCCTGAACGAATGGCACCATCGGGTTCCACATCGCGGCCTGGAGACGCTCGCCGGCCACGTGGAGGTCCCGGCGGTTCCGGAACTCGCGGACCGTCTTGGCGTAGTCCGGCGCGTTCACCACCGTGGTGGCGGAGGCGGCCATGCGGGCGATGAGTTCCATGGGCCGCATCTTATATGCGTCATGGATGCGCTCGATGATTTCAGGGGCGCTGATGCGCGCGGCCAGGAGGACCGGGGTGGGCCTGATGCCGGCGGTGCGCATCTCCAGGAGCGTGGACCACATCAGGCCGAACAGTTCGTCCGAGAAATCGGCCGTGGCCACGAAGGGGGCCGCCGCATCCATGGCGTCCGGATACACGAGGGCCGCACCCAGGAGGGCTAGTTCCGCATCCTGGGCCGCAAGCTGGAACGCCTGGAATCGCTCTGCAATTTGTTCGGCCGCCTGGGGGCCGGACAGTGTCAAGGCCGTTCCTTGACTCTTGCCGTTCGCTCTGTGGTCTGTCATACGAATCCCGTGAGCCCGCGCTGTTCCGGCGAGTGGTTTGCGCAATTCCTGGCGGAGTTGTTCAGGGGCGTCCCGGTAGCACGGGGCGCCCCTTCCTCGTTCTTAGGCCACCGCGGCCGGACGCGCCAGACCGGCCTCCCGGTTCAGGCGCTCGCGCCGCTCCTGGCTCTCCTGGACGATGAGCCGGCGCCGGAGGTCGGACCGGAGCCGGGCCGCATCCTGGGGCCGCCCAGCATCGTGGGCCGCCTTGGACTCGGCCTCCAGTAGCTCCTGGAACATCGCCTCGGTGAAGTTGTCCGGCGGTGACTTCGCCACGAACGCGGAGCCCCGGCGCTCAACGGCCGCGGGGATGTAGTTCCCCACGTCGCTGTCCTCCACCAGACGGATGTAGGCCGCCAGGGTGCGCTGGTCCTGGGACAGGACGCTCTGGAGCACACCGCGGTGGGCCAGGACCCAGGTGACCAGGAGGTCCAGGGCGTCCTCCCGTGCGTCCTCGGTGGGCGCGGTGTCGTGGTCCAGGAGGTAGCGTTCAAGCTCCTCCTGGACGGTCTCGTGATCCGCGTCCGGCTTCATGGCTTGGGACCTTCCTTGATCGTGCGGGAATCGTGAAACGCCTTGCGGGCCTGGCGCTTCACCTCGCGGGCCGACTCCTTCACCTGGGCGCGTAACTCCTCCAGTTCGAGTTCAGCATGGGCGCGCCGGAGCGGGTTGTCCCCGCACCAGTCGGACCCCTGGGTGATGGGCCACATGCCCGGCCGGATGCCGGAGATGAGCGTGGGGGGCACGCTCGCCGGGTCCAAGGTCTGGATGTGTTGCGGGGACTTGTGCCGGCACACGCCGGCCCGGCCAGAGCCCAGGTCCGGCATCTCCGCCACCACGTGGGGCGGTGCCTCCAGGTGGTCCCAGTGTGGACAGTCGCGACACGTGCCGGTCACGATCCGTCCGGTTGATTCGTCAGCCATTGTGATGCTCCTCCAGGGGCGCCCATTTGCCCGTTTCATTGCCCCAGGCTTCCCAGCCGGGGAAGCATTGCCGCGCGAATAGCTCGATGCGCGGGCCGCGTGCCATGGCCTCGATGCGGGTCCGGATGTCGTCTGGCTTCCGGGAGTGTTCCCTCAACGGGGAATAGTTGGTGGCGGTCTCGTGCACCTGGTCCCCGTCCGCATCGGTGACCAGTAGTTCGTCCGGCCTGGACACTACTGGAGGCGAACCCAGCTTGCCCAGGAGGACTATCTCAGTGTTTTTCCGGGTGGTCATGCCCAGGCCCTTGTGGAAACCCTCGCCTGACCTTTTCATTTTCACCCACGTGAACGCCTGGGTGCTGTAGCGGAAGCCCCACCCACGCATGATGTCCATGGTGTGTTGCATGTACGGGCCGGAGGTCCAGCAATACAGCCAGCAATTCCGGGCCGCGAGTTCCACGATGGGGAGGGCCGCAATCTCCTCCATCGCCATCGTGGGATAGGGCGGAGCACGGTTGCCCGCGTCCGCCTTATTGTAGGCCGTGAATCTCCAAGGCGGGTCTAAGTAGATGGTCCCATAACCATGCTCCAGGAGCCCCTTGAATCGTCCCCCGCTGTGTCGCTTCATTCGCCGCGGCGCTCCTCATACGGTCCGGCCAGGACCTCCGCGCCCAGGTCCGTGAGGTCCCAGGAGTTGTTCGGTGGGGTGCCCGTGCTCCGGAGGTAGCCCAGGGACTCCAGCTTGGTGCGCTCTGGTGTCTTCGCCATGCGCTTGCCGGGGTTGACCTTCACCCACTCCAGAAGCTCGCGGACCGGGTTGTCCAGGATGCCCAGGCGGTCGATGACCAGGTCCGGACCGGGACCCGTCATGGTGTTCCCAGTGGATGCCTGGAGGGGCTCCGCCGGGGTCATGCGGTTCAGGTGCTGGGCCTCCGGCACCTCGCGAGGGTCCGGGGTCTCCACATGGAGCTTTGTCGCATCGAGGGTGCCGCTTAGGGCGCGCGGCACGGCGCGCTCCTGGAGGCCCGGCATCACGCCACCCATCATGGCGTCACGCATGGCCTGGGCGGTGTCTGCCGCTTCCTTGGCCAGGAGTTCGAGGGCCGCCGGGAGGAGTTCCTCAATGCGAGAGATGACCACCGCGCGGAGGGCGTTGCCCAACTCGATGAGCCCATTGTCCCAGTTCTGATTTTTCCACTGGACCTGGAGTTGCGCGCACGCCTCGTCCGGGTCTCCGAAGTTCAGCACGGTCTGGCGCGCCTTGGCGACGTTGCCGGCGGCCAGGTCCGCGCGCCGGCCAAGCGCCTCATAGGATGTGGTGGTCATAGCAAGGTCCCTCTTTTCGCCTTGGTTCGCTTCCCGGTTATCCGGGCCGCCTCGTTCACACCGTGGAGCGCGTAGCCCCTCGGGTCCTCTGTTGCGCACCCGTAGAACCACTGGGCTCCCGCGTCCGCCTCGTCCCAGTTCGCGCATCGCCACCGCAACTGGAGGGCTCTGGCCATGCACGCTTTTTTGGCCGCGTCCTTCATGCCCTTGGGATAGCGGGACCGGCCAGTGAAGAATCCCAGGGCGTCCTGACGGACGATGAGCCGGGTGGGAATCCCACGGGTCCAGCACACCGTCTCCGCGATCATCACGAACCCGTTGAGCGCGATGGTGGTGTCCTGGGTGTGGCCCGCATTGCTCGCGATGTGAGCCGGGAGGGGCGCCTCTATGAACACCTTGCACGGCTTCACATAATCGAGGTGATCCACGAGCTTTCGCATCAGCCACTTGCCGCGCTCGCCACGGGGCTTGTCTGCGCCACCGAGTTGCCAGGTCTCGAACTCCGGGATGCCGTTGTTCTCGCCCCAGCAAACCCCGGATTGCTTCGCCAGGTCCAGGCTCGAATAGGTGTCCGCCGTCATATCTCGAACGCGAACGGCTGGCGGAAGGACTTCCGGCCGCTCATGTGCGGGGGCTCCACAATCTCATAGTCCACCAGGAGACCGGGCACGCCCACGGCCGCGCCGCGCGCGTCCGGGATGACCTCCAGGACTCGCACGTGCACGTTCATAAGGCCGTCCCCGTGGAGGTCCACCTTGCCGACGAAGTTCCAGGGGAGGCCGCCATAGTTGGGGAGCCGGCGCCGGAACTCCTCGAACGAGTGGCTGGCCTTGATCGTGGCCCAGAGCCGGCCCAGTTCGCTATGCGGAATCGGCCTGTTGCTCGGGATGGCGGCCTGGGCCTCCGCGCTCGTGGCCAGGGCGGCCGCCACCGCGGCCAGACCGACTCCCGCTATCATCTCTCGTCTCGTGGTCATGATGCTGTTCCCCGCTACTGGACCCGGCTGGGTCCACCGTGTCCCCTCCCCGTGGAGGGAGGGGACCGAGTGGACTCAGTGCGTGGTGGTGGGCTTGCCGTCCGCCTTGCCGAACTCGGACCCGCCCAGGGCGGCCGCGTTCTCAGCGGCCGGGCTCCGGGGCTTCCGGGGAAGCTTGGCGCGTTCCTTGGCGATGTCCGCCACCTGGCCGGCGGTGGTGGTGTCCGCCTTGCGGAGCGCGTCCGGCCGGAGGTCCTCACCTCCACCCTGTTCCGCACCGATGGCCTCCAGGCGTGCGGTGGCGATGGTGAGCGCCTCCTCCGCCAGGCTGGGGTGGTTCTCGGTGAAGTTCTCCAGGCCCTTGTTCACCGCCTCCGCGGTCACGGCCTCCTGGATGGCGGACCGGAAGCGCCCCAGGGCCGGGGTGTCCATGTTCGCCAGAAGCTGGTCCACCGGGTCACCGCCGTCCCCGCCCTCGTCCTCGTGCTCGCCCTCGTCTCCGCCCTCGCCGCCCTCGCCGCCGTCCTCGTCCGCGGCCTGGCTGGCGTTAATCACGTCCTCCAGGTCACCCTGGGCGCCGATGCCCAGGTGTTCCGCATAGAGGAGGACCGTGCGCCAGAGGTGAGCCTGGGGTCCGGGCTCCAGCTTTAGGAGGGGCTTCACGATCCGGAACGCCTTGACGCTGAAATTGTCCGCGGTGGATGCCGCCTCGAACTTCGCGCCCAGGGCCTGGCGCTCCTCCGCCATTCGCGAGTTGCACGCGTCCGCCGCCTTCACGAGTTGTTTCAGCTTCGCGGCGCTGATCTGTCTTGCTGGCTGTGCCATTTAGGCCGTCTCCATTGCCTGTTCGGTTGGTAGTTCCGCCAGTGGTGGCTCCAGGAGGAGCGCATCATCAAACGGGAGTCCCACCGCCTTGCAGTATGAGCGAAGGCGGAGGAGCACATCTAGGCCAGGCGCGATTGTGCCGGCCTCCCATCGAGACACGATAGCGCCGGATCGTCCAACGATTCGACCTATCTCGCTCTGGGTTGTCTGTAGAATTTTGGTGCGGATGACGAACACCGCGTTGCCGTAGTGCGCCGGGGTGGGCGCCTGGGTCGCCACCTCCTCCATAAAGGCATCGCTGGTGCTGGCCAGGGCCGCCTCTATGGCGCCATCGAGGAAGGCCGGCGAGACGTTAAACCATCCATCCCCGATGGCCCGATTGTCCAGGCGTTCGCGGACGATGCGGTCCACCAGCATGGCGCGTCCGGCCTCGTGGTCCCACGTCTTGACCAGGAGCGGCTCCGCGGCTCCCGCCTGCATACGGGCCAGAACCGTGTTCGCGTCTCGGGTGAAGCCAGCGCGCTGGGCGCCCTTGGCTGGCCCGATGCGGTAAATCTGCATCGTCCGCGCTCCTCTGTTGCACGCCATCCCTACTCGGAACTTGCGCTGGATGCAATCGCGCGGCTTGCGCGATGCGCGTTTTGCGCATACGAAGAATGACCAGCGGACCGCCAGGCCGTTGCGCACCCGGAGCACCCCATGTCCACACGTTCCGTTCTCACCGCCATGGATGTCGCCATGGTCGCCGCCGGCCTGGGTGGCCTCGCGGTCTTCGCCGGCCTCGTGTTCGCGTCGTTCATCCGATGAGCCCGCACATGCGCACCGGCTTCACCCTCCGGGAGGAGGAGGTCCGGGTCCTGGTCATCGCCAGCCACACCGCTCCGCCGCACGCCGGGGAGGTCTGGCTTGATCGCTGGCCGCGAGAGGATTGGCCCGCGGCCCTGGGCGTCCATCATGCCCTCGTGATGGTGGGCGCGCTCGAATACCTGGGCACGAATGATGTGCCCCCCGTGCTCGTCGGGAGCGTGAAGGAAACCCGGCGCTACCGCATCACCCAGTTCGGCCGCGCGCTCCTGGAGGAGCACCTGGCCCAGTCCTCTGCGGAGTCCTAGCGGCCCCAGTCCCTCCCCATCCCCAGTGTCACGCGTAGGGGGTGGGGAGTGGCGGGGGCCGTCCCCGTTCGAGGAGTCACATCGTGAACCACAAGCCACTATCCGGGCCGCTCCATGTGGCCCAGTTGCGCGTCCGGTCCATGACCGCCGGGCTGGACGAGGAACTCACCGGCGAGTCCGCGGAGCTTCTCCAGTTCGATGACGGCCGCGGGGTCCGCATGGACCTCCAGGTCCGCCTGGTCCGGTTCCACGCGAATGACCTGGGCGCGGAGCCCCGGTCCCAGACCATGAGCCTCCGCCACCTGGTGGCCCTGGCTCGCATCGAGTTGGCGTCCACGCTCCGGATGGACCCTGGCAAGGTGCCGGACGTGGTGCCGCGTGCGAAGCATGACGGCCGGGTCCTCGAACCCGTGGACCACCCGCGCCTGGGGGACCAACTCCAGGCCGTCTATGACCTCATGAGAGACCAGGTCTGGCGCACGCTGGCCGGCATCGAGACCGATCTAAAGGCCCGCGGCCAGCACGTCTCGCCCACCGGCATCTCCGCCCGGCTCCGCGATCTGCGCAAGCCCAAGTTCGGCGGCCACACCGTCCACCGCGAGTCCCTCGGTGGCGGGCTCTATCGTTACCGGCTGGAGCCCAGGCGGGTGCCGTCATGATGCGCCTGGACGTGACGCTCCACGCGCGCTCGATGACGTTCGCGCAATCGAACATGAGACCCGCGGCCCTCCTGTTCTCGTATGGCATCCGCGACTGGACCCGCATCATCAGGCTCCCCCGCGGGGACCTCCTGTTCGAGGGATGCACCCGCGACGGGTCCGCGCCCCTCCCGCCATGCCTCTCCGCGGAGACGCATATCCCGGCCCCGGAGGAGGGGGCCAATGGTTGACCGCCGCCAGCCGGCACGTGTGGCAGGGCCAGCCCCTGGCCTCTTTTCCGAGGTCGGAACTGGAGGAGGTGGTCCTCCTCCTGGACACGATGATGGCCACGAAAACGGGGGTGCGCATGAAAACCGAGAGGGCGCACCGCGCGTCCTCGCTCCCGGACCTCCAGGCGGCCATCCGGCACCTGGACCTAAACCTGGAGCGGTTCCGCCCCTGGAGACCCCCCAGCCTGACGGACCAGGCCAGAAGAATCGCCTCGGCCTCCACGTTGAGCAAATCGGGGTCCCGCTTGGTGGGTGCACGTTCCACCGGGCATGGCGCGATGGGAGACTTGCTGGACGAGTCGTGAACCGCACCGAGTATCCGCCGGAGGGGCCGGTCCACCACACCGCCCTCCGGTTCGAGGCCCAGCTATGGCGCCGGGGAAAGTATCAGGAGGAGGGCACGGTGTTCTCCACGTTCTGGGATGCAATGGAGTTTCTCGCATGAAAGACGAACAAGGCCGGGACCTCCTGGCCAGTGAACAGGACCCCCTATGCGTCCACTGTTCCCTCGCGGAGGCGGTCAACGAATGGCGCCTGGGCCAGGGCGCAAAGGACTGGCTGGCCACCGAGAGGGATGGCCCCGCACTGGACATATCCGACACGCTGTTGATGCGCGCGGCTGTCATGTCCGGGCTCGCGTCCATCATGATGGACATGCTCCACGAGACCTCGGATGCGGACGATAAGCTCTGGCTGGCCACCGTGTTCAACGGTGAGGCGGAGCGCATCGGCCTGGCGCGCACTATGGGCGGGAGGGCTCCCCATGGCGGCCTATAGTTTCCAGGCCCGGTTCGTCCCGGCCATCGAGTGCGGCGCCAAGCGTCACACGATCCGGAAGGCCAGGCGCGGCCACGCCAAGGTGGGCGGACCCATCACGCTCCAGACCGGCTCGCGGTTCAAGCCCCGCCGGCTGGGTGTTTCCGTGTGCACCAGGCTCGCGTGGATAAGCCTCGATTTCACGAACGGGGTGGTGAAACGCCTCTGGGATGAGCGCGCGCGTGAACCCGCGTTCGGCATCCCCGGATTCCCAGGCGTGAACTGGGCGGCCACCCACCGCCTCGTGGGCTTGCCGGGGCTCAATCACTTCGCCCAGTCCGATGGGTTCCAGGACTGGGATGACATGGCCCGGTTCTGGTCAAAATCGCACGCCACCGAGGTGTTCGAGGGCGTCTTAATCGAGTGGGGAGAGATTGCATGAAGGCCACCGAGTTCACCGCCCGGAAGCTCCCGGACGGATCACACGGGTTCCCAGATGGAATCTACATCGGCATGGCCGGGGAGACCTATCACGGGGACCCCGCGCTGGGCTCCACCGGCATCCGGGACCTCCTCACCGGCGGCCCCACGTACTGGTGGAACTCCAGCATGAACCCGGCCCGGAAGGACCGGCGCACGCGCGCCCTCGATTTCGGCACCGCGGTCCACGCCATGGTGCTGGAGGGCGAACGCGAGTTCCTCCGGCTGTTCGCGCCCACGCCCTCGGGTGAGGACCTCCTCTGTTCGGCCGCCGACCTCAAAAAGTGGCTCCTCCATCGAGGGGAGGCGCGCATCCCGCGGTCCAAGGCGGAGATGGCGGACCTGGCGCTCATCGTGGACCCCACCGTCCGCATCGAGGACGTGGAGATGAAGCGCATCACGGACGCCGGCCGCACCGTGCTCAACGATGACGACTGGGCGCGCGTGATGGTGGCGGCCGCCATGATCCAGAAGAATCCGGAACTGGCCACCGCGTTCCAGGGGGGCATCCCGGAGGTGAGCGTGTTCTGGACCCACAAGGGGGTCCGGATGAAGTGCCGATTCGACTATCTCAAGCCCAAGGCCATCGCGGACCTCAAGTCCCTGGGCAACACGATGGGGGACCCGTTCCCCACCGCGTGCAAAAAGGCCATCGCCCGGTCCAAGATGGAGGTTCAGGCGGCCCACTACATGAACGGCCGCACCGCTCTCACCGCCTTGCACCAGGCGGGGCGCGTGTTCGGGGATGTGGACACCAGGCTCCTGGCCCGCATCGCCCAGAGCGCGGAGTGGGCCTGGGCCTGGGTGTTCATCCAGAGCGTGGAGGCTCCGCTCACCTGGGCCACCTCGCTCCAGCGGACCAATCCCATCGCGGAAATCGGCCACCACCAGGTCCTGAAAGCCTTGGACACCTATAAGGCTTTCATGGCCCAGTTCGGCCGGAACGAGATGTGGCTCCTGGCGGACCCGGTCACCGAACTGGACCAGTCCGAGATGCCCGGCTGGTGGGGGCAAACCTGATGCGCCTCCTCCGGCTCCTGTTCATCCTGGGGTGGCTGTTCGCCATCCTGGACGCCTGGTCATCCTGGACGAACGCGGCCCCCATCCGCCTCTCCCAGGCTGTCATCCTCACCCTCTGCGCCATCATGTTCATCCATGACGAATGGCGCACCCTGTTCCCCTCGAAAGGCCGAACCCATGACTGACACCGCACAAGTCCCCGCCGTCCAGCCGGCCCAGCGCCAGCGCATCGCCGTCTATGATGCCCAGCCCCTCTATGACACCGGCCAGTTCGAGCACATGGCCCGCATCGCCTCGATGCTGGGCTCCAGCAACCTGATGCCCGAACACCTCCAGGTGATGGTGATGGAGAACGGCGCCACGCCACCGGCGAACTACAGCGGCCCCCTCTGGAGGGATGAAAAGGCCACCACCGCGAACGCGTTCCTAATCGTGAACCAGGCGCGCCTGTTCGGGGGCATGGACCCGTTCGCCCTGGCCCAGTGCAGCTACGTCACCCGCGGCCGCCTGGGATATGAGGGCAAGCTGGTCCAGGCCGTCCTGGAGCGCGCCATCGGTGCCATGCGGTTCAGCTACTATGGGACGCCCGGAAGCGAGAGCTACGGCATCGAGGTCACCGCCTGGGTGCCGAACGCGGACCCGCCGCGGGAGGAGACCATCCGCGGGACGGTGAAGGACTGGGCCACCCGGAAAAACCAGAACCTGAACCAGCAATGGCAGGGCGAGGCGTCCCAGCACCGGATGCTCCACTATCGCGGCACCCGCGAATGGGCGCGCCTCTATGCGCCGGGCCTCACCCTGGGCCTCCTGGATGAGGATGACCTGGAGCACATGCGGCAGGACTTCCGTGGCCGGTCCGCGCGCATCAACGCCATGCCGCTCCAGCCAGCCATCCCTTACAACCCGCTGAAAGAGGACCCGGAGGAGGCGGCCGCCCTCACGCCGGCCCCGGAGCCCGCCCAGGAAGCCCGCCAGGAGGCGCCAGCCGTCCAGGGCACGCCAAGTGCGCCGGGGACGATTGAGGCCATGCTGGCCTCATCTGAGCCAGCCCAGGCCGAAACGGGGAAACCCGTTACGGACGCCGGGACCGGAGTGACGGACGAGGCCGGGAAACCGGCCGCGCGCCGGGCTCCACGCGGCACCCCAGCCAGAGCCTCCGCCATCGCCTTGAAGTTCAGCCAGGCGCGGTCCCTCCAGGAGGTCCAGGCGCTTTGTGGCACCGAACTGGAGCCGTTCCGCACCGAGATGGAGCGGCTGGGCGTGAACGCGGTGACGTACCTCACCGAGATGTGCGCGGCTCGTGATGAGCGCCTGGCGGCCCTGTCGCCGGACAACGCGGTGGTGGTCCACCCGGCGCGGGAGGAGACGCCCCACGATCCGGACACCGGCGAGGTCACCGGCCAGGCCAAGGGACCGGACCAGTGGCCCGGCGCCGTGGAGGACGCGGAGGTCATCGAGGACGAGGGCCGCGACTGGGACGCCTGGCTGGGCCGGTTCAACGATGACGCCCAGGCGTGCATCACCATGGAGTCCTTTGACCTTCTGGTGGACGAGGTCCAGGAGGGGGAGAACATCCCGCGCAAGGTCCTCGATGCGTTCGATGCCATCGTTGAGGCGCGCCGGACCACCATCGCCAGGTCCGCGGGCCAGGTGGTGACCGGCTCGAACGATCCCGGCCCGGCCGATGCCGCCGACGCTCTGGCCGCCCAGGCCGCCACCCAGGACGTGAAGCCCCTCACGCCGGAGGAGGCCCTGGAGGTGGTGGACGGCTGGAACATGACCATGCGCCGGTGCAAGTCCATCGAGGACCTGGAGCGGTTCAACGTGGAGGTCATCACGTCATTCATGACCGGACCCCAGGCCCAGTTCCTGGACCGCGAGATGGTGGAGGACGCGGAGACCACGTTCCGCAATCGCAAGCGCATCCTGGCGAACAAGGCCGCTCAGTAACCACCCAGGCCCGTCCTCGGTATTCCGAGGACGGGCTCCACTCGATGAGGACTCGCACATGCCGATGATGAGAGTGGCCGGACCCGCGGCCAACGAACTGGCCCAGGGTCTCAACGAACGCCTCAACGAATCCCTGGACAAGGGGATGGAACCGAACGTTGCCGCCGGCATCCTCCTGGCCCTCGCGTTGGACCTGTACCGCGCGAACTATGGAGACCTGGAGGCGCGCCGCTTCATGAAGTCCACCACCAGGCACCGCCTGGCCCACCCGCCCGCACACTGGGGCATCGTCTCGAACAGGACTCACCTCGATGGCTAAGACACCCACCCGCCGGCCTCCCGTGCCGAAGGACATTAAGGCCGCCCGCGGCCTCCTGGACTAACTCATGATTGCCCGCGAGGACAATACGTTCCTCCGGAAACAGAACGCGATGCTGGAGCGCCGCGCCCAGACCGCGGAGGGGCGCCTGGCCGCCCGGAAGGTGAAGCCCGCGCCCAAGCCCAAGCCCAAGGGGGACCGCCAGAATGGCCGATGAGCCGGAGTGCCTGTTCTGCGGATGCACCCAGGAGATGGCGTGTGACGAAGGACGCGGCCGCGGGTGCCACTGGGTGAGCCAGGAGCCCGCGGTCTGTAGCTCGTGCGGGAGGGTCTGGGCGGTGGTCCAGGCCCTCACCGCACACGGAACACCGGAGGGCTCGTTCAAGGCCCTCCAGGCCGCATGTCGCGCACATCGTGAGGGGGGTTATCCGAATGGCTGAGACAACGGGAATCGCGTGGACGGACGCCACGCAAAATTTCTGGGAAGGGTGCACCAAGGTGGGGCCGGGGTGCGAGGCTTGTTACGCGGAGGCCAGGGACCAGCGGTGGCACGATGGCTCCCACTGGGGCCTGGGTGCACCGCGCCGGCGCATGGTCGCCGCGACGTTCAACAGGCCGGTGACCTGGAGCCAGAAGCGCCAGACCTATGAGGCCGCCCTGGCCGCCGGCCGGGAATGGCCCTCGAACAAGCCCGTGCCGCCCCTCTGGGTGTTCTCGATGAGCCTGGGGGACCTGTTTGACAATGAGGTGGACCCGGCCTGGCGCGCCGATGCCTGGCACGTCATCCGACATAGTCCCGGCCTCCGGTTCCAGCTTGTCACCAAGCGCGTGTCCAACGTGCGCAAGATGCTCCCGGCGGACTGGGGGGACGGGAGCCCGTACACTCACGTGGGCATCATCTCCACCATCGTCACCCAGGAGGAGGCGGACCGGGACATTCCCCGGCTGGCCGCCTTGAAGGACCTGGGGGTCCGGTGGGTGGGCCTCTCGATGGAGCCCCTCCTGGAGGCCGTGAGCCTGGCGCGGGCCTGGCCGCCGGATGACCTGGACTGGGTCATCATCGGGGGAGAGAGCCAGCAAGGCTCCGCGGAGGCCCGGCCGTTCCATCTCGAATGGGCGGAGGCCCTGGTGGACGAGTGCCGCGAGTTCGGTGTGCCCTGTTTTGTGAAACAGTTAGGAGACTGCCCTGTCCTTCGGCTCCAGCCAGGCCCGGACGCGGACTATGAATGGTTCCACGAGGTCCGCGTGCGCCACTCGGACCGGGTCGCGTTCGGGATGACGAACTCTCCCGCGAACGGGGACATGGCCCTCTGGCCGCCGGACCTCCGGGTCCGCGAGATGCCCCGCATCTATGACCGGACTGGGCTATGAAGCCCGGCCGGGTCGGATGTTGCGTCCCGTTCTGCCGCTGTTCAGTCCCGGCCGATAGACACCCTGGAGCCACGGAAATCATCTGCGCCAAGCACTGGCGCATGGTGAGCCGGGACTTGAAGGCCCGTTACCGACATTTGAAGCGCCGCCGGGACAAGGTCTGGCGCTTGCTCTATGGCCGCAACATCCCCAAGCCGGGACGGGGCGGCCTCTATATCTGGGCCTGCGATGCCGTGGACACTCACTGGGAACGGTGCAAGGCGGACGCGTTCGAGAGGAGTGCGGGGATATGACAAGGCGCTCGAACGGCTGGTGGTATCGACTCGCCCACCTGGTGGCCGTGGTGGTGGGGGCTGTCATGGCCCCCACCTATCCGGACATAGCGGCCGCCCTCCTGGGCTCCGCGCTCATCCTGTTCAGCGTCGCGGTGGTCCTGGACCGCTAAAGCTGGCCGGCGGTGAACTGGACCATGGGAATCGTGCCGGGCGATTTGCCCACGAGAGGGGCGGCCGCCAGGCTCGCCGGGAACGCCCCATAGGCCATGACGGTCTGTAAGCCGGCGGTCTGTGAACCGTTCCCGGTCCCAGCCGGGATGGCGTCCGCCGCCGTGGTTCCGATGAGGCCGATGATGGCTGGCGACATAACGAACTGGCCCAGCCACACGGTGGCCGCGCTGAACGACATAACCACCCAGTAAAGCCCCGCCTCCAGTTCGGCGTTGACGGCGATCGAGACCAGGCCGGCGGCCGTGCTCGCTTGTTCGCCCGAAACCGCCACGAGCCCGTCCGGGCCGCCCGTCTGGAAACTGTGGCGATAGATGGCGAACTGGCATTTTGATCCGGCCACGGCCGTGGACAGGCGCGCCGCAAGCTCCACGATCCTGACCGGGCCGGCGATAGGGCAAAGGCTCATGACCGCCTGGCCCACGGTCTGGGCAATACCCGCGACTGGCTGGCCATGCCCCATGGGGAGATAGCGCCGCCCGGCCAGGTACGTGGTGGACAGGGATGGGGCCAGGCCAGGAGGGCCTTGCACGCCCGGTCCGCCTTGCGGCCCCTCCGGTCCTTCCGGTCCCTCACCGCCCTGGATGCCAGGGCCGCCCTGGGGTCCCTGCGGACCCTCTGGCCCTTCCGGACCCTGGGGACCCTCCGGTCCCTCTGGACCAGGCGTGCCCTCGATGGCCAGGCGCTGGGGCTCACCAGGGCCACCTGGTGGGGTGATGCGGCGGACCTCTGGCACGAGGCTCATGTGAGGGGCTCCATCAGGATGGGTCCATAGGCCCAGACCTGGACGGCCTCGCCTCGATGGCACCGGAGGATATAGGTGGGCGTGCCCACTGCGAACCCGCGGGACTGGCCGCTGGTGTAGGCCCAGGCCACCGTGCCCTCCTGGATGTTCACCGCCAGGCCGCCGTCCTCGGACCGGGCCGTGATGGTTTCCCAGTCGCGGCCGTTGCCCTTGTGGAGGACCTCCAGGGTGAACGCGGCGTCCGCCGGGATGGTCGGCGCGTTGGCCGGGCCGAACGCCCAGATGAGCGGCGGCCAGGTGTCGCCGGCCCATAGGCTCTGGGGGAATCGGGTGGGGCCTGACATGGTGTCCTCGCTCAACAAAAAGGCCCGGCCCACCGCGAGGTGGCCGGGCCAAGTGGACTTAGGGAGGAAACGCCCAAAGGGCTGAAAACCGTGACGCCATCACGGGTCCCGTGTTCCATATAGGTCATGGCTCGCCAGGCGCCAAACGGGTCATGGCGCCCACGCCTCCAGTTGCATCGAGGCGGTGCCCGAACGGCGCCGGCATGTGGCTCTGGCTGGGCCTCTCCGCCACGAACTCCTTTAGGATGTCCGCATAGGGCCGGAGGTCCGGCTGGGCCACCGCCAGGATGGCGATGAGCGCCATGGCCGCGCCGAACGCGGCACCGAGGCGGACGCGGTCCAGGACCGGCACGCCCTGGCCCAACAGGTTGGGCGCCAGGATGTGGAGCCCGGCCGCGATACAGTTGAACATCACCCACGATTGATAGAGGTCGTTATTGACCATCCACTCCGGCTGGCCGGACAGTCGCCAGAACACGCCCCACGTCCCATTGCAGAACACCGAGGCCCAGGACAGGACGATGCCCAGGCTGATGAGTTCGATGCGCTCCGGCCACCGGCCCACCACCGTGAAGCATCGCCCGGCCCGGCGCGCGTAGGCCACGCACACCATGGCGGACAGGCTGATCTGGAGGGAGCGCCACACCTCCGCGCTCTGGGCACTGGTGAGGATGTGCGCCGACTCGAGATAGAGCACGATGATGGCGAACATCACCCAGGTCATCCGGGCTCGGAACACGATCCGGAGTTCCCAGAGGGTGCGGCCCGCGCCAGAGATGGCGTCCAGTAGCCCGAAGAATGGGGCTGCGGCGCCGCGCATGATGCTGTTGAATGATGCCACTTTACTTGCCCCGGTTCATGGCCGCCATCAGGTCTGCTAGAACATCGCCTGATCTATCTTGCGTTCCCGCTTCCGGAGGTCTGGCGCCCTCGATGTCTTTTATCACGCCGACCACGTCGCCACCCGCCTCGCGGGCCTTTTCCTCATTTTTCCGGGTGCTGCGCTTGGCGTTGCGGGCCGCCGCGTCATTCACTGCATGGGCTTGTCTGAACTTCCCCCGAAGGCTTTCCTCCATCGCCTCAATGGAATCGCCATCGAGGGGCGCCGCCGCTGGTGACGATGCGTCGCATGACTTCTTTCGCCCGAACAAGGTGGCCCAGAAGCCCATCAGTGATGCGCTCCCACCTTGGCCTGGAGAAGCTCCAAACGCCGAACCGCGTCCGCAAGCTTCTCCTCCAAGCCCTTCACCTTGTCGCTCCATAGGCTCTGGCCCCGCGTGTGCTCCATGGCTTGTTGCTCTCTCCACGTCGTGAAGTCATGAGACAAAGCCGCGATTGCCTGGGACAGGGCCTTCACGGACTCGCTATTGATCGCGGCCGTGGTGTCCTGGCCCTTGGTAAGGGCGCCGATGGTTTCCGAGTTCTTATTCAGCGTCGCCAGAAGCGCCAGGGCCTCGGACAGGCGTTTTTCGTACATGTCCGCAATAGTCTGCGAACACTCGCCCGTCTTTTTGTTGCACGCCTCGTCCGCCTTCCCCTTTTGCTTGTAGAAATACACGGCCACCCCGGTCGCCAGCACGGCATAGATGCCCAGGACGCCCTGCGTTATTGCCCACTTGGCGGCCTCGGCCTCCATGCCGAACATGCGGCGGCCTCAGATGGCGCCGGAGGAGTAGGGTTTCCGGACCCCCTCCTCATAGTTTCGCCGGCCGGTCACCAGGCGGCCCTGGTTCTCGCGTGCGCATCGAGACATGGCCAGGGCCACCACTCGTGCGTCATCGCTGGCCTTTGCTTTTCGGCATAGCGCCGGGCTGGGCACGATCTCCTCCCCTGGGGGGAGTTGGCGGGTTAGCGCCTGGAACTCCCTCGTCGTCGTACACGTGGAGACCATCGTTAAAAGTCCCATCGTCACCGCCGACCGCACAAGATTCCGCCGTGCGCTTCGCAAGTTGTTCAACATAGGTCTGGACCTCCCCCTTAATCGCGGCCTCGCGGGCCGCCGCTTCACGTTCCTGGATTTGTGCACGCCCAAGGGCCGCGGCCGCAATGGCCTGGTCCATGCGCTTGGCGTTGTCGATGGAGGCGTTGATGCGCTCCTCACACTTCGCCCGCTCCGCCTCCCGCGCTCTATGGGAGCCCCATCCGAAGGCCACCAGGGCGATGACCGCCATGGTGATGAGGACGCCGATGGGGTGGGTGAAAAACCTGTATATCCCCGCCGGGGTGGGCACGAACCGGAGGAGACCGGCCACCGCGAGGAAGCCACCACCCGCCACGATGGCCCAGGCGGCCAGGGCGGAGATGCCCAGGCCAGAGAGCACGAGACCGATAAGCCAGCCACTCATAGCGTTTTCCCCTTCGCCTGGTCCTCAACGCGGGCCGCCTGGACCCGGTTGGCTTTCCACCAGCTATAGGCCGCCGGCACCGCCACTCCCGCGGCCGCGAGGAGGCCCCAGACCATCGGGGGCACATCCTGGAACGCCTCGCGGATCGAGGCCGTGGCCTCCCACGCGCCCTGGAACCCGGAGACCACCGCGGTGCCGGCCGCCACCAGCGCGCCCGTGCCGACCTGGACCACGCTGGCGGACTTCACGCCCGCGGCCGCGTCGATGATCCGGCTTTTGCCCTTCATGTCCGCCACGGTGGTGAGCGCGCGCTCCGCCGGCTGGGGGGCTTCCTTGGCGTCCGGGCTCCAGACCATGTCCACGGTGGCCTGGTCCAGTTGCCCGGTCACCGGGAGCCCGTGCACCGCCTGGAATCCGGCGATGCCCTGGACTGTTTTCCAGCCGGCCTCCCCGTCCGGGGTGCCCACGCCGAAATAGTGGAGCGCGCGCATCCGGTCCTGGGTGGCCTGGAGCATCGCCGGGGCCATGCCAGGCGCGACGGGCTCCGCGGGGAGGGGGATGTTAGGCGAGGCCGGCGCCGCGTCCGGGGTGTCACCGGCGGCCACCTGTTCCTGGTGCTCCTCCGCGTCCATGCCAGGCGCCTCCATGCCCTGGTTCAGTGGGGACCCACCATCCATGGCAGGGCCGTCTGGCATGGATGGCGCGCTCCCCGCGTAGCCCTGGCCCAGGACCGCCGGCTGGTTCAGGCCCTCCGGGTCGCGGCGCACGGACTCGGCCATCTCCGCGGCGCCGGCATCGAGGCGCGCAATCTCCTCCGGGCTCATCCCGGTCCGGTCTATGGGCCGCCCCCAGGAGACGATGTTCTCCCCCTTCACCGGCTCACGGCCGGGGAACAGCGCGGTGACCACGGACGCCATGGCCTCCGCCTCGCGGGACTGGACCGGGGTGGCCACCACCGCCCGCGGCACCGCCTTCAACAGGCGCGGGGTCTGGAGTTCTTTCCACGTGGCCTTGAACGCGCGGAGCCGGTCCGCCTCGTGGTTCGCGGGCTTGGTGGATTTCCAGTTGCCGCGGTTCACCGCCCGGCTGGCCTTGGACCCGGTCGAATCCTGGTCCGCCACGGCGTTCATCTTGTTGTCATTCCACCAGATGCCGGCGGCCCAGGCCGCATACTTTGGCACCGTGAGGACGGACTTGGCTTGCTTCACGTCCTGGGTGACGGGGAAGCCCAGGCCCAGAAGCTGTTTTAGGACCCGCTTCTGGTTATAGGGGCCGGTGTTCTGGAAAATGCCGAACCCTTTATTCGTCCGGCCGTCACCATCCCGCGCGGCCGTGAAGCCCAGGTCTGTCCTGGTGTCGTAAGCATCCCCGGACGCATATTCAGTTAGCGTCTGGTAGTAATCACACTCGATGATGGATTGAGAGATGAAGTGGCACGCGCGGCGGAGGCTGTTGATGGCGAACCGCTCGAACACATCCGGGAGGACGGCCGCCACGCCGTTCACGATGGCCAGGTTCGGCTTGCACGTGGGGGCCGTCCCCTTGGCCGAACGGATGATGACCGCGGCCCAGTCGATGTTTCTGATGTCCATGGTGCCCCCGCTTAGAACTCAGGTTTGACGGTGCCCCCCATGGTCGCGCCAGGGAGGGCCAGGGTGAGGCGGGTCTGGTAACCGGACTTGCGGTTCCAGGAGTGCTCCGCCTCGGTGATTCGATAGCTGTCATCCACGCCGGACCTGGCGCCCTTCACGATGGCGGTCCCGCCACCCTTGGCCTCCGGCTCCCCGTCGATGACCACCCAGCCGGTGCCCGCGTTCCTCGCGGACGCGTTCGCATCGGCCTGGGCCGCGTTCTCCGCCTGGTCCTTTGTGGCGTGGGGGAACAAGCCATAGTGGATGGCCTGGCTCATGGCTCCAGCGCCACCGCCCAGGCCCACCGCCTTTTTGACGCTCTCCCATTTGCCGCCCTTGTCGTTGAACCACATCTGGGCGGTTTCTTTGAACTGGGGCCGGGCCACCTTGGGATGGATGTTCCAGGCGATGAGGTTTTTGCCCCAGGCGCACATGATGTCCGTCATGGACTCGCCGCCCGCGTTTTTGTTCTCCACGCTGGAGGTGATGGACGCCTCGTTCCCCTGGACCTTGAACACCCCGCCGACCTCGCGGGCCATGCGGTCCGCGAAGTTGTGGAACGACTCGTTCGTCTGCGCCCAGTAATCCCGTTCGATGTTGCCGATGGCCTCGCTGGCCTTGAACTGGACCCCGGCCGCTTTGGCCGCCTCCTCCAGGACGGTGGAAAGCTTGATCTTTTTCCCCTCGCCCTCCGCCGGCTGGCCCTCGCCCCAGGACTTGCTCACCTGGGCCTTGCCGTCATCCGTCTGGCTGGCGCCGGTGGCCTCGATGACCAGGATGCGGCCGGAGCGACGCTGGCACTTGGACGAGGTGTCCACGATCTTGCCTTTGAACACGTTCGAGGTGGACCCGCCTTTCCACCCGAACGAGATTTCCAGGGACCCGTTGTCCGGTGGCACCGCCAGGAGCCCATAGGAATCGTCCAGTTCGATCTGGGCCGTGTCCATCGCGGACCCCTCGAAATCCGTCACGGTCACCGAGAGGAGGTGGGGAGCCAGGCGGGAGGACACGTCCGTCCCGTCCACCTCCACTTTGATGACGGCCCGGTCCTTTTTCAGGGGGTACGCCATCAGCGGCGGCCGAACAGGTTGATGGAGGGCACCTGGAGGGGACGGCCCTCCAGGGTGTCCCGGTCAATCGGCACGTGGATGATGCGGCCCACGGCCAGGAAAGGACCCACGGCCAGGTCCTCCATGATTTGCGGATTCCGGTCCAGCATCAGTTCCAGCATCCCAGGCGATGGCATTTTGTAGCGCCTCCAGAGGAGGAGGTCCGGGGCGATGCCCTCGCCTTTGATGCGCACGGTCTCCCACGTCACGTCAGCCATTGCGCGCACCCTGGGTCTGATAGAGCTTGCTGAAATACTGGTCCCCGCCGGGGATGCCGGCGCGGTGGAACATGGCCTCGAACGTGACCACCTGGCCGATGCCGTCGCGGCGGAGGAATGTGTGTTGCTGGTGGAGCGTGTGGCACTGATACCAACCCATGACAGTCCCATCGCCCCGCATCAGTTGCTGGGCCAGTCCCTGGTTTTTCAGGGCCTTGAACTCATCATATTCCTTTAGGCCGCCGACCTTGTGCGGATAGTATCGGCCGCGGAGCGTAAGCTCCTCCCCGTCATCGCCGGTGAACTCATAAGGTGGAGTGGCGCCGAGAACTTCCTTTTTCGCGAAGTCTCCGCGACTCTCCTCCTCCCACTCGTGGATGTTCAACGGCATCACCTGGAACTGTACGGTTCCCCATTGCATCAACATTAGGCGACTCCCACGTCGGAATAGCTGTTCCCCCGCGAGTTCCGGACCTCGCGGTCCATCTCCCGGCGGGCCTGGGCCGGAGCCCGTTCACGGATGCGGGCCAGCGGCGCGGTCTGGGGCTCCACCTTCAATTTGATGGGCTTCTCCATCTCGCCGCGGAGCGCATCGTGCCGGGCTTTCAGGTCCTCCATCCGGCCGGAGGGCTTGAAGCCAGACCCACCCTGTTCGAGACCAGGCGCCCCACCGCCGCCCCCCGCGGCCGCGGTCTCGGTGCCCTTGTCCGGCGAATAGCCCGACTCGCCCCACTTCGGGTCGGATTGCACCAGGCCCTTGTAGCCATACCACTTTTTGCCGGGGCTCCAGTTGGGGTCCCGCTTGCGTTGCTTGGCGATGTATTGCGCCACCCACCTGGTCTGGGCGCCGATGGTGCTGGGGTCCTTCGCGCTCTTGCCGGTCTCTTGCTCGAACTCCTGGCCCAGGCCGCCGCGGCGGTTCAACTGATACGGGCCATATGAGTCCTCCGCCCGGTCGGACTTGATGTCATAGTTGTCCCGGTGCCCGGACTCGCCGGCCCGGATGCCGTGCATCAAACGGGGATCGATTCCGGCCGCCTTCGCCTCCGCCTCGATGCGAGCGGTGAGGCTCCCGGCCCGCGCCGGTCCACCGCCGCCGGTGGGCTCCACGCTGGAGCCGGACCGGCCGCCGGACGCCACGTTGATGGGGTTCGCCTGGCGCGCGGCCAGCCCGTTTTTCAGCGCACGCGAGACCCAGTCCGGGGCGTTCGCGGCGCGGCCGCCGGCACCCCAGGCCAGCGCCTGGCCACCGCCCACGTGCATCCCGTTCGGCCCCATGTAGCCAGGCCCGGCGCCGATGCCGGTGGCTCCAGCCTGAACCGAGGTCTGGAGGAACTTCTCCATGACCGCCTTGTCCGCATCGTTGTCCATCGAGAGGTATTGCCGTTTTCCGTTCTGGTCCCGGCGATAGAGCTTCACGTCCGCGGACTTGCCGTTGTCATGACGATGGGAGCCGGTGCGATTCGGGCCGGTCTCGTCCTGGCCGCCGCTGAACACCTCCGCGTTCACGCCGGTGGCCTTGCCCGCGGCGGATAGCTGGTCCCGGAGTTCGTCCGTGATGGCCTGGCGCCTCTTGCTGGCCACGGCCATCTGGCGCTGGTCCACGCCTCCGCCGCTGCCGTCGCTGGGGACGCTCTCCCCGCTTCGCGCGCCGTTGCCGCTGGAGCCAGGCGTGGTGCCGCCGGCTCCATAACGCATATTAGGCGTGCCGCCTCCTCCGCCGCCGCCTCCGCCGCCTCCACCGCCGCCGCTGGACCCGCCCAGGCCGCCGAACCGGCCAGCCCCGCCAAAGCCCACGGACGGGCCGCCAGAGCCGTTGCCGCCCGTGCCGGTGCCGTTGCCGCCCCCTATGGCCTCATCGCTCCCCAGGCTGGCCTTGTGGATGAGGCCGCCCAGGCCGCCGGACTGGGACGGCTGGTTCACCGAGGTGTTGCCGAACAGGCGTTTCCAGAGGGATTTCGTCTCGCTCGTGTCGCGCTCGATGTTTTTGAGCGTGTCCTGTTGCGCGGCGTTCTCCATCGCGTCCGGGATCGTGAACGAGGGCGCGCCTGGCACGCCGTCATCCATGCCGCGGAACTGGGGAGCCCGGCCGGGATTGAACGGCGTCCGCGCGCCGGGTGTGAGTTCGGGGGACAGGGGGGCGGGGAGGTCCGGGAGCGCCGGCATCCCCTTCAAGCCCGCGGTGCCATCCGGGTTGGTGCCGCCCATCTCCTGGCGGTCGCGGCCGTCCGCGCGGTCAAAGCGGGACTTCGCCTGGGCCACGCGGCCCTCCATCTCCCGGAGTTCGGCCTGGAGCCGTACCTTTTCCGCCCCGCCGGCCTTGTCCACCTGGGCCGCCAGTTCGTCCCTCTCCGCGGTGAGGCTGGCCAGGGCATCCCGATTGAACGCGCGGGACATGGACCCGCCCAGGCCCAGCCGGCTGATGTTCTCCAGGCCCTTAATGGACTCCTCGATGCGCTCCACCAGCTTGTCCATCGCGGTGGATGCGCCGGCCGCGTCCAGGGCCTTGCCCACCGCCTTTTGCACACCGCCCCAGGAATCGGCCAGCCGGTCCGCGGACGCCTTCGCGTCGCCGGTGGTGTTGACCAGGGCTTTGATGACAGACCCGTCCACGTTGCCCAGGGACCGGGCCAGGCGGTCAATGGCACCAGGTGTCTGGAGGAGGGCGCGCATCCCCACCTGGTTCTGGAGGTCACCGAACACCTGGGGGATGATGGACAGGGGGTCCTTAATGCCCTTCGCCGCGGCCGTCATGGTGAGCGCCTGGCGCGTGTAGCCCAGGAACCAGGCCGGCATATCCTTCCCAGCTTTCTGGGCGTCCTCCAGGTCCTTCGCGAACGTGTTGATGCCGATTCGCTTGAAGCCCTCCGCGGTGCCCGGCGCCAGCATCTTGGACATGGTGTCCCGGAAGGCATCGGCCGCCTCACTGGCGGAGCCCGTGCCCTCTCGGGTGACCTGGAGCATGGCCACCAGCTTCCGGAGCCCGTCCACGCCGCTATAGCCCAGGGACTTCATCAGGGGCGCCAGCGTGGGGATATAGCTGGCCATGTCCTTCAACTCGAACTTGCCCGCGTTGCCGCCGGCCACGAGCGTGTCCATCGCCTTGCCCATGGCGTCGCCAGTGATGCCGAACGAGTTGGACAGGGCATCCGAGGTGCGGGCGATGTCCGAGATGTCCGCACCGGCCGCCTGGGCTGTCCTGGACACGGTGGGGAGGAAGGCCATGGCCTCCTCCAGGGACTTGCCGCTGGCCACGAGGTCGTTCAGGCCCTTCGCCACCTCGGTGGAGGGCATGGCCACCTCTTTCGCGATCTGGCGCACCACCTCGCCCACGCCCCGCATCTGTTCACGGGACTTGCCGGCGGTGTTGCCGATGCGGGTCAAGGTGCGGTCGAAGTTCGCGAACTCCATGAAGGAGTCCTTTGCGAACCCCGCGGCCGCGCCGCCGGCCATGACACCGCTGATGGCCGCGCCGGCCACGGACGCGGAGCGCGCCATCAGGCCCTGGGCCTTTTGCACGCGCGCCGCGGACCGCTCCGCCTGGCTGGCCAGCTTCTCCAGGCTCTGGGCGGCCGATACGATGGCCCATCCCGTCGCGTCCTCCGCGGTAAGGCGGAGGCGCGCGGTGTTCGTGGTTTCGGCCATCGGTCTCTCCAGTCAGTCAGTCCACGCGGGGATCATAGTCCAGGGGCTGTTCCCGCGGGGCCGCCTCGAACCCCTCGTCCTCCGGACCATAGGACACCTGCCACTCCGGCTCGATGCCCACCGGATCAAAGCCGGGGGATGGGTCCACGCCGGGCTCTGGCTCCGGTCGCCGGCCGTTGCGGATGTCCTCCGCTATCACCGGCTGGATATGGTCCAGGAACGCCTCCATGACGCGCTGGTCATCGGGGTGCCGGATGTTCTCCACCTCGTGGAGGGAGAGGCCGGTCAATTCCATCAGGAGCGGCATGGCGCCCATGATCTTGCCAGCTTGCCACCGGAGGAGGTGGCCCATGGTGGGTGGCTTAATCTCCACCTCCGAAATGCGACGGCCGCCGGCCTCGTAAGGGATGAACAACCCCACGATCCGGCGGCCATCGGCCGTTCTATTTTCCCCGCTCATGTCATTCCCTGGTGTTACGTGTCGATGGTGGCCGAGTTGTTAGTAGCACCAGAGACCACATCACCAGAAGTGGGGACCCGCAAAATGCGGTTCGTGTCATAGTTGATGTCCTCGCCACCAATGCGGAACTCATTGGTGAACATGTCCCAGTAATAGATTTCGTCCTTTTCGAGGAACAGTTCATAGTGAACGATGCCTCGGATGGAGTATTCGTGGGACTGGAGGTCACCGCGGCGGAACTCGGTCGGGTTCACCCGGCCCAGGCGCGCCTGCATGACACACATGGCCTCTAGGGCCTGGCCGGACCGGCGGTCACGGATGACGCCATAGGCCGTGAACACCTGGCGCTCGCGACGGCTGGAGCCGATGAGCTTCATCACCTCGGGTTGCCAGCCGGCCAGGTTGAACGTGGACTCCAGCTTGGTGATGCCGGTCTCCACCTCGGAAGCGATGGGGGCGCCGCCGGGGTTCCAGTCCACCATGTTCTCCTCCAGGCCGGGGAGCTTAAGCCCCATCAGCCGGAGGTGGTTCGAGACGGCGCGATCATGGTCCCCGCAAAAAAGGTTCGCGGCTTCCATGGTGAATACGTTCGACATTAGAGGCCCTCCTGGGCGCTAGAACGAAAGGGGTGGACGAGGCGCCAGGGCCTCGTCCGATGGTGCTTTAGGCCGCCAGGTTGAGCGAGCCCTCCAGGTCCTCGATGAGGGAATCGATGGCCTCGTGCATCCGGCCCGAAAGCAGGGTGACGCGGCGAAGGACCGGCGGCTCCTCGGCACGGAACCGGACCTTGAGACGGCCCAGGAGGATCTGGGACCGGCTGTTGTCCTGGCCGGAGAACGTGGCCGAATAGCCCAGGATATGGCCATCCGCCTTGAAGTCCCGGAGGAGGAACCGGAGGCTGTTCACGAGGGCCGTGACCGTCTGGCCGTCGATGTTGTTCCGGCCCAGCATAGTCCGGACCATGCGCATGGCGGCCAGGTTGATGTAATCGCGGCCGCGGCTCACGTGATAGAACTGCCAGTCCGGATCGTCCGTGCTGTTGTCCGTTCCAATGAAGATGAATCCGCCATCCGCAATGGCGAAGTCATTCCCGGTCTCGCCCTTCACCAGGATGCCGATGTTCGAGGCCAGGAGTTGCTGGCCCTCGTTCGCGCCATCACCGATGGAGAACGAGAGGGAGTGAGCCGGGCCGGCGATGTCATAGATGGGCTGGTTTGCCCAGGAGTGGAACGGGGCGCCCTTTTCATAGTCGCGCCGCACGCCCACGCCGATGACGCGGGAGGCGAACGGACGGATGACGGTGGCCCCGGTGGTGGGGTCTGTGACCTTGACGCCGCCGTGGATGAGGATGAGGCGTTCGGAGTTGAGCGTCTCGCGCCATGCCTGGCTGTTCAGCATCGAGGTTCCGGCCGACTCCACCACGGCATGTGCGTGGAGCGCGGTGCAGATGACCGGGAGCGCCGCGCAAATCGGGTTCGCAAGCTGGTCGATGTCCGCGGTCACCGTGAGGACCTGGGACTCCTCGCCGGTGGGCGCATCGCCACCCACGGCCACCACGGGGGCGCTCGTGTACCAGGCGCCCGCGGTGTCCACGAACAGATTGTTCAGGCCGATGTTGCCGCCCTCGTCCGCCTGGGCGTGGCCGGTGGCCTGGATGGCCCCAGCACCGCCGCCGGAGAACGTGAGCGGATAGACGGCGTTGGGCACGTAGCCCTTGCCCAGCGTCGCGGCCGCCAGCGTGTCCACGCCGTTCGCCAGGGCGCCCGTGTAGCCCGGAGCCATGAGGAGGCGCGGGGTGATGTTCAGGTCCTCCGGGGCCAGGAGGAACGCATAGAGGCCAGTGCGGAGCGCCTGGTCTCCCATGATGTTCGCCATGGTCTTCTGGAGGGCCAGGGCGGGGTTCGCATCCACGCCGCGGGGCGTGCGCACCACCACGATGATGGCCGCGCGCTGGACGGCCGCAAGCTGGCCGTTCACGCCGCGCACCGCGTCTTTCAGGAACCCGTTGTCACCCAGCGCCTGGGTGCGCACGGAGTCGTTCGAGAACAGAATCACGGGCTGGTTCAGCGGATAGACACTCGCGTCCGCGTCATCGCTGGGGCCGATGAGGCCCACCACGGACAGGTCCGCGTTGATGACCGGGACAGTATCGTCCGAGGTCCGCTGGGTGATAACGCCGAAAACCGGATCAGACATTGTGTGCTCCTGGCCTGGTGGCCCTTAGACGGACAGAGAGGGGGTGGTGATGCGGAGGGCGCCGTCCTCTAGCGCCTCCGCCCGGACGGTGAGGAGGAGAGGCGGGCCGCCGGCCACCCCTTCATCAGGGATCGTCCCGAAGAACCGGAACTCCCTGACATAACGCCCCGTGAGGGGGTCCTGGACCACGGCCGTTGCCACTGTCGCGGTGACTTCATCGGCCAGGAGAGTTGTTGAGACAGTGGTTAAGGCCATGGGACTGTGTACCTGTTGCACGAGGGGGACGAAAGCTGGCGGGAACTACAGTCCCCCGCCATAAGCCCAGAGCGCATCCAGTTGCTCCCCGGTCCAATCGAGGGCGAACCCCAGGGCCGCGGTCTCCGGATGGTGGCGCTCGAACGTCGCCGCGGTGAGGAGGAACATCCGGGACCGGCGCCTGGCGGTCTCGTCCGGCTGGCGGAGGAGGGCCTGGGTGACGAAGTTGGGGAGGGCCAGGCCCACCGCGAACGCCTCCGCCTCGTCCCAGGTCATCATCTTGAACGGGCTGTCATCCTCCGCCAGGGCGGACGCCATCTGGCGCCGGGAGAGGTCCACCAGGATGACCGGCCTCACGGGCTCGAAAGGCTCCAGGGCACCGCCGTCCAGGAGGCGGACCGCGCCCACCATGTGCTCCACCTTGGCGAACATCTCCGCGCTCACCTCGGTGAACCCCTCCTGGAGGACGTTGGACCGGATGGCGCCGATGAGGACTCGGTCCTCGTCCAGGCGGATGCAAAGGACCTCGCGGCCCTGGTCCTCGAACCGTGCGGCCAGGTCCTGGGATTCGTCTGCCATGGCGTCCTCGTTCAACATGAGATTCCGTCAATGCGGCAATCGTTCGGAGCCCAAACGGCAGAACCGTTCTCCGAAATCTTTCGCGCACTGAACCGGATGAGATAGCTGGTCCCCGGTGTGGTCCAGAAGGCCACCGGAAACGAGATGACCGCCGTTCCGCTGCGCCCGGCCTCCGCCGTCACGATACGCTCAATGGCGAACACCACGCTGTCTCCGGTGGAGCGGTTATAAACCCTCATGTAGTAATACAAATCGACAATGGCGCCGGAATTGTAAATCCGGCACGAGCCGATTGCGAAACAAGTCTCCCCGCGGGCCGTGATCGTAACGTCCGTCAGGATAGTTTCGCCGGTGCCGATTTCCGCACCCCAGCTACCGGCCGCGAAGGGGAACGCGGCATAGACGCGGTTTCCGCGCTCCCTCAGTGTGGACGTGGCCGCCAGGTCCGGGATGCCGACGCCGGCCGGACCCACGGTCATCCGCACCGTGTTGCCGGTGATGTGTCTGAACACGTCCGTGGTGCGGTCAAATTCAATATAGTCCGTTTCATCCGCCGCAATCTGAATGCGGGAGCCGGCTTTTCTGAAGAACGCTTGCGTGTCGATGACGAAGTTCGGGGAGGTGATGCTGTTCGTGAGCGTGATGTCCGGGCCGGTCATGATGCCGGTGAACGCCGGGGAGGCTTTCAGAAGCCGGAGCCCGATGGAGTTCGTGATGGTGGTGGCAAACGCCGGATCGTTGCCCAGGGCGGCCGCAAGCTCGTTCAGCGTGTCCAGGGTCGCCGGGCTCGATGCGATGAGCGCGGCCAGGGCGGCCCGCACATAGGCCGTGGAGGCGGCCGTGGTGTCGTTCACCGTCTGGGTGGCGGTGGGCACCTTGGGAGCGCCGATGAACACGGGGGAGGCCAGCGGCGCCGCCCCGTTCACATCGCTCACCACGAGCGCCAGGGCGTTCGCCAGGTCCACATGGGTGCTGGCCTTGGCCACCTGTTTCCCCAGGGCGGGGAGCCCCACCAGGTCATCAATCGTGACCTGGAGCGCGGTGACCAGCGCCGCATGGGTCGCGGCCTGGAGCACGGCCCGGCCCACGGACCCGGAGTCCGTCAGGCGGTCCGAAGGGAATCCGATCTCGATGGCGGTTCGCACCACCTCCAGCGCGGGGCGGAGAACGTCGTCAATCCGCGTGATGGCCACGCCGGTGAGGAGGTTGATGGCCTCCTCATAATCGGCCCGGCTGGCCTCCACGTTCTGGAGGCGGGCCTCCAGGACTCGGGTGAGGCCGCGAAGGCCCTCCTGGACCCTCGCGTCATCATCGAACGGGAACGCAACGTCTAGTCTAGACTTCTCTTGCGCCACTGATTGCGTCCTCGTCTTTCAGTATCCGGGCCAGGAAACCGTCCACTATGTGGTCCTGGTCTGGTCTGAGGATGTTCTGGGACCCAGGCGGGAACTCCACGGACTTGGACAGTTGGATGCCGTACTGGACGCCATCCTTAAAGTCCGGGAGTGCCGGGGTGTTCGCGTTCTGGGTCTGCGGTTCCTTGGCCATGTTCACTCCGGCGGGTTAGGGCGTCTCGATGTCGATTTTCGACGCCACGTGGAAAGTGGTGAGGACGTTCGTGGTGGTCCCCTCCTGGCGGAGCCGGAGGGTGGAGACCGCAACGCCCAGGCTGAACGTGTACGTGCGGATGACCGCGCGCAACGGATCGTCCGGTGCCGGGACTTCCGACATGGACAACGGGTTCGTGATGGTATCGCCCACCCCGGTGTTCAGGAGCGGCCCGGTGATGAGCTTGCACGTGTGCGTGTGGAACCCCGCACCGCGCCAAGCCTCCAGGCGGATTTTGACCACGATGTTTTTGCACGGCGCCGGGAGCGTCCGGATGGCGCTGATGTGCCGGTTGTCAGGCCGCGGCCGCGTCGTGCGGACACGAGCGTCAAAGCCCACGCCGAACCCCGGCATCAGTTCGGTGGTGCCGATCATGGCCACCTTGAACTGGACCAGCGGCGGGAGGCCCAGGAGGCCGTTGCCCTGGCTGGCGCCAGTGAGGGGGACCCAGTCGTTGTTCGCCGGGTCCTTAATCGAGAACACGAGTTCCGTGCCGGGGGGAACCGCGCTCTGCATTTGCATGTCGATGGCCGCGATGCCGCCACCAAGCTGCAAGGGGTTAAGCTGGAGTTCCGTGTAGGGGGACGCGAACTGGGCAAAGTTGAGCCCGAAACAGATGTCCCTGGACAGGTCACCCACCTGGAACGCGCCGTCTGTGCTGTAGAACAGGGAGCCCTGGCCGAACTTGTTGTCCGTGGTCACACCGATGAAGTGGTTGCCGGTGGTGATGAGGGTGACCGCATAACGCTTGCCCTTCCGGAGGAGGGTGGGCGTGATGGCCACGCCTGTTTTCGCGGCGGCCTTCAAGTTCGCCACCGGGACCACCACGGACGCGATGGTCATTCCGATGTCGGGCGAAGCGTCGCGCGTCTCGCAGATGAGGACCCGGAGGTCACCCACCGCGGCCACGCGAGTGAGGAGGAGGTCCACCGAGGTGAGCCACCCGTCCTGGGTCTGGAGGAACGTGTTGGACAGGACCGCACCACCCGCGTTTTCCGTGGTGGTGTTGAAATCCCAGTAAGGCTCCTCCTGGGTGTCGTTCCAGACCTGTTCCAGGCGATATATCTTGTAAGGATAGCCGGGAGCAATATCGAGTTCGTTCACGATGTTATAGGTGGCACCACCCACGAACACTGTGTTGTTCCAGTAGTCCCAGACCGCACCCTGCCACCAGTCTGTGATGTTCGTGCACGTCTGGAACGGGGTGCCGTACCGGAGCCGGGTCACGGACCTGGTGCGCTGGGTCACCACCGTGTTCTGGTTCTGATACTGGTTGATGGACACCTCCGCGTCATTCGTGGGGAGGGCCTTGCGGCTCACCTCGCGATAGGCCGGGAGCACGAACGAGGACGCGATGGCGGCCCGTTCGTCCACGTTGTTCAACAGTCCTAGCTGGGTGTCCGCGCTGTTCGCTGGCGGGAACCGGATGCCCTCCATCACGGTGGCCAGAAAGTCCACGTGGTTCGGCTGGGAACCCACCAGGGTGAGGTAGGAGTCCGAGGCATACGAAGTGTAAGCCGCGGGGAGGTTGGCCTTTTCCTTCAAGCGGGCCACGTCGCCGGCCAATTCGCGCACGAAAATCTCGTTCGCCATGCCGGTGAGGCGGGAGGCGAGGGCGGAGATGTCCGTGCCCAGGGTATCGAGGCGGGAGCCGGCACGAGCGCGCCAGGCGGTGTTCTCGATGAGGGCCGTGGCATTGGACCGAACGCTGGGGACGCGGTTCTCCGCGGCCGGGGTGACGCTCACAACGCCGGCCGGGCTCATCAGCACATAGGCGATGGCAATGGCGTTCGAGGGGAGGGCGGGCTTGATCGGGTCCGGTCGCTCGTCTCCCGGATAGGCGCCGATTTCGGCCCGGCGCACCATCTCGGTGGAGGTGACACGGGCCACGGTGGCTCGCGTCTCCGCGTTGGTGAGGAACGTGCGGGGCTCACCACCGGACGGCGACTCCACGCCATAGGCCACAATCGTGATGATGCGGTTCGTGACCACCGGGAGGTTATCGAGGAGGGGAAGCTCCACGCCGCCCTCGTCATAGTTCGCGAACACCTTGGTGCGGTCACCCACGCCAAAGTATAGGCGGCCAGGTCCCACCGTAACGGTGGCCGAACCCACGTCCGCGGCGACGTTGAAACCATAGAACCCGTTGTCCGCCAGTCCCAGGTCATGGACAACGTGGTCCAGAGCTTCCTGCGGATACACTCCGAAGTTCGTGAAGTCTCCGGGCGTGACGCGCTCGGACTGTTCGATGATGACGCGGCGTTCCATGTCGCTTTCCCTTTACAGTAAGTCGCGGACCCAGTCGCCGGCACGTGTCGTGGCGGTGATGGGGTCACTGAATTGCAGCGGCCGCCGCGGTGCGAAGGACACCAGGACGGTATCACGTAGGGCCTTAGCGGCGACACATGCCCGGAGGGCGTTGTCCCGCGCCTTGTCGTCGTCCTCGATGGCGAAGGACTCGCCCGCGAAAGACTTGTCCGCGAACCAGCCACCGGCCTCCGCCACCTGGTGGAGGTCGATCATCAGTTCCGCGGTGTTCGGCTCGATGCCCACCCGGTCCACACCGGCGAAGGATATGCCGGCCGTCATCGGCACCGCCACGGCCGGGTCATGGAGGAACAGCACGTCCGCCAGGAGTTCGCCCGCATCGTCCGGGAGGGCGAAGGCTTCACCCGCGAAGTCCACCCCGGCGAACCAGGCGTCCGTTCCGTCCCCCACGTCGCTGATGCGCTGATAACGCACATCGAGGGGCTCCAGGCCCACCTCCGCGGTGGTGAGCCCCAGCGCGCTCTCCTCGTGCACATAGGAACGGTCCAGGCGCACGGTGACCAGGCGGGCCTCCACCTCCGCCACGTTCGTGAACTTGTCCTCCTCGCCCACGAAGTCCTCGCCCGCGAACCAGCCCTGGCTGGAGACGCCGGGGATGGACACGCGCTCCACGTCGCTCACCACGCGGTTCGAGACGGTGGTGGTGGTGACCACAGACTGGAGGGGGATGTCCACGCCGTTCTGGCGGAGGAATCCGCGACGGTTCAGGAGGAGGTGGCCGTCATTCGGCTGGGCGAACGCCTCGCCCGCAAAGGACTCGCCGGCGAACCACTCGTCCACCGGGCCGATGCCGGTGGTCCGGCCCACGCGGATGCGCAACTGGGGCATCCGGGCCAGCCAGGCGTCCCGCTGTTCCTTGGTGAACTCCTCGGAAGCATAGAACCCCTGGGGCGGGGTGAGGACCTCCACCAGGTCATAGCCCCAGAGGGAGAGCGCCATGCGGAACGCCTCCTCGGTGCCGCGGACCGCCTTGAACCGCCACTGGTCCGCGATCCACTGGCGCTTTGTCTCCTCCGGCCACTCATCGTCCCAGAGCGTCACGCCCATGGCGAAGGCCAGGAACCCGATGTTGCGGGTGGCCACCTTGAAGGGGTCCCAGTTGTCCCGGATCAATTCCGCGTTGATGCGGAGAAGCTCCTCCGCCTCCACGTCGCACAAGGCCAAATCGAACGGCGTGGCGCCGTCCTCGATGACCGCCGCCCCCAGTCCCATGGTCATGAGCGCCGACCCTTCACGTTGATGACTGGGCTCCCCTTAACCCGGACCACCTTGCGGGGCGAAATGTGGAGGTCCGTCAGGGGCGCGCGGATGAGCGCGGAATGGACCTCTGGGCGGGCCAGGACGCCGTTGAACCCCAGGAGGGTGTGGTCTCCCCCCAGCCAGTTCGAGGCCGCCAGGTGCTCGTCCAGGCTCGCGTGGAGGGCATCGAGGACGAGGCTGGCATCCGGACCAGGCCGGAGCCACACGTCCGCGTCATAGGCCGTGTCCACCACGATAGGCTCCATCACCGAGATGATGTCCGTGAGGGGCTTCACGCCTGGCTGGTGGAGCGCCTTGCGGACGGTGAGGAGTTGCTCGGTGGAGGGGATGGGATTCGAGCCCTCCAGGAGACACGTGACGATGACAGTGGGACCCTCGATGGTCCGTTGCACGGTCGCGGTCACGTGCTTCAACTCCGCCACGGCCGTCATGGCGTGGAACACGTAAGCCTCCTCCGCCCCGGCGGTGCTGAACGCGTTGGCGGCCAGCCAGATGCGCCACCGATAGCGGTCATCCGTCTCCTCGTTCGGGAGGCCCTTGTTGAGGCGCGGCACGCCGCCGGGATAGCGGGTCGCGATTCCATCGAGGTCCGCGCCGGTGGCGAACGCGAGGGACGTGCCGCGCGCGGCCGCGTTGATGCGGGCCTCAATGTTCACCTGGTAGCTGGTGCCCACCTCCATGGTGATTTTCGCGGGATCGAACTCCAGGCCCTCCACGTCATAGGCCGCGCCCATCGGCGGGTCCCGCTGGAGCCAGTTCGCTTTGAACGAGCCCATGCGCCGGGCCAGGATTTCCTCCGCGTCGCTGGGCACGATGACGTTCATCACGCCCAGGCGCGTCACGTCGATGACGGAATAGCGGTTGCTCACGGCTCGAACCTTTCCCAGGACCCGGTGCCGGACCCCCTGAAATAGATGGTCCGCCGGGCTTCCGGGGTTCGGTCCCCCAGGTGTCCCCGCGGCATGTAAATCCCCTCCACCGCGAACGTGGCGTGGCCCAGCCGGAGCTTGTTCGCGTAGCTGGTGAGGTCCGCCTGGCTCCCGTCCCTGTTCACCAGGCGCACGCGCTGGACAGAGAAGCACGGTTCCCAGAGGTCGATGGCGGTGGCGATGGCCGAATAGAACCGGAGGAGGTTCTCCAGGGTGGCAAGCTCACCGAGGAGGTGCGGCACGAACGAGCCCAGCCACCGGCGGAGCACGCGCTCATGGAATCGGGTGGCGAACAGGCGCGCGATGGACTGTTGCACGTGGAGCCATCCGGTGAGGACCTTGCCCGTGCGGTTGTCGATGCCCACCCGGACCGGCGCGGCCACTCCGCGCCGGGCCAGGTCCGGCCAGGTCTCGTCCGTGATGCTGGCCGGCATGGGTTAGCGCCCCTTGGGTGCGGTGGTGGTGGTGCTCGCCTTGGTGAGGGCGGCCGGGGGGTCCGTCTGGGTCTGGACGGCCGCCTGGGCCTGGGCGCCCTTCATGTCCGCCGGAGCCTCCAGGGAGAGGGACCCGGAGGCCACGAAGAACTCCGCCTCCTGGTGGGTGAGGTCCACGGACTTGGTGCCCTTTGCGAACCGCTTGCCACCCACCTGGGTCATGTTCTTGTCCAGGATGAAATACTGGTGGAGTTCGGCCGCCTGTTGCTTCTTCGCCATGATGCTCTCCTGTTCGGCCATTGTTGATAGGGCCGCAATGATGGTGGCGCTAGGGATAGACCCGGAACCAGACACGGAACTGAGTGTCCAAATCCGGGTCCTCGAACGTGAACCCCAGGAGGTCCTGGACCACGATTTTCAAGGTTAGCGGGCCGTTCTGGCCAAAGCTCACCTTATAGTCTTCATCTAAATACGGGGGAGGGGTGAGGAAGTTCACCCGGAAAAAGCCGGGGAGAATACGCTCCACCGTCACGTGGAACTGGCGGCCCCACGCGCGGAGGTCTGTCTCCTCCGCCTCATCATAGATAAACCCGCCCCAGGCCCAGGCCAGCATATCGTCCAGGGTCTCGTTCCCATCCGGTGGCGGGGTGTCACCCCCTCCGCCTCCACTTCCTCCTCCGCCACCGCCGCCGGACAGGGCTTTCGGCAGGGACGTGAGGAACGTGCCGAACCGCGTCATCACGTCGTGGGTGTGCGTGCCGCCGATGTCCTTCCCATCGTGACTCACCTGGCCGCCGGTGAACTTGGTGCCGCCGCCCGATGTCTCCGCGGAGTGGCCGCCCATCTGGAACAGGTGCTTGGCGCTATCGAGGAGGGACTTGGACCCGCCACCCACCTGGTGGAGGACCTGGTCCGCGAGGTGCTGGAGCTTGCTGTCCCCGACCTGGCGGAGGAATCCCTCTTTCGTGTGCGAGTGGCTGGCCTGGTCTCCCACCTTGTGGAGGACCTCCTGGGCCGTGTGCGCCAGCTTGGACACCAGGCCCTTGCCGTCATCGAGGACGCGCGACACCTCGGAGAACGTGGTCTCCTGGGTGCTCTTAGCTTTGCTCCCGACCTTTTCCAGTAACTCCTGGAGCACCTTGCCCTTGGTCTGGGTCAGTGTGCTGATTTTGTCGAATACGTTAGTGCGCTCTTTCGCGCTCTCGGTGCGCTGAAAGCCTGGTTTGTCTTTGTCTTTTTCTTCCTTCCCATCCTTATCGAAGTGGGGGAATTGCTTGGTGGCCGCGTCCTCCGCCGCGTGGATGGGGCGCGGGTTCTCCTCGTTCGGGCTGAACGGCAGGATGCGGGCCTGGCGCGGGTCGCCGCTGGGCATGTCGATGGTGACGTTTTGCCCCTTCCGGAACGGCACATCGGTGCGCACGATTCCAGAGTGCTGGCCGGGATAGAGCCACGCGGACTTGTGCGGGGGCTCCTGGCCCTCGCCGCCGGCCCCGTCGCCGGTCATCACCATGGACATGCGGACCTTGCCGCCCTTCACGTCCGTGATGACGCCATGGCGGGAGCCCTGGGCGATGCGCTTCCGGAGTAACGCAATCTCGCGCTGGAGGTCCTGCAACTCGCTCACGGCTCGCGATCCTCCGCGATGGTGAGGCCATCCTCCGCCAGGAGCGGGGTCTCACGGCTTTCCTGGGTGGCGGGTCCGATGCCGACGCCGCGCACGCCGCGATCCGTGAGCATCGAGGCGCGTTGCTTCACAAGCCACTTCTCCTCTCCGGTCCCGTCCAGATGGTCCTGGACGATGTTCGCCAGTTCGCCCAGGTCCGGGTCCGCCTGGGCGGCCTGGAGGAACTTGAACCAGAACCCATCCAGGGGGAGTTCCTCGCCCTTCACTGGCTCACCGAGGACCTGGAGGTCCATGCGGATGATCCGGCTGGCGAAGCGCACGGCCTGGGTGGGCTGGTCCGGGTCCTGGCCGGAGCCACCGCGCCGGATCGAGACCTTCCCACGGCCAGGCGCCAGGATGCGCCAGAGTTCGGCCCAGGGATTGTCCGGGGCGCACAAGGCGTCCACGGCCTGGCGCGCGATGAAGCCAATCCGGGCCTCCAGCGCCGCGTCCGTGGCGGCCAGGGTGCCGCGGTCCTTCACGGCGCGGTCCATGTCCGGGTCCAGGGGGTCCTGGTCCTCATCATCCGCGCGGGTGGGCACGTCCTCCATCTGTCCGGCCACGGACACCTCGATGACCAGATAGACCGTGCCGCCGCCGTCATAGAGGGACTCGGCCCCGGCATGTTGCTCCGCGGCCAGGTCGAAATCCGCGTCATCCGTGAACACACCAATGAACGGGGCGCGTTCAGTCTCCATCCGGAGGTCCGCCGGTTCGCCGGGGCTGTCATAGACCGCGAGGCCAGCCCAGGTCCGGCCGCGGAGGGCCTTCACCGTGAGCCAGCGGAGGGTGTCCATCGTGAGATTCATTGCTTCACCACCTGGCACGAATAGAGCGCACGAGCGGACCCATCATCGCCGGTCCGGACGATTTGCACGAGCCGCTCGCCGGGGTTCTGCATAGGGAGTTCCAGGTGGTCCCCCTTGCGCGGGCGGAGGCCGCCGAACTGGGTCATGTCCATGTCCACGATGAGCGCGGCCGATGCGACGGCGCCACCGCCCTGGCCTGGTGCCGCGTCCTGGACATTTGGAGCCCACGTGGGGATGCACCGGAGCCCGGTCACCGGCGGCCTCGATGGGTCCGGAGGGGGGAGGCGGTTGGTGGTGTAGGCGCCAGAGGTCTGGGCGGGGAGGATAGGCCGCCAGATGCACGGCTCCTCCAGGAGGCGGCCCACCGCGGCGGAGGCGCGCCGGTCTAGTTCCTCGAACGGGTTCCTGGGCATGGTGCTCCCCTGATGACAAAAGGCCCCGGAGCTTGCGCGCCGGGGCCATCTGGTGCGGTAGGGCCGGAGCCCGGCCCCTCCGCCTGGTTAGCTGGCCAGGCCGATCTGGAGCATTTCCGGCCGCAAGCACATGTAAAGCGGGTACGAATAGCCCTCGGTGCGGGTCCAGGCGCCGCGGTCGCGGTCCGGGATCGTGAGGCCGTACACGTCCAGGCCCGGCTGGTTGATGAAGGGCTCGAACTCCGCCGGACCCAGGGCGCGCTGGAACGCGTCGCGGGCGCCGATGGGGAAGAATCGGGCCTCATTGTCCGCCACGTTGAACTCGCCACCAGGCGTGCCGCGGTAGCGGTGCCACGAGATGCCGCCGAACTCGAAATCGTCTGCGATGGCGCCGCGAAGTTCCGCCGCCGCCTGATAGTTGAGATATGTGCGCTCAACCATCGGGTGGGTGGTGAGGAGGCGGAAAAAGTCCTTGCCCGCGAGGGCGTGGACCTGGGTGACGTTCTGGACCCAGGCGGTGGGGGCGGCCTCATACATCGCATCCGTCACGTCCTGACAGATGCCGCGGAGGTTCGTGGTGGCCACCGTCAGGGCGAAGTTGATGGGGGTGGGAGGCGTCACGCCCCAGTTCGCGAACCAGTCGTCCAGCACGCGCACACCGTCCGCGTCCACCACCTTGCCGAAGATGGCGCCCAGTCGCATGTGCTCGTGGGTAGTCTCGATGTCCTCGCGGATGGTCACGGCACGAGCCGCAATCTCCGCCTGGACGCTCTCGAGTTGCTGGAAATCAGGCAACTGGAGCACGCCCTGGAGTTCCTCCGCGTACACGGTGGAGCCCTTGGCCAGGCGCCGGGTGAAGAACGGCCGCGCGTCTGCCTTCCCACCCTCCAGTTCCACCGGCGGGGCGCCGATGGGCGAGACGGGAATCAGCGCCATCCCGTTCTCTTTTTTGATGACCGCCACCATCCGGAACCGGGACCGAATGGTCCGGAACAGGCGGTCCCCGAAGTTCCCCAGGAACTCCGGACGGACCGGGGTGGCGTTCATGACGTTGGTGACTTCCACGGCGTTGAACGCGCGGTGGTTAAAGATGTCGATAAGCATTTAACCGGACTTTCCAGGAGGGCGGCCGAACCGCGCAAAGGTTAGCGAAGGGCGAGGCCCAGTGCTGCCATGCCGGTGAACGCCGCGTTTTGCGCGGCCGTATCGTTTCCGGTGGCGAACACTAGGGCCGCACGCTGGATTTCAGCATCGCGGACCACGCCGGTGACATTCACGGCCGCGGCCGTGGCGTCGATGGGCTCATAGCAGATTGCCGCGAACGCGCCCGCGCCGCTGGCTCCGCCGCCCACGTAGGGGACGAACTCGCCCACCTTGCCATCACCCACGGCCGCGGTGAGGCGGCCCAGGACGGTTCCGGCGGGGAGCTTGCCGGCACCCTTGGCCACGGTGATGGACTCGCGGCTGCGGTAGCCGTGGGCCTCAGAAACCAGGAACGAGCCGGTGCCGCCGCCCTGGGGGATGTTTACGATGGTGGCCATCAGGCCCTCCTGGTGTCAGGTGGAAAGGGATCGAGGTGGGAGCGCCCCGTGGGGCGGGTCCCTGTTACTGGCGGGTCAGGGGAAGGTGGGCGGACGCGGCCTTCACCGCGGTGGCCCAGCCCTCGGAAATCTTGGCGTCCTCGGTGGACTTCTGGCCGCCGGGGTTGGCCGGGTCGTTCGTCACGGGACCGCCGGTCACGTTGTTCACGCCGGAGGCTGCGGTGCGCTCTGCCACCGTCTGGCGGGTGGTGCCGGCGGTCGCGGCCGGGATGTAACGCTCCACGAACGAGCACACGGCCTCCGCGTTGGCGGCCGGGTTTTCCTTGGCGTAGGCCAGCGCGGCGGCCTCGCGGCCCTGGGTGCGGGCGTCACCCATGATGGCGTCCAGGCGGGTCTGGGCCGCCGTGGCACCCTCGGTGCGGGCGTTGGCGGTGGCCGCGGCAACGGCGCGGTCCAGGTCGGCCTGGGTGAACGTGCCGGCCGCCGGAGCGGTGGTGGTCGCGGCCGGCTGGTTCTGGCCGGTCTGGGTGTCGTCGGGTCCGAGTGCAGACATTGCGGTGGCTCCTGATGTTCGAGCGCCACCGCGTCGGCGGCCTCGTGTTACGGCTTCCTCCAGGACCTCCTCAAAGGTCCCAACGGCATCGGCCAGGCCGGCATCCACCGCCGACTGGCCCATGAAGGTCCTGGCCTGTGTATCACGTGCCTGTTCCTTAGACAGGCGCGAACCACGGCCAGCGGCAACTGTATCCAGGAAAAGCTCATAGGTTTCCTGGATTTCAGCCTGCCACTCCTCTTTCACCTCGTCCGTCAGAGGCTCCAGAGGATTTCCGTCCACCTTGTGAGCGCCGGCATGAATGAACGTGGGCTTGATCCCCTCGTCCGCCAGTTGCTCGGAATGGTCCAGGTGGAGAGCGACAACACCGATGGAGCCGGAGAGGCCGGATTCCGTGGTGATGATGCGGGTGGCGCCGGATGCCATGGCGTAGCCCGCGGAGGCCGCCATGCCGTTCACCACCGCGTAAACGGGTTTGATCGCGGCCGCGAGGCGCACCGCGCGGGCCGCCTCGAACGCGCCGATGGCCTGACCGCCGGGGGTCTCGATGTCCAGGATGATGGACTTGACCTGGTCGTTTTTCGAGGCCCGGTCCAGTTGGAACTTGAACCCCTCATAAGAGACCAGGCCGGACCCATCGTCCCCCACCCAGGCGCCGCGGTTCACCATCGAGCCCACGGTGGAGATGATGGCCACGCCGCGGTCCAGGCGGAAGGGCTCGCGGCGGAGCCAGGTGTCTCCAGTCGCCGCCGGGTTCTCGCCGGAGAACTGGCTGGCCTCCTGTTCGGCTTTCCAGAGCGCGTCAATCCGGGCCGCGTGCGGAGTGTTCGGCAGGTCGATCTGCCCCAGGTTCGCCTTGCGCCGGAGCACGTTGAACACGATTCCCACCTTGCGGGGGTCCGCCAGGAGGGGGGTGTTGACCATGAGGGAGAGGAGGGCGAGCGCGCTGGACATGGGGTTCCTCAGTAGGGACGGCGAGCGCCGCCCTGGATGGCGAACCGGCGCCGGGGTTTGGCGAGGCCCTGTTTCGCGGCACAATCGGCCTCCGCGTCCCGGAGCGCGCCGATAAGTTCGGACATTGTCACGCGGGAGTATTGGACCGTTCTCGTGACGCCGTTGGCCAGATAAGAGACCTCACTCTCCTGTTGCCCGGAGAGTAACCGATAGTAAGCCGCGTTGAGTTCCTTGGCCGCAACGCACGGATCGTCCCAGTTAATGTCAGCCATCGGCCGGTGGGTCCTCGCTCTCACTGGAACCCGGCTCCGGCGCCGGGGGTGGATCGTCCCCGGTGCGGCCCCCATCCGGGAGGTTCGGGGTGGTGTTCGTCGGAGGGGTAACAGGCGGAAGCTCCAGGCGTTCACGGTTGGCCTGTTCCTGGGCCTCCTGTTCGTCCACGTCCCAAACGCTGGTCCCAAGCTCCGCGCACCACTGCGAACGCGTGATGACCTTGGACCGTAGCTTCACCTCGTTCGCCTCCGCCGTTTTCTTCTCATCGGCCGGGGAGCGCGGAGGCCCAACCCACTCGGCACGAGACGCGGCCAGGCGGTTCGCTAGGAACGCATCTAGTCCTCCGGGGAACTCCGCGCCACCCTGTTCAATGTCCTCCTCCAGGTGGGCCTCATAGAGGAATTGCATGAAACGGGCCGCGTGATGCTTCCGGCGATACTGTGTGATGAGGTAAATGTCCGCCGTTTCATTGTTCAGGGACGAATAGGTGGCCCCCTCATTATTAAGCGTTAGTTGCTCGAACGTGATCCCCAGGCACCGCGCCACCTCGCGGTAAAGCATGTTGATAAAGGCTTTGTAATTGCCATCCGGGTTTTTCGCCGAATGGAAATTCAGCCTTTCGCCGGGGAACGCGTGGAACACCTTGCCGAACTGGCCCAGGTCGATTTTCGTGTTGCCGTACCACTTGAACTTGCTGGACATATAGGCATCGAACCCGGACCCATCCACGGTCTCCGGGCCGGTGCCGTCCTGTTCGTCCGATGTCCGGAGCGCCTCCAGGACCTCCTCGGTGGGCGCGTCGCTCTCGATGCTGGCCGCGAAAATCGCCTGGATGAGAGACGCCGTTAGGGTGGCGTTCTGTAGCTGGTCAATCTGGCGGATGACCTGGAGCACGGGGGCCAGCGGGGTGATGCCGCGCGTGGCCGTCGCCGCTCCCTCGAAAATGTGGAACACGAGGGGCCGTCCCTCCGGGTCCCTGGCGTTCACCTCCACGTCCCGGACGATGGCGCCGGTGGGGTCCCGGCTCGTGAACACGTAGCCCGATGGGGCGCCGTTGGCATCGAGGCGCACGCCCTGGACCACCGCGCTGTCCGTGCCGCCCTGGGACAGGCGCGCGGAGGGGAGGAGATTCACCTTGGTGCCGTGCTGGTTCCCCGGCCGCATCAGGTAGGGGAGCGTTCCCACCATCTCTCCGGTGGCGAAGTGTGAGCGCATCGCCTGGGCGCAAAGCTGGTGGCCCGTGTAGCGGCCGCCCAGGTCGCAGGACCAGGGGCTGTTCACCCAGTCATTGAACCGCCGCTCCTGGCGCCTGGCCCACGTGTTCGCGGCGGCCTGGTCCGCGAACAGGGAGACCTCCGGAATGGCGTTGAGGCGGAGCCCGGTGCCCACCACGTTCGCCACCGCCTGGTCCACACCGCCGGCCAGGGTGCCGGAGTTGTGGAGCGCATCGATGGTCCGCGAGGTGGCGTCCACCCAGGACCGCATCACGTCCTCGCGTGCGTCCCGGAGCATGGGGCGCCAGCCGAACATGAACGGGGAGGCTTGCCCCCCGCGCATATAGTCACCGAACGACTGGGGCCGCTGGTGCATCGCGTTCGGAGCGGCCTGGGGCCGGTTCAGCGCGGGGAGAAGCCTGGACAGTGCATTGAGGAGGGCCATGGCGCCCAGCGAAACACCAGATGGGCCGCTGTAGCAAGGTTCCGGGCCTTGACACCCCCAGGGATTGCGCGGGTGCACATCACGGGGACTTGCGCTCCGCGCAATTTGCGCTTAGACCATCACTTGCACGGGGCGCACGCCACCGGCACCGCCAGGAACCAGACCATGACCGACCTCACCCGCCGCCACCTCTATGTCACCGTCCGGAATGAGGACGGCCTCACCCACGCCGTGCGGTTCCAGAACCGGGCCGCCCTCAACGCTCACCTGGCGGCCACTCCCCGCCTCACCGTGGCCCGCATCGAGACCATCGAGCCGCGCGCCAAGTTCGCGGACGATGCCACAGAGGAACTCACCACCGCCCTGGCCGCCGTTGAGGGCACGAAGTCCTATCGGGACGGCGTGCACTACGCGATGGCCCAGGCTCACGAACTCCGGACCGAACTAAAGCGCCGCGGCGCCGCGGTCTAACACCCATCGGCCCGGCACCCGCCGGGCCGCCACATCCCGCCAGGAGCACATCATGTCCAAGGGCATCACGTACACAGTCACCGAGGCCGATGGCTTCACCCATACGCGCTACAGCGCCGGCCACATCAAACCGCACTACACGCACGCCGTCGTTCGCGTCCCCCATGGGCGCAAGTCCCAGGTGAACTATGCGAGCCGCGAGGACCTGGCGCGCTCGAACCTGGCGGACGCGCTAAAGCCTCTCATGAGCAATGCCTACACGCGCAAAAACTATCCGGAGGAGGTGGGCAAGCCCGCGAACCCGGACGCGAAAATCTATCCGGTCACCTGGCGCAAGGGCCGGTGACTTCCTCGCCCCGGCCTCGTGCCGGGGTTCCTCGTTTCCGCCAGGAGCACATCATGGCCATCAAAACACTCCGCCAGTCCGAGACCATCACGCCTCCCCCCGGCCTCCGCCCCTATTGCATCGTCCTCCGGGACCTGGGGCCGGAGCACGTGTGCCAGTTCGCCACCCACGTCCGGTTCCTGGACGAACTGGGCGGCCATTGGCAGGGGGACTACCACCGGGACCAGGATGACGCCGAACGGGCCTATGACCTCCGGCTCCTGGAGGCCCAACGCCGCGATGGGGGGGCACGCTGAACATGGAACACGATCACGCCGCCGTCACGGCTCTGGCCAGCGCCTGGGCTCCGCGTCATGCTCACCAGGAGGAGTTCACCACCGTGGTGGCTCCCCAACCCCTGGTGCGCCCCATGTCGTTCCTCCGATTCGTCGCCTACGGCCTGGGCTTCATCGTGGTCCTGGCCTTCGCCGTCGCCGTCGCCGTCATGGTCGCGCATCGAGCCCTGGCATGGCTCGCGTGAGGGACACGGCCGGCTCGAACGGCTATCACATCGAGGACCGCGGCGCTGTCCAGGCGGTGGGCGCGGACCTCATCACCACCGAGTGTGCGGAGGAGATGGCCGCCTATGACGCGCTCCCGCGCCTCGTCCGCGAGGCGATAGACCAGGCCGCGAACTCTATCACCGCCACCACGGCCCTCACGCACATCCGGGCCGGGGCCTATCCGGAGACGGTGGCCTCCATCATCCGGCGCGTGGACCGCCAGGTGGCGGAGGCCCAGGGGACCATCCCTGGGGCCTCATACGAAGGGCGGCCGCTGGTGCTTGTCCCGCGGCCGCGTCGTCGTCGCCTCACTTGTTGAAAATCGCGCTCCAGACCCTTTTCCCCGTGGCCGGTTTTCCGGCCGCGGGTTTTGGCGTTGTGGCATCCGGGGCCGGACGGACCGGGGCCTGGACCGCACCTGGCGCGCTCATCGTGGCGGCCGGACCATCCCCCTCGGTGGAGGGAGGGGCGGCCAGTTTGAACCGGGCCGCGCGCTCCGCCATGTTGACGGTTCGGAAGGCCGGCGAGTTGCGCACCGCCCAGGCATAGACCGTGCAATCCAGGGCCTCCACGCGCTGGCCTCGGTTCTTCGGGACGAACTCGCGGATGACTCGGTTCTTCACGTACCTGGTGCGCCGCACCTCGCCGGTGACTTGCTCGAAATAGTCCTCTGGAAGGTCCTCGGACAGGCGGATGGACGAGCCGTTCGGATTGCCGTCCGCGTCAAAGGGATCGTGCGCCAGGCGCTCCAGGATTTCCGTTTTGACCTGGTCCACGCCGATGATGGCGAGGCGGTGCCCGCCCTTCACCTTTTTGGCCTTTTTCCAGACAGGCCGCGCGCCGCCATCGCCCTTGATCGCGAACACGCGCCTGAACGCCTTGGGCTCGCAGAAGTCATAGACCTGTTGCGTGCGGCCCTCGGAACCGCCGGAGTCGATGGCGGTGGCGTCGATGCCCAGCCACCACCCGCCAGGATGCTCCCACCGCTGGCGGAGGAGCTTGTCCAGCGCGTCCCAGGTGAATTTGTCTAGCGTGCTGCCCTCGATGACCAGGTGTGCGAGCACGCATGGCGGGCCGAACAGGGTCCAGCCCAGGAGCGTCACCTCCAGGCGCTCGTCCTGGGTGTCCACGCCGGCCGTGATGGCCAGAACCCAGGGTGGGAGTCCCATCTCTCGATGCTCCAGGCGGGTGAGGCCCCAGGGCTCGGTTCGAGCGGCCAGGCCGGACGCATCCACGCGGCCGATGGACGTGGCCCAGGGCCTGGCCTCCACCGTGTTCGCGAACACCTGGAGTTCCGAGGGGCCGCCCTTTTTCTTCTCCAGGTAGTCCGCCGCCAGGAGCGGCCAGGCCGCGTTCGCGAGGCCCGACACGAGCGCGTTGATTTTGTAGCCGCGATGGTTTTTCACCTCCGGCTTGGTGGCCCTCCAGACCCCCTTTTCCGCAATCGCGATTTTGTCCCGGTCCGTGATGGGCTTGGGCGGGGGGCCGCCCTCGGTATGCGCGGACTCGCAATGGGGACAGATGCACACGGCCAGTTCCGGCTGGCCCTGGGGCCACCGGATGTGTTTCCATAGTATCTCGAAGAACACGCCACAATGGGGACAGGGCACCTCAAATATGCGCATGTCCGAAGTCTTGTAACGCTTGTCGATGATGCTGATGTCCTCCTCGGTGGGGGTGGAGCCCACCACGATTTTGCGGTCCGCGTGCGCAAATGTCCGCATCTCAGCCAGGGCCAAGGGGTCGCCCTCGCCCGTGATTTCCATGGCGTCCACCTCATCGCAGAACAGGCGCTTGGCATCGTGCCGGCGGAGGTTTCGAGGGGACCTGGCGGCCAGGATTTTGATGGAGCCGCCGCCCAGGAGGGCCTTGCGGGTGAGCTTATTGCGGCCGTCGTTCCGAGACTTCACCAGGATGTTCGAGAGCGCGGGGGACGCCTCGAACATCGGTTCCATCTCGTCCACCGCGTAGCCCTTGGCGTCATCGTCCGTGGGCACGAGGAGGATCATGGGGCACGGGCTCGTGGCCGCGGATGCGCCGATGGCCGCCATCAGGCCCTTGGTGTAGCCCAGGCGGGTGCCCTTCATGATGGTGACGCGGGTGACCTCCGGGTCCCCGATGCTGTCCATGATCTCCCGCATGTAAGGCCAGTTGCGCCAGCGGTTGCCGGCGCGTGCGCTCTGGCCCTCCGGGAGGAACAGGTTGGCCTCTGTCCACTGGGACAGGGTCATGATGGGGTGCGGCTTGTAGTTCGAGCGGAGCCGGCGGAGGAGGATGCCGGCGCGCGCGCTCATCCCTGGGATGGGCCGCCTGGGGGCGTAGCCCTTGCCGCTGGGACGGGGTCGAATCGCGCTCCGGGCCTTCATAGGGTCACCTCCTCCAGCTTGGTTTTGATGTGCGGCCGCTTGCCGGTGCCCAGCGCGGTTTCGGTGAGGAGGTCATGGCACACACGCTCCGCCACCTTTTGCTCGTGACCGGACATGGTGGGAATCTCCATCCGGAGCCGGCCGGGGATGCTCATGACCAGTTGCCGGTTCTGGACCACCAGGGCCGTCCAGACCTGGTCCACCTCGTCCATCGAGATGACGGTGCCCTCCAGTTGCGCGATGCGGAGTTCCGAGAGGCGCCGCTGGGCCTGTTTCGCCAGCACACCCTCCGCCACCGCATCGAACTTGCCGTCCCCGGATTGCTGGGTGGCGGCCTGTTTCCGGAGGTAGTCCACCACCTTGCGCACCGAGGAGATGAGGTGATAGCGGCCGCGACTCACCCGGACGATGAGCCCTTGCGCGGCATACTTCTCCACGGTGCGGGTGGAGCACCCGAACGCGTCCGCCAGGTCCGCCACGGACACGCACCCGTCATTCTCAGGCGCCGGGGCTGTTGCTTTTGCAGTCGCTGCCATCGTCCCATTCCCATTCCAGCACGGGGCGCGCCTTGCGCTTCCCCTTGGTTCTGAGGGCCAGGTCCTCGCCCTCCATGTCCCACCGCGCCCAGCCCAGCGGGTTCGCGCATCCGCGCTTGGCGGCCTGGCGCTTCGCCGCTCGAACCTGGGCGCGGTGGTGCTTGTCGCTCACGCCCAGGCGGCCTCCAGGTGGCCAGCGGCCGCCAGGAGTGTCTGGCGGTCCGCCTCATCCATCGAGCCCTCCCGTTCCTCCGCCAGGTCCCGCATGGCCTTGGCCATCGCCAGGGCGTCCGCCTTGGTCCGGGCCTTGTCCTCCGGGCTCGCGGCGCGCTTCTCCTCCGGCTTCACGGTCTCCAGGAGGTGACGCGAGAGGGCCGCGCGGTGCTCCACGGACACGCCCACGGGGAGTTCGAGGCGCCGGAGGGCCTTGGCGCACGCCTCCACGCCCTCCTGGAACGTGGGGACGCGGTGGATGGGCGCGCCCTGGCGCTCCGGGAGGGGCTTCACCTCCGGCTGGGCCACCTGGTGCATCCGCTCCAGCGCGCGCTCCATCTCCATCACCTGGACCCGCACCTGGGCCAGGTCCTCGGTGAGCTTGCGCCAGCACGGGTGGTCCGCGATGGGCTCCGGCGCCGCCTTCACACCGGCGCGGCTCCAGGCCGCTATCACCTCCTCGATGCGCACCCGGTCCGTCTTGTCATCCGGCGACGGACAGACCACCGCCATGAAGTGGTCCCCGTTCACCAGGTTGGCGTTGATGGACTCCAGCATCCCGGCGATGACGTTGCGCTGGTTCTCGTGCCGGAGGAGGCCGGGATATAGGGCCTCCGCCATCTCCTCCCACTTGCCACCCATCTGGGCCTCGCGGACCTGGCGCACGTGGGCGCGCTCGTCCCCCGGCTCCAGCATGTACGCGCCGATGGTGTGCGCCTCATTCATCGAGAGACGCACCTGGACGAAGTCCTCGTCCCCCTCCACGCGTAACCGGAGGAACCCATGGCCCAGGCGTGTGACCTTGACCCCGGACATGGACAGGGAACGCTCCTCCGCCACTGTGTGGCTGGACTCGCGGCATGGCTCCATGGGCGGGTCACCGGCGCCCACCTGTGTGCCGGGGTGCGCATCGTCCGGCCGGGTGCCGTTGGTTCCCAGGACCCAGCCCTCCAGGGTCACCACTGGACCGTCCGGGGTCTGAACTTGAACGGTGCGGGGCGGGATGTCCGTGCGGTCCGGGTGCGTGATGTGCTGGCGGACAGGTGCCCCGGTGGGCCAGGCGTCCACCTCATCCACGAGGAGGATGCGCGCGGGCTTGGATGCCTCGATGCGCCGCATGATCCACGCCGCGGCCGCGTTCAGGTGCCGATGGTCATACCAGGAGTCGTTCGGGAACCCGCTGGCCATGCTCAACAGGTAGCCGACACACTCGGACATGCTGATTTCCGGCTCCCCCACCTCGCGGAAGTCCGCCGAATCCGGCCGGTTCATGCCCTTTTCGGCCACCAGAACCCGCCCGTGGAGGTGCTGGAGCCAGGCAATCGCGTGTCCCACGTTGCTGAACATGACGCCGGGAGTGGGCGCCATCGAGGCTTTCAGGGCTCGCATGGCCTGAATCACCTCGTGGAGGGGCTCCAGGAACACGTCCGTGGAGGTGATTTTCGCGTCCTCCAGCGCCCAGATGCGGGTCTCCATGCCCTCGATGTAGGCGGCCGCGCCGTCCAGGCGCTTTGCGGTCTGTCTGGCGCCGGCCCTCGATTCGTCGCGCGCCATCGCGCGGAGGAACTCCCCAATGTCATCCATCGACACACCGGCCTCGATGGACTCGGCCACGCCTTTGCCCGCCTCTCGTTCGCGGAGCACGAACCCGGCGAGTGACTCCCGCGCCAGGCGGAGGAGGTGGGACGCCTTGTGCCGGATGCCCCAGGTGATGGCGCACCCGCTGTCCATCGTGATGGCGACTCGCGCCAGTTCGGCCATGAGCGAATCGGGGGCCGCCACCGGCTCCGCGGGGTGCTCGCCCTGGATGGTGTCCGCCGCCTTCACCAGGAGGTTCGCCACGGTGTCCGGTTTCCACGGCACGCCGTGCACCAGGTCGGACGCCACCGAACGGCACGCCAACGCGATGCCGGCCGGGCTGTCCACCACCACCACCGGCCCGCTGGGCTCCGGGTGCGCCTTGTTCACCTGGATGGACTCGCCCGGCTGGAGCTTCTCCGCGAGGAGCAGGATGGAGATGGCGTCCGCGCACACCTCGCGGAACTTATCGAGGGGCACGCGCTCGTTCGCGCGGAGAAGCTGGAGCAACACGTGGACCCTCTGGCGCGTCGCCGCGTCGATGGGCGCCAGGGCGTGCCCCACCTCCACGAGGAGGTCCAGGACGCCCACCGAGATGGGCCGCCGGAGGTCGGACGTGTCTCGAATGGCCTGGGCGAGGCGGTCCGAGAGGAGCCGGGGCTCGCTTTTGCCGAACGTGGTGGGCGGAAACGTCTCGATGAGGTTCGCCGCCGTCGTGAGGAGGAGGGACAGTTCCGCGTTGTCCGGTGCGGCGCCCTCACCGATGCGGCGCGCCGCGGCGTTCAGCGCGTCGCTCGTGACCTCGCCCGGCATGGCCGCGATGAGGCCCGCGGCCTCGATGAGGAGGTGCACGGTGACGGTGCCGGGGATCGCGCCTGGCAATCCGAGGCCGGAAGCGGTCGCGCGGAGGCTCGAAATGAGCGCGGAGGCTCGTTTTTCGTCGTGTGACATGGGTGAAATCTCGCGAATTTGGGCCAGGACCGGAGGCTAGAATTGACCTCCGCGTAACTCCTGTATCATACTGGCTTGCACGATGGTATTCCGAACCCCCCACGAAAATGACGGTTTGGAGTGACGTTTCGGGCTGCTGCGGCCCCGTGACACCGGGGTGGGGGGTACGGTCCCTTGACGGGTGGGGCGTCTCTTTCATGCAACACGATAGGATGCCCCCTCGATGCTTCCCCTTGCCCTCCTGATGCCCTTGCCCCTTGCCCTCGTGTCTCGATGCCCTCCCTCTATCCCCTGCCTTCCTCGCCCGTCCTGTAGCGTTGCACGCACCATCCCCATCGAGGCGCACCCGATGAGCCCTACTGGTCCACGTCCTCACCCTCCTGTCCTGTTCCCTCGTCCCTTCCCCTATTCGCCTTTCCCCCCTGTCCGCATTGGAGGCCACGCCATGTTGCTCCCACGCCGTCACTCGTCCCCCTACAGCGATCCCATGGAGCATCCGGAGGCGCACCAGATGGGGCGCCCTGATCCGGTGACAGGGGAGTGGAGCACCCAGGGTGGGGAGGAGCGTCCGTCCTATGTGATGCTCTGGGTGGTGGGGGCCATCGTGCTGGTGATCGGGGCCACGCTCACTGGTGTCATGGTTGCGCTGGTGAAGGCCGCGCACTTCGCCTGGTAGGCTTGACGAACGCCGCGGGCTGTAGCTCATGGGCCGTGGCCGAAGGTTCGGGTTCAAATCCCGGAGCGCCCTATGTCCCCTCTGGGGTCGGGGCGTTTAGTCCAACCTGGTAGGGCGTCGCCTAGTCCGGCATTAGGCCCCTCTCATCCCCGCGGAATAGCTACCCGCACACGGGGATGGGAGGGTGGACCGGCATCCAGTCATGACAACGCCCACCCAGGGATGACCGGGGTGGGCGTTGCTCGTTCTGGGCCGGCGCCGTCTTTCCGGCTGTCACCCCAAGGCTGTCGCCTGGTTACGCGGGGTCCGCGGAGGGTTGCATGGATGGCGCGGCGCTCCTCGCTTGTCGGCGTGCTGTCCCGTGCTCCCCACCCTCAAGTCCCGTTGCTCGTTCTGGGGTCTCGTGGTTATGGCGTGCGCCTGGGGAAGTCGTGCTCCCCTATCGGCTGGCCCTGGGGCTTTTGATCCTTTCACCTGGGGCCAGCCACCGGGGAGGCCGGGGCCTGGTGTGTCCCGTCAGTCCGCAACGGGCTCCGGCCGAACCTGGCGCACCTCCACCTCCCCCGTGCCATCGCAGTCCTCGCACCGCTCCCATGCCTCGTGGCCCTCGTCGCCGTCGCATGGGTCCAGCCATCGCACCTCGTCCGCGATGAAGCGTCCGCGGCCGTGGCACCAGGGGCATCGTTCAAGCGTCGTCATCGTCAGTCCCCCAGAGTTCGTTCCAGATAAGCACCCAGAGGCCGGTGCCGGTGCAATGGCATAGGTCCTCGGTGTCCATCGAGGTCAGTCCGGCATCTTGCGAGGCGAGGCGGCCCATTCCTCCGCCAGGCGGTCGATGTCATTCGCCAGTTCCTCATCACCGTGCGCACCACGTCCTGGGTGCGTTTCTCCTCATCCGCCATGTGCTTCCTCCTCCGATGGTTCCAGGAGCTTGCCGCGCGCCTCCAGATAGGATGGCACGTCGCGTGCGTGGACGGTGAGCACGAACGTCTTGCCCAGGTCCGGATTGTAGGCCCGCGCGAAGCTCTCCGCGTGGCCCTTTTCGGTGAAGGCCGCGACGGACACCACCTTGCCGGATTTGCCGTCGTCGGTTTTCATGGTGACGTTCACCACGTGGAGTTCACGCTCACTCATCGGTCGGGTTTCCTCGGTTCCGGGGATGATAACCACCGTCCCAGCCCCCAGGATAATCCCATATCATGTGGCGGTTGCCTGATCTAACCCAGCGGTGTTCCCACGAGGTCTGATGAGGTTGCCATCCCCCGTGTGTTGCGTAGTGAACCACCAGGCGTTTCTGTTCCATCTCGCTCACGATGAAACCGAACCAGGTGGTGCGGAGCCGGCGCCGGCCCGTCGCGCCCCAGGAGGAGAACGGACGCGGCCCTTGCGATGGGGGCTTGCCCGGCATCAGTCCCCCTCCGGCATGGCGAACTGATAGAACGCCATTTCCGCCTCGATGGCGTCCACCTGGTGGGCGCTGGCATAGCCGTGGCACCAGCCGGAGACATAGACGCCGTCCTTAGAGCGCGGCCGCCGGCCCTCGTCCCCGTCATCGTATGCGCCCTGCCACACCGGGTCCGATGCCTCCATGCCGTGGGGGCCATCGAAGGGGAACCGGACGTTTTCGGGCTGGTCCCCGTAGTGCTTCACGTACCGCACGCGCCGGGCCACGTAGTCCACGCGCGCCTGGTCCGCGAGGCTCCATAGCTCCGCGGACTCCAGACAGGCGTGGGGCTTGTTCGGGGGGAGGTGCTCGAACATCAGGATGGTGGACCCGCGGTCCTCCACGGCCAGGATGTCGAACTGGTGGACCCGACATAGGGCCATGCGGAAGTTTTCAGCGCGCCGCGTCTCGCTCTTAGTCCCGTTCATAGGTCCGCCCCCTTCACCAGCCAGGACCCGATGTCCCGGCCGTTCTCAAATCCAGGAGCGTCCAGGATGATTCGCCCCCCATGTCCCAGCCCTACCACGGCGCCATGCGGACCGCGGTGGATTGTCGGCTCCACCTCGCTCACCCAGAGGCCCAGGAGCCACCGGATGACGCGTTCGTTGTGCCGCTCCCGCGCCTCGATGATGTGGAGCCAGAGGGACTCCTTCGCGCGGATGATGGTGGTGAGGTCATCCGGCACCAGGTAGCCGTGCGGGTTGTCCTCGCTCCTGGGATGGAACGCGAAGCCTACGGGGAGCGCCATCACCGTGGCTCCAGGAGGCCGGCGACGCGGAGCACCGTGTAGAACCGGAGGATGCGGTCCGCCTCCTCCTGGCGCTCCGGACACGTCTGGAACTCCCCAACGCGCGCCACGTACAGGTCCACGCCAAAGGCGTCCTTCCCCACGTGGTGCCGCACGGGCACCAGGTCGCGCGCATCCATGAGGCCCTCGATGCGGGCCATGGCGTCCAGGATGCGGACGCGGTCCGCCTTCATCGCCTCTCTCACCGGAGCCTCCAGAGCGCATCGAGGTCCGCCAGGTCCAGGTGCTCGTTCGGCTTGTCTGGAATCGGCACATCCATCACGTGGGCGGTCACGTGCTTCATGTATCGCTGGAGGAGGTGCGTGGTGTCCGCGTGCGCGTTCACGGACTTGTCCAGTTCCTTGGCCAGTTCGGCGTTGCGGGCTTGCATCATGAGGATGCGGCCCGCGGCCATGCGGACCTGGCTGGCGATGGTCTCCAGCTTGCCCACCATCTCCGCGTTGTCCTTCGCGCGTTCGTCGTCAGTCATGGCGTTCCTCAGTCGTCGTGGGCGGGGGGGAGGCGTGCGGCCCGGCATGGGCCACTGGTCCTGGTGCGGGACCGGGCTAGCGATGAGGAGAGGGATGGCGCCCTCTCGATGGACCACGCGAGTGACCACCAGGTGGTCCCCCTTGGCCGTCCATAGCTCCTCCCCGCATCGAGGGAGGATGGGGAGGTCCAGGAGGCGGTCCTCCTGGTGATTGATGTTTAGGCGGGGATCGTGGTCCCGGCCGCGGCGAATCGTGAACAGGGTCATGTGGTGGCCATCATCCGGGCAATGGTGCGTTCGAGGAACTGGACCTGGTCCTCCAGGCCCTTTTCGTTCACGGCCGCCCAGAGCCGTGCCGCCTTCACGGCGCGGAGGATGAGGTCCTCCGGAATGTGATCCGCCACCGCCGCGTTGACGATGACGGCCACGCGCTCGGTGGCGTCCTCACGTGTCATGGCGCGTGGCCCTCGCGTAGGCTTTCAGCACACCGCGTGCCGTCTTCTCGTTCTCGCCGCGGTATAGCTCCACCCATCGCGACTGGGTGAGGATGGTGCCCTCTGGGACCTCATACTGGCCTGGAAACAGGGCCACCACGTTGTTCGGGCACCGGAGGATGACGCGGCCGGACACCACCCAGACATTCGGGAGGCGCTCCTCAATCTCCACGGCCTCGAACAGGTGGGTGGGCNNGGGCCGTCACCAGGTGGCCGTCCGGTGCATAGACGTTGAGTTCGTTCGAGAACTGGGACCCCTCGGTGAGTTCCGCGACACCGCCGGCCAGAACGAAGTTCTGCTGGAATGTCTCGGACGCGACGTGGTCCCCGCCCTTGAAGTCCCGGAAGCCCTGGCCAGCGGCGTTGACGAAGTCCAGGGAGCCCGTGGTGGGGTCCACCACCGCGGTGAACGTGGCATGGGCCACGCCGTTCGTGCGGTCCGTATCGGCCCGGAACTCGAACACGTAACCATCGTTGATGGCCTCCGCGAACGTGAACCCCTCGGTGGCCACCAGGAGGCCCTGGTTATTGGCACCGCGGGTGGCCAGGTCCTGGAACGAGCCGTTGTCCGTGTCCTGCGGACCAGCCGGCGCCACGTGCGTGACGTTCAGCGTGGTCCCATCGAACGAGACATTGCGGGCCAGATACTCGCCACCACCGAACGCGGTGTCCGTCTGGCGGGGGAGCACATCGAGGCCCACCGTGATGGTGTTGCCATCACCCACCTGGGCGGTGTTCGTATTGAACGCATCGGCCGGGCTCGTGCCGTCACCCGCGAACTGGTCCCCGTTGGCGTTCGAGAACGGCGCGCGGAGGGCGGAGTTGAGGGTGATGGTGTTGTCCGGTGCGTCCACGATGACGGTGGGACCGGGGACCGGCACCTCCACCACCTGCGGGGGCTCGATGTAGGCCGAAAGCTGGCCGTTTCCGCCGCCGGTCATGTCCATGGAAACGGCGTTCTCGAATCCGTGGAGACCATCGGCCTGGACGGCCTGGGCCTCGCGGGACTGGCTGATGCCGACCAGGGCCTCCGCCACGCTGAACTGGGACCAGTATTCCACCGCGCCGGGCTCCGGCTGGCGGTTCAGGACGTTCTGATAGAACGAGGCGATGATGTCCGCCTGGCTCGAGTCGCCATAGGTCGCTGCGAACTCCGGCGAGGCCACGAAAGCGTCCGCCACGTTCGAGGCGGTGGCGCCCACGTCTAGCGCGTCATCGAACGAGTTGAGGCCACCGTCATCGGGGACCCGGTTGAACGCGGTCTCATAGAGGAGGGCCAGCACGTCCACGTGGGTGCGGTGCTGGATGTCCTGGGTGTCGTCGTTGATGGCCATGGTGTGCTCCTGGTGTGATGGGCTCGATGGCCCAGGCTCCCCTGGCGGGGATGGGTGTTAGCCGGCCGCGTTGGCGGTGGCGGAAGCCTTGGGAGGGCGCTGGCCCAGTCCGCTGTTCTTCGCATAGTCGGACCGGCGCCTGGAGAACTCCGGCGCGCTCATGGGGTAGTCCTTCGGGAGGCCCCACTTGGCGCGATAGGTGTCCGGGGTGAGCCCGATGCGGTTGAGGTGGCGGGTTAGCGTCTTGTAGCCCTTGCCGTCCTCCAGGGAGTAAATGAACTCCGGGGTGATGGACTTGTCCACGTCATAGGCGGGGGGCTGGGCCGGGAGGATTTCGCCCTCCGGAGAGGCGAAGAATGTCCGCACGCTCAACTGGACGGCCGCGAACACGGTGGTGAAGGCCGCGGCGGCCTGGGCGGCCGTCATCTCGTTCTGGGTGATGAGGCTGGTGGTGATGTGCTCCGCGGCACCGATGGCCGTGCGGAGAACCTCATCCCGGAGGATGGGTGGGGCGTCTGGCATGATGACCTCTAAGTCGAATCGGCCTCTTAGCGGGCCGTCCTCCATGAACCATGGACTTGCGCTTAGTGCAAGCCCTATCGTTTGAGCTTGCGCATGGCCCGCGCCACCTCGTGTTCAATTCGCTCTGGGAAGTGTTTTTTCACCGTCTGTTCAAAGGCCAGTTTCGTGTTGCCCCTCACCAGTTCGGTGGGCACGCCTGGTCCCCAGAGCTTCTCGATGCCCTCCACCCGCTGGCCTTTTTTCTTCCCCTTGGTGGCGGTGCGGAACTCGCCGGTGCGCTTGTAAACGGACCCGCCCAGGCTCCCCACGATGAAGGTCCCCCGGAATATCCGGCGCACGCCCCAGGGCCTGGCGCTCACGCCCTTCTGGCGCTGGCTGGCGCCGAACGCGCGGAGGGAGAGGGGGCGGCCGCCACCGGCGATGATGTATTGAATGTTCCCCCAGGTGGCCGGGAATATCTGCAACATCGGGCCAATCTCCTTTTGCGGAGCGCCCATCTGTTGAGACAAAGCCCGGCGCACCTGAGTGTTCGCACGAGCGCCCACCCAGTTCACGGTGCGGGTGAGCACCGGCCCCCATTGCTTGCCCAGGTCCTTGTAACGGTCGGCGGCCGCCTTAATTTCGCGCACGTCAATCTGGAACGAACCGCCGGGGGTGTAGGCCATTAGCGCGGCCCGTGCTTCCGGACGCCGACGACGTTGGCCAGTTCCTTCACGGCGCGGGACTTGTCCTTCACCGCCTGGTCCTGGGGACGTGGAGCGGCTTCGCGGACGATGTTGCGGGCGGTGGCGATGGGCTCGCGTTGCATGGTCTGAACTCCACGGATGACGGCGCGCCCCAGGGCGGCCGATAGTCTGTTGCTCATGGTGTGGCTCCTGAACGAGAACGGCCACCAGGGTGAGCCTGGTGGCCGGGCGGTGCAAGCTGGGGGAGGACTTATCCCCGTTCCGCAAGTTCAGCGGCGGAGACGTTCAGCCGATAGAACCGGCGCCTGGGCCAGCGGCCGCCCTCCTCCCACCTGGACACGATGGTCCCGTGTCGTTCGAGGCGCTGGAGCGCGGCCCAGGTGACGCACGGTGGTAGGCGGCCCGCCTTCATCAGGTCCGCCACGCACATCTCGCCGCCCTGTTCGAGGTGGAACACGATCTTGTGGCACGTGTGAAGGCGCCGCCAGTCCATCAGGAACACATAGACCCAGGCGAACGCGATGCCGGCGGCCGCGAACAGGATGACTCGGGTCTCGGGTGGCCAGGGCATCACTCCATCCGATCTATCGCCCGGAGTGTGGCACCGGCGGCCAGGGCGATGCCCGCCAGCGTCCGGAGCCAGGTGGCGGCCCCTCTATCCGCGGACCCGAACTTCTGGCCCGCCTTGTCCGCCTCGGTGGCTAAGTTGTTCCCGAACTCCTCAGAAATCATTGCCCAGTTCGCAAGTTCCAGGCTCGCCTTGTCTTTCGCGTCGTCTGCCATGGTCGATCCCCGCTGAAATGATGAAGCCAGGCCCCGCGAGAGCGGGAGCGAACCCGCGGGACCTGGCCCCTTGTGCCGTGCGCCCTGGCCGAACGCCCGGCCACCCGTTATGCGCCGGCCGCTTCCTTCCGGGCAAGGGCCGAACCGCCGGCATCCGTGTCCGCGTCCGTGTCGTCGCCGTCACGGCCCTCGGTGTCCTCCGGGGGCTTGGTGGGGGCGAGGCCAGTGGCCGGATCGAACGTCGCCGGGGCGGACCCGTAGGGGAGGACCACCAGGGGTGCGCGCGGCATCGCCTCGGTGGACAGTTTCTCCTCCGGGAGGAGGCGGTTGGGGGTCCGGCGCATGGTCTGTTTCGAGTAGTCCACCGGGGCCGCCTTGGGGTCCGTGATGGAGTGGGTGGCAGCACCCTCCGCGGCCGCCGCCTGGGCCGCCTCGGAACCATCGCCGCCGGCCGCCACGTCGCGCTGTTGCTCCTGGGCCGCCTGTTCGGCCGCCTTGCGCTTTTCCTCGTTCTCCTGGTTCACGCGCTCAGTCTCCTGGCGCTGGGCCTCCAGGCTCGCGGCATCGGTGCCAGCATTCGTGGCGGTGGTGCTGGTGGCCGCGGTGCTCGCGGCGCCCGTGGCGGTCGGCTTGGGTGTCGTGGACTTGGCCATCAGGCCCTCCTGTTGCTGGG
>FSSH01000435.1_pt2 | contig 58201 bp, 56 predicted proteins | sample 1166101 | NCBI WGS metagenome assembly FSSH01 (sample SAMEA32972668, study PRJEB13176) | freshwater metagenome | biome: Drinking water system; feature: Biomass in drinking water that filtered by 0.45 um membrane; material: drinking water | place: USA | collected 2012-12-20 | depth 0 m | reverse complement strand
CGACCACGCGGCTGAAGGGGCCTCGGAGGGTGGCGTAACGAGCTGGGCGTGTCGCTGTTTCAGCGGGAAGCTTGTAACCGGTCAAGGTGACGGAGAAAAAATGAATGCCGTCGATCCGTTGCCAAGGGGAGGACTTGATCAGATGCAGGCCGACAAACCCGGCCTCGGTCATCCCGGCCATGTAGTCAGTCAACGTCAGGGCGCCTGATAAGCAGTCACCCCATTTCTCTGCGTCATGCACCAGATATTGCGGCACCGGCTGGTCCGCGACGATGTCGGAAATCGTAAATCGTCCGCCCGGCTTGGCCACGCGGAACATCTCGCGAAAGACCTTCCGCTTGTCGGGAGCCAGGTTGATCACGCAGTTGGAAATAATCAGGTCGATGGTATTGTCGGTGACCGGCATGGCGTCGGCCATCCCTTTGCGGAACTCGACATTGGATGCGGGATAGCCCAGGTTGGTGGCGACCACGACGGCATTCTTGCGCGCAATGTCGAGCATCGTATCGGTCATGTCGATGCCGATCACGTGGCCGGTGGGGCCGACGAGGCGCGAAGCCTCGAAGCAATCAATCCCGCCGCCCGACCCGATGTCCAGGACGGTTTCGCCAGCGCTGACAGTGTTCAGTCCGGCCGGAGTGCCGCACCCATACGAAATCTTGAGAACCTCTTCGGGGATGAACGATTTAAGGTTCGCCATGTCGTAACTGGTAGGGCAGCACATCTGCTCCCCCGTGCTGGCGGCTTTGGCGTAACGATCGCTGACTTTTTTCTCGATTTCATCTATCGGCATGGTGTCCTCGTGATGGTCTGACAAGGTCTGAAGCTGGCTCGCTGTATCTATCAACTCTGCGCCCGTCCGGTCAATCGGGATGTTGCCGGGGGGGGGAGGGATGGTTGACGCCTAATTGTCATCTAGCCAATGTCGAGAGTCGGCCGAACGGCTGACCGCAGGGCAGTACAGTACTTCGGAGGAGTCCTGATTGACAAGCTGTAGCCGTATGGCTACATTTGGCTATGTTTGAGATCCGCACAACACGGGTGTTCGCCAGGTGGTTGGACGGTTTGCGTGATGTGCGCGCGCGAGCACGTGTCCTTGTCAGGATCGAGCGGCTGGTAGACGGTAATCCCGGAGACGTCAAGCCGGTTGGGGAGGGCGTATCGGAAATGCGGATCGACTACGGGCCTGGGTATCGGGTGTATTTCATACAGCGAGGGGAAGAGGTCATCGTTCTGTTGGCCGGTGGAGATAAACGGACACAGGCGGCCGACATTCAACGGGCGCTACGGCTCGTGAGGAATTTGGAGGAGTGATGATGAAAAAAACGACGACCACTCGGTATGACACGGCAGACCATCTGAGATCGTCGGAAGAGGTGGCGGCGTATCTGGAGGCAACGTTCGAGGAAGCCAATGGCGATGCGGCTTTTATCGCCAAAGCTTTGGGCCATGTCGCACGATCCAAGGGGATGGCGAAAGTAGCGCGGGAAGCAGGACTGTCGCGCGAGAGCCTGTATAAGGCGCTGTCAGGTGAGCGAAGCCCTGGGTTCGATACAGTGCTGAAGGTGATGGGTGCGTTAGGATTGAAATTGCAGGCGCAGGTGTCGCACGCCCCTGGCCGTCGTCCGAGCGGACGTTCGTCCAAGAAGCGAGCGGCCTAAGGGGCGGCGGCAGAGCCCCTCCACTAGAGGGCTGAAATGCGCATACATGATCTTGGTACAACCACTCAGTATGAGTGCCCAACATGGACTGGGAATGGATTTGTCGAAGAGGTCCCGCAAGCATTGTGGACTAGGCTTCCAGAATCGCTTAGGAAGATTGCGTTAGAAGATATTCACTTGGGCAACAACACGGAGTCTATACTGGAAAGTCGCGAAAGAGGCATCGTTCTCCTGGCGTTAAGAACGGGACCAGTGATCGACCGAACGAGCAATAGTGTAGTGAAAGTGCATACACGGCACGAGTATGGAAACTATTGCTACGATGGTACAAAGGCCACATATGAAGATATCAAGACGGGCTGTTTTCTCGCCTTCGAGGATCCGGATTATAAGGAGCAGGTATATTAGGCGAAAAAATGGTCACTGAATCGAGTCTGCTAAGTCTCGCCAGTTAAACTGTCCCAGAATATGGCGGGAGCTGCGCGGACGCAGCCCCCGCGATAGTGTGAGTTACATCCGTCCTCTCGTCTGGAAGTATTCGTCGTAGCGGTGGACGAAATCTTTCTGCGCCAGCGGCGTGTGGCAGGCGCGGCACTTGGTGAAATCTTCCATCAGCGGCTTGCTCGTCGCATCGTACGCCGCATAGGCCCAGTCGCCGTTCTTCAGATTCTCGGGCAGCTTGTCGCCCCAGCCCTGTTCCTTCCCCATGACAAACACCTTCGCCAGATCGCCTTTCATCGGTTTGCCATCCATGCTGGTCATGAGCTTGTCCCCATCCATCTTGGCTTTGTAGATTTCCATCACCATGACCGTGCCGTTCGGAAAGTTCTGTCCTGCTGATGTTCTTGCGCCGGTCGGGTTGATGTAGATGTCACGGACCTGTTTGGCTTCGCCTTTCGGAATGTCCGTCAGGAACTTCGGCCAGGATTTATAGTCGGCGGGCAGTGGCAGCGTGCCGTCAGGACCGGCCATGGCCATCGGCGACGTGACGATGTCTTTCTTCATCGGACCGAGCGCGCCAAGCAGTTCGTTCTTCTCGCGATCACCGACTTTGAATTTGTTGAGTGTGGCAACCAGATCGCCGACCAGCGCGTCGAAATCATCCCCGGTCAGTCCCATCCCCGCATGAGTCGTCTTCATATCGCGACCCGTATAGGTGCAGGGACCGCCGGAGGCCTGGCAGATCTGCTCGACCAGCAGCATCTTGAGGCGAGGAATATTGGCGGTGGCGAATTTGCCGTTGATGCGGCTGTCGGCGGCGACCCGTCCGACGAAATCCTCAACGACGGTGGTGATCGCCGGTTTTCCTCCCAGCCGGTCGTACAGCGACTTGTCTGCCGCCATTTTACCGCCCGATGAGTCCACGGTGTTACAGCCGCCCAGCGTCAATAGTAATCCGCCGATGGCAAGATAGGATGCGATGGGTTGTCTCATGATAGGTCACCTCCCTAGTTGGAATAATTGAGTGATGGGTGTCTTGCTCCGTTGTCCAATCTTACGAAGGACCTCGTCTTACGAAGGACCTCGCGCGTCGGATGTGTGGGATGAAGTATTGGATGCGGAAATTTGTGCGAGACGAGCAATTCTGAATGCACCGAGTGGACGATGCATCCAAATACCGGTGAGATTCGTAAAGTCTTGCCCGGCTTTTACCGTGATGCGTCAGGGATGAGTGCGGTGCAGCCTAGTTCTTCGCCAGAGCCATAGGTAAATCGCCGTGTTCATGGCGATCACGAAGAGACCGAGCATCAACTGTGCGGGGCGAGTGAGGTTGTTTGGATAGAGAAGGGCAAGCAGGTAATGACCGAGGAAATCACCTTCGTAGACCTGTGCCCCGCCTTGTTCGCGCAGCCAACTTTCCAACGGAGTCAGCGGACAGATCCAGCCGCTGAACTCGATGAAGGCTCCGCCAACAACTACAAGTATGTGAAGTCAAATGATCGGCCGCGGTTTGTCTAAGAGCATGTCGCTGAATAATACGAAGTAGACGAAGATCATGTGGATGAGCAAGGCCGAATAAGAAAGTGCGCTTTCAGAATGGTTTCTATGCAGTTCAGCGTTGATTGGAGGTGGTCTCATGTTTCAGGAGAAGCGTGTAAGGCATGACCTATCTAAGTGTAGCTGATGGGAATGTGGGCGATGATATGCGAATCTCTTGGAGGATCCTCTCAGTCCTGGTGCGTCGGCCTTCCGGCATGAGATGATCTGCGGTGTCGGCAAACAGGGTTTTCTCATACTGGAAATCGACAGGTGATCCAAGGATTGTCCAGTGAAGGAGTCTCAGCTCCTGAGATAATTTCTGAATATGGGCTTGCACCGCAGGATTGCCGAAATTGAGTGCGGCGCTTTTCATTGTTGGAGCCCAGATTACCCAAACGGTTATGTCTTTTTTTCGGCAGTAGGCTGCGAATGCGCGGAACTCGTCCCATACCTCATTGAAAGATTCAAAAGGAAGGGTTAGTCCATAATCCGTATCGTCTAATTCTGGCGTCGTTCTTGAGAATCGGATATCGCCGTGAGAATTGATGTTCCTGGGCGAGTATAGGTAACGAGGTGCAAGTGAAGTTTCATGCTGAGCCTGTTCATGTTCTTCCAGGATTTGTGCGTGCTGTCTCAGCGCCCGTTTTATTAAGACTGGGGACTGTGCTTTAAAAGCTTGGGCCAGCGTTCCCGCGGCTAGCCGATGCCAAGGCACCGAGTGAATAAAAGTGGCTCGTTGAAACCATGAGAGAGTCCAAAAGTAGTCAGTGTTCCAGCTCATCACTTGGTTTGTGAACCAACGGTCGTAAGGGCGGTTGCGAGAATAGCGGTAGTACTCAATTCCTAGGATAACTTGGTCGTGCGGTTGCAGAAACTGTTGAGCTTCACGAAAGGCATGGTTGAAAGAAAACCCTGCATGCAGAGCAAGATTGATCGTTGGAAGGCCAAGCTCGGATTCGATCATCTTTGAGTCGATGCCAAATAAAGTGCTCGATCCCCCCAGGACGAGAACTTTGGGGGTGGACGTGTGGGCGGCTAGGTGATGTTTCACTATTGCGGAGTCATAGAGCCAATACTCGGCTTGGACGGGCGCACCCAGTTGATAGATAAACAGTCCTGCATGCATTGACGTCAGTGTGAAAAAGATGAAAGCAATTTGAATGAGGTAGCGGTATGCGGTCATATGGTTAGAATTGCTGATAAATAAACGCGCCCCGAGCTGCATTGATTGAGGCCAAGAATGCCCCATACAAGAGCAATCCAATAACGGCTGCCCGTCTTAGTGTCCAATTCGACCGTAGGGTAGGGGTGCCCTGTACCCATTCTTGAGTAGTCGGACCTTTCCACGCCACGATCGTTGCGGCCAGAAAAAGCAGCCCAGTTAGGCTTGCGTTAGATGTGAGGATATCCATGGGGTAGATGGTTCGTGATTCAAATGGTAGAGCGATGCTGAGATCGTGGAACACCAATGCGAAAGCCTCAATCGAAGGGGCTGGTGTTTGCACGGCTTCCTTAACTTCAGCCAGCGTCAGATTTGTGGGCAATAGGCTTGTTAGCCCAACGAGAGCTTGGCTGAGGTGCAGACCTGCTGCAACTGTATCGGCGCGAAACCATCCCCATGCCAGCATAACGCAGATGGATGTCAGTACGTGACAGAGCCAATCGGGGAGATCGATCTGTACTTTTCTCCATAGATGGTTGACGCAAAGGTAGAATCCGTGGAGTCCCCCCCACACGACGAATGTCCAGTTGGCTCCATGCCAGAGGCCCCCAAGAATCATAATTGCAAACAGGTTTACATACTGGCGCAGCGCACCTTTTCGGTTGCCGCCCAAGGGGAAGTATAAGTAATCGCGAAGAAATGAAGAAAAAGTAATGTGCCATCTTCGCCAAAAATCAATGATGCTTGTGGCCTTGTAGGGAGCATGAAAATTCCCTGGTAGTGTGAAGCCGAACATTCGGGCAATCCCGATGGCCATGTCCGTGTACCCTGAGAAGTCGAAGTACAATTGGAATGTATATGCTGAAACAGCCAGCCACGCTTCCGCCATACTCAGGGATGATCCCGAGGCCAGGGAGGTGAATGTGGGATTGATCAACGGGCCAAAGCTATCTGCGATGACAAGCTTTTTGGCGAGCCCGATCGCAAAATAGCTGATTCCTTCAGCCAGATGAATCGCAGTAGAGAAGGAGCCCGTTCTCAGTGCGTCTATCTGCGGAAGAAACTGTTCTCGCCGAAGGATAGGGCCTGCAACCAATTTCGGGAAGAAGGTGACGAAGAGCGTGTAGTCGAGCCATGAATGATGTTTTGATGGAGACCGAGACAGGTCAACCAGATAGGCGATCTGCAAAAAGGTCAGGAACGAAATCCCTAGTGGAGCAGGATCTAGAGGGGGGGCAAATGTTGTTCCTGCAAGATCATTTACAATTGTTGCAGTAAAGGCTGCGTACTTGTAGTAGGCCAGCACGAATAGGTTAAGGGCGATCCCTCCCGTCAGGACATGGGTCTTGGCGATAACGCTCGTATGTGTCATCTTGATGAGCCCATAACCTATGGAGTAGTTGGTAATGAGTGAGCCAAGGAGCACGGGCAGGTGAGCTGGATCCCACCACCCATAGAGTAAGATTGAACAGAGGCAAAGCCATCCGAGAGAAAAGGTGGGTGGGGCCCAGCGGCGCAGGAGAAGAAACGTCGTAAGACAGATTGGGAGAACGACTCCGAGAAACCAACTGGATGTCAGAAACATAGTTGTTCAAACCCTATGACGCATTCCATTTTCGAAAACCGTCGTACAAAGCTAATTATGTATCGCACATGGGATGGGAGGCGAAGAGAAATCAGATAATGAGCGGTGCCGATTATGGGGGTCTGGCGTTGGACATCGATAATACTTAGGGAAACGACGCCGGCCTTACATTTCCGATTAGGAGGACATTCGACTATTCATCTGGAACCTGAGTGGCATCAATCTCGATCAGGCGGTGCCGTCCGTTGCCGAGTGGCTCGATCTTGAAGACGCGCCGGCCGAGTTGCATGGTGCCTGTCACGGTCGCGCCGTTGAGCACGAGAGAAAAATCGCCGGGGTCTGCTGGCTTCAGCTGCCCGCGGATGAAGCTCGTGTCGTTGATCCGCGCAAGGGTGGAGATCACCTCCAGCTCATACCGCCCTGCGTCGAAGAGCTCGACGGCAATCGGCGATAGCGGCCTGGCTGCGGCGTCTTTCAAAGCTTTCACCAGGAGCTCATCGAACACGATCTCGCGCTCGCGGAGGATCGACGGTTTCTTTGGAGGCAGAGGTTGATCGGAGGGACTCACGGTTGGGACGGCACGCCAAAGCAGGGGAGCGGGCGATAACTCCGCTCCGAATGATCTGTTGCCAAGGAGCAGGAGGGAGCATATAGCCATCAGCAGTACTTGGCGAACCAGGTGTTTCTGGATCGCATACGCAGCGGGGAGCTTTGACGTGAGGCTGACCATCATTGGGACCATTATAAGTCTCAATCGAGTCGGCTGCTATGGGCTCGCTTGATCGGTCGGCTAGGAGCGGGCGCGGGTTATTCGAGCGGGTGTGGATGTGCGAGCTTTGGAAGCGGTGCGTTGCCGTGTCGGTTTGGGACGCTGAGCGGTGCTGGCGGTCTCAGCCCACTCAGCCAGCAGCGCGGCATCCTCAAGAATGTCGGCCGGCACTTCGTAGTAGGTTGTGAGCGTCATCTTCGAAGTCGCACGAAAGGGTTTCGTCCCTAAGGCGCGATAGGATTCGACGGTTTCCGGTGTGACTTTGAAATAGAGCCGGCCCTTGTGAATGATGCCGAAGAAGGCCTCACGATAGCGGAGTCCATAGCCGCCGAACATCGCGCGGCACGTGAGTCCGCGTAGGTCAGCCAGTTGATCCAGCACGAAATCCTTAAAGCCGTCGTGCTTCGCCGCCATGGGAGAATCAGACGGGTTTGCGGGCCGCGACGATGCGGATGGCCATCGGGAAGACGATGCGGCCGCCGCGCGTGTAATTGGATGCGGCCTGAAGAATGCGCTGTTTGACGTCTTGTTTCTGCGCGTCGGTCAGCTTGGCCATGAGATTCTGCACCGGCGCGGCGATTTCTATCAGGCTGGTGTAATACTCGTCCGCCGAGCCATAGGTCCAGTCGGCGAGGAAGTCCTGATCGGTCACATCGACCAATCCCGCTTGTTGAAACAGTCCTGCGAGCTCGCCTGGTTTGGCCAATCTGAAAATGCCCGGCGCGGTCGGGTCCGGCGGCGGCAGCTCGATCACCTGCTTGATGGCGGCCATCGAAAGGCCGATCGAAGGATTCTTGTCCGGCGCAGACCACACAGCTGCTGCGACCCAGCTTCCCGGTTTCAGGACCCGCGCGATTTCCGACGCGGCTTTCGGAATCTCCGGGAGAAACATCAGGCAGAAGCGGCTGGTGATTGCATCGAAGGAGTTCGGCTCAAAGGGAAGACTCGTCACGTCGCCGGTTCTAAACGAGATGTTGTTCAGGCCGAGGCGTTTTGCTTTGCGCTCCGCAGCGGCCAGCATCTGCTCCGCGAGGTCCATGCCGACGACGCTCCCCGCCGGTCCGACAACCTGTGCGCCCAACAGAGCCGGGTAGCCGGTGCCGGACCCGAGATCGAGCACGTTCAATCCGGTGTGCAGCCGAGCGTCGGCCACGAGGCGATGGTTGACGAAGGCCATCTGTTCTTCGAAGAGGCGGTCCCATTTTTCCCAGCCGCCGGCGACACGGTTCCAGTCCTGACGTTGACCTTCGATGATCGTGGCATTGTCTGGGGTTGGCATAATTTTCCCTCTCACGTTTATCCGCCGCTGAGGGCGCAGACGATGTAGACAGTATCGGCCTTGCTGAGTGGTGCTGACAAGTCCTGGAGTTGCACGTCGTTCACAAAGATTCTGATGTGCGGCCTGATCCTATCCTGTTCGGTGACGATGCGAAACCGGATACCGGGGAAATACCGATCCAGCGCCGCCAGCATTTCGGCGAGCGTCGCGCCTTCTATTGAGATCTCGCTCTGTTGCGCCGTGTAGGAACTCAGCGCGCTGGGGATGTGCACCGTCATTTTCCGAAACAGCCCGCCTCCACAGAATAGATTTCCGGCAGATGCCGCGCGATGCAGGTCCAGGTCGCTCCCTCATTCCGGCTCGCCCAAATTTCGCCCTGCGTCGTGCCCACATACAGCCCGACTGCCTCGTGCCTGTCATTGGTCATGGCCTGGCGTTTCACCGTCCACCAGGCATTCGAACGCGGAAAGCCCTTGTCCTGTCTGGTCCAGCTGTTCCCGCCGTTGCGGGTGACATAGGCGGCCGGTTTTCCGCCGGGGCTCACGCGCGGCCACACGGTTCCCCCGTCCATCGGGAAAACCCAGGCGATGTCGGCGTTGCGCGGATGGACGACCATCGGAAACCCGACGTCGCCGACTTTCTTCGGCATGTTCTTCCCGATCCGCACCCACTCGTCGGAGGGCCGGTCGATGCGATAGATGCCGCAGTGATTCTGTTGATAGAGCCGGTCCGGATTGCTCGGACACTGCCGCATGCAATGGGGATCGTGATAGGTCACGACAGAGGCGTCGAAGCCGTCGACCGTTTCCATGCCCTTGATGAGGGGCACGAAGGTCCTTCCGCCGTCCGTCGATTCGTGCACGCCGCCGCCGGACATGGCGAAATAGAGATGCCGGGGATCGCGCGGGTCCACGATTATCGAATGCAGCTTTGGGCCATCCGGCGTGCCGTCCTGCACGGAGCCCATCCACTCGCGGTACTGCGGATCGTCGTTGATGTTTGAGAACGGTTTCCAGGTCGCGCCGCCGTCCTCCGAACGGAAGAGGCCCTGCGGCGAGGTGCCGGCGTACCACAGGTTCGGCTCGTTAGCATGGCAGGGTGTTAGCCAGAAGACATGATCGACTGAACGACCCTTTTCACCCTCCGGCACTTTTCGAAAGGCCGGCGGCGCGACGGCTTCTTTCCAGGTCTTGCCGCGGTCCGTCGACCGGTAAATCGTCGGGCCGAGATGGCCCGTGCTGGCCGCCATGAGCACGGTGCGCCGGTCGCGCGGATCGGCCACGACGTGGTGGATGATGTGGCCCAGGAAGGCCGGTGCCGAGAGCTTCCAAGTCCGCCGGCTCGTGTCGCTCTTGAGGGTGAACGCGCCCTTTCTGGTTCCGATCAACAGGGTGACGGCACCTTTGTCAGTCCGTGTCGCAGTCATATCCGGCCTCCGTCCGATCATTATTTCAAGGTGTGCAGCGTCTCCCGCAGTTCTTTCAACTCCGCAATGGAAAGATCCAGATGCTGGTCGCGCTGCGGTTGGTCGTCTTTGAATTTCCACAGCCGCCAGAAAATCGCCGTCAGTTCCTTCTTGTGCGTCACGGCCAGATCGTAGGCGGGTGTTTTGGACTGCTCCTTGGTCACGTCGCAAAATGAATCCAGCAGGGCATGGAGCTGGTTATGATAGTCGTCCAGCGCGTTGTCCTTCCCCTTGCCGCCTTTGGCTTTCGCCGCAGTGGCTTCCATCATGTTTGTGAGGTTGATCATCGTGTCGACACCGCTCGCGCCTTTGGCCTGTGCCGCGTAGTCGCCTGCTCGTGGATAGAAGAGATAGCTGCAGCCGCTCAGCGTCGTCAGTATCAGGGCCACTGCCAATAGTCCGATCGTCCGTTTCATACAACCCTCCTGAGGTGATGGTGTGGAGCGTCTAGTCAAGCATGTTGCCTGATCGATTTCAATGCCGCACCATCATGGTTTCCGCGTATAGACGATCTCCAGGAACTTCATCTCCTTGCCGCCGTGGCCGTGCGTTCCGTACATCTCAAAGGTCTGGTTGTTGGCGTCCTGAATTTTCCAGACGGCCCGATGCAACATCTTGCCGCCGCCCGGCTCGGGGTGTGAACCCTTCAGGGTGATCGTCTTGCCGTCGGCGCTGGCCGTGCCTTCCATCATGAAGATCCCCGTGCCCATGCTGTCGATCCAGGCCGTGACGTACTTCTTGGTCACATTGTCGTAGCCGTCGATCCCAATGCCATGGAAGGGCTGTCCCATCATGCTCCCATGGTATTCCTGGTAGAGAAATCTTCCGTCCAACAGCATCTTGGATTCCGCCGTTCCGTCCGCCTCCGTCGGCGGCTTCCCCGGCTCCATCCATTCCTTCGTGTGGGTCGTGTAGCTGCCCGCGATGCTGGCGAATAACTTATGAGGTTCGCCCGGTTGGGCTAGTTTCTGCCAGAGCTCCATCATCGCCTGCTGGTCCATCGTCTTGTCGGCCTTTTTGTCCTTGGCCAGGGCCGGCGAGACTGTGAGTATGAGGCACAGAGTTGTGATCGCGAGCTGTCTGATACGCATAGCGGCCTCCTTGGTTTAGCGCTCAGCCAATTGTTTCAAATTGGCCAAGCCGGTTTCAAAGTCCTTTCCGACCATCTTGTCCATGCTGCACAAGAGTCCCATGACCTTCATCATATAGGGCTGCGCGCCATACATGGCCCAGGTGACGTCTGAGACATTCCCGGTGCTGCTCACGGTGAATTCCGCGGTATTATGTGCTTCGAACGGCTTCAGGAAATCCAGTTTGATGACGATTTTGGCCGAGGGAATCGATTCGAGCGCTTCCATACGGCCTGTGCCGACGTCCTTGTTGCCCTCCCATTCCAGCACAGCACCCTTTCCCTGTGACGCGCCGCTATGGGTCTTCTTCATAGCCGGGTCTTTTCGTTCCCAGGGAGACCAGGCGTGCCAATTGTGAAAATCGTTGATCAGGGGAAAGATCTTGTCCGGCAGGGCGGCAATCTTCACCGACCGTTGGATTCGGAAGGTGTCCGGCCTGGTTGCGGCATAGAGCAGGACCGCAGCGACGGCGATGGCGGCGATAATCAGGATCGTATTGAGCATAGGCGCCTCCTATTTCTCCCTGGCTACTTGTGCCCGAAGCCGTTCTTCCTGTTCTCTCAGTTCAGGCGTGAACTCAGCCCCGAAATCCTCCGCTTCAAACACCTGACGAATTTCGATCTCGGATTCCCCCGGCATGGGATTGGGGCAGCGTTTGACCCACTCGATCGCTTCTCCCTTCGATTTCACCTGCCACAGCCAATAGCCTGCGATGAGCTCCTTCGTCTCGGCAAAGGGGCCGTCGATGACGGTCCGTTTGTTTCCTGAGAATTTTACGCGCGCGCCCGTCGAACTTGGCTGGAGCCCTTCGCCGGCCAGTAGCACGCCGGCCTGCACCAACTCTTCGTTGAATCGGCCCATCTCGGTGAGGAGCTGCTCGCTCGGCATCACCCCGGCTTCTGACTCCTTCGTAGCTTTGATCATAATCATAAATCGCATCGTCGTGTCTCCGTTTCCGCACGTGGCTCAGGCGTATCCCGTGGCTGGATCAGATTCCCTCATAGGCCTGCCTGATCGTCTTGAGGTCGGGCTTGGTCATGTGCAGGATGGCCTGCATCACCCGTTCGGATTTAGTGGAATCCTTGTCCCGCAACATCTCATCACATTCAGGCATCACGATCTGCCACGACAGGCCGTATTTGTCCTTCAACCAGCCGCAGGGGCCTTCCTCTCCGCCTTCGGAGAGTTTGCTCCACATCTCGTCGATGTCTTGCTGCGTCTCGCATTTCACCGTGAACGATACCGCCTCGCTAAACTTGAAAATTGGACCGCCGTTGAGCGCCATATACTCCTGTCCTTCGATTTCGAACGTCACGGTCATGACAGAGCCCTTCGGTCTTCCCGAAACCCCGGCACCGGCTTCGCCATAGCGGGTCACGTGTCCGATCCTGGAGTTCTTGAAGATCGACGTATAAAACCGCGCCGCCTCTTCGGCTTGGTCATTGAACCACAAACAGGGCGTGATCTTTTGCATATGCATATGGTTGTACTCCGTTCTACTGAACCGACCGCGTAGGCTTGCGCGTCAGACTCTGCTGTATAGTCGAGCGAGACCGCTTGGAATCGACAGGTCGAAGTTGTCCTTCATTCCTCGCTTCTCGTTCTTCGCTCAAACTGCTTTGTTCTCAGCAAGATACGCTTCATGAACCGTCACCGGGTAACCCCGTGATCTCCCGAAGCGGTCGGACTTCCACTGCCCCGATCCGCGCGCCGGGAATGCGGCCGGCGATGTCGATCGCTTCCTCCAAATCCTTCGCATCGACCAGGAAATAGCCGGCGAGCTGCTCGCGGGTTTCGATGAACGGTCCATCCGTGACTGACCGTTTCCCCTCACGCACCTGTACGACCGACACAGTGGTGACGGGCTGGAGTGGCGAGGCATGGACATACTGCCCGTTGTCATGCAGCCGGTGACAGAGCTGGATCGACTCGGCCAGCATGGAGCGTCGCGTCTCCTCGCTCATCCGGCCGAACACCTCTTCATTGTGGTGAACCAGCAAGAGGAATTTCATGGCTGCTCCTTTCTCTTTCACCCTCTGGTCGTTTCCGGCATCCCAAATCGACAACGGGAGTGCCGCTTACGGTAACTCTGCCAGCCGCTGTTCCAAAAAACGCCGCTCCGGGTCCTGCTTCGTGAGGGCGAGGGCCCGTTCATAGGAGGCGCGGGCACCCGTCTTGTCCCCCAACCGCCGGCATAAATCGGCTCTGGTGGCATGGATCAAATGGTAGTCCGTCAGCTCGCCCCGCGCCAGGATGGCGTCCACCAGCGCGAGACCTGCCGCGGGACCGTCCCGCATCGCCACGGCCACCGCGCGATTGAGGTCGACGATCGGCGAGGGAGCCGCGCGCATCAACAAGTCATACAGGGCGACGATTTGAGCCCAATCGGTTGCGGCTGCATTTGGCGCTTCGGCATGGACGGCGGCGATCGCCGCTTGTATTGTGTAAGGACCGAACCGCCGTGAGGTGAGTGCCCGTTCAACGAGCGCGATGCCTTCGGCAATCAGCTTTCTATCCCAGCGCGACCGGTCCTGCTGGTCTAATAAGACGATCTCCCCCGTTGACGATGTGCGCGCTGGCCGCCGTGATTCGTGCAGCAGCATCAACGCGAGAAGGCCTGCTACTTCCGGTTCTGGCAGCAGCTCCAGCAGCAGGCGCCCCAAACGAATCGCTTCGCCCGAGAGATCGGCCCTGGTAAGGGACGCGCCAGAGGAAGCTGAATAGCCCTCGTTGAAAACCAGATAGATGACGTGCAGGACCGAATCCAGTCGGTCGGGCAACTCGGAGGGCGGCGGGACTTCGTAGGGAATCCGCGCATCGCGGATTTTCGCCTTGGCGCGGACGATCCGCTGGGCCAACGTCGTCGGGGATGACAGAAAGGCGCGGGCGACCTCTTCCGTCGTGAGGCCGCAGACTTCACGCAACGTCAGCGCCAGTTGGGCCTCGGGCTTGAGCGCCGGGTGGCAGCAGGTGAAGATCAACCGGAGCCGGTCGTCTTCGATACTGTCTTCGTCTAGCTCGGTCGCTTCACTGGTTGCGGACTCCATGTCTTTGGCGAGCTCGTTGAGTGACGCATCGTAACGGGCGCGCCGTCGTAAGCCGTCGATCGCCTTGAAGCGGCCGGTGGAGACGAGCCAGGCCCGTGGATTGGCGGGGATGCCGTCACGGGCCCATTGCTCCATTGCCGCGGCAAAGGCTTCGTGCAACGCTTCCTCGGCCAGGTCGAAATCCTTGAGCAGCCGGATGAGCGTCGCCAGCACCCGGCGCGACTCAGCCCGGTACACCTTTTCGGCTGTTGCACGGACCTGGGTCACTGCGTCGTCGCTCATGACGGATCTCTTACGCGCAGCCGAGTTCTTTCATCGGTCGGACCTCCACGCTGCCATAACGGGCGGCGGGGAAGTGCGTGGCGATGCGGATTGCGTCATTCAAATCGGGCACATCGAGCATCAGAAAGCCGCCCAGCTGTTCCTTCGTCTCGGCAAACGGCCCGTCGGTCGTCGTGGCCTTTCCCTCGCGGACCCGCACGGTTGTGGCGGTCTCGACCGGATGGAGCGGGGAGGCCGCCAGTAACTGGCCGACCTTCTGCAGCCGGGCGCAATAGGCCATCGCTTCTTCTGAGAGGGCGACCCGTTCGTGGTTCGGCAGGGCATGGAGGATCTTTTCTTCGACATAGACCAGACAGAGGTATTTCATGGTGTGCTCCCGGTGGTGTGCCGCATTGCCGGATATCAGCCTTTGCCGGATAGTCGTCCGGGGGCGCTGAAATCGACAATGGACTGTCCAATATAAAAGGGGAGCGCGTTTCACCGCTAGCCAACGATCTCATATCCCGCCGAGTCGAATTCAAGATCGTCATACTATTCTCGAACCATCACCCCACTGCCGAATCTCAGCCGCCGTGACGATGAGAGTGGTCGGCTGCTGTGTCTTGTTTGGAAGGCACCTGGCCCAACAGTCAGCAGAAATTTGGGAGCAGACGAGCCATCGGTCCGGGGTTCTGCTGATCGGCAGCTTCGGGTGGATGCCCCAGCGCATCGCCTGCTATACGTTGGATGACTCTGGGGAAGTCGCGATCTGCCTGAAATGCCAGCAACGAGAGAATGACCGGTGCCAGCAGTCTTCGCTTCGGTAGCAATTCCCACCAGACCATGACCTGACACCCATCATAGGTTGGCATGACTTCCCACCCGCCACGCATGGTCTTCGCAGGGAATGGAAAGTCCGGAGCTTCTGACAGAAAACGCACCGTGAAGCTGCGACCGGCACTAAACTCGGTGCACTGCTCAGCCCACCGCTTTCCCGCGTGATTTTCGCACTGCCGTACCGCCCCAACACCCGGTGTGCGCCCGTCAAGGACAACGGAGCTTTTCAGGGAAGGCATATAGTTCTTAATGTCCCCAAGTCTGCTGATCACCCGCCACATGGCGTTTGCCGGTGCGTTCGTTTCAACAATGATGCAGTGCCGGTATTCGCCTGTGTCCGGAAGTTTGTGCGCGCTCCCGATCGCCAAGAATTGCCAGAGGCCAAACAGGAGGACCGCCGCCGCCACGGTAATGACGAGGCCGTTCCCGGAATCAGAGAGAGCGTTTGGGAAAAGTCCAAGCAGTGCGACGGTGACAATGGCCCACAGGAAATCCGCTGCGCTTGCATAGAGCGCACGCCACGTCGCGATTCGGCGGCGCGTTGCCTGGTGCAGCAGGTCAGCGGCAAAGAACACCAGCCCCGCGCCGACGGCTTGGAGGGCAAGCGGTGTCTGAGCCCCGAGCCAGCCGCCGACCATGGACGGACGAAAAAGCATCAACGCCGCACAACTGAGAGAAAAGAGAGCATTTGCCGCGAGCGCAAGCCGCAGAGGGAGTGCTGTAGCCATCTATATCTCCTTCTTGTTTGTGGTTACGAATTCGTGTCTATGCCGCCCAATATAGGAAGGTGGGCATGTCATCGCGCACCTCCTCTTTCCGATGATCTCGAATACGCGAGTATTGAACGAACGTTCCATAATGAAGCAAAGAAAGAGACTGGCTCAGTCCAAGGTCGAGAGTGCAGTCTCCGCTGTCTGCTGCACCACGTCAGCCGGCGCGCCGGCTTTGATCATTACAATAGTGCCTTGCATCATCGTCGTCAGAAAACGTGCGAGGGCGCGCGGATCTTTGTCGAGGCTCAACTCGCCCTGCTTTTTGGCGCGGGCAAGCAGGCCGAAGAAGGCATCCTCGCTCATCTTCAACGCCTGATTCAGTTTGCCGGCGATCCCTTTCTCGTGGGGCGCCAACTCCATGACCGTGTTGGTGATCAGACAGCCTCGCCGCTGCGGATCGGCCAGCGCGCCTTCGATCATTCTCTGAACGAAGCGGCGGAGCGTGGGCAGGGCAGGCCCCGGCTGATCGAGGAGAGAAAACTTTGGTCCGACAAAGCCGCTGCAATAGCGGTCCATCGCTTTTAAAAAGAGCGCTCGCTTGTCGCCGAAGGTGTCGTAGAGCGAGCCGCGGTTGAGGTCCATCGCCGTCAGCAGATCTTCCATCGACGTGGCTTCGTAGCCCTTGTGCCAGAAGACCTGCATCGCCTTCTCGATCGCTTCATCGGGGTTGAATTCTTTGGGGCGCGGCATGAGACTCTCCGGATGATGAGCGATACGGTATCTCATACTGGAACGATCAGTCAAGTATGAAGTCGTTCGCGGTGGCTGCGTAATTTGTCGGAAGGGTTTCTGCGCAAACCGACAATTTCGTTCTCGAACCGAGAACAGTTGTGTACAGTCGGCACAGTACGTTGAACGAAAGGATCTCTACATGAAGGCTGCCACGATGCCCGATGAGTTGTTTCTCGATGTCCGTGAACATACGCGGATGCGGGTGCCGGTTCCCTTTTCCTGTGCGTTGGCGGAGAAGGCGCGGCCGCGCTGGTTTGCGAAGAAGCGGGCTGGTCTCGGCGTGGTCTACGATGTGTCGCTCAAAGGCGCCCGAGTCACGAGCGAAGCTCCGATGAATCCGGGCGATCAGGTCACGGTGCTGCTGCGTTTGCCGAAACAGGTGGCTCCGTTGGCGGTTGAGCGGGCGACGGTTCGATGGGCAAAGGACAATACATTCGGACTTGAGTTCATGCATCTGACGTCCACCGCGGCCATCAGACTTCAGCGGTTTCTTTCCTCGCAGGTTCAATCAGTTGCGTGAGCCCTCTCGCTGTTCGATGTCCCCCAGGTAGTCCCTCTCCCGCGTCCGACTGAAAGGCGGGATTGCGGTCGGCCTGATTCAGTTGACTCTCCCTCCATCCCTCAGTAGCCTGCGCACACGTCCTGCGTTCCGGCAGGTTGCGAAAGGCATGTGATGGACGGTCTGCATCAGCTCGAGATAGTCATCTTGTTGCTGGCGGTGGTCCTGCTGTTGACCACCGTTGCACAGAAGCTCGCCGTTCCCTATCCCATTTTATTGGTCATCGGTGGATTGATCCTCGGCCTGCTCCCGGGGCTTCCCACGGTCACGCTCAGTCCTGATCTGGTCTTTCTCGTGTTCCTTCCACCCATCCTCTGGGCGGCTGCGTACTTTACGTCCTGGCGGGAGTTTAAGGAGAATCTTCGTCCGATTTCATGGTTGGCGGTCGGCCTGGTGTTGGCCACGACGGCGGCAGTTGCGGCGGTCGCGCGCGCGGTACTGCCGGGACTCGGATGGGCGGAAGCCATTGCCTTGGGCGCCATCGTCTCTCCGCCGGATGCGGTTTCGGCCACCGCTATTGGGAAACGCCTGCGCATTCCCCGTCGCGTGGTGACGATTTTGGAAGGCGAAAGCCTGGTGAACGACGCGACGGCGCTGGTGCTGTATCGCGCGGCCGTCGGGGCCGCGGTTGGCGGGAGTTTTGTGCTCGGCGACACGCTCTTGCAGTTTGTGTTGGCCGCAGTCGGGGGCGTCGCGATCGGGATCGTCGTCGGGATGGTCTCGCGTTGGGCGCTCTGCGCGACGACCGACAGTTTTACGGAGATCGCCATAACGCTGCTCGCTCCCTACCTCGCCTGGGTGTTGGGCGAAGTGACGCATGCGTCGGCCGTGCTGGCCTGTGTGGCCGGAGGGCTGCATGTGCGGCAGCATTTCAGCGCGGCGGTCGCCCCGGTGACCAGGCTACAGGCGCGGGCGGTCTGGGACCTGCTGATCTTCGTGCTGAACGGGTTTATTTTCATTTTGATCGGACTCCAACTCGGAGCCTTGCGTACCGCCATCCCGGCCGACCGGTTCGGCGCAGTCTTGATGGCCGGCGCGGCAGTCAGTCTGACGGCGATCGTCGTGCGTCTCGCCTGGGTACCGGCGGCGGCGGCGTTACCCCGGCTGATGAGCGCGACGTTGCGGGCCCGCGATCCGATGCCTCCCTGGCCGCACATTTTCGTCACAGCCTGGACCGGCATGCGCGGGATCGTCACGCTGGCGGCCGCGCTGGCTCTGCCGGTGACGACGGCGGCCGGCACGCCGTTCCCGTTTCGGGCGGAGATCATCTTGATCAGTTTTGCCGTGATCCTCGCGACGCTCGTGCTGCAGGGCCTTTCGCTTACGCCGATCATTCGCGCGCTGCATCTAGAGGAGGGTCGGGGGCTACTTGAGCGGGAAGAAATGCTGGCGCGTGAACAGGCGGCCTCGGCGGCATTGGGGCGATTGGATGGAATGGCAGGGGAAGATGGTGTGCGGGGAGGGCACGTTGAGCGTCTACGGATTCATTACAGTCGCCAACTCCAACGGTTTGCCGGATCCGGTCCCGTCGATGCGGACTGTTCGGTCGAGGCCGGCGAGCAGTTCCGGCAGTTGCGGCACGACACGTTGACCGCCGAACGGCTCGCATTGATTCAATTGCGGAACGACGGGACGATCAGCGACGAGGTGTTGCATCGGCTCGAACATGAACTCGATGTCGAAGCGTTGCGCGCGGGTATCGGCGAGCGCCGTGTGCCGCGGTGAGGAGCCGCGATTTGTATTGGTTGGATGGGCGGCCCCTCTTCCGGTAAAGAGAAACGGACCGATCGCTTACAGCTCAACGCGCTGATACGAGGGGGCGGCCAGGTCCTGCCGGAGCAGATCCCATTCGATCAGAAAGATCGTTGAGCGCGCCGCGCTCATGGAAAGCCGTCGCTCTCCGTCTTTCGCCACGACACTCTCGGCTTTCGTGAAATCCATAGTGAGGTCCGGCCCGGTCCGGTTGCAGACGAACAGCGGCAGCCCCGTGTCGCGCGTGCAGCGCTCCCATTCGCCGTTGGGGCCATGAAAGCCAGGTGCCCAGGCGGCGGCAGATACCAGCATCCGCGCGCCCTGTCGGCGCAAGCTGTCGGCAATGCCTGGAGAATACGCATCGGCGCAAATGAGGAGCCCGACTTTGTCGAGCGGGGCGGCTGGAATCGGGATCGCCTCTGTGCCTGGCGTCGACCAGGCTTCCGATCCCACGCGCAGCGAGTTGATCTTTCGGTGAGCGCCGGAGAGCCTGCCGTCCGGGGTGATCACGAACAGCGAATTGTGCAACTGCTTCGTGCGAAGGTCCTGTTCCGGCACAGCGAGGAACAACGTGATCCGCAGTCGCGATGCGAGGCGGCCCATCTGCGTCATCCACTCATCCGGCTGGGGCGCGATCCAGTCGGTGCCGATCCGATCCACAAAACTATACCCACAGACCGCGAGTTCAGGGGTCAGGATCCAGTTGGCCCCCGCCTGTGCTGCCTGCATGATGGCGGTGTCGATCAGCCGTCGATTGCCGGCGAGATCGCCGGGAGTCGGCGCCAGATGCAGAAACGCGATGCGAAGCGAAGATGCGGCCATGGGCGGCATCATACAGGGTTGGCGTGGCCGTCGCGAGCGGCGAGGCGGTCGATTTCTCCTGGTCGACGACTGTTGGCCGTCGGTAGCGGTGTGATATGCTGCGCACCCATTATGGCTATCGACCAGACACGTCAGGGAGAATTGGCCGCGGCAACGGCGCGCCGCAGGACCTTTGCGATCATCAGCCATCCGGACGCGGGCAAGACGACGCTCACGGAAAAGCTGCTGCTCTATTCCGGGCTCATTCGGACGGCGGGCATGGTCCGCGGCCGCAAGGGTGGCAAAACCGCCGCTTCCGACTGGATGGGCATGGAGCAGGAGCGCGGCATTTCCATCACCGCCTCGGCCATGCAGTTCCCGTACAAGGATGCGATCATCAATTTGCTCGATACGCCGGGCCACCAGGACTTTTCCGAAGACACCTATCGAACGCTGACGGCGGCCGACAGCGCGATCATGGTCATCGATGCGGCCAAAGGCGTAGAGACGCAGACGCGCAAGCTGTTTGACGTCTGCCGCTTGCGGCGGATTCCCGTCCTGACGCTGATCAATAAGATGGACTTGCCCGGACGGCCGCCGCTCGATCTGATGACGGAAGTGGAACAGGCGCTCAATATCCACGCGAGTCCGGTCAACTGGCCGATCGGCTCCGGCAGCGATTTCGTCGGGATCGTGACGCGCGCCGATCATCGCGTCCAACTGTTCAGCAAGACGGCGCATGGCGGCGCGACGAAGGTCGACGTGGCGAATATGGTCCTGGCCGATCTCGAACGCAGCGGCCGTGTCCCCCCGGATGTCATGGAACCGGTGCAGCACGACCTGGAGTTGCTCGAGATCGCCGGCAATCCGTTTTCGCGCGAGCAGTTTCTGAACGGCGACGTGACGCCGGTGTTTTTTGCGTCCGCGCTCACGAACTTCGGGATCGAGAGTTTCCTCGACGCCTTCGTGACGCTTGCGCCCTGTCCCAGCGCCCGGCTGGCCGACCGCGAGGATGGCAGCGAATGCACCATCGATCCGGTCGAGACTCCGTTCAGCGCCTATGTGTTCAAGCTGCAGGCGAACATGAATCCCAAGCATCGGGACAGCACCGCGTTCCTCCGGGTCTGTTCGGGGCGATTTGAACGGGACATGATGGTGACCCATCATCGACTGAATCGAGAGGTGCGCCTTTCGCGCCCGCACAGTCTGGTCGCGCAGGAACGGAGCACGGTGGAGGAGGCCTATCCCGGCGACATCATCGGCATCATCAATCCCGGGCTCTTCGCCATCGGCGACACGATTTCGGTGACGGGCGGATTCAATTTCAAACCCTTGCCGCAGTTCCAGCCGGAAATCTTCGCGCGGCTTCGTCCGACCGATGTCGGCAAACGAAAAGCCTTCGACAAGGGGATGGAGCAGATGGCGCAGGAAGGCACGGTCCAGATCATGCGGAGCCTCAACGATCTGGACTCGCTGGTTGCGGCGGTGGGTCGGCTGCAGTTCGACGTGTTGCAGTATCGACTCCGCCACGAATATCGCGTAGAAACGGTGCTTGATGCCCTTCCGTTTTCATGTAGTGCCTGGTTGGGCGGAGATCCCGCGACCTTCAAAGCGCCGTCTGCGTCCATGGTAGTGAAGGATCAACGCGGGCGTGTGGTGGTGCTCTTCGGCGACCAGGTCATGAAGACCATCGCCCGCGATCGCAACCCTGATCATACGCTCCGCGATATGGGGTAGCGCAGCGAGGTGTTGGCCGAGACCGGTCGAGAGCCAGCGACAGTTCCCCCTTCTCTCTGCCACCTTCACCGGGTATGTTCTATGGCGTGGCCGATCTCCATCACACGAGAACTTGCCGGAGCCGTCGCTGCCTGGAATTCCGGCAACGCCGGCAAAGCACGAGTGTGCGCGCGGCGGGCGGTCGCATTAGCCGACGACGCGTGGCTGGGACAGCAGGCGTCTCTATCATGGTCAGGGGATGCCATGGCTCACCTGCGCAGAATCCAACAAGACCTCGCGTTTCCACTATCTGTCCGGCAGGCGGCCGAACGATTGACGACGACCGTCACCCAGAAGCATCGGTCTCCCTTTACGGCCGATCCCATCGGCGATGCGAACACCGTCATAGAGTGTCTGCTAGGGGGCAGTGAAGCGCGGCCTTAATAGTGTGTAAGGCGTGAGGCGATTGATGGAAGCGGACGATGCTGAAGCGTTGCGAGAGGCCTGGGTGAGGAACGAGCCTCCGCCCTGCCCGCACGATGTCCGGGAAAAAGAATTCTATCTCGGCTCCGATACGAGCGCTGAAATCTGCGTGGTGTGCGGGAAGTCCTTCTGGAGGGGAAACTAGCTATGGGGCTGACGTTTAGGCGGCGGGGTGGCCGTGTGTTGGCGGCGTTGCTCGCACTGGCGTGGGAGGTGGGGCCCCCACCTCTCTGGGCCAATCCGGCGCAGGATCGGCTTGCGGCGATGTCTGAGGTAGAGCGGAGCGAAGCCCTGGCGGTGTTCGTCGAAAGCGGCGGCCATAGCTGCCGCACTGTCGCGCGCACGTTCTTTCAGGGTGAGGATGCCAAGGGAAATGTCTTCTGGGATGTGGAATGCACCGGGGGCGAGTCCTATGTCGTGGTGATCAAGAACGACGTGCCGGGTTCGACCCGGGTGATGACCTGTCGCCGCTTGCGGGCGGTGGCGGGCGCGGGCTGTTTTAAGAAGCTGGAGTAGTACATCGTACGGGTAACCGGATATGAGCCAACCTGACTACGTCTTTACGTCGGCCGAAGATCAACTGGAACTCACGCGGTTGCAGGCGATTGAACGGGAATTCGATCCGGCCAGCCGCCGCCGCATCTTTGCGACCGGCCTCACGGCCGGATGGCGTTGCCTGGAAGTCGGGCCCGGCGCCGGCTCGCTGATGCGGTGGATGGGTGAGAGAGTCGGGCCTTCGGGGCGGGTCGTCGCCCTCGACCTCTCGACCAAATTCCTGACGACGCAATGTCCGGCGCATGTCGAGATTCAGCAGGGGGACATTCGGACGGTCTCGTTGCCTCAGGATTCATTCGATCTCGTCCATGCGCGCTATGTACTCATTCACTTGCCGGACTATGAGATCGCCCTGTCCCGGATGCTGGCCGTGCTGAAGCCGGGCGGGTGGATCGTCCTGGAAGAGCCGGACTTCTCTGCCTCGAGGGGTATCGCTGGAACGGCGGCGCAACTCGCGGCGATGCAGCACATTAATCAGGCGATTCATCGGATGTACGAAAGCCGCGGGATGGATTATGCACTGGGACTCAAGCTGTTGCCACTTCTGCAGGAACGGGGACTCTGCGATTTGTCCATGGAGAACGATGCGCCGGTGTCTGTCGGTGGCTCGGGTTTGGCGAAGATGATGGCCATGTCTGCCCGACAGTTGCGGGAAAAGTATCTGGCGACGGGCGTCGTGAGCGATGCGGACCTGCAGCGCTATGGTGAATGTGCCGAAGATCCGCAGAGTCGAGCCGTCTACTATGCGACAGTGGCGGTGGCCGGGCGCAAGCCGGTCGAGTGAGTAGGCTGTGATGGATACCCCTGTCTTGATCCTGCCGGGATTCGGCAATTCCGGCCCCGGGCATTGGCAGACCTTGTGGGAAGTGCGCCATCCGGCTTGGCGGCGAGTTGATCTTGGCCAATGGGATGCGCCGGATTGCCAGGAGTGGGTGCGTACCCTCGATGGGGCGGTGCAGCGCTGCGAGGCTCCTCCCATATTGGTCGCCCATAGCCTGGCCTGTTTGCTGGTGGCTCATTGGGCCGGGCAGTCACGTGCGCCGATCAAGGGGGCATTCCTCGTGGCGATTCCCGAACCGGCCAGCCCCAGCTTCCCGAGTGCCGCCAATGGGTTTGTGCCGGTGCCGATGCAGCGGCTGGATTTTTCGACGCTGGTTGTGGCGAGTGCAAACGATTCGTTCGGTTCCGTCGCGCATGCCCGACGTTGTGCGATTGCCTGGGGCAGCCGGTTTGTCGATGTCGGCGAGCTCGGGCATATCAATGCCGACAGTGGGATCGGCGACTGGCCGTCGGGCTATACGCTCTTCCAGGAGTTTGTGGGGTAGCGGGTGTCGATTCAGATTGCTCAGGCTCAACCGGAAGATGCGGCTATCGTCGCTACGCTTGTAGGGGAACTGCTCCACGAGATTATGGCGGCCATCAACGACAAGGCATTCAACTTTCAGCAGGCCGATACGGAAGCGCGAGCGACGGTATGGCTGCGGGAAGGACTCTACTTGGTGCTGTTGGCTCGTGACGGCGGCATGCCGATCGGATTTCTCGCGCTGTATCAGAGCTACGCGCTGTATACGGAAGGTGTGTACGGGACGATCCCTGAATTCTATGTTCGCCCGGCCCATCGTTCGAAGGGAGTGGGCGCGGCGTTGTTGGAACAGGCCAGGCGACTGGGACAATCGCGCGGATGGCGGCGATTGGAAGTGACGACCCCTCCGTTGCCGGAGTTCGACCGGACACTGGCGTTCTATCGGCGTGAGGGATTCAGTATTTCCGGAGGGCGGAAGCTGAAGCTAGAATTGTCGTGAAGCCGGTGGTGCAACGTGAACGGACCGGGTGCGGCATTGCCAGCGTCGCAACTTTGGCGGGAGTCAGCTACACGCAGGCCAAACGAGCGGCGAATCAGCTGGGAATCTTTGCTGAGGACCCACGGCTCTGGTCGGAGACGCAGCCAGTGCGCGATCTCCTGAAGCATTTTCGCATTCGCGCGGCACGCAGGGAAATGTCGTTTGTCTCTTGGGCAGGGCTGCCGGATGTTGCGCTGCTCGCGATCAAGTGGCATCGTGAGAAGGGCCGCGCGTTCTGGCATTGGGTGGTGTTCTGGCGGGGCCCTGGAGGCCCGGTAGTACTTGACTCCAAACAGGCGTTGCGTTGCCATACTCGTACGGATTTCGGACGAATGAAACCGAAGTGGTGGATCAAGATCGAAGGTGAGAATACCGGACGAAGCGAGTAACCGGACCCTGAGAAGAGGGAGCGTCGAGATGAAAGACAAGATCCGCTGCAGCTGGGCCGGCGAGAAGCCGCACATGGTTCGCTATCACGATCAGGAGTGGGGTAAGCCGGTTTATCGCGATAGGAAGCATTTTGAGATGCTGCTGCTCGAAGGCGCGCAGGCAGGGCTGACGTGGGACACCGTCCTGCGAAAGCGCGCCGGGTACCGTAAAGCGTTCGCGGGATTCGATCCGAAAAAGGTCGCGCGATTCACGGCGAGCACGAAAGCGGCACTGATGAAGAATCCCGACATCATTCGCAACCGGCTCAAGATCGATTCGGCGGTCACCAACGCGCAGGCCTTTCTCGCGGTGCAGAAAGAATTCGGTTCGTTCGATGCCTATGTCTGGTCATTCGTGGGAGGTGAACCGATCGTCAATCGGTGGACACGGATGAAGGATGTGCCCGCCACGAATGCGGTGAGCGATACCTTGTCGAAAGATCTGAGAAAGCGCGGCTTCCGGTTTGTCGGGAGTACCATCATCTATGCCTACATGCAGGCTATTGGAATGGTGGACGACCATCTCGAATCCTGCTCCTTTCGGTGATCTTGTCCCTACGATCCATTCGATGAGAGCTGAACGTTGGTAGGGCCTTCTTGTCGAAGACCGAGCGAACATCTCGTGCGCAGCCTGCAGTTCAGAAGGAAGGTTGTGGATTGCGCCGGCAGTGTTTCATTCCTGCAACAGAGCCCATCACACCTATCTACTTTAGTTCACAGTGCGTGGCCGAGGACGCGTGTTCCTGTGGGGGGAAAGATCGTTCTCGGAACGACGGAATCGCCGCGTCGGTGTGTCATTCCGCTGTGGACGCTTGGCCGGTACCGTTTTTGCTGAGCCACGCCTCGAACGCGTTCGGCATTCGCGCGCTGCATGAGGCAGCGGGTGTGGTTTGTCGCGAGGGAACAGGTTGTACCGTAACAAGGAGGTGGGCATGTCCGTGTGGAGATCGATGCTGGGAGTCTGTGTGCTGGCAGGGTGCGTGAGTGGCGTGGGTGTCTCGGCGTGGGCGGAAGAGGCGTCTCCTGCAGGGGCAAGCGAGCCGGCGATTCATCGGCTGTTCCCTGAGAGCTGGCCGATCTCCATCCGTGGTTGGGTGGACGGCGGGTATACGTTCAATGGATCGAGCCCGACCTCGGGCTTCAATGGGCCGTACAATGCGGTGGATAAGGATCGGCCGAAGTTGAATCAGTTGTATGTGATCGTGGAGAAGGCGCTGCAAGGCACCAGTGGATTCGATGTCGGTGCGCGGTTTGATGCGCTGATGGGTTCCGATTATTTCCTTGCTCAGACCAACGGACTTGAACGCAACCGTGATGGCTCGAAGCGGTGGAACAACGAAATCACCGGGGTGGCGCTGCCGCAGATGTATGCCGAAGCCGGCAATCAGACCTTCTCGGTGAAGGCCGGACACTTCTATACGATCATCGGGTACGAGGGCGTACCTGCTCCGTCGAATTTCTTTTATTCAAAGGCCTATTCCTACCAGTTTGCCGGCCCCTTCACGCATTGGGGCGGCCTGGCAACCTGGAACATTTCTCCGCAATGGATGGTGCAGGGCGGCGTCGTCAACGGATGGGATTCGCTTGATCGCCAGAGTAACAAGCCGGCCTATGTGATGAAGGCGAAATATACCTCGAGCGATAAATTCGTCACGGCCTCGTTCGCGGTCATCACGGGCGAGGAGCCGTCGGCGATCCCGACGCGATTCGAGCAGCGGACGCAGTATAGTGCGATCGTCGCGCTGAACCCGACCAAGGATCTCGAATATGTCTTCCATCACTACTATGCGTATCAGGAAGACGGCAAGACCGGCGGAGGCATCGCCCGTTGGTATGGCGTGGATCAATACCTGTACTACCGGTTGCATGAACAAGTGAAAGCCGGGCTGCGATTCGAATGGTTCCGGGATGAGGCGGGTACCCGCGTGGGCGGCTCTCCGGACCGGGGGAATCCGAACCTGGCTCCGTTTGCCGGGAGCTTCTATTCGCTGACGGCTGGAGTGAATTATTATCCCCATCCGAACCTGACGATTCGTCCGGAAGTGCGGTATGACTGGCTGGCGGGCAGCCGCAGTCCCTTTAACGACGGCAATAATTCCAATCAGGTCTTAGCGGCGATTAACGCCTACGTGCAGTTCTAGTCGATAGGAGAAGGCCGTTCGACTCGCCCGCCGAATAACAGCGGGCGAGTCGATTGTTCTGTGAGATGGGGTTGGATCGCTCAGGACAGGGCCTGGGATGGTCGCCCGTTTTGTGCTAATGAATGGCGCATGACGACATCGCCTCGATCACTGCCGCTTCCTCGTCCTCAAGACCAACTGGCCGGCTGTGTCTGGTTCCCGCGGTTCGCCGAGAAAGCCAGGCGGTTTCTCGGTCAGCAGCTTCCGTTGACCTATCGAGTAGCGTTCGGGAGTCGGCTCGGCATCGATGGCGCGTTTCTCCGGCACTTCGGTCTCACGGTTCCCCAGTTTCTCGTGGCGGTTCGCCGATCAGAGAACAACGCTGCGTTAGCCCAGTGGTTTCTGTCGCTCCCTTCGGCCCGTTCCGAACGTATCGACGAATGGAACCGGCGTGCTGCGCTACTGGGGACCAAGGGACACCCTGGGTATCTCACCCGCCATCTCATCAAATGGGTCTTCTATCCAAAATCGGTGCTGGTTCCCGTCAACAGCCTCTTTGAAGCGATCGAACAAGACGAACGCTGAATTCAGCGCTATTCTTCCGTATGCACGCCGTCGAACCCGTCGAGGGCAATTCCGAGGGTAGCCAGTAGCTCTTTGAGCTCAGGGCTGCTGTCGGAGCGCGCCTGCTTCAATATCGACCGATGCAATGTCTTCAGCGGTCCGAGGACCTGACGGTCGGTTGTCTTGCCCAAGGCTCTGGCCAGGATGATTTGATTGGTGATGGGCTCTCCGGGCAGCGCGGCGATGAGAGTGGGAATAATGTCGCTGCCGGGATGTAACGGTGCGAGGCGGCCAAGACCAGCGGCAGCGGCGCGATGTTGGTCGGGCGTGCCTGTTTTGAAGAGTGCGAGTAGTGGAGGGATACAATCTTCATGGCCGATGGTTCCCAGCGCGGTTGCTGCGGACTGCGCCACCGCCGGATCAGAGTCTTTCAACAAAGCGGTCAGTCGATGGATCGCGTCTACTGCAAGCATCTGACCCAAGAGTCCGATCACGGTCTGCTTCTGGGTGGCCGTTGCACCGGACTCATCCAGGGCCTGGATCAGCCGGGAGGACTGTCCCCAATCGGCCGCGAGCAAATACGGAAACGGATCGGTCTGTAACTGCTGGGTGAGTGCGGCGATCGCGTAGAACGACGCGTCGGCTTGCCCTGCTTGGCGAGCCGCCTCTTGGGGATTGCTGAACGGTGTCCGGACTTCGTGCCGCCAGTCGCCCGAGCGGGTACCGAAGCGATAGGTGAGCTGGCAAGCGGGTCCTTTCCAGAGTCGTACGGCGGCGTCGACCATGTCGGCGTCGCCACCGTAGCGGCCTGTCCCTTCCCAGGTTTTGAGTTCTTCGCACTTGACCTTGACGGTCACTTCATGAGGCTGACTGCCATCGGTGACGATGCGGTACCCCAATCGCTCGAACCGCGTTGCAACCGCCTTCGTGATGCCGCCGGCATCAAGGGGACCATGGCTGCTCAGGGCTAAGGTCTCCAGATGGATCTGTTCGGCCCGATGCAGGAGGTCCTTTTCTTCGGCCGTCAGCAATTCCTTGCGTGCCTGGGTTATGTCCGGAAAAATTACGGCAATGGTCGATCCAAAGAAGAGGAGTGTCAGCGCTATTCGAAGGCGTCTGATGGCGAAGAGATGAAGGCTCATGGTGATCCGTGCGCTCCTTGTGGTGCGAATGGAAGGACGGAGTGAATGAATGTGGCGGGATTGTCTCATAGGCTGGGTGAGCGGGGGAAGTCTTCCGTCACGTCCAACGGGAGACGGGGCGTCCATGGCCGTTCTCAGTTGAAGCGATCGTACGACTGTAGGGGAATGGCTACAGCGGCATTATCTCTACAGTCTGAATGGGATACGTAGTTATCCCCGGTGTCTACTGTCCTTCTTTCCCTTCGAGTTTGATCGGGATCGATGGAGGGGATCTTCTAGGAGAACGAGAAATTCAAGGAAGCGCTGGGGAATGTTCGGATTACGCCTCGTCGGTACGGCCCTTGCTCTAGTCGGTGTGAATGTGTGTCATCGGACGTAAGGAGAGAAGACCTGAATATGCAAAATCGTGCCGCTTCGAGAAAACTGGTTCATGAACAAGGAGGCCTGGCGCCGGTGATCAATCGTCGGGAGGAAGCCAGGATTGAGGATTGTCATTCCTGCTCATATGAAATCCTCGCACCGGATGAACCGGGTGCGGCAGGAGTTCAACAAGGCCAGGTGTTTACGCTCAATCGCAGCGCGCACGGGATGTTGCTGCTGATGGGACAAGCCCCGCGGCCAAATCAGCGGATCGAGGTCCATAGTGCAAAACTAGGCTGGTGGCGCTCCACAATGGTCTATGATGTGCGGTGGACGCGACCGATCCAAATTGGGCCTCAAGGCGACCTGTTTTTAGTTGGGTGCCGGCTGACGACGGGATTGCCTTTGTAACGTAGACCTTCAAATCTTCTTCAGAGAGATTCTTCCCTCAACGCCGCAAATAACGATTGATTGCCGCAGGCGATGATTTTATCCTGCGCGCATGTTGGTCGGATTTGTCGCGCTCTATCTGCTCTGTTCCGTCGGGATCGGTCTCTACGCGGCCTCGCGTGTGCAGAATACGAAGGATTTTGCGGTGGCCGGCCGGAGTCTGCCGCTACCGGTGGTGACCGCGACGGTCTTCGCCACCTGGTTCGGCGCCGAGGCGGTGCTCGGCATTTCCTCGACCTTCGTGAAGGAAGGGCTTCGGGGCGTCGTAGCCGATCCCTTCGGGTCCAGCCTCTGTCTCATTCTTGCCGGATTGTTCTTCGCGCCGCGATTCTACCGCATGAATCTCCTGACCGTCGGAGACTTCTACCGTCTTCGTTATAGCCGCACGGTCGAAGTCTTATGCACGCTTGCGGTCGTGGCATCGTATCTCGGTTGGGTGGCGGCGCAGTTCAAGGTGCTGGGCCTGGTGTTGAACGTGGTCACGGCAGGGGGGATCAGCCAGTCTCTGGGCATGATCGCGGGAGCCTTGATCGTCCTGACCTACACGACATTCGGCGGCATGTTCTCGGTCGCCATTCTGGACTTTGTGCAAATCACCGTCATCATGGGCGGCCTGTTGTATATCGGCTCAATCGTCAGCGGACTGGCGGGAGGCGTTGAGACGGTTATCGCGCATGCGGTTCACGCCGGGAAGCTGGATTTCTTTCCGCCGGCCAGCCTCAACGCCTGGATTCCATTCATCGGTGCGTGGGTGACGATGATGTTTGGGTCGATCCCGCAGCAAGATGTGTTTCAGCGGATCACGTCGGCGAAGGACGAAGCGACGGCCGTCCGCGGGTCGCTTCTGGGCGGGATGTTGTACTTCGCCTTCTGCTTTATTCCGATGTTTCTGGCCTATGCCGCGACGCTTGTCGATCCGGCTCGCTTTCTGGCCCTGCTGGAAACCGATTCGCAGCTGGTGTTGCCGACGCTGATTCTGGAACATACGCCGATCGGGGCGCAGATCGTCTTTTTCGGAGCCGTGCTATCGGCGGTGATGAGTTGTTCCAGCGCGACGTTGCTGGCGCCGTCCGTGGCCCTCAGTGAAAATGTCTTGAAGCCGATGGTTGCTCGCTTGAATGATGCGGAGTTGTTGCGGATGATGCGGACGGTATTGGTCATCTTTGCCGCGGTGGTGTTGGCGATTGCGCTCTGGTCGGGTGCCAGCATTTATCACTTGGTGGTGAGTACCTATAAGGTTACGCTCGTGGTCGCGTTCATTCCGCTACTGGCCGGACTCTATTGGCCGAAGGCCACGACACAAGGGGCCATCGTGGCCATCGCGGGCGGGCTTGTAAGCTGGTTGGGATTCGAAGTGTTCAGTTCAGTCGATACGGTGTGGCCGCCGCAGCTGGTGGGGCTGCTGGTGGCCGTAATCGGAATGGTCGTGGGATCGCTGGCGCCTCAAGTGCTGTCGGTCATGACAGAGAAACCAGCGGCGGAACCGTTCTAAGACGGCTGCATCGCCTGCGTGCGTTTTTCTTCCAACTCTGTCCAGCGTGCATAAAGTCGCTCGACGTTGGTCTGGGCCTCTGCCAATGCGGTGTACCGGGCTTGCAAAGCCGTGGCGTCTGATGTGACGACAGGATCTTCCGTTGCGGCCTGGCAAGCGGTCACGGCGGCTTCCGCCTTGACGATCAATCCTTCGATCTTGTCCCATTCTTTTTGCTCAGAGTGGGAAAGCCCTTTGCGGGCCTGTTTCGGCTTGGGGCCGTTGTTGCTTGCGGCGCGGGTGGGCACGGGGCCTGAAGAGCCGGAGGCCCCTCGCTCCTGAGCCGCCTCCCATTGAGCAAAGTCGGCGAACCACTCGGCGTTGCCTGTGCCATCCAGCGCCAGCATCATCGTAGAGACGCGATCGAGCAGCCAGCGGTCATGAGTCACGAGGATCAACGCGCCCGGAAACTCCAGGAGATTTTCTTCCAGCACGTCGAGGGTCGGGATATCCAAATCGTTCGTCGGTTCATCGAGCATGAGCACATCGGCCGGTTGCAGCATGAGCCGTGCAATCAGGAGCCGGGCCTGTTCGCCGCCGGAGAGCCGGGACACGGGCAGATCAAGCTGTTCAGGCCGGAAGAGAAATCGCTTAGCCCAGGACACCAGATGGATCGAACGATCCTGATAGATCACGGAATCGCCGCCCGCGGGAGCGAGGGATCGGCGGAGGGACACCTGTTGGTCCAGCGACTCGCGATGTTGCTCGAAGGTAACGATCCGGAGCTTGTCGGCACGGGTGACGGTGCCGGCATCGGGCTTCAACGTGCCGGCCAGCAGTTTCATCAGCGTGGATTTGCCGCTGCCGTTCGGGCCGAGCAGGCCCAGCCGTTGGCCGGGACCCAGGATGAGTTCGAGGTTCTTGACGATCTGCTTGGACCCCAGTGCTTTGCTCAGCTGCTGGGCGACGATCAATTGTTTGGATTTGCGCCCGGAGGCGGTGAAGTCGATTCCAGCCGGGGCCAGCTCACGGCGGCCGTCGCGGTCCGCCAGGTCGTTGATCAGGACGCCGGCGGCGTCGATACGGGCTTTGGCTTTGGTCGTGCGCGCCTTCGGCCCTCGGCGAAGCCACTCGACTTCGCGCCGGACTTTGTTGGCGAGGGTGGCATGTTCATTCGCCTGGGCGGCGAGATTGGCCTCGCGCGCTTCCAGGAAATCGCTGTAGTGTCCGGTGGCTTCGAACCGGCCCTGCGGATAAATTCGATTGAGCTCGATCATCCGTTCCGCAACCGATTCAAGGAAGCGCCGGTCGTGGCTGATCACCAGGTAGGCGCGGGTTTCGGATTTTAACAGGCGTTCGAGCCAGAGAATGCCTTCGACGTCCAAATGGTTCGTCGGCTCGTCCATCATCAGCACGTCCGGTTCCATTAATAAGGACCGGGCGATCGCCAGACGCTTCTTCCATCCTCCGGAGAGGGTCCGCACCAGTTGCTCGGAGTCAGGGAATTCCCCCAGGCTTAATGCACGGGAGATCCGGCCGCTCTCTTCGTGCGGGTCCAGTCCTTCCTCGCGCAAGGTTTGTGCGAAGACTTCTTCCACGGTGAGGTCGGGAGGAAAGGTGGATTCCTGCGGGACATAACTCAGGCGGACATGGCGGCGCAGCGAGCGGGTGCCGTCGTCGGGGTCTTCGATGCCGGCGAGGATCTTCAGCAGGGTGGATTTGCCGGAACCGTTCGGGCCGATGAGTCCGACGCGATCCCCCTCGGCCAGGCCGATGGAGAGGTCGGAAAAGAGCGGCTTCACGCCATAGCTCTTGCTGATGGACTCACAACTCAGGAGCATAACAGGTGGCATAGATCGTCGATCTGTATCCGGATTGGTAAAGATGTCAGGTGTCGTCGTCTGGAGAGGATTCTACCTGGCAGACAAGCTTATTGGCACATAGTCTATCAAGAGAAGGGTGTCCCTTACTAGGTGTAGAGCGAAGCGGGCAAAGATATATTTAGTGAGCCAGCGTGTAATTCACCAGACGACGAATTTGATCGGCCCCAAACGGCTTCTCCAGAATATGCCGGGCCCCGAAAAGTTTGGCGACGCTCAGGAAGTTCTGTTCCCCCGACGCGCCGGTCATGGCGATGACACGGGCGTCGAGAAATTCCCTGGTGAGTTCCAGAATCACTTCCATGCCGTCCTGCTCCGGCATCAAAATATCAGTAATGACCACATCGGCCGGCTGCGCCCGATAGAGGGCCAGCCCCTCACGTCCGTTGGCGGCTTCACGGACCTGGTGGCCATCGGCCTCCAGCATTTCCCGCAGCAGGAGCCGCAAGGCCTCGTCGTCGTCGATAACTAGAATGGATGCCACGGCCGCTCCTCTAGCTTCTAGTTGGTGTCATGTCGGCGATCAGGCCGCTTGGGCTACAATCGATTCGATCCCCAGATGAACCTCGTCGTCGTGATAGTCGGCCTCGTCTCCGACTGCAACCAGCACCGGGGCTGGTCGCGAGGCTTGTAGGCTACGACGATTCTGCTCCATGACGGGGTCATGGACATGGCCGCAATTCATGCAGCGCATGGCACTCACCCACATATGACCGGACGTGCCGTCAAAATCCATTAAATTGTCTTTCACCATCAGTCCGCAGCATCGTGAACAGCTCATGGTCGGTCTCCTTGGTTGGGGGTGAAGCACGCATGTCCTGTTCAAGAGGATACCGGGATTGCTGGAAAGCGTAAGACCAGGAAGGGTTACCTCGGAAGGGGGGGGAGTCATGCTCCGGGGCTGAGTCGGAGGGCGCCGCCGCGCGAGGTGGTCTGGCGTGTCATGACTGCCTGCCTCCGTTCTCCCGATTTGGTGCGGTTTGTCCTCAATAGATCAAGATTATGCGTGCTTGAGCCGATAGATGTAGTGACAAGGTGCGGCCGGTAGGCCGTGAGGTCTATGTGTGATTTCAGTCTTGAATGGACGGACTCTGGAGCGATGGGCAGCGTGTGGTGGAAGCAGACGATTCTATTGATACTGATGGTGATGGCCAGCGGATGTCTGGTCAAACCCTACGTGCTGACGAAGGATGATGTGCGGACGCGTGTGACCAACGATATGAAAGCATTAATGGCGATCGAGGAGCCGGTGATAGGGCCGATCGACCTCTATGAGGCGACGGCCCGGGCGCTCAAGTACAACCTTGAGGCCAGAGTGAAGGCGATGCAGGCGCAGTTGGCCCATCAGCAATTGAACGTCGCGCACTACACGCTGTTGCCGCAGATCTCGGCCAATGCCGGATTCGACGGGCGCAACAATTTCAGCGGCGGTGGCGCGCAATCGCTCTTAGATGGACGTCCGGTCCTGGAACCGTTCACCTCCTCCGACAAGAACGTGACCTCCGGCAATCTGGCGTTGAGCTGGGATGTGCTCGATTTTGGGTTGTCGTTCGTCAGGGCGCAACAGGCGGCGGACAACGTGATGATTGCAGAAGAAGAAAAGCGGCGGATTGCCGTGCGGCTCGTGCAGGATGTCCGGAGCGCCTATTGGCGCGCCGTCAGCGCCGAACGGGTACTCCATCGCGTGGAGTTTCTCAATGAGTCGGTAGGGAAAGCGCTGGAGAGTGCGCAGCAGATCGTCGATAAAAAGCTCCAGGCCCCGTTGACGCCGCTGAACTACCGGCGCGATCTGCTCAATATCCAGCGCGAGGTGCAGCGGTTGTATCGGGAACTCAGTACGGCGCGGACGCAGTTGGCGTCGATGATGGGCCTGCCTCCGGGAACCCCCTATGAACTCACCGTGCCGGTCAGAACCGGCCATGTCCCGCTCGTGAACTTGGATACGGAGAGCATGGAGAAGCAGGCCTTGATGTTCCGGGCCGAGTTGCGGTCGATCGACTATCAGAAGCGGATCAGCGCCAAAGAAGCGCGTGCGGTGTTCTTGGAATTGTTTCCCAGCCTCAAACTCAGCTTCGGCGGGTATTACAACAGCAACAGCTTCTTCCTCTATCAAAACTGGCTGGGCTACGCCGCCCAGACCAGTTGGAATCTCCTCTCTGCGTTTCGTACGCCGGCCAAATTGAAAGCGGTGGAGGCCCATCGGGAGGTGCTGGAGTCGCAAAGCCTTGCGCTCACCATGGCGATCCTGACGGAAGTGCATGTCGGCGCCGTGCAGTTTGTCCATGCGAAACAGGAATTTCAGAATGCGAGGCAATATCACGAGACCCAGTCAGCGATTGCCGAGCACACCAGGAATCTCTGGCTTACCCGCAGTACGAACGACCTCACGCTGATCAAGGAGCGGGTGAACGATGTCCTGGCAGAGATCCGGCTGGACAGCGCGCAGTCGGGGGTCGAGACAGCCTATGCAACCTTGATGGCGTCGCTGGGGGAAGATGCGGTTCCGGCAGGCCTCGGCGCGCAGAGCGTGGCGGACTTGGCCGGGGCCTTAAAGAAACTCTGGGAACCCGCGGGATTGCGGACGGCGAGCGTCGAAAGGAGATCGGAGATCCATGCGACCTCTGTGGCGCGCTAGCAGCATTCTCATCGTGGCGCTCGTCTTGTCGGTGGCCGTGGTGCCGCAGGCCGGCTGGCCCAAAGGCGAGCGGCCGGCCACGGTGGTGCGATCCGGGAACGGCGTGATGCGTGGCATTGTCAGAGCCGCCACACAAGCCATGCTCTATACGCAGATCCAGGGCCGGGTCAGCCAGTTGCCGCGCAAAGAAGGGGAGCGAATCGAAAAGGGCGAAACGCTGGTGCAGATCGATTGCGAGAAGTACCGGGCCGAACTGGCGGCGGCCATCGCCGAGCATCAGGCCAAAGACAAGACGTTTGCGAACAACAAGGAACTCACCAAGTTGAACGCCGTCAGCACATTGGAACTGGAGATTTCCGAGGCCGAAGCCAAGAAGGCTCAGGCTGCGATTCGCATCGCCGACATCAATGTGCGGAGTTGCCGCATTGCCGCCCCTTTTTCCGGCCGCATCACCGGCGTCATGGTGAACGAGCATGAGAATGTCTTTCCCAACGACAAGTTGCTCAGCCTGCTGGACGATACGAGCCTGGAAATCGAGCTGGTGCTGCCCTCCTCGTCGCTGGCCTGGCTGAAACGAAAGGCGCGGTTCACGTTTACGATCGATGAAACGAAGGGGGAGTACCAGGCGAAAGTCAAAGAGATCGGCGCGAATATCGATCCGGCGAGCCAGACGGTCAAGGTGATCGGCGCGTTTGAAAAGCTGCCGCCCGAAGTCCTGGCCGGCATGAGCGGCTCCGCCCAATTCCCAACCATGCAACCCTAACGCGATGGCCGCCACCACCGAACCCACTGCACAACAGATCCCCACGCTCATCCACCTGGCGGCGCTCACGCACCTGGAAGGGCAGGTGCGTGCGGCCAAGACAGTCCAGGAACTGCAGTTTCTCGCCGTCAATGAAACACGCCGTCTGGTGCCCTATCAACAGGCCTTCCTGTTGATTTTCGATACATCGGGCGCGGCGGCCTGCCGGGTTGGGACGGCGTCCAGCGTGGCGGTCGTCGAACGGGAGGCGCCGCTGATTCTCTGGCTGGAGCAGGTGGCGCAGGCGCTTCGGCAGGAGCATCCGGGCGATGAGCCGATGGCGCTGACCGAAGAGACCTGTACGGCCTCCTGCCGCGAGGGCTGGCGCGACCATGTCCAGGGCTACGTGTTCTGGTGTCCGCTGAAACATCCCGACGAGACCGTGCTTGGCGCCTGGTGGTTCGAGCGCGAGTTTCCCTGGCAGGAAAACGACGTCGCCATCGTCCATCGATTGGCCGGCAGCTATGCCTATGCCTGGAAGGCGCTGTCGAGAAAGACACGCAGCTGGTCAGCCACGATCAAGAAGCCCTATGCCTGGCTGATCGGGGCCGCCCTGGTCGCGGCGTTGTGTGTGCCGGTCCGGGTCTCAACCGTGGCGCCGGTGAAAGTGATGGCGAAGGATCCTGCGATCGTGAGCGCGCCGATGGATGGGGTCATTGCCGAAGTAGTGGTTCCACCGAATACGATGGTCCTTCAGGACCGGATCTTGTTCCGCTATGAGGACACGAATATCCGCAACCAGTTTCAGGTGGCCGACAAACAACTGGCGGTGGCCCGTGCCGAACATGCCCAGGCCGTGCAGGCGGGATTCGCCGATCCTCAGCGAAAAGCCGACGCGCCGATCAAAGACGCGGAAGTCTCGTTGAAAGAGACCGAGCGCGAGTACGCGCAAGAAATGCTGGAGCAGATTGACGTCCGCGCGCCGCAAACCGGGCTGCTGTTGTACACCGATAAAGCGGATTGGGTCGGGAAGCCGGTCTCCGTCGGTGAGCGGATCATGGAGATAGCCGATCCGCAACGGCTGGAGTTACGCATCGATTTGCCGGTCAGCGATTCGTTGATGCTGAAGGACGGAGCCGAGGTGGTGGCCTTCTTCGACGCGCTGCCGTTAGAGTCCTTCGCGGCGACAGTGAGCCGGGCGAGTTATCACGCCGAGGTCTTGCCGGGCGATGTCCTGGCCTACCGGGTGATGGCGGAATTGGCGGCCGCCGATCCGCGTCTCCGGATCGGCTGGCAGGGCTCGGCCAAAGTCTACGGCGAGCGCGGTCCGCTGGCCTTTCTGCTGTTTCGCCGTCCCGTGACGGCTCTGCGCCAACTGCTGGGAGTGTGACCCATGCCGAGCGTGCCACCTGCGCAAGCCCCCAAAGAGCGGAAACTGCCCGCGCTCAGGAAGAACGTCGAGTTCCTTCGCGGCGCGCCCACTCCCGAAGGCGTGCCGACCTGGACGATTGTCGATCCGGTTCGCCAGAAATATTTCCAGATCGAGTGGCCGGTGTATCAGCTGCTCCAGCGCTGGTCATGCGAGACGGTGGAGAAGCTGGTTGCCGCCACCGCGCAGGAGACGACCTCGCGCATCACCGCGGAGGATGTGGAGGATCTCATCAAGTTCCTCTATGTGAACAACCTCACGGAGCAATCGGCGAGCGGGCAGACGAAAGATTATGTGGACCAGGAAGCGGCCCGCCATCAGGCCTGGTGGCAATGGCTGTTGCATCATTACTTGTTCATCAAGATTCCGCTCGTGCATCCGCATCGGTTTCTCCATGCCACGTTGCCGCTGGTGGCGCCGTTCTACACCGCGGCAGCCGCATGGGTGTTCGGGGTGATCGGGGCGGTGGGGCTCGTGCTCGTCAGCCGCCAGTGGGACGTGTTCCTCTCGACCTTTCTGCACTTCTTTAACTGGCGTGGAGCCGCGATGTACGGCGCGGTCCTCTGCGCGGTCAAAGTCGTCCACGAATTGGGGCATGCCTATACGGCGACGCGATTCGGCTGTCGCGTGCCGACGATCGGTGTGGCGCTCATGGTCATGATGCCGGTGCTGTATTCCGACGTCAGCGATGCGTATCGGCTGACCTCCAAGCGCAAACGGCTGGCCATCGCGGCCGCCGGCGTCATCGCTGAACTGGGCCTGGCGGCGGTCGCAACCCTGCTGTGGGGATTTCTGCCTGACGGCACGTGGCGGAGCATGGCCTTTATTGTCGCGACCAGTAGTTGGATCATGAGCCTGACGGTCAACCTCAATCCACTGATGCGGTTCGACGGCTACTATCTGCTGGCCGACGGCTTGGGGCTGCCGAACTTGCAGGACCGCGCGTTCGCGTTCGGGCAGTGGCGGTTGCGCGAGGTGCTGTTTGCCCCCGGTGCGCCGGCGCCTGAAGCTGTCAGTCCATCCACTCGCAGGACTATGGTCGCCTATGCCTGGGCGATTTGGGCCTATCGGATGATCCTCTTTACCGGGATTGCGGTGATGGTCTATCACCAGTTTTTTAAACTCCTCGGGATCATTCTATTCCTCGTGGAAATCGTCTTCTTTATCGGTCTGCCCATCTGGCGCGAACTCACGGCCTGGTGGGGCCGCCGTGCGGCCTTTGCCGGAACGCGCCGGTTTGCGGTGACCATGGCGGTCCTAGCGGGGCTGCTGGTGTTAGCCTGTGTGCCCTGGTCCAGCCGTGTGGCGATTCCGGGCATCCTGCAGGCGAAGCGCTATGCCACCGTCTATCCGCCGGCCTCGGGCCGAATCATGGCCGTGGCGGTCCGTCAGGGCCAGCCGGTGCGTGAAGGGGATACGCTGCTCATCTTAGAAAGTCCGAAATTGGTGAAGGACGCGAAGCTGGCGCAGACGCAGGTGGATCAGTTGGACTTTCGGTTGCAGCGGCAAGCGGGTTATGCCGATGATCGGGCGCAGGCACAGGTCATCGGGGAGTCGCTCAAAGCCAAGCTGGTTGAATTGGACGGGGTGACGGAGAAGCAGCAGAACCTTCTGCTGCGCGCACCGATCGATGGCGTGGTGGTCGACCACGCGGACTCGCTCTATCCCGGACGGTGGATCAACGAGAAACTGGCGGTGGCCTATGTCATCGATCCGGGACAGTCGAGCGTGGCGGCGCTGGCATCAGTGGAGGACCTGAGCCTTCTGGCGCTCGGGCAGGAGGGGCAATTTATTCCGAACGATGTCACGCAGCCGAGCCGCCCGGCCCGTGTGGTTGAAATTCGGGATGCGGACGAGCAAGACTTCTCCGTGCCCTACCTGGCCTCGATCTACGGTGGCGATGTTTCGGCGAGAAAAGATCCGCATGGGCGCGTGCAGGCTGAGCAATCCGTCTATCGGATTGAGCTCAAGGTGCTGGATCAGACAGAGCCGGTGCAGCAAGTTGTGACGGGACTGGTGCATGTGACTGGCAAGCCGCAAAGCTTCGTAGGGCGTGCCTGGGATCGGGTCGCCGCCGTGTTGATCCGGGAGAGCGGGTTCTAGCCGTCCCAGTGGGGCGATTGCCGGAGCTTCTTTCAGTTCCGATCCGTTGTGCGCTGTTCCAGCGCCTATCCCGCGAGTGTGTCTTCTCCAACAATCCGATCAAGCTGCGTCAAAATTCCGCCGATAAAGACCGGGGACTGTGTGCCCGCGTGCATTCGGGGGAGGGATCTGGCTTGTTCAAATTCTGGCGGAAAAAGAAGACGGATCAAGCCGCTGCCCCGGCGTCTCACCCCACGCCGACCTCAAGTTTCAAACAGTCCCTGCTGTCCCTCGAACAGCGGTTGATGTTCGATGCGGCGGCAGCGGCCACGGCGGCAGAGGTGTCGTCCGAGCAAGTGGCTCAAGACCAGGCCGAGGCCGCGGTTTCCTCTGAGCCGTCGGCGGACGGTTCCACTGCCGAGCAGGCGGACTCGCAAGAGCTGCTGCACGCCATCATCGCCTACGATCCTGGCGAGTCCACGACCGAGGTCGTCTTCGTAGATCCCACCGTGCCGAATTATCAGGAGCTCCTGAGCGGTATGGATCCGAACATTGAAGTGATCATGCTCGACGGTGGGCAAGACGGGATGGAGCAGATCGCGAGCGCGCTGGCTGGACGTAGCGGCATCGATGCCATCCACCTCATCTCACACGGCGCCGCCGGCACGCTGCAACTCGGTTCCGGCACGCTCAACGTCGACAGTATGTCGGAACAATACTCCGACGAACTCGCGACAATACAACAAGCGCTTTCAGAGCAAGCCGACATCCTCGTATACGGCTGCGACTTCGCAGAGGGAGAAGCGGGGCAGATCGCAGTCAACTTGCTGGCGGAACTGACCGGCGCTGACGTCCAGGCCAGTACCGATGCGACTGGCCATATTTCCCTTGGTGGCGATTGGGAATTCGAGGTCCAGACCGGAACGATTGAGACGCAGATCGTCATCGGTGAGGTTATTCAGGCGGATTGGGTCGGTCTTCTCGCAACCGAGACCGTGAAAGATACGTTCTCGGCGGATTCCTACAGCAACAACAATGGGACGCAATCCTGGTCGACGAGCTGGTCCGAAACCGATGCGAGTGGGGGCGGAGCCAGCGGTGGGGATGTGCGAGTGAACTCCTCACAGCTCCGCATCGACACCGATACCGTCGGGAACGCCATCAGTCGTGGCGTCAACCTTAGTGGAGCGACAAGCGCCACCCTGACATTTGACTACACGAACGCCCTCGTTGGTGCCGACCGCATCGAGGTGCGCGTCTCGACCGACGGAGGCGCGAACTACTCTACTTTGGGTAGCGGAATCTTCTCCAGTGCCGCCAATATCGGAAGTGGCGCGGCGAGCCTCGACCTGTCCGGATACATGAGTGCCAACACCAGAATTCAATTTATTGTGACAGCCACCGGCGGGGGCGAGCGGCTCTACGTCGACAACGTGCAGATCAGCTATCAAACCAACGCGGCGCCGACGATCACGAGCCTGAGCGGCGATAGCCTGAGCTATAGCGAAGGCGATGGGGCGGTGGTGATCGAGCAAGGGGCCAACGCGCTCGTGGCTGACGTCGATAGCGCCAACCTCGATACGGGGACTCTCACTGTTTCCATTCCGTCCGGTGGCGACAGTGCGGAGGACGTACTGAGCATCCGGAATCAAGGGACCGGGGCGGGCCAGATCGGCGTGAGCGGCAGTAACGTCACCTATGAGGGTGTGACGATCGGCACGTTTACCGGCGGCAGCAGCGGGACGAGCCTCGTGGTTACCCTCAACGCCAGCGCCACGCCGACGGCGGTGACGGCCCTTGTCAAAAACATCACCTATGAGAATACGGATACCAGTGCCCCCACAACTGGGGCTCGGACCGTGCGCTACACCCTGACCGACGGCGACGGCGGCACCAGCGCCAACTACGATACGACCATGACCGTGAGTGGCGTCAACGATGCGCCGACCTTCGGCGTCGGCGACGGTCAGGCCACGACCAGCTTCGGGGCCGGATGGGAGTTTGGGAAGGAGACCGTCGTCCAGCCCGACGGCAAGATCTTGGTCGGCGGCTACAGCGATAGCGGGGGCAGCGACGACTTCAGTGTGGCCCGGTATAACGTCGACGGCACCTTGGATACCAGTTTTGGCGGAGGCGATGGGGTGGCGTTTGCCGGGATTGCGGGCCGGGCGGAGGCCATGGTCCTGCAAGCCGACGGCAAGGTGGTGCTGTCTGGGTATACGACCACCGGTGGCTACCAAGTCTGTCTGGCGCGGTTCAATGCGGACGGCACGCTGGACATGAGCTTCGGCGGCGGCGATGGCGTCGCATCCTCCGGGGTGTATGGCAGCGCGAAAGATGTTGTGGTTCAGACGGATGGCAAATTCCTGGTCGCGGCCGATCTGTCGAATAGCAACTTCAACCTGATGCGGTTCAATAGCGACGGGTCGCTCGATACCAGCTTCGGCGGCGGCTCAGGGTACGTCAGCACAGATCTCGCCGGGAGCAACGATCGCGCGGATAGTCTCACCATCCAAGCCGATGGCAAGGTGGTGCTGGCGGGGTTTGGGTTCAACGGGACCAGTTTTGATTTTGCGTTGGTCCGGTACAACACGGACGGGTCATTGGATACGAGTTTCAACGGCACGGGGAAAGTGCTGACCGATTTCGGCGCCAACAGCAGCGATATGGGCAACGAAGTGCGGATGCAGGCCGATGGGAAAATCGTCGTGGCCGGGTGGAGCGACACCGGCGGCACCAACGATTTTGCGATTGCCCGCTACAACACCAACGGGACGCTGGACACCGGCTTTGGGACCAGCGGCAAAGTGACCATCAATGTAGGAAGCAGCGACCTTGCGGAAGGGCTCACGATCCAGTCTGACGGCAAGATTCTCGTGACGGGGACGGCGGGGATCAACGGGAATGATGTCGGCTTGGTGCGGCTCAATACGGACGGCACGCTGGACACGACATTCGGCGGCGGAGACGGCATCGTCACGTCGAATTACAGTGGCTCCAGCGATGATCGGGGCTACAGCGTGGGGGTGCAAAGCGATGGGCAGATTGTGGTGTCCGGTACTACTCAGGTCGGCGGCCTTGGCGAGTACAACGTCGCACTGAATCGCTACAGCAGTACCGGGTCGCTCGATACCGCGTTCGATCCGGTGAGCACGCTGGATGGCTCGCCCATCTACACCGAGGGCGGGTCCCCTGTGGTGCTGGATGCCGATGTGCAGATCTTCGACACCGAACTCTCTACTCTGAATAACTTCAACGGGGCCACGCTGACGCTGGCGCGTAACGGCGGAGGCAACCCCGACGATGCCCTCGCCTTTGACGGCACCACTGTCACCACCAGCGGTCCAAATCTCTTTGTTAGTGGTGTACAGGTGGGCACCTTCACCTTTACCGGCGGCGAGCTGATCGTCACCTTCGACAGTAATGCCACGCAGGCGCGTGTTAACACGTTGATGCAGAACATCGTCTACTGGAACTGGAGCGAAGCGCCTCCGGCCAGCGTGCAGATCGACTGGACCTTCAACGACGGCAACAGCGGGAGTCAAGGCACCGGGGGCGCTCTGCAGGCCACCGGCAGCACGACCGTGACGATCATCCCCGCTAACGACGCCCCGACGATCACGAGTCTATCTGGCGACAGTGTGAGTTACACCGAAGGCGACGGCGCGGTGGTGATCGAACAGGGAGCCAACGCGCTGGTGGCGGATGTGGATTCGACCAACTTGGATACCGGGACGCTCACCGTGTCCATCCCCTCCGGTGGCGACAGCGCGGAAGATGTGCTGAGTATTCGGAATCAAGGGACCGGGGCGGGACAGATCGGCGTGAGCGGGTCGAATATCACCTGTGGCGGCGTGACCATCGGAACCTTTACAGGCGGCAGCAACGGCAGCGATCTCGTCATCACCTTGAATAGCAGCGCCACCCCGACGGCGGTCACTGCGCTCGTCAAGAACATCACCTATGAGAACACGGATACGGCGGCGCCGACGACGGGCGCCCGCACGGTGCGCTATGTCCTGACGGACGGCGACGGCGGCACCAGCTCCAACTATGACACGACGGTGACCGTGACCGCCGTTAATGATGCACCGACGGACCTGGCGCTCTCGGCGAATACGGTGGCGGAGAACGCGACTAATGGCACGGTGGTGGGGACGGTGAGCGGGACGGATCCCGATACCGGCGACACGAAGGCCTATAGCTTCACGGATAGTGCGGGCGGACGGTTTGCGATCAACAGCAGCACGGGCCAGATCACCGTGGCCGACGGGAGCCTGTTGAACTACGAGAGTGCGACGAACCACAGCGTCACCGTCAGAGTGACGGATAGCGGTGGCCTCACCTATGAGGAGACCTTCACGATTAACCTGACCGACGTGAATGAAGCGCCGACCGGGGCCGATGCCACCGTGACGATCAACGAAGATACCTCTCATACGTTGACTGCGGTGAACTTCGGGTTCAGTGACGTGGATGCGGGAGACAGTCTGAGTGCGGTGCGGATCGATACGTTGCCAGGGGCGGGGACGCTCACGCTGTCTGGAGGGAGCGTCACCGCCGGCCAAGTCATCACCGTCGCGGATATCACCGCCGGGAACCTGGTCTTCACGCCGGATTCGGATACCAACGGCACAGGCTACGCGAGTTTCACCTTTTCCGTGTGGGACAGCATCAATGCCTATGATGCTGCGCCCAACATCCTCACGTTCAATGTCACTGCGGTGAACGATGCGCCGGTGATCACGCCGATTGCGCCTGATGTGACGTTTGTGGAGGGCGGTCTTGCCCAGGTAGTCGATGCGACCGGCACGATTGTCGATATCGATTCGGCGAACTTCGATAGTGGTGTGATGACCGTCTCAATCTCAGCCAATGGCACCGTCGATGACCGATTAGTGGTGGGGAACTGGGGAACTGGCCCAGGCCAGGTGGGGGTCTCCGGCAGCAACGTGACCTATGAGGGCATCGTGATCGGGACCGTGGGCGGTGGGACCAGTGGGTCCGATCCCCTGGTCATCACGTTCAATACCAGCGCGACGCCAACGGCTGTGCAGGAAGTCTATCGTAGTATCCAGTTCAACAACGTGAGTGACAATCCGTCCACCGCCACGCGCACACTGACGATCGGGCTCACCGATGGGGACGGGGGAACTGCTACGCCACAAAATAAGTTGGTCTATGTCCAGGGCACCAACGACGCGCCGGTTCTGACCTTCGGGGAGGGAGACAAGAACTTCACCGAAGGCGCGTTGGCCGTGATGATCGATGCCCTGCCGACCATCAGCGACCTCGACTCCACCAACTTTGATACCGGGACACTGACCATCACGATCAGTGCCAACCCCAGCGCGGATGATAGGGTCGAGCTGCTCAATACCGGGATGGGGGCCGGCCAGCTCGGGGTGAGCGGGACTAATGTCTACTATGGCGGGACATTGATCGGAACACAGGGCGGCGGGATCGGCGCGGCCCCCTTTGTCGTGACCTTCAATGCCAATGCCGATGCAACGATCGTTGGCGAAGTCATGGCCAACATCCGCTTCTGGGTGGCCGGTGATGCACCATCCACCGCAACCCGCACGGTCGAGGCGGTCTTGACGGATGGGGACGGGGGCACGTCGCTCACCGCGTCGAAACAGATTACCGTGACGGCGGTGAACGATTCGACCGTCGTGACCGGCGGCACGAGCGGGAGTGGCAGTGAAGACACGACCGTGACCGGGACCCTGACCGCCACCGACGGCGACGGCTTGAGCGACGGCACGGTCTTTAGCGTGACCGGCGCAGCGACGAACGGGACCGCGAGCATCGATCCGGCGACGGGGCTGTGGAGCTATACGCCGACGGCGGACTGGAACGGGGCCGACAGCTTCACCGTGACGATTACCGACGACGCGGGCAATACGGCGACCCAAGTGATCAGCGTGACCGTGACGCCGGCGAACGACGCGCCGACGGACCTGGCGCTCTCGGCGAACACGGTGGCCGAGAACGCGGCAAATGGGACGGTGGTGGGGACCATCACGGGCACCGATGTCGACACCGGCGACACGAAGACCTATGGCCTGACGGACACAGCCGGTGGCCGGTTTGCGATCGACAGTACGACGGGGCAGCTCACCGTTGCTAATGCCAGCCTGCTGAACTACGAGGCAGCGACGAGCCACACGGTGACGGTGCGGGTGACGGACAGCGGCGGGCTGACCTACGATGAAACCTTCACGATCAACCTGACCAATATCAACGAAACGCCCACGGCTGTCACGTTGAGCAGCAGCACGGTAGCCGAGAACTCGGCGAATGGCACGGTCGTTGGGATGGCGAGCACCACGGATGTCGATGCGGGCGATTCCCACACCTACCAACTGATGAGTAACGCCGGCGGCCGTTTTGCGATCGACGCTACCACCGGGGTCGTCACGGTGGTCGACGGGAGTCTGTTGAATTATGAAGTCGCGACGAGCCACACGGTGACGATTCGGACGATGGATGCGGGCGGGCTCACGCACGATCAGGTCCTGTCGATTGCGGTGACGGACGTCAATGAGGCCACGACGACGCCAACGACCGTACCCGGGCCTCTCTTGCCAGGCACGCCTGCGCCCCCTGCGCCGCCTAGTCCGCCGACCACGGGCGGTCCCGTGACTTCCGCGCCGACAGAGGGAGGGGCCCCGACGCCGGGTCCTGCGCCGATGCCAACGGTGCTGCCCTCAGATGCGGCCCGTGTTGTCACTCCGGCGGTGGCCCCGCGGGTTCTCTCAGGGTTGGTGTCTCCCGTGGGGCCGAGTCATGTTCAGGACAGCGATAAGCCTATTGTGCTGGAAGAGGAGCGAGGCCTGGTTGCCTGGACCGTCGTTGAGCCGGTGCTGAATCTCTTGCATGAGGCGGCGGATCAGTTGCGGACGCTGGCGCAGTCGCCGGAGATTCCGGTCAAGCTCAGCGAGTTCATCGTCAAGGAACTGGATGCCATGACGGAGTCTCTGGAGGAGGCGATGCAGGGCCAGCAGGATGAAGAAACGCTGGTGGCCGCGACGGCGGCGGGTGTCAGCATTGTCCTCTCAACGGGCTATGTGGTGTGGGCCTTGCGAGGTGGGTGGTTGCTCGCCTCGCTGTTGGCGACGATGCCGGCGTGGCGGTCCTTCGATCCGCTTCCTGTTCTCGTCCGGGCCAAAGAGGATCGGGAGCATGATGGCGGGCGTGATGACCGGCGCGCGGCGCGCCGCGAGGATGAGCGGATCGAGAATCTGTTCGGTTCCAATGAAGGGAAGGCCGCATGAGAGGCCGGTCTCCCCTCGTCTGGATATCGTTGGGGCTGGTGTCGGTGACGGTCAGCCTCGTCCTTCTGAGCAATGCCCTGTTTCATGTGGCACCGGACGAAGCCCAGCAGATCTATCAGTATCGGAAGGCCTTGGCCGAAACGCTGGCCGGCCAGTTTTCGCAGTTGGCGCAGGATGGCAACCTTCCGGCGATCACTGAAGCGATGCGGGTCCTGGCCGAGCGCGATCCGACCATTCAGTCCGTGGCGCTTCGGCACGGCGTGCGTGAGTTCGTGGCCCAGGTCGGGGATCATCAGCGGTATTGGCTGATGCCGCCCGGCGATAGTTCGACGCTCGACCAGATTCGTGTGCCGATCCTGAAAGGCCCGGATCGGTGGGGCACGCTGGAGCTGGCATTCCGCCCTGCCGTGGATGGCGGAGTGCGTGGCTGGGCGCAGAGCGCCTGGGTGCAGTTTCTCGGGGTGTTGGCCGGGCTGGGGTTTGTCGGGTACTGGATTTTTATGCGGCGCACGTTGCGCCAGCTGGATCCCTCGGCGGTAGTGCCGCAGCGTGTGCGGGCCGCCTTGGATGTGTTGACCGAAGGGATTGTGCTGGTCGATCCGTCCGATGTCATTGTGCTGGCCAATCGTTCGTTTGTCGAGCGTGTGGGCATCGATGCGCAGTCGTTGTTGGGTCGCGATCTTTGCGATCTGTCCTGGGTTGGCACGCGACATGCGCCGCTGCCGGAACGGTTTCCCTGGACGGACTCGATTGCGGACCGGCAGATTCGGGTGTCGGTGGCGTTGGGGTTTCGTGCGTCGGACCAGACGGAACGTCTGTTGCTGTGCAACTGCTCGCCGATTCGCGATGACCGGGGGGTGGTCCGTGGCGCGTTAGCGTCGTTCAACGATGTGACGGAGCTGGAGCAGGCCAACGAACAGCTGCTGGGGGCCTTGAAAGATCTTGATGCGTCGAAGGAGGAGGTGCTCCGCAAGAATGAAGAGCTGTATCGGCTAGCCACGCGCGATCCGCTGACCGGCTGTTTCAACCGGCGGGCGTTCTTTGAGCAGGTGGACAAGGTGGTGGCGCGTGCGGTGGAGCGCGGAACTGATCTGGGAGTGTTGATGGTCGACATCGATCACTTCAAGGCGTTTAATGATCGGCACGGCCATGCGGTAGGCGATCAGGTGCTTGTGGCCGTGGCCAAGACGATTCAGTCTGTCCTTCGTGCAGAGGATGTTTTGGGCCGGTATGGCGGAGAAGAGTTCTGTGTGGTGCTGGATGGGGTGAACGCGTATTTGCTTGGCGAGATTGCCGAGCGGATCCGGCGCCGCATCGAAATTGAAAGCGGCGGCTCGGTTCGATCTGTCAACGGGCTGCGGGTCACGGCGAGCCTTGGGGCGACGCTCTCCGTAGACAGGAGGCATTCGAACATTCCGGTGTTGTTGGAGCAAGCGGATCAGGCGTTGTATGAGGCCAAGCGCAGCGGCCGTAACCGGGTGTGTGTGTTCCAGCCAAAGGATGCGCCATCAGCCGCCGCGTGAGGCAGGCCTGTCATCAACCATTTCCCTCCATCTGTGTTCTGTCCACGTGAAGATTGGTGGCCGATCCGTGCGCATGCGGTGATCGCTTCTCCGATGGGCCTCGGGTATGCTGGGCGTGGAAGGGATGAGGCATGCCGAGGGTCGGCCGCGTACTGAAATCGCTGGTGGGCGGAATGGTGGCTCTGGCCTGTGCGGCGATCGTGGCCGTGACGGGTTACGGCGCACTGCTGGCTACATCCATTGCTCTCCCTAAGAGCGATGAACATCCGCCCCTCTTGATCTTTGGTGCCCCGCATTTGCTGAAGCCGGGGGAGCCGGTGGTTGAGACTGGGGTGTTCGACCGGTTGCATCGGCTGGGCTATCGTGCCGTCTCGGACGTGCAGGCGCCTGGCGACTATCTGGCGTCGCAGGACGTCATCGATCTGTACCTGCATGCGCAGGAGGAGAGCCATCAGCCTCCCCGGCGCGTGCATGTGGAACTGAAAGATGGCGTGATTGCGAATGTGATGTCGGTGCAGGAACGGGAGTCGCTTCCATTTGTGACGCTCGAACCGCCCTTACTGAGCGGCATGCGTGGTGGGTCGCGGCAGGTGCGGGAGTGGGTGCCCTACAACCAGATTCCTCCTGTGGTCATCAAGACGGTCTTAGCGGTGGAAGACCGGCGATTCTTTTCCCATTATGGCGTCGATCCCGTTGCCATCGGCCGGGCGCTGTGGGCGAATGTGACGCGTGGCGGTGTGGTGCAGGGCGGGAGCACGATTACCCAGCAACTCGCCAAGAATCTGTTTTATTCGCCGCAACGGACCATGGGACGAAAGCTGCGCGAGGTGGTGGCGGCGTTTGTGATGGAATGGAAGTACCGCAAGGAAGAGATTCTCGAAAGCTATCTCAATGAAATCTATCTTGGGCAAGCCGGCTCGGTGTCGATCTACGGCATCGGCGAAGCGGCGCACCGGTATTTCGGGAAACCCCTGGATGCCCTCTCGATTGAGGAAGTGGCGCTGATTGGCGGAATGATCAAGGGGCCGAACACCTACTCTCCGACAAAAAATCTGGAGCATGCGACCCATCGCCGGAATGTGGTGCTTCGCCGGTTGCGCGATGAGGGGGTGCTGACCGAAGAGGCGTGGAAGGAGGCGGTGAATCGGCCGGTCCAGGTGTCATTGCCAGAAGATGTCGTGGCGGATGCCCCGTATTTTGTCGACTATCTGCTGCGGCAGGTGGAAGCGGGAACCGGGATGGGCATTCCCGAAGGAGCCCGGATCTATTCGACGCTCGATCCGTACATGCAGCAACTCGCGACCGATGCTCTGCACAGAGGGCTGGCCAAGCTGGAGCAGCAGTACCCGGCGTTGCGCGAGGGAGAGACACCGTTGCAGGGCGCCCTCGTGGTGCTCGACGCGCACACGGGTCATCTGCGTGCGATGGTCGGGGGGCGTGAGTATCGCACGAGTCAATTCAATCGGGCGGCGCAGGCGCACCGGCAGGCAGGGTCGCTGTTTAAGCCCTTTGTGTATCTCGCGGCGTTTGAGGCGGCCCGCGCCGAGGGGAGTACGGGGATCACACCGGCGACGATGTTGGCTGATGAGCCGGTGAGTTTCGAGTCCGGGACCGGTCCCTGGTCGCCGCAGAACTACGATCGCCAGTTTCATGGACAGGTTACGGTACGGGCGGCGCTCGAACAGTCTCTGAATGTGCCGGCGGTCCGTACGGCGCATCGATTGGGGATCGGATCGATCAACCGGCTCTTGCGGGGGTTCGGCATTCAAGGGGCGTTGCCCGACAATCTCTCGATCGCGCTCGGGAGCGCTTCAGTCTCGCTCCTCGAAATCACGGCGGCGTACGGCGGCTTGGCAAATGCCGGTGTGGTGGTGAAACCCGTCGCCCTCACCAATCTGGTCCGTGACTCCGGAGAGACGGTCTGGAGCCCGATGGTGGACCGGCATCAGGCGGTATCGGCGCAGGGCGCGTACCTGGCAACGTCCCTGTTGAAGGGTGTGTTGGATCGGGGAACCGGATCGAAAGCGAGAGCCTGGGGATTGCGGGGTCCGGCTGCCGGGAAGACCGGCACGACGGACGGGTATCGCGATGCCTGGTTCGTCGGCTACACACCGGAGTTGGTGATCGGCGTTTGGGTTGGATTTGACGATGAACGGGCGATTCGCCTGACCGGCTCACAGGCCGCCTTGCCGATCTGGGTGGACGTGGCGCGCCGGCTCATTCCTGCCGATTCTCCCGATTTTCCCATCCCGAGCGGGATCATTTCACGAGCGATCGACCCGCGCACGGGCCAGTTGGCGACGGCGCAGTGTCCTGAGCGGGTGACGGAGGTGTTTTTGGAAGGGACAGAACCGAGCGTGTATTGCGAGATTCATGGCGGAGGACTGTGGGAGCGGGTCAAGCAGCGGCTCGGATTATCCTAGCAGGCTGTTGATAAAGTCCGCCAACGGCGTTCTCGCGGCACTCAGAGGCTCAACGTACGGCAGAGAGTACGATTCGCCTCTTCGCTGGCTGCGGCCTTGCTGGACGGCCTTTCTGAACGGCCTTTCTGAACAGCTTGCGGGCCATACGAACTAGCGGTTTGCTGATGGCCAGTCGCTGTTCGACTCTTCTGTGCCACGTTTTGACAAACTGCTAGGCGTCTCTCCCCCCCTGGGGTATCCTGAGTGGCGACGGTTCGCCAATAGGGAGCAACTATGAAAAAGAGCGGGTATATGGACGACGGGAATATCACGTTGTTGGCCAAAGGAGTGGAGCTCAAGGGCGAGATTCGTGTTGATGGCACGGTGCGTATTGATGGCCGTCTGGAAGGGGATATCTACACCAAGGGTCAAGTCATTGTCGGGGAAGATGGTGTGGTGAAGGGAACGATTACGGCCGGTATATTGATTAGCAGCGGGCGCATCAAGGCGACGATTACCGCCAGCGATCGGGTGCAATTGCTCAAGACCGGTATCATCATGGGTGAAGTGCATGCGCCGATCTTCTCGATGGAGGAGGGCGCGAAGTTTCAAGGTGTCAGTGACATGGGCGTCACGACCTGGCCGGAGGATGTCCCGCGGTTGCCGGGTGCGGTCCGGGACATGAATGGCAATCGCAATCGCCCCGTCGCGGTCTTGGGGAAAAAGCCGGATCTCTGACAGGCTGCTGAAAACTTCCTGCCCGTGTTGCACTCTCTCGCGTCACATACTTTGGGCCTTCACCGCTTCCGTGACAACGTCTGACGGATCTGCTATCTACGTGGCCATCACGCGCTTCTTCTCCGACTGCCTATGACTCGTCCGCAACTCTTTACGGTCGTCTTCTTCGCCCTCCTAGCGCTGTTGCTCTATCAGATCGGACTGATCTTACAGCCATTTCTATTTCCAGCCATGTGGGCAGCGTTGTTAGCGCATTGGGTCTTCCCATTGCATCGTCGATTGACGGCGCTGATGAGCGGGCGCGATACGTTGTCTGCCGGTTGTTTGACCGTCGGCGTGCTGACGGTGGTGGTGGTTCCGGTGGTCTTGATGAGCGTGGTCTTGGTGCGGGAGGCGGTGGCGGTGGAGCAGACCATCCATGAGTGGATTGTCGCCGGGGGCGTTCAGCAGTTACCCGAGCGGCTGGCGGCGGTACCGGTGATCGGCAGCTGGCTGCGTTCGTTGGTATCGGGCGGTGGTGGGCAGCCTGTGTCGATGGAGGACTCCCTGGTCTCAGGCGCCAAATGGTTGAGCCAGTTCTTGGTCAGTCAGATGGGGGATCTCCTGAAGAATGCGGTTGTGCTGATCAGCAACTTTTTCATCATGCTGATGGTGCTTTTCTTTCTGTTCAAAGACGGCGAACGCTGGATGGACTCGCTGTATGAGCTCGTTCCCATGGACGAGTCGCATAAACGGAAAATTCTCACGCGGCTCGATCAAACGGTCCGGGCGGTCGTGAAAGGCATGCTGGTCACCGCGCTGGTGCAGGGCGTGCTGGCCGGGTTGGCGTATCTCGTGTTGAGCGTGCCGTTCCCGATGGTGTTGACGGCGCTGACGATCGTGCTGGCGCCGATTCCGTTCGGTGGGACCGCCTTGGTCTGGGGGCCGGTTGTGCTGTATTTTGTCGCTGTCGGTGCCGTGGGGAAAGCGCTGGGCATGCTGGCCTGGGGCGTCGGCGTAGTCTCGATGGTCGATCAGTTTCTTCGGCCGTGGCTCATCGGTCAGGACGTTCAGATTCCAGTGCTGCTGTTGGTGCTTTCTGTGCTCGGCGGACTCGGATTGTATGGGCTGTTGGGATTGTTTGTCGGTCCGATCATCATTAGCCTCTTCATGACGGCGATCCAGATTTATCGGGAAGAGTATTTCGTTCCCGATGCCGCTCAGGTGCAGAGTGCTCCTCCATCCTCCTGACGTCCACCTCCTCGCGCCGGTTCATCTTCCGCTCCAGTAATTAGTCCAACGGAATCGTGATTGCGATGGCTCCCATCACGTCGTTCGTCTTGAAGTCCCGCTTCGGGCTTAGGGGGTGGCTGTTGTGGCACGACACGCAGGCCGCGGAGACTGCCCGATCCGGATAGATGGCTTGAAAGAATTGTTTCTTTCCGCTCGACACAATCCCGGTGACGGGGCGGTCCGGTTGCTTGGCTAACGCGACGAGGGCATTCCGTTCGAAATCCGTTGCCGGGGCGTTGCGCTGATAAATCGGGGAGAGGCCGATGAGGCGATAACGGATGCCCCGTCCGCTTTCGGCAACCATTTTCCCCGAGTGCTGCAGGAATTGGGCGGGAAGCGGCAGGGCGTTATCCTGTTCCCAATGTTCGGTGGCGTTGACGATGTGCTTGTCCTGCATCCGGGTCACCACGAGCGTGGTGTAAATCGTCCGGTCGGCCTGGATGATGGCGTGCACGTAATCGGCGACTTTTTCCGGTGAGATGCCTGGCAGGACCGGCGGTTCTTTCGCCAGCGGCGGAATGGGCGCGAGCAGGATCCCCGCGACTAGGAATGCGACGGCTGTGGCTCCGAGCGTGGTGACGAAGTGGTGCATGTGCCCTCCTCAGGTGACTGGGTGCGGATCATCGGCAGTGTGACAAGGCAGGTCGTGCCCTCCCCCACGCGGCTCTCGATCCGCAACTCTCCGCCGAATTTCCTGATGATGCGCCGGGCGACGGTCAGGCCCAAACCCGACCCTTCCCCTTGTCCTTTGGTCGTAAAGAACGGGTCGAAAATTCTTGCGAGATACTGCGGTGCAATCCCAGGGCCGGTGTCTGTGATTCTGACCGTGACCAGTTGATCTGTCTGCGTGGTGACGATGGTCAAGGCGCCGATGCCTTTCATCGCCTGAACGGCATTCATCAAGAGATTTATTATGGCTTGCTGGAGTTGGTCGGGGATGGCCATGACCATGGTCTCTCCGGCGAAGGTCTTTTGGATGGCTATCTGAGTCAGATCGGCGGCGGTCTGCATGGCGGCAAGCGCTTGCTCGATCGTGGATTCCACACAGACTGGAATGCGCTGGGCTGAGGTGTCCCGAGCGGTGATGCCGGTGAAGTCCCGGATGATGGCGGCCATCCGGCGCCCTTGGGTGACGATATCGCGGGCGTGCGATCGGGCGCGGGTGAGATCGGTTTCCTCCTGAATGGCTTCTCCCAGGCCCAGGATCCCGAACAATGGGTTATTCAATTCATGTCCGATGCCGGCGGTGAGTACGCCGAGGCTGCCGGATTTCTCGGCTTGAATGAGTTGGTCCTGCATGCGGCTATCGTCCGTGCTGTCGCGGAGGACGAGCCCGCCTTGCGGCTCTTCACCCGGGCGGCTCGGCAGGCGAAACCACTGATAATGATACGTCCGTGAGCCAATCCGGAGCTCCGCCCGGTCACGGCCCCCCTCGTTGCCGTCGGTTTGAGCCAGGGGATCCCGTGGGGCTTTGTTTCGAACCGGTGCGGCTGCGTCCGGCGCTCCGGATGCGTCCCCAGAAAATTCTTGGCGTAGTTTGGTTTGGCTGGCGGCGTCGAGCGGAAGTACGGTGAACAGTGACAGCGGCGGCGTTGCGTCGGGCGCGAGGTGGAAAGCCTCACGAGCGGCCTGATTCACGTAGTGGACGGATTCACCGGCATCGACCAGGACGATGGGCGTCGGGACCGCATCCAGGATCTGATCGGTGGACTGCCGGAGGTAATCCACTTCTTGCGTTTTCAAGGTCACTTGGTCGGTTAAGCCGGCAAATGCGGCTTCCAGTTGAGCGTTCATGCGGGTAAATTCGTCGGCCAGATCTTCCAATTCATCGCCGGTGCGAATGTCGATGGCGGTTTGGAGTTCTCCTCGTCCGATCGCTTGGGCGGCCTGTTGCAGCGCGCGGACCGGCGTGACGATGCGGCTGGCGGCGACGTAGCCCAGCACCGCGAGGAGCACGACGGCGACGCCGCCAAAGACCGTCATCCAGGTAAAGAGATGTTGGATCGGCGCAAACAGTTCATCGGACGATTGCCAGACAAAGGTATGCCACGAGCCGCCGCTCAGCGATCCATTTGTCGAACGGCTGGTCTCCGGCAGGGGCGCGAAGCCGATGATCGACGCCGTCTTGCCTCCGTGTCCGTCGCTTGCTGCCTGGGTCCAGCCGGGCTGGAGCGGAGTGATGAGGGGAATCAGGCTCTGGTCGGATAGTGAGACGCCGGTTGGGAGGATCGGGCAGCTCATCACGATGCCCCGGCTATCGATCAGCATCACATGCCCGGTTTTCCCGAACCGGATGGGGTGGGTGGAGGGGGAGAAAAACTCTCTGGCATCGATCACGCGATGCAGCACGCCGATAACTTCGTAGTGGAGGCTGTCCATGACAGGGATGGAAATGGTGAACGCATACGTATCGGCCTGGGCATGGAAGTGGACGTCCTCGATAAATAATTTCCCCGCTCCGTTATTGAAGGCACCCTTCCACCAGAGAGTGTCGCCATGGCGGTAGTCCGGTTTGGCCTTCATGGAGGCGACGAGGGTGCCATGGCTATCGGTCAGGAACAGCATCTTCGTGGCCGAGCGCATGACTTGCGGCAGGAGGTGATCAGGTTCGCTGTGGGCGCCGGAGTAATGCTCACGCAAAAGCCTGGCCATCAGATTCTCAGTGACGGCCTTGACCATGGCGGGGTCGCGTGTTGCCCAATGTGCGGCCTGTTCGGTGTCGGAGAGGTTTCCCAATCCAGGGGGCAATGCCGAGGTGCCGTCCCGACGTTGTTCCAGCTCCTGAATGATTGCGGGGTCATTCGCGATGCGGGAAGTGCGGGCCACTTCTTCAGCGGTGACGAGGTCGAGTTTGCGAGCGGCCTCGGTTGCGAGCGCCTTAAAACTTTCGCCGTTGACGTCGCGGATTTCTTGCGACCCCTGCCAGAAGGCCATGCCCAGTCCGATGACGAGCGGGACGATACCGACGAAGAGCATCGAGAGGATCAGCTTGGCTTTCAGCCCCCATCGGGTCTCGCGCGGTGCGTGTGGCGGGCGTGCCGGCCTTGGTGTCGTCATGGGGTCACGTCTGTGCTGTTCGTGGCAAGGTGATAGTAAAGGTGCTGCCGATGCCGACGTCGCTGGTCACGGCAATGGTGCCGTGCATCTGGTGAATCACATGCTTGATATTATACAGGCCAAGGCCGGTACCTTTTCCGGGAGGTTTGGTGGTGAAAAATGGTTCGAAGATCTCGTTGAAGAGCTCAGGGGGAATGCCGCAGCCTGTATCGACGACCTGAATCGCCACGTGGTCCTGCTCAATCGTCGTTCGAAGTGTTAACGTGCCGCCGCGCTCCATGGCCTGAATGGCGTTGGTGATGAGGTTGACGAAGACATGGAGCAGTTCGTCGGGATGTCCCGTGGCTGCCGCTTCGGGGGTATACTGCTTGACGATATCGATGTCATGGAACCCGACAGCATAGCGGGCGATCCTCAGCGCTTCATCGAGTTTGTTGTTGAGAGGGATCAGACTATGGTTGTGAGAGGCGGAGCGTCGTCCGTAGGCCGTGAGGTCGCGGCAGATGCCCGTGGTACGCTTGACGGCCGCGATAATGTCCGCCGCCTGCGCATGGATGACCTCGAGATCAGTTTCTTCGGCAAGGTTTTCCGCAAGCCCCAGAATCAATTGCAACGGGTTGTTGATATCGTGGGCGATGCCGGCGGCAAAGGAGCCGATGCCGGCCAGCTTTTCCGCATGTAGCAATTCCGCTTGCAAGGCCGATTCATGCTGGACGAGCTCCCAGAGAATGCGGGAGGCAGATCCACTCAGCACGTCTGCTTCAGGTCGGGCGTGACTGCGGAGGATCGCGCCGAGGGCGGGGTCGCCGGTCACATCGAGAATCAGCTGCACGCCGTGGTTCTGGATGAGTTCGGTCATGTGGGGTACCACCGGCACGCGCAGTTCGCGGGCCCGCTGCAGGCCGCGTGCTCCGGGGTTACAATCGGTGATGCCGATGATCTCGATGGCCGGAATTTGGTGGAGCAGATCGAGGAGTGCCGTGCCGCCCCGGCCTGCTCCCAGAATGGCGACTTTAGTGGGCGTCACGTCTGTGGGGTGGGTGCTTGGCATTGGGTTGACGGAATCCTTGTCTCGTGAGGCCGGGGAGGGCCGGTGTACGGTCCTCCCCTCAAGATCCTGCGTAGATACCTGCGGCGCTGACGGGTTCATAGGGGCGCCAGTTCACGCTGCTCCATCGCACGGGCGACGGAGGCTTTCAGCTTTTCTCCTTCAACGGGTTTCACGAGATAGTCGACCACGCCTTGCCTGAGTAACGACGTAGCCATGTCGGTGTCGGGGAATCCGGTCAGGACGATCAGTGGCACGCGGGGGTAATTCTGCCGGAAGTACGCAATCGCTTCGATCCCATTGACCTTCGGCATACGGATGTCGCACACCATTACGTCGAGCAGCAGCCGGTTCTCTCCGCTATTGATAGTCTCAATGGCTTTCTCGCCATTCTCGGCCTCCAGCACGTCATAGCCCGCTTTCTGCAACGTCATCTTTACGACTTTGCGGATGTCCGGCTCATCGTCCACGACAAGGACTCGTCCGTTGCAGGCATCTCCTCCGACAAAGAACCCTGATTTGAATTCAGACATGGAAGCCTCCTTGGTGGTGGGTGATGGAATGGGTTGGAGCCGTCTGGTTCATACTTGTTCTCCTGCTGTGGTTAATGAGCAAGCCCGATGCCGCACATGACGTGATGAAAACCCGCTCAAATGAATGAATTGTGGGCGTTCAACCTATTGCCATGACTTTTGCTGGTGGATATCCACCACCACCGTTGGTTCATAGGCACCAGGTGTAACGGTATAGTTGTGAGGTCATTCATCGTCATGAGTCATCTGAGTTGTTCAGTGATGGGTGAGTGCCCGGCGTAGTGAATTGCGTTTCCTGTCGGGCCTCGGGTATCCTCATCTGAACAGACGGAGGCCGTGCATGATTACACCGGAAGTGTTGACCGAGTTCGTTCGGAAGAGTATGCCGGATGCGGCGGTGACGGTCACCGATCGCACCGGGACGATGGACCATTTGAAAGTGATAGTGGTGTCGGAGGCGTTTCGGGAGAAGAATCTTCTGGATCGGCACCGGCTCATCTATCAGGCGCTGGATGTGCCGTTGAAGGATGGACGGATTCACGCGCTGGAGTTGACAGCCCGCACTAAGGACGAAGCATAGGAGGATATGATGGCCGAACCGATAGAAGATGAGATCCAGAAGGAAGTGAAGGCGCACAAGATTCTGATCTACGGCAA